>Ga0068707_1001003_pt1 | contig 19461 bp, 14 predicted proteins | sample YNPNPMetaG_FD_66600 | JGI IMG/M metagenome (GOLD analysis project Ga0068707, IMG submission 66600) | Anoxygenic and chlorotrophic microbial mat microbial communities from Yellowstone National Park, USA - YNP NP MetaG | ecosystem: Environmental > Aquatic > Thermal springs > Hot (42-90C) >...
CGGTCGTCCGCGGTTTGCACGCTGCGGGGCGTGAATTCGGCCTCGGTGGCGATGAACGCAACTTCCCCCCTGAAGACCTGATCGGGATAAGCATCTACACGGATGCTTGCGGCCTGCCCGATGGACACCTCGGCGATGCGGTTAGCCGGAACGTAGAGGGTCAGGTAAATCGGGTCCAGGTCCAGTATGGTGAGCAGGGGCAATCCCTGCGGAGCTATCTCACCCGCCCGGTAACTGCAAAGCCCAACCTGTCCGCTGATTGGGGCGGTGAGGGTGAGTAGGTCGAGCGCCGTCAGCGCCATCTCCCGCGCCGCGCGGGCCTGCGCCACCTGCGCCTGGGCTATCGCCAGCTCCTCGGGGCGGCTTCCGCGTTTGAGCGCTGCCAGGTCCGCCTGCGCCTGTTGCACTGCAGCCAGGCTCGCGCTGTAGGCACTCTGCGCCGCGATCAGGCCGATCTGCGCCTGGATGGGATCGTTGCGCAAGGCATAATAGCCCCGGTAATTGGCCCGCGCTGCGCTCAACTCAGCTTGCGCCTGTTCGATGCTGGCCTGCGCTGCCTGGAGCTGGAGGTCCCAGGCCTCACGCTCGGTGTCGTCCATAGCGGGATTCTCTTCCAGCGCGGCCTGATAGCGGATTTCCAGCTCGTGCAGGTCGGCCTGAGCCATGGCCACCTGCTGCTCGGCCATTCGCATCTGCGTCCGCGCCTGCGCCAGTTGGAGATCGAGCGTGATAGGACGGCTGATGGCGTCTTGCGCCGCCAGATAGGCGACGTAAGCGCTTTCCGACTGAGCCAGCGTCACGCTGAGGGCAGCTTCTGCCGCCAGCAAGGCCTGAGGCCGCGCCCCGGCCCGCAACCGCGCCAGGTTAGCTTCTGCCATGCTGAGGGTGGCTTCGGCCTGAGCCAGTTGGGCGCGCGCCGTACTGTCGTCCAGGCGCAGGAGGACCTGTCCGGCGGTAACGACATCTCCTTCCTGTACCAGCACGGCCACAATCGGCCCCCCCAGCTCCGAGGCAATGGCGACTTCTCGCCCTTCCAGCGTGCCTGTCCCACTGATGGGCTGCGCATCCGGCGTGGCGTGCAGTAGCTGGCTGCCGCGGAAGGTCAATACCAACAGCGCCAGCGCCAGCCCGACCGGCCACACCAGGCGCCAGAGGTGACCGGAAAAGGGCCTCTGTTCGTCCATGGTCAGCGCTTGTAGACCCCCATCAGTTCAGCCTGGGCCAGAATGTGTCCGGCCATGGCTTGCATCAGCTCCTCCTTGGTGGCTCCGGCTTGCAGCGTGAGCAGCGTGTCCAGCGCGTACAGCTTAAAGGAGTAGCGATGCGTTCCGCGTGGCGGACAGGGGCCGCCGTAGCCCAGGCGTTTCCAGCTATTCTTGCCGTGAAGGCTTCCGTCGGGCAAGGTCGCAGCGGCGCTCAGACCTTCGGGCAGGGTTCGCGTGCTGGCCGGGATGTTGTACAAAACCCAGTGCACCCAGGTGCCCATTGGCGCATCCGGATCGTCGGCAATAAGCGCAAAACTGCGCGTGCCGGCGGGGGGCTCTGTCCAGGTCAGCGGCACCGAGCGGTCCTCGCCGTCGCACGTGTAGACTTTGGGGATCGTCTCCCCCATCTTGAAAGCCGGGCTGCTCAATTGCAAGGCCATCGTTTCACCTCCTTCGGGCGTTAAAGAGCTAACTGATGCGGTGGGTGTGATAGCATCAGGCACTTTTGCCGGTGCCTCAGGCGTCGCCGTCGCCGGGACGCACGCACTCAGCACCAGCCAGAGAAACAAAACCTTCAAGTAGCGCATTAGGCCTCCCCTTGCGTTCGCTGCAGGCATTTCCTGCAAAGCTTCCCCGCGACTTTCGCGGTCAAATGCATTTGTGCTACAATAATAGCAAATCCTGGTCTGGAGGTGAGCTATGGAACAGCGTTTTGCCGCTTTGCACGGCGTCGTCGTGCTCATTCGCGTCCTGGCCTGGCTGGTCTTGATTGTGGGCATCGTGAGCGCCGTTAGCTTCCTGATCGGTGCCCTCCTGGGTGGCCTGGACGCTTTAGGCGAGTATGGGCTGCCCGTCCCGACCCCGCTGGGTGCCGGGGTAGGCATGGTGGCAGGACTGATCCTGAGCGTGCTGGAGTTCATCTTCCTTTACGCCGCGGCCGACTTTATTGGCCTGCTCCTGGCCATCGAAGAGAACACGCGTGCCCTGCGGCTGTGGAGTGAACGGCAGGCGCTGATGGGGATTCAGCCAACGCCACCGGCCTATTCTGGCTCCACCGCCCCTTACCCGCCGTCGTATTACACGCCGCCGGCCTCGCCCGTCCCGCCGGCACCGCCAGAATTTCCTCAGCCCCGTTAATCTATGGGCAAGCGGGCCGCTCAGGCGGCCCGCTTTTATTGTAGCACAGAAGCTCCGGCGCGTCTATGCTGAGAAAGGGTCTCCAGACCCGACATCAGCCAGAACATTATTTCGCCTCTTGCTTCCAGTCCAATTTCTTGCCTCCACCAGGCAGGCCTTGCCCCCAGGAAAGCTTGAGAATGTACTTGGGTTGTACCTGCTCAGGCTGGCGGTTGAAACCGCGTCGCTTTCTACCCTCAAGCACCTGTAGGGGCGGCATCCCTATGCCGCCCCGTCAGCGCATAGGGATGCGTTAGTTACGGAATAAACCTACAGTCGCCAAGCAATGGGTGGCTGAGCAGTTACCTTGGGCTGATGCTAAAAAGTCGTGCTGCCGGTAAAGCGGAAGGTGGGCAGACTGAGCGCCGGCGCTCGGCTGATGGCGAAGTAACCCCGCTCGCGTTGCGCCTGATCACCGACCGCCAGGACTTCTTTGAGCGCGGCGACGTAGCTTTGCGTAAAGCGCAGGTTCTGCACCGGGTAAGCGATTTCGCCCTTCTCCACCCAAAAAGTGCCGTCACGGGTGAGGCCGGTAACGATGACTTCGCGCGGGTGGACGGGCCGGGTGTAGTTGAAGCGGGTGATATACAGCCCGCGGTCCAGGTGGCGGATCATCTCCTCGATGGGGGTATCGCCGGGGAGCAGGGTCAGATGCAAAGGCGCAGGTCCCATCCCGCCCATAGCCTGGCCAGGGCTGAAGGGATTGAAAGCCGGCAGTGCGTGCCCCGTCGCCGCGTGCCCCGTCTTCTGTGCCCATAGCCGGTCGTACACCGCCTCGCCCACGACACCCTGTTCCACGATGGCAACGCGCTGGCGCGGCATCCCCTCGAAATCGAAAGGCAAGGGCCACAATTCGGGATCATGCGGATCGTCCAGAATGGTGATGGCGCTGGAAAGCAACGCCTGTCCCTGCCGCCCGCTCATCCAGGATTGGCCCTCATGCACGCTTTGGGCGCTGGCCGCCCCGCCCAGGAAGCTTAGGATGTCCTGCGTGGCGTACGTGTCGAGCACGACGGGATATTCGCCCGGCGGCAGAGGCCGCGGATTTTGCGCGCGCACCGCTTTATCCACCGCCTCCCGACCGCGAGCGGCTACATCTATCGCCCCCACGCGCCAGGCCGCATCGGCTGCGTATCCCGATCCAGTTTCGGTCATGGCCACAATCGTCAGGTCGCTCATGGTGGTAGGGAGATAAGCATAGTGTCCCAGACTCGTAGCCAGGCCCCATTCGTAACGTCCGGTCATCAAAGCCCCGGAAGCCACGACGCCCTGCGCTAGGGCGTAGCGGATCACTTCTCCTACCGCCTTAGCCCGGAACCAGGGATCAGCGCCCGCGGTGGCTTCGTCATAAGCCGTCGGCATGCCGCTGGGGAGCGGGGTAGGGGGCGTGAAGCCGGGGAAGTCGGGATTTTCCGGCTGGAGTTTGGCCAGCGCCACGGCCTGCTCCAGGGCCGCCTGCAGGCCCGCATCATCCAGGCGGGTGGTAGAGACCGCCGCAACGCGCTTGCCCATGGCAACGCGCAAAATGATCGTCGCTTGCGTTTCCGCCACATTCTGGTGGATTTCGTTATTGGCAAAGCGGGTCAGGCTCTCTTCCATGCCCAGGAACAGTACCTCGGTCTGTTCGGCGGGAGAAAGGTGAATCGCTCGTTCTATGAGATGACGTACCGCAGCTTCTCCTAACATGCCACTCCTTTCATTCAGATGGGCTTGCGAGTAACTCGCCCAGGATAAGGTCTTCTTCCTCCAACTGCAACAAACGTACCGGCGTAATGCGGTTGTAAAGGTCAGCCGGGCTTTTTACACACACTGCCAGGTAAGTGTCCGTCCAACCGTACCAAGTGTCGCCCGTGTGTTGCTCCCAAAGCACGGGATGAACGCGGCCCAGTTGGCGTTGGATGTAGGCGTGAGCCAGGCTTTCGCCCAGGCGACGCATCTGTTCGGCCCGCGCCTCCCGCACCGGGACGGGAACCGCGCCCGGCAGGCGCAGCGCCGGCGTGCCCGGTCGTTCGGAGTAAGGGAAAACGTGCAGGCGGCTGAATCCCTGCGCTTCGATAAAGGCCAGGCTTTGGGCGAACTCCTCCTCGGATTCGCCAGGAAAGCCCACCAGCACATCGGTCGTGAGCGCCATATCGGGAGCCACAGTACGGGCGGCCCGAACCAGCTCCGCAAAGCGGGCGGTTGTGATGCGTCGCCCCATGCGTTTGAGCACGCTATCCGCTCCGGCCTGCAGCGGGAGGTGCAATTGACGGCACAGGCGCGGGTTTTCCCACAAGGCCAGGAGCGCCTCGTCCACATCCCAGGGTTCTACGGAAGAAAGCCGCAGGCGCGGCACCTCGGTTTCGCGTAGCAATAGAAGGAGTAGCTCCCGCAGGCTACTCCCCCGATCGCGGCCATAATCCCCCAGGCAGACGCCGGTGAGCACGATCTCCTGAGCGCCGTGCGCCACCCGCTCTTGCGCCTCACGGATCACCTCATCCAGGGGGCGGCTGCGTGCTGGCCCGCGTAGCAGCCGGGTCATGCAGTAGGTGCAATGCTGATCGCAGCCGTCTTGCACGCCGAGAAAGGCGCGGGTGTGCCCCCAACGGCCCGGTTCCCAGGGCTGGGGTGTTCCCTTGCGCCCCAGCACGATCTCCACTGTGCGGGCCTTATCCGCATTGGGAATGACCCAATCCAGCGCTGGACCGGTCTGCGCCAGGGCGGGATCGGAGGCCCAACAGCCGATGGCCGCCAGGCGCGCCTGTGGATTGAGCCGACGCAGCGTATTCAGGCGGTGCCGGGTCTTGCGCGCTGCAGTAGCCGTGACGGCACAAGTATTTAGGACGATGAGGCTGGCGCTGCGGACATCATCCACAAGGTCACAGCCGGCCCCGGCAAAGGCGCGCGCCAGGTCCTCACTTTCAGCGCTGTTCAGGCGGCACCCCAGGGTTTCGATGTAAACGTGCTCTTTCACCTACTTTAGCGGCTCCACCTTGAGATTGTCAAAGCTCATCACCACTTCGCCCTCGCTGAAGGAACCGGCGTATACCCCCAGGGCTCCGCTCTTGAGGGTGGTGTCCTTCAGGGTGGCCACCTGTTGTCCGTTGATGCGGAAGATGAAATCCGCTCCGCGCGCCTCAACTTCCAGCAAATTGGTCGCTGTTTCGCCCTGCTTGATGGCTGCTGAAGGGCTCCAATCCGAACCCGGCAGGGTCCAGGTGCCGTTGTCGTACAGGGCGACGCGGACGTAGCCGTCGCTGCTGGCGGAAAAGGCGTAAAAGCGCTTGTCCCCATCCATGCGGAGCAACAGGCCGAACTCGTTATCCAGCGGGCCGCTGACGTGCGTGGCCTCGACGCTGACCCGGAAGTTGGAGAAAGTGCGCTCGGTGGTGGAGCTCCAGGCGATGACTTCCGGATCGTGAATGGTGATGCGCAGCACCCCATCAGCAATCTCCACATCGGCAGCGGCATCGGAGTTGAGGACCCAAGCTGTGCCCGTATCGAAGGGCTCTTCCCAGGCCTGATTGTGGGAAGCGCTGCAGGCACTCAAGGCCAGGGCCAGGAGCAAGCTGGTACAAAGAATTTGCAGGGTTTTTTTCATGGACGTTCCACCTCCAGGTCGTCGAACCAAATGATGGCCGGACGGTCGTCGCGGCCTTTGCTGCCAGCCAGGCCAACCTGCCCACGGCGCAGGGTGTTATCTTCTGCGGTGGCGACCGTCTGACCATTGACGGCCAGGGTCAATTGGGTGCCGATACAGCGGACTTCGAGAAGGTTGGCGCTGCCGTCGGTATGGATGGCGGGATGGCGTTGCATGGCCGGGACGACGAGTGGAGTGAGGGTCCCCTTAGCTTCGTGGCGATAGATGTTGTAAAAGCCATCCGCGCTGATAGCGAAGTAGTAAAAGCGTTCCTTGCTGGCGCGACAGATGAGGCCGTAGGTGTTATCGCGGGCTTCTTCGCTGAAAACCGTCACGCGCATGATCACGTCTTTGTAGGGCTTGCCCGCGCTCGTCCAGACCAGCCAGTTATCGGTGTCTATGCGCAGATAGTATTTCCCCTGTTGATATCCGCGCACATAATCAGTCGAGGCGCCAGACTGCCATCCGCTGTCTGGATTGGAAAAATCATCCCGCCAGGGAGTGGAAGATCCACTACAGGCGCTCAGCAGCAGGGCACCTGTTAGCAGCACAAGTAGCATCTTTCTGGACATGTCACCTCCTGCCATCGGGCGGGGTATGCTGTAAGCATCAGGGCCGCGAAGGCCTGACAGGGGAGATTATACCCCAAGCGCAAGACCTGCCAAGTGCCAGAGGGCGGCTTCTCTGGCGGGACCCCTTTCGCTTACCAGGGTGACAAGGGGAGTTGGCCTTGCCCAATCAGCCCGCGCGCTTCTGCTCGCTTTCACGGGGGCGGGAGAGTTGCACTTTTGGACTTTCAAGCTATCTTTAGCGTCAATGGTGAGTTGATCCACTGAACATGGCGCTTTGATCCGAAGGAGGAATTGAAAATGTTTCCAAAAGATTTTTTGTGGGGGGCCGCGACTGCGGCCTATCAGGTGGAAGGAGCCTGGAATGAGGACGGCCGTGGCCTTTCGATTTGGGATGTGTTCTGTCGGCGGCCTGGGGCGACCTATGAGGGGCATTCCGGGGATGTAGCCTGCGATCATTACCATCGCTACTGGGAGGATGTAGCCTTGATGCGCGAAATCGGCCTGCGCGCCTATCGCTTTTCGATCGCCTGGCCGCGCATCATGCCCGAAGGCACCGGCACGGTTAATTCTGCCGGCCTGGGTTTTTACGATCGCCTGGTGGATACCCTGCTGGAGGCGGGAATCCAGCCCTGGGCTACGCTTTACCATTGGGACATGCCTTACGCTCTGTATCTGCGGGGCGGCTGGCTCAATCCGGACATGCCGGAGTATTTTGCCCAATATACCCGCGTTGTGGCAGAAGCTCTGGGTGATCGGGTGCGGCATTGGATGACCCTGAATGAACCTCAGGTATTTATCGGCATGGGATTGTATCAGGGGTTACATGCGCCGGGGTGGAAGCTGGATTTGCCGGAGGTGTTGTTGGCGGCGCATCATGCCCTGCTGGCGCACGGGCGGGCAGTCCAGGTCCTGCGCGCCTATAGCCCGCAGCCGTGTGAGATCGGCGCGGCGCCGGTCGGGGTCACCTTTGTCCCGGCCAGCGAGCAGCCGGAGGATATCGAAGCGGCCCGGCAGGTGATGTTCTCGGTGCGCGGCAGTGACTTGTGGAACAACACCTGGTGGGTGGAGCCGATGTTGTGGGGGCGCTATCCCGAAGACGGCCTGAAGGCTTACGGCGCGGCGGTTCCCGCCTTTACCGAGGCCGAAATGGAGACGATCGCGCAACCGCTGGACTTCTACGGCGCGAACATCTATCACGCCATGCCGGTGCGGGCCGGTGCGCATGGCCAGCCTGAGGTGTTGCTCCATGCTCCCAATACCCCGCATACCATGATGCACTGGAAAGTGGTGGAGAATTGCCTGTATTGGGGCACGCGGTTCCTGTACGAGCGCTATCACAAGCCGCTGGTGGTGACGGAGAACGGCATTTCCAACATGGATTGGGTGGCGCTCGACGGTAAGGTGCACGATCCGCAGCGGATTGATTTCATGGCGCGCCATCTGCGGCATTTAGCGCGGGCCATAGAGGAAGGGGTGCCGGTTACCGGCTACTTCCACTGGTCCTTCCTGGATAATTTTGAGTGGCAGGAAGGTTACCGGCAGCGCTTTGGGCTAGTGTATGTGGATTACACCACCCAGCAACGCATCCCCAAGGACTCAGCCTGGTGGTATCGTGAGGTGATTCGCACGAACAGCCTGCCGGATTAGCCGCAGCGTCGCAGCCGTGCAGTTGCGTGTCGGGCTGTTTGTGGTAGAATAAGGCCCGCAGGCCCCTGTAGCTCAGGTGGATAGAGCGTCGGCCTCCGGAGCCGAATGCCCGCGTTCGAGTCGCGGCAGGGGTACGCAGGCGACCTGCCCATCAGGGCAGGTCGCTTTTTTCCAGATGCCGCGTTTGACAAATCCCCCTCTCTGCGTATAATATCTTCGCGCCCATATCGCAAGATCATGATGAAGCGCTGGAGGTGGAGGAAAAGCCTCCGGACGCTTCTTTTGTGTTGGATGGGACGCCGTTTAACAGGGGGAAAGCATGCAGCGTGATCGTTACGAAAAGATAACTGAGGCACGTACCTTTAAGTCGTTAAGAATCAACTTGGCTTCACCGGAGGATATTCTCTCCTGGTCCTACGGCGAAGTCACCAAGCCGGAGACGATTAACTATCGTCGTCTGCGTCCGGAAAAAGATGGCCTGTTTTGTGAAGCGATTTTTGGCCCGACCCGCGATTACCAATGCTACTGTGGCAAGTACAAGGGCATTCGCTATCGCGGGATTATCTGCGATAAGTGCAATGTAGAAGTCACCCGCTCTTCCGTGCGCCGCGAGCGCATGGGGCACATCACCCTGGCGGCGCCGGTTGCCCATATCTGGTACACTCGCCGGGTTCCCAGCCATCTCAGTATCCTCCTGGACATCACGAAGCGTAACCTGGACCGTGTCCTCTATTTTGCACAATACATCATTATCTCGGTGGATGAAGAGGCGCGGACGCGCGCTTTGAAGCGCCTGGAGGATGAGCTGCGCAATCGGCAGGCCGAGCTGGAAAAGCAGTATCAGGCCCGCATTGCCAATCTGGAAAGCCTGCTCGAACAGAAGCGCACCTCGGAAGATGCTGCCAAGGCCCGGCTGCGCGCCGAACTCGATGAGGAACTCAACGCCCGGACCGAAATCATCCTTTCTGAGGCCAAGCTCCTGCAACGCCGACTGGAAAATCTGCTGGGACAGGAAGCTCCACAGGCCATTGTCTTCACGCCGACCGATACGGTCCTGGTGGAAGTGGGTGCCGTCGTTGACCGCAGCGCGCTGACGACGTTGAACACCATCGCGCAACATGCCATTGACGCGCTGGAGCAGGAAATCCGTCAGCGGCAGGCCGCCATCACCGAGTCCAACAGCACCGGCCTGGCCGACCTGAGCGCCGCGACGCGCGAAGAAGTGGCCCGCCTGCGCGATGAACTGCATCAACGCCTGAACGTGCTGTACCAGCACTATGAGGCCGAGCGCGAGGAGTTGCTCAACATCGCCCCCAATCAATTCCTCACCGAAATGCGCTATCGCGAACTGCGCCAGAAGTGGGGACAGGTTTTCCGCGCCGGCATGGGGGCCGAAGCGGTGCGCGAAATTCTTTCGCACATTGATCTGGATGCCCTGTCTAAGGAACTCTGGTACGAGTTGCGGAACAGCCGTTCCGCGCAGAAGCGCAAGAAGGCCACCCGCCGCCTGCGTGTTGTCGAGGCCTTCCGGCGCAGCGGCAACCGTCCAGAATGGCTTATCCTCACGGTTCTGCCCGTGCTCCCGCCGGAACTGCGCCCAATGGTACAGCTTGATGGGGGGCGCTTTGCCACCTCGGACCTGAACGATTTGTACCGCCGGGTGATCAACCGCAACAACCGGCTTAAGCGTCTGCTGGAACTCGGCGCGCCTGAGGTCATTATTCATAACGAAAAACGCATGTTGCAAGAGGCGGTGGATAGCCTGATTGACAACAGTCAGCGCGGCAAGGCGATGAGCCGCCGCGGCCATCGCGAACTCAAGTCCCTCAGCGACATGCTCAAGGGGAAGAAGGGCCGCTTCCGCCGCAACCTGTTGGGTAAGCGCGTGGACTACTCCGGGCGTTCCGTCATTGTCGTCGGCCCGCACCTCAAGATGCATCAGTGCGGCCTGCCCAAGACGATGGCGTTGGAGCTGTACAAGCCCTTCGTGATTCAGCGCCTGGTGGATTACAACTATGCCAATAACGTGAAGGCGGCCAAACGCCTGATCGAGCGCGAGCGCTCTGAGGTCTGGGAGGTCCTGGAAGAGGTCATTAAGGAGCGGCCGGTATTGCTCAACCGCGCCCCGACCCTCCACCGTTTGGGCATTCAGGCCTTTGAGCCGATCTTGATTGAAGGTAAGGCGATTCAACTGCACCCGCTGGTCTGCGCGGCCTTTAACGCCGACTTCGACGGTGACCAGATGGCGGTACACATTCCGCTTTCCCGCAAGGCGGTGGAAGAAGCGCGCAAGCTGATGCTGGCCACGCAAAACCTGCTCAAGCCGGCGGATGGGCAGCCGATCATCGGCCCCTCCAAGGATATGTGCATGGGCATTTACTACATGACCATGGACGATCGCCCTGGTCGCAAGGGCGAGGGCCGGGTCTTCTACGACATGGACGAGGTCGAAATGGCCTACGCCCTCAAGCAGGTTGACCTGCATGCCCGCATCAAAATCTGGAAGGTGTACGATGACGAGCGCTATCCGCTGCCCGAAAAGCCCATCGAAACGACCGTAGGTCGCGTGCTTTTCAACCGCATTGTGCCGGATGAGCTGCGCTATATCAACACCCCGCTGGATAAGGGGGCCTTGCAGGACCTTATCGGTCTGTGCTACCGGCGTTTGGGTCGCGAGCGCACGGTGCAGTTCGCCGATGACATTAAAGAGATCGGTTTTGAGTATGCTACCGTTTCGGGCGTGACGATTTCGGTCTTTGACCTGAGCGTGCCGCCGGAAAAGTACACCATCATCGAGCAGGCCTCGCGTGAGGTGGCCGATGTGGAACGTCAATACCGCCGCGGTCTGTTGACGGAGGAAGAACAGTACAAACACACCATTGACATTTGGGAGCGCACGCGCGATGCGGTGGCGAAAGCCGTGAAGGCGCATCTCGATCCTTTCGGCCCCATCGCGGTGATGGCCAATTCGGGCGCTTCCAAGGGTGGTTTTGGTCCCATTGCGCAGATCTCGGGCATGCGCGGCTTGATGGCTGATCCTTCGGGACGCATCATCCCCTTGCCCATCCGCTCCAATTTGCGCGAGGGCCTGACCGCGCTGGAGTACTTCATCTCCACGCACGGTTCGCGCAAGGGTCTGGCCGACACGGCTCTGCGTACTGCCGACGCCGGTTATCTGACCCGCCGTCTGGTAGACACGGCCCAGGATGTCATCATTAACGCTCACGATTGCCATACTCGCAAGGGGATCTGGATCCGCGAAAGCGATAAGATCGGCGATCAGCCCTTTGAGGTGCGCCTGATCGGGCGCATGGCTGCGGCGCCGGTATATCATCCGCAAACAGGTGAGCTGATTGTGGATCGCAACGCCGAGCTGAACGAGGATGTGGTGCAGGCCATCAAGGCGGCGGGGATTACCGAAGTCTACGTACGCTCGCCCATGACCTGCGAACTGGAGCACGGGTGCTGCGCTCTATGTTACGGCCGTGACCTGGGTCGGGGTGGCCTGGTCCACATCGGGACTTCCGTTGGTATCATCGCGGCGCAGTCCATCGGTGAGCCGGGTACGCAGTTGACGTTGCGCACTTTCCACACCGGTGGTGTGGCGGCTGGCGGCGACATCACCAGCGGTCTGCCCCGCGTCGAGGAACTGCTCGAAGCGCGCAAATCGCCCAAGGGCGAGGCGGAAATCAGCGACATCGGCGGTATCGTTCACGTTGAACGCCAGGCTGATGTGAACCGGGTCGTGGTGGTGGATAGTCAGGTGAAGCGCACGAGCTACAGCGTGCCGGAGGGCTGGGAAATCTTCGTCGAGGACGGAGATGAGGTGGCGCTCGGCGCTCTGCTCGCCCGCGGTGCCGAAAATGAGGAACTGCGCGCCAAGTCCAAGGGGCGCATCCGTCGCGATGGGAACGATATCGTGTTGATTTACGAAACGTCCGAATCGCGTGAGTACGAAATCCCGTTGAGCAGCCGCCTGTTGGTGGCGGAAGGTCAGAAGATCGAGCCGGGCACGCAGTTGTGCGAAGGGGTGCCGAACCCGCACCGGGTGCTGCAGGTCCAGGGCCGGGAAGCGGTGCAGCTCTACCTGCTCAACGAGGTCCAGAAAGTTTACCGCACGCAGGGCGTGAACATCAACGACAAACACTTTGAAATCATCATCCGCAAGATGCTCTCGCGCGTCCTGGTGGTGGAGCCTGGGGATACCGAGTTCCTGCCGGGGGATTATGTGGATCGCGTCCGCTTTGAGCGCGTCAACCGTGACGTGGTGCAGCGTGGCGGCGCGCCGGCGCGGGCTCGTCCCGTGTTGCTGGGCGTGACCAAGGCAGCCCTGGCGACGGATTCCTTCCTGTCGGCCGCCTCCTTCCAGCACACGATTAAGGTCCTTTCCAACGCGGCGATCGAAGGCAGCGAGGACTACCTCTACGGCCTGAAGGAGAACGTGATCATCGGTAAACTGATCCCGGCTGGGACGGGCTATCGCGGTGACATCGTCGGCTCGGATGGCCCCATCGAGTCCTACGAGGGCGTGACCATTGAACCGGAGCTGCCCCGTGGTACGCTGCTGAGCGATGAGGATGAGGAAGATACTTACCTCATCAGCGATCTGAGCCAACCGCTGGAGGAGTAAGCCATTCCTCTGTCAAGCAGGGGTGACAGACGTCACCCCTGCTTTTGTTTTCCCGTAGTTGTTTTTTTTCAGGACGCGGCTGAATCCCAGTCCTGACGATGCCAGGCTGAGGGATGAATTTTCGTAAAACCGCACCGCTTTCTGCCCCCCAGGCACCTGGAGGGGCGCTCGCCAGGGCCCAGGAATGCGCTGGCTACGAAATAAGCCTTCAGTCGCCAGGCGGGGTGGGTGACTGAGCAGTTACGAATTTTCGCCGCTTTGGGGGGGAATGCCTTGAGCTGCGTTGCCTTGCAGTCACGTTTCCTTTGCAACCTGATTGAGCCTGGTGCGTAGAGAGAGATGATGGACGAGGAAGTGCGATGGTTACAGGCGGCCCAACAGGGCGATCCTCAGGCCATCACCTGGCTGATTGAGCGCTATCAGCAGCCGGTGTATGGCTTGTGTTATCGTCTCCTCGAAGATGCTCAAGAGGCGGAGGATGTGGCGCAGGAGACCTTCATCAAAGCTTTGACGGCCCTGCGCAGCTACGATCCGCAGCGTCCGTTTCGTCCATGGCTTTTGCGGATTGCCAGTAACGCCTGCATTGATCGGCTGCGACGCCGACGGGGCGAGCTATCGCTGGACGGCATGGATGAGGCGTGCGATAGCTGGGAATGGATGGCGGGCGCGGACCCTTCGCCTGAACAAGAACTTGAGGCGCATGAGTTACGCCAGGCTTTGCATCGGGGGATGCGCACCCTGGCAGCGGAGGACGCGGTGTTGTTGAAGCTCTTTTACTGGATGAATTACTCTTACGAGGAGATAGCTGCCTTAACTGGCCTGACCATCCCGGCTTTGAAGTCCCGCTTGTTTCGGGCACGGCGAGTTTTAGCGCAACGCTTGCAGGAGGAAGGCTATGTCTGAGCATGAAACCTGGTGGATGAAGCTGGAGGCTGGCGAGCTGGACGAGGCCTGGGAGGAGCATCTGCGCACCTGCCCTGCCTGCGCGCGGGAGTGGGCCGCCTGGCAGAAAGTGGAGCGGGTGTTGCCGTTTGCCCCGGCGATTCCCCCTCTGCCGGCAGATTTTGCAGTCCGCACGGCGGCCCTGGTCCTGAAGCGCCGCCGTCTGGTGCCTTTCTGGCTTCAGCTTCTCGCCTTGCTGGGCTTTGCCGGCCTTAGCCTGGGGGGGCTTTTCCTGATGACACTGCCTGCCGTGGGCCGCTGGCTCTATCTGGTCTGGGTTTTTGGGCCGGGCCTGGCGCGCGTGCTGGAGGTGATGGCGCAGTTCTGGCAGGCCTGGCAGGGGGTACTGGTCCCTGTCGGCCTGATCCTGGTCCTGACCGGGCTGGGCCTGGGGGTCATGCCCTGGATCACGGCCTGGATCTCAGCCACGCTGATTTATTGTCGCACCCATCAGCCGTGCCTGAAGCTATAGGAATGCCGCAGGAAGGTATTGCCCGTTGGGCTTACGGGGCGTAGAAACGCCGTAGATTCACTTTGATGCTTTGTACCTGCTCAGGCTGGCGGTTGAAACCGCACCCTGCTCTGCCCCTGTAGGAGGGCAACCCTATGTCGCCCCGCCAGCGCCAGGGATGCGCTGACTACGGAATAAGCCTTCAGTCGCCGGGCGGTGGGTGGATGAGCAGTTATGATTCTTTTAGCTGAATGAAGAGGAGGTAACGATGAAACTCTGGCGGATGGTTCTTTTGTGTGTCTTGTTGCTGGCCGGCTCGGCTGGTCCGGTTCTGGCTGCCGAACCTGGCGGTGGGGACATCCATTTTGGTCCCTACACCTTTACCGCGGGGACGACCTACAGCGGTGATCAAATGGTGATGGGGTCAGCAACCGTGGAAAAAGAGGCTGTCATTCAGGGCGAGTTGCTGGTGTTGGGCCCGCTGGATATGGCCGAGGGGGCTAAGGTGGACGGTTCGCTCATGGTTTTTGGCCCGGCTACCCTTGCCGGGGAAGTGACGGGCGACGTGATGGTGACCGGGCCGCTCACGCTGGATAGCACGGCCGTTGTCAAAGGCGATGTATCCGTGGCCGGGCCGTTATCGCGCGCCGAGGGTTCGGTAGTTGAAGGGGAAATCAAAAGTGCCGAACCCGGCTCCAGATTTATCTGGGGACCGGGTTGGTCAGACGGGAACAAGGAAAGCCCTGAACGCCCCATGTGGCTGACCTGGCTGCTGAAGCTGGGGCGCGCCTTCGTGGCGCTGCTGGTCTTCGTGCTCCTGGCGCTGCTGGTGGCTTCGGTGTGGCCGGAGCAGCTCGCCCGCGTGAGCGATACGATCAGCGCACAGCCGCTGGAGAGTTTTGGGGTGGGGCTCCTCACCGGCCTGGGCGTCCTGGGCGTCGGCCTGGTGTTGCTCATCACCATCTGCCTTTCGCCCGTGGCCCTGCTGGCCTTCCTGGCCCTGGCCCTGGCCATGGCTATGGGCTGGATTGCCCTGGGCCGGATTGTGGGCGAGCGCCTGTTGGGTGCGGTCCAGGCGGATAAGACGCCTGCCCCTGTGGGCGCGACTGTGTTGGGGACATTCCTGCTCACTTTGCTGGGGGTGTTACTCAACCTGGTCGGTTTCTGCCTCTACGCCCCGGTCGTCTATGGCCTGTCCATGATTGGACTGGGGGCTTTGGTGCTCACCCGCGGCGGCTCCCGCCCGTATCAGAGCCGGGGTACGGGCTACCTGCCGCCCATCGTGCCGCTGGCGGAACCGCCCGTCCCGCCCACGCCTCCGGCCCCGCCGGCGGAACCCGCGGCTTAACTCCCAGGCAATCACCAGGGGCGCAGTTCAGACTGCGCCCCTGGCTTGGTCAGTCCAGCTTACCCTCACTGGCTAGCGACTATTTTCCACTGCTCCGCATTCCAGAAGGCGCCAGGCGCCGTCACATCAGGTTGGAAGCCTTCGATGCTGGCGCGGGCGATGAACCAGGTGGCGCGCCAGGCCAGAAAGGCGGTAGGCGTGGCTGCCAACAGCTCGGTCTGCGCGTCCTGCAGGGCGGTTTTCAGCTCCGCCGGGTCAAGACTGCGCAAGGCGCGGCGGCAGGCATCATCGTAACTGGCGGAGGCGTAGCCGCTGAAATTTTCGCCGGTGAAGTTCGTGGCCGCCGATGGAATGCGGCTGCTCAACCAGGCCCCGCACACTGTCGGCGGGCTGGCGCTCCAGCCGTACAGAGCCAACTCAAAGCTGCGTCCGGCCAGCGGATTGCGCGCATCGGCGGCGTACAGCGTCTGAGCGCTCACGACCTGCGGCACGCTCTTCACGCCACAGAGCTCCAAGTCGGCAGCCACCAGGGCCGCGGCCACCGTGTACCAGGAGGGGACCGTCAGGGTGAGGGTGAGCGGCGTGCCTTCGGCCAGGCCGGGCACCCCGTGTGCCTCGCGAATGCCATCCCCGTCGCGGTCTTCCCAGCCCAGGGCCGTCAATTGCGCCTGCGCCTCGTCTGGTGTGGGCAGCGACGCGGCGCGGTAGGCGGGATGCTGCGGCAGCAGGAAACTCTGGGCGGGGATGAGGAACTGCCCGGCCAGCGCATTGACCAGCCGCGTGCGGTTGATGCAGCCGCTCAGCGCCTGTCGGAAGGCAGCATCCTGCAGCATCGGCGCGCGCTTTGAAGTGGTGTTGAAATCCAGGCGCAGAAAGGCTTCGGCCGGCGCGGCCCAGGCCATTATCTCGCCTGTGCGGAGTGACTCTTCCCAGGTTTTCCAATCAAGGGTCTGCGCCAGCTCTGGTGCGAGCACGTCGCACTGGCCGGAGCGGAGCAGTTCGGGCAGGCCCTCAGGCTTCACCTGCATAAAGCGCACCTCGATGCGCTCCAGCGTGGGTTGAGCTCCGCTGTAATACGGGTTACGCTCCAGCGTGATCCCATCCGCGCGCCAGGAAGTCACTTGAAAAGGTCCGGTTACTGGCGCCAGCGGATCGCGTAGGACGGCGGCCAGCGAGGCGCCGCGCCAGCGAGCCGCCGGCTGTGGCGGGAAAAGCAGACCGGCGTAATCGCCTGTCACATAGCCCGGCAGGCCCACCCAGCGCAGCGTATAAGCATCCAGCACCTCCAGGCGGGACGTGACCTGGGCCAGCGCCGCCCATCCGCCCTGCGCCCCTGCCTCGCGTGCCAGGGCGTACCCCAGCAGCACGTCCTCCGCCGTCAGGGGCGAGCCATCCGACCAGCGCAGATCACTGCGCAGGGTGAAAGTCACGGTCATCTGTGGCAAAACCAGGCGCGGCGTCCCCGGATGGGTCTGGACCAGACCCGTTTCATCCACATAACGACCCTGAGCAGGCACAGATACCTCATCAACCGCTGCCACCGGCCAACCGACCAGCAGGCGCGGTTGCCATTGGTAGGCAATGCGCTCGGCGGGTAGCTCGGTGACCAGGGAAAGCAGGTCATTTTCCGTGCTGCTGGCCACCGCGTAAAGATTCAGGTGTTGCACCGGCGGCGCGCAGAGCGTCAGCCGGGTTGGCTGCGGGGTGGGCGGTGGCGGGGTCGGCGTTGGCGTTTTTTGGGGGGAGGATGAGGGAGCCGGCGTGGGCGAAGGCGGAAACGCGGTAGAGGAGGGGGTCCCGTGGGCGCAGGCGCTCAGGACGAGCAGCGCGGCCGTCAGGCAGGCCAGGAGGCTTTTACGCATCCCTGGCCTCCTGAGCGTGGGGGAGCGCTTTGCGGCTGCTCAGCCAGCGCAACAGGCCGAAAGTCCCCGTAACCAGCGCCGTCAGGAGCGCGAGCTTGAGCAGACGGGGCGAAATCAGCAGATTGATGGCGCCGAAAATCACCCCAAATCCCACGTACAGCGCCAGAATCTGTCGGTTGCTCAGGCCGCTATCCAGCAGGCGATAGTGCAGATGGCGCCGATCGCCGCGCCGGGCGTCCTGATGCTCGCGCAGACGTTCGCCAATCGTCCAGGCCGTATCCAGGATGGGAATGCCCATCACCAACAAGACGGTAGCCACCCGACCGCCGGCCAGGATGCCCAGCCCGGCCAGCAGGTAGCCGATGAAGAAGGCGCCGTTGCTGCCCAGGAAAACGCGCGCCGGCGGCAGGTTAAATACCAGGAAGCCCGCTCCGGCGCCCAGCAGGGCCGTGGTCACCGGAGCGATGCTGGGGTAGGCCGTGCGCAACACGTGCACCGTCAGCACCGCCGTCAGGATGCTGGAGACACTGGTAGCCAGGCCATCCAGACCATCCAACCAGTTCACGGTCACAATCATGCCCGTGACCCACAACACCGTCAGCGGAATCGCCAGGGCCAGGGGCAGATAGACGTACTGATTGTTGAGAGGGTTGTTAAAGCTATCCAGGCGGATGCCAAAAGCCAGAGCGATGAGCGCCGCTGCCAGGTATCCAGCATACTGCGCCCTGGGCGAGAGATCGAGGGCATCATCCGCCACCCCAACGGCCATGACGAAGAGCGCCCCTATCATCAGGCCGATCCAACGAGGGTCATGCGTCTGCAGACCGGGAAAGCGCACCAGCGTCAGGCTGGCGAACCAGGCCAGGAAGAAGCCGACGGCCAGTCCCAATCCGCCCAGGCGCGAAACCGGACGGGGGTGACGGCGCCGACCGCCGGGACGGTCCACCAGCCCCCACCGTTCGCCCAGGCGCATGGCCAGCGGGGTAGAAAGCGCCGCACCGCCGAACCCGATCAGGAAAATCAGTCCCAGCGCAGACAAACGGTCCACAACCGGTTACCCCGTCCCAAACTGACGGTCCCCCGCATCGCCCAGGCCGGGCACGATATAACCGCGCTCGTTGAGATGATCGTCAATGGCGGCCAGGTGAATGGGCACATCGGGATGGGCCTCGCTCAAGGCTTTCACGCCTTCCGGTGCGCCGATGAGACCCACGAATTTGATGCGGCTGGCCCCCCAATGCTTGAGAATATCCACCGTCGCGATGGCCGATCCACCGGTAGCCAGCATGGGATCGAGCACCAGGCAGACCGACACGGTAGGGTGGACGGGGAGGCGGTTGTAGTAGCTCACCGGCCGCAGGGTGCGTTCATCGCGGAACAGGCCGATATGCCAGACCTCGGCGGAGGGCATCATTTCCCAGATGCCTTCCACCATGCCCAGGCCGGCGCGCAGGATGGGGATGAGGCCGATCTCGTCGCTCAGGCGGTAGCCTGGGGCGGTAGCGAGCGGGGTTTCGACGCTTTTGGGTTCTACGGTCAGATCGGCGGTGGCCTCGTAGGCCAGGAGGATGGAGATTTCGCGCACCAGCTCGCGGAACTTCTTGGGTTCGGTGTGCTTATCGCGCAGTAAGGTGAGTTTGTGTTTGACTAGAGGATGTTGGGAAACAAATACCTGAGCCATGGTAACTCCTTCTTGTGACATAAAAATAACCACAGATTCAGCGGTTGTCCGCTTCCTCTGTGGTTTTGTAATCCCACTTTTTCGTGTTTCGCCATGGATAGCCTCAGGGCCGTATTGTACCTGGATTTTTGAATTGCGCAAATAAGGGGGGCGAGCGGTTGGGCAGGCATAGGGAGGTCTGCCCTACGATAATCCCCCATGACACCCCGTGGCGGCCAGGGGGCGGGCGAAATGCCCGTTGGGCGGGCGAAATGCCCGTTGGGCGGGCGAAATGCCCGTTGGGCGGGCGAAATGCCCGTTGGGCGGGCGAAATGCCCGTTGGGCGGGC
>Ga0068707_1001005_pt1 | contig 19440 bp, 13 predicted proteins | sample YNPNPMetaG_FD_66600 | JGI IMG/M metagenome (GOLD analysis project Ga0068707, IMG submission 66600) | Anoxygenic and chlorotrophic microbial mat microbial communities from Yellowstone National Park, USA - YNP NP MetaG | ecosystem: Environmental > Aquatic > Thermal springs > Hot (42-90C) >...
GGGGCTGTCCTATCCCCGCCTGCTGGACCGTTTAATCGAGCTGGCTTTTGAGCGGCACGCGGAAACTGCCGCTCTGGAGCGCATTTATCGCCCTGAGCGGGGCTAACCTTAACTTGCGCGAGCAAGAGGCAGGAGCTTGAGCTATGGCCAGGTATCGTCGTTACAGTCGCACCGCTGCTCTGTTGGAGGCCCAGCCGCTGGGCATGGCCGCCCGTCCCCGTGGGCGGCGACGCCCGGCGCATCGCGCCCTCACCCTGACCCTGCCCTGGCGACAACTCTGGCCGGTGGTGTTGGCCTTGAGCCTGCTGCTGGGCGGCTTCATCTGGATGCGGACCGATGCTCGCTGGTATCTCAGCGCCGAAGGCATCACTCTGTATGGCACGCGCGGGGCCGTGGCGCAGGAGGTGGTGCAGGCCAGCGGGCTGCTCAAGACTCACGGCACGCGCCTGGATGCCGAGGCCGCCGCGCAGCGTATTCTGGAGCAGGTGCCGGCGGTCAGTTCAGCTCAGGTGTCTTGCCAGCCCTATCCGGCTGAGTGTGAGATTCGGGTGGTGGAGCGCAAACCCATCGCGGTTTGGGAGACCGACAGCGGCCCGCAGTGGGTGGATAGAGAGGGCATCGTCTTCACGCCCTGGGGCGAGGTGAGCGGACTGCCCGTCCTGCGCGGCCCTCTGCCCGCTACGCCGGCTTTGACCCTGGAGGCGGTGCAGAGCGCGCAGGCGCTGCTCAAATACACGGGTCCGGTCGAAGCGCTGGAGTACCATCCGCAGCGGGGCCTCATCTGGAACGATGCGGAGGGGCGCCGCGTGGCTTTTGGCCTGGGGGCGCAGGAGATGGCTACCCGCTGGGCGGTGTATCAGCAAATGGTGGCTATCTTCCAGGCGCGACGCGCCTTCCCCTGGAACCTGGACCTGCGGGTCCCGGAGGCACCAACCTATGCCATGGATCGCTTGTGGTAGGAGGAACCTATGGATCGAACCGTTGTAGGCATTGACGTTGGCAGTCACAAAACCCTGGTCCTGGTCGCCGAAGTCGGCGACACGGCGGAGGAGGTGCGCATTGTAGGCGTGGGGCAGGTGCCTTCGCGGGGGGTGAAGAAGGGGGTCATTGTCAACGTGCAGGAGGCAACGGCGACCATAGCCGAAGCCATCGAAAAAGCCGAGCAAAGCTCCGGCTATCGCATCGAACGCGCCTTTGTGAGCGTGAGCGGCGCGCATATCAGCTCGCGCAACAGTCAGGGCGTGGTGGGCGTCTCCCGGCGGGAGGTGGGCATTAGCGAAGACGACATTGACCGCGCCCTGGAAGCGGCGGGCGCCATCATCTTGCCGCAGAATCAGCGCCTGTTGCACATCATCCCGCGCGTCTACACCGTAGATGGGCAGACGGGCGTCCGCGATCCCTTGGGGATGCACGGCTTCCGCCTGGAAGTCGAAGCGCACGTGGTCATGGGATCGGTGACGGCCATCCAGAACCTGGTTAAATGCATTGAAGGGGCGGAGGTTGAACCCAGCGAAATCGTCTACGCGCCGTTGGCGGCGGCCAACGCTGTCCTCACGCCGACCGAGCGGGAGATGGGGGTCGTGCTGGTGGACATCGGCGAGGGCACGGTGGAGATCGCCATCTTCATCGAGGGCACCGTCTGGCACACCCGCTCCCTGGCCCTGGCGGGGGAGTACATTACCAACGACATCGCCATTGGGCTGCGGCTGCCGCCGGAGGCGGCGGAAAGCGTCAAATTGCGCTATGGCCATGCGCTTTCCAATCAGGTCAATCAGGAGGATCGGTTCACCTTCGTTCCTTACGGAGAAAATGTGCCCGTCGTGGTGCCGCGCTGGAAACTGGCGGAGATTATTCAGGCCCGCTGCGAAGAAATCCTGGAAAATATTCAGCAGGAGATCAAGCGTTCCGGCTATGATGGACTGTTGCCCGCGGGCATCGTCCTCACCGGCGGGGTGGCGCAATTGCCGGGCCTGCGCGATCTGGCGCGCGACCTGTTCCAATTGCCGGTGCGGGTGGGTGTCCCGCAGGGCTTGAGCGGCCTGACCGATCAGGTCAGCAATGCCGGGGCGGCGGTCGCGGTAGGCCTGCTGCGCTGGTCACCGTTATGGGAAGAGGGGAGTGGGGGCCATTATGGCGGCAGTGCTACCTGGTTCAAGCGCATCCTGCCTTGGTTGCGCAACCTGCTGCCCGGCTAATGCAGCTTTGGGGTCAGGGGTGAATTCGAGGGATTATGCTTAATCATCATCAGCAGTTACTTCCAGCAGGAGGTGGAGAGATGAGCTTTATCGGAGAGAACTTTGCGCAGATTCGTGTTGTGGGCGTCGGCGGCGGGGGCAGCAACGCCGTGGATCGCATGATTACCGAAGGCTTGCAGGGGGTGGATTTCATCGCCATGAATACCGACGCGCAGGCCTTGGGCCGCTCCCAGGCGCCAACCCGGGTGCGTCTGGGGAACAACACCACCCGCGGGCTGGGTGCAGGCGGCAATCCTGAGGTGGGCCAGAAGGCGGCTGAGGAATCGGCAGATGAGATTCGCCAGGTTCTGGAGGGCGCCGATATGGTCTTTGTGACGGCGGGCATGGGCGGAGGCACGGGCACCGGCGCTGCGCCGGTCGTGGCCCGCATCGCCAAGGAGGAGCTGAAGGCCCTGACCATCGGCGTTGTGACCCGGCCCTTTACTTTTGAAGGCGCCAAACGTGCGCGGGCAGCCATGGAGGGCATCGAGGCCCTCAAGCAGGTGGTGGATACCCTTATCGTCATCCCCAACGACCGGCTGACCGAGATTACCGATAAGCGGGTGAGCCTGCAGGACGCCTTCCGCATGGCGGATGATGTGCTGCGTCAGGGCATTCAGGGCATCACCGAAGTGATCACCGTGCCTGGCCTCATCAACCTGGACTTCGCGGATGTGAGGGCCATCATGCACGAGGGCGGCGCGGCCCTGATGGCCATCGGACGCGCCAGCGGCGAGAATCGCGCGGTCGAGGCGGCGCAACAGGCCATCGCCAACCGCCTGCTGGATGTCACCATTGACGGGGCTCGCGGCGTTCTGCTCAACATCACGGGCGGGGCGAACATGACCCTGCACGAGGTGAACGAAGCGGCTTCCATCATCCGTGACACGGCGCATCCGGACGTCAACCTCATCTTTGGGGCGGTCATTGATCCGGCCATGGGCGAGGAGCTGCGCATCACCGTTGTGGCTACCGGCTTCGATCGTGATGATCAGCGGCCCAAGGCGGCCCGCACCGAGGGCGCCACGCAGACGCCGGCTCCGCGGCGTTACGAGACGCTCAGTATGCCCACGGTGCCGGTTGATCAGGACAACGTCGAGATCCCGGCCTTCATGCGCCGGCGCGCGAAATAACCCCTGGCCCTTAGCCGTAATCCAGGCGCAGGCGTTGCTCAATTGGGTAACGCCTGCGCTGGCTGGCTTTGGGACGGGAGCCTGCCCGCCCTGGCCCTGTCCATCGCAGATGCGTCACGCGGCGGCATAGGGACGCCGCTACATTTTCGTGCCGTAGGCAGGCATCCTTGCCTGCCCGTCCTGGCCCTGTCCATCGCAGATGCGCCACGCGGCGGCATAGGGATGCCGCCGCTACAACATGGATGATTACGTATCCACCCCACCGTTGAATCCTCTTCCCTTTTTTGCAATAGAATTATTTACTAAACCTCACTTTTCTGTGTTATAATGCACGTGTAACTGAAAAAAGCCCTCCACCCTGGAAGTCACAGAGGGTGGAAATCTGTGGTGGTGAGGCTTTACAGAAGGGTATCATTCCTGGTGGAGAATCTCTCTTTCTCCCGGCCGGTTTTCCCTGGGTTATAACCTGAGGTGGAATATGATTGAAATGGAAAACTTGACCAAACATTACGAGGACCTGGTAGCGGTTGATGGCATCACCCTGCAGGTGGCTGCTGGAGAAGTCCTGGCCCTGCTAGGCCCCAATGGCGCCGGCAAAACGACGACGGTGCGGATGCTTTCGGCAATTTTGCAGCCTACCGCGGGGCGTGCCCGCATCGCCGGGCTGGATGTGGTGACGCAGGCGCGTGAGGTGCGCCGGGTGGTCGGGATGCTCACCGAAGCGCCCGGCCTCTACACTCGGATGACGGGACGGGAGTATCTGGAGTTCTTCGCCGCCATGTACGGTGTGCCAGCAGCTACGACCCAAAAACGCATGCGCGAACTGGCTGAACGCTTTGAAATGACCGAGGCCCTGGATCGGCGTCTGGGTTACTACTCCAAGGGCATGGCGCAGAAAATTGCTTTGATCCGCACCCTGGTCCATGATCCGCAGGTCCTGCTCCTGGACGAGCCTACCTCGGCCATGGACCCGCAGAGCGCCCGTCTGGTGCGCAACACCATCCTGGAGCTGCGACGCGAGCGGCGCACCCTGATCGTGTGCACGCACAACCTGCCCGAAGCCGAGGAGCTGGCTGACCGCATCGCCATCATCCGCAAAGGGCGCATTGTGACGCACGGGACTCTGCCCGAATTGAAGCGCCAATTGCTCGGCGCCCCTCTGATGGAACTGCGCTGGCTGGCGCCGCCGCATAACGGCGTCCTGGAGCGCATCCGCGCCCTGGTCCCGGTGCAACAGCTGGCCCCGGAAGGCATGCGCTACGTCGCCGAACATCCTGAGCAGGTCAATCCGCTCATCCTGCGCTATCTTCACGAGGCGGAAGTGCCCGTCCTGGCTTTGAGCGAGGTCCCGCGCAATCTGGAAGCGGTCTATTTGCGGGTCGTGGGGGAGGTGGCGGCATGAGCGCGGTAAACTATCAGCTCAGCAATGAACAGGCGGAGTGGAAGCAAATCTGGCTGCTGGCGCAGCGGGAGATCCGCGATAGCCTGCGCGATTGGCGGATTGTCATCCCCATTTTCTCCCTGGTCCTGGTTTTCCCTATCCTGGGCAACATCGTGGCCGAGCGCGGCATCGGGTTTATCGGTCAGTATGGGGCCACGCTCATCACCGAGCGCCTGTTGCCCTTCATCATCCTGGTCGTGGGCTTTTTCCCCAGCACCTTTTCGCTCATCATCGGTCTGGAGACCTTCGCCGGGGAAAAAGAGCGGCGCAGCCTGGAGCCTCTGTTAGCTACCCCCTTGAGCGATGGCCAGCTCTATCTGGGCAAGCTGTTGGCCTCGACCTTTCTGCCAGTGCTGGCCAGCTATGTGGGCATGACGGCTCACGTGTTGTTGACAGGGCTGCGCCTGCATTGGTGGCCGCCCGTGCCGATCATGATCATCGCGCTCGTGCTTTCGACAACCGAGGCGCTGGTCATGGTCACCGCCGCGGTGATCGTCTCCAGTCAATCCACCAGCGTGCGGGCTGCCAATTTGCTTTCGAGCTTCATCATCCTGCCCATGGCTTTTCTGGTCCAATGGGAAGCCAGCCTGTTGCTGTTTGGCAACTACACCACGCTATGGCTGCTGGCTCTGTTTATGCTGGTCGTGGATGGATTGCTGGTGCGTTTGGGCACGCGCGTCTTCAATCGCGAGCACCTGTTGGGGCGCGAGCTGGATGCGATTGACGTGCAGAAGACCTGGCGGGATTTCCGTGCTGCCGTCTGGCCGAAAAAGGGCGGCGGCTGGTTGCTGTTCCTGGTCCAATGGGAGCTGGGCTTGCTCTTGTGGCGCAACGCTGGTCGGGAGGCGCTGGCAGTCCTGGCGGGTCTTTCCCTGTTGGAAGGCTTCTGGGTTCTCTGGCGGCGGCGCGGCGATTGGACCGCGCTCAATCCCCTGCCGGTGCTGCGTGCGGCGTACCGCGCTCTGGGCGACCATCTGCGCGATATTCGGCTGGAGATCGCCTTCACGCTCCTGGTGATGCTCGGCGGAGGCATCGGGGTGGGGTGGTGGGCTTTGCAGCATTTCCCCTTGCCGCAGGAGGTGATGTCGCTGGCGCCGTATCAGGACTACGTCAGCCTGAGCGAAGCGGTGACGGAAAGTGGGCTGCTGGAGAGCTTTACCGGCTGGGCCATCTGGGCTAATAATGTGCGCTCCCTGCTCGCGGCAGCCTTTCTCGGCGCCTTCAGCATGGGGATCCTCGCCCAACTGATGTTGCTCGCGCCCGTCGCCATCATTGTTTACCTGGTGCCGCAGGTAGGGCTGTTGAACCTGAATCCCTGGGCCTTTTTTGCGGTGACGGTGCTTCCGCATGGGGTGCTGGAGCTGCCCCTGGCCATCATCGCGACCGCCCAGGCGCTGCGGATAGGGGCCATCCTCCTGCGGGAACCCGCCCGTGGCGGCGGTTTGAGCGGGATGGTGGTGGAAACTGGCCGCTTTGTGCGCCTGATGGTGCTGCTCGTGGTCCCACTGTTGCTGGTGGCGGCCTACATCGAGGCGCTTATCACGCCGGTGTTGGTGATCCGCTATCTCTTCGGCGGATAGCGGCGGGCGGCTCAGGGTATCGGAAGAGGACGTGCGCGGGGCTTAGTCCCCGCGCACGCGCTTGAAGGCTTCGGCCAGCGCCAGGGCTACTTCCCCGGCGGTCATCCCCGTCTGGCCGCGATTCTGCCGGACCAGCTCCCCGGCCAGGGCATGGAGATAGGCGCCCGCGGCGGCGGCCTCAAAAGCGCCCAGGCGCTGGGCCCGCAATCCCGTGATCAGGCCGGCCAGCACATCGCCGGTGCCGCCTTTGGCCAGGCCGGCGTTGGCAAAGGGAATGAGGGCTACGGCTCCCTCCGGCGCTGCGACGACGGTGAAGGCGCCTTTGAGCACGACAATCAGGTTGAGCGCCCGCGCCACCTCCTGGGCGATCTCCACCCGCTGGCTTTGGATTTCGGCAACGCTTTTACCCGTCAGGCGCGCCATTTCGCCCGGATGGGGGGTGATGATGGTGCGCGGAGGCAGGTATTTGGGCCAGTTGGAAATTTTGCTCAAGATATTCAGCCCATCCGCATCGAGAATCAGCGGGGGCAGGGTGCGCTCCTCGCTGGCGACCCAGGTTTCCACGGGCTGCAGCAGGCCGGTGCCGCGTTTTTCGCGCTTCAGGCCCAACAGACTGCGCAGGAAGGCCTCGGTCTCCGGCGCCTGCCCCAGGCCCGGCCCGATGAGCATGGCCTGGACCGTTTTGGCCTGCTCCAATACCTGTGGGACGCCTTCAGCCGTGAGGCTGCCATCCGTGTGGGGCAGGGGCAGGGCGGTAGCTTCGGGCGCGGCGGCGATGACCGCCGGGTGCAGGGAGGCCGGCAGGGCCAGCGTCACCAGACCGACACCGCTGCGGAGCGCGCCCTGCGCGGCCAGCAGCGCTGCGCCGGTGTAGCGCGCCGAACCGGCGATCAGCAAGGCGCTGCCGAAAAGCCCTTTGTGCGCATCCGGGGGGCGGGCGGGCAACCAGGCGCGGACCTGTTCGGTGGTCAGCACTTCCACCCCGCCCTGACGCGGCCAGCATTCCCCCGGTATGCCGAGATCAGCCACGACCACTTCCCCCAGAATGGCCGCGGCGGGGAAACGCAGGTGCCCCCATTTGGGCGCGGCAAAGGTGACGGTGAGCTGCGCCGGCAGGCATAGGGGGTCCAGGGCGCCGCTGTCGAAATCCATGCCGGTCGGGCCGTCTACGGCTACCACCAGGGGACGCAGGGATAACGGGGGACGCAGGCTGGAAAGGGACGCGAGTGGGCTGATGCCCGCGGCGTTTAAGGCGCGGTGTACTCCGCGCAGAATTTCGGCGATCGCTCCGCGCAGGGGCAGGCGCGTCCCCGTGCCCAACAACGCATCTATGACAACGGCGCTGTTTTCGATCAGGCGGGTGAGTTCCGGCTTTTCGGCATCAGCCTCGGCGATCACCATCGTCACGCCGCTTTCCCTGGCCCGGCGATAGACCGGGTCTTCCGTCTCGTCGCGGGGATGCGAGAGATAAGCGGTTACCTTAGCCCCGGCCTGCGCCAGATAGCGGGCGGCTACCAGACCATCCCCGCCGTTATTGCCCGGCCCTACCAGCACCAGTACCCCGCGTTCGCGCACGTTGACGCGCTCCAGAATGGCGCGGGCCACGCCCTGCCCGGCCAGTTCCATCATCCGGGCATAGGTATGGCCAATGGCATGGGCCTGGGCCTCCATCGCCTGCATTTCAGCCACGCTTAGAATGCGCATGATCTCCTCCCATCAGGCAATCCAGGGGACGATCCCCGCTTCTATCGCTGTGCGGAGCGTTTCCAGCTCCTTCAACACCTGCGGCAGTAAGGCCTTCAGGTCTACCCCGTAGCTGATTTCCTGGGCACGGTGCTTGATTTCCGCTCCGCCCGCTTTGAAAGTGCGCTCGCTGAAGGTGATACGCAGCGGCAGGCCGATCAAATCGGCATCGGCGAACTTGACGCCGGCGCTTTCGGACCGGTCGTCGAACAACACCGCGATGCCAGCCTGCTGGCATTGCGCGTAAAGGCGCTCCGCTTCCGCCTTGACCTCCGGGATGGCCTGCTTACCCGTGAGGACGACGAACTGGACCGCGTAAGGGGCGACGGTCACCGGCCAGCGCAGGCCCTGAGCGTCGTGATAACGTTGCGCCAGGGCGATGGCCCAGGCCTCCAGATCGGCCTCCCAGAGGGCCAGGTGCCAGGGCTGCGCCTGTCCAGCCGGGTCCTGATAGGTGGCCTCGACCGCGCCCTGCCGCCAGACGCGGACCAGCGGCAGGCCGGTCAGGTCTGCCAGCGGCGCGCCGCAGGTCGGACAGGGAAAATCGGCCTGGGCCAGGGCAATATCCGCTACCAGGTCGGCCTGGAAATCGCTGCCGTAGGTCACATTGCGGAGATGATAGCCGGGTTCGTTGGCTCCGGCCACCAGATTGGGCGCGTAGGGAATCAGGTCGTCCACCACGATCAAGGCGTCGTGCACACCGAGGGGCGAGGCGTAGCCCGGCTCGGCGCCGCAAGCGCGGATCTCCTCCTCGCTAGCCGGCCGCAGGCTTTGGGCGCCCGTCGCCTGAGCAATTTTGGCGAGGCTCACCTCCATATCGCCGCGGATGAGGGCAAAAATCAAGCGCGGTCCGACGCCGGCCAGGTCCCCCGTCAACAAAACCGCCTTAGCGGTGCGTTCTGGCGGTACGCCCAGGAAAGCACACAGCTCGGCGATGGTTTTGGCGCCGGGGGTCGCGACCTTCTGCAGGGGCAGCGGGACTTCTTCGGGTGGGCGGGGCTTGTGGAAGCGGGCTGTGGCCTGCAGGGCGCGATAGCCGCAGCGCGGGCAGATCAGCGCGTGCGCCAGGCCTTCCGGGTCGGGCGCCAGGAAACTCAGCCCCTGGCCATCCTCGACGACCAGGGGGGCCAGGCCACAGTGCTGCAAGGCACGAAACACCCTCGCGTTCAGTTCCTCGCCAAGCGCGGCGGCTGCCTCGGCCCCGGCGCTCAGCACGGCCAGCGTCATGCTCCGTCCGTCTCCCGCGTCGCTCAGCACGACGGGCAGGTTTTTATAGGAATGGATATGCTGCCGCCCAATCTCCAGGCAAGCCGCCAGGTGCAGAACCGGCGTAGCCCCCGGCTCAGGGGACGCCGCGCGCGGCCCAACGTTAAAGGGCTGCAGCGGTACCCCCAGGCCGTCGAGTTCGGCGCGCAGCACGTCCGCCAGGTTGGCCAGCACGCGCTGCCCCAGGGGCAACCAGGCCAGGCGACCGTCGTGCAGGCGCTGGACAAAACCGGCGCGGATAAGCCAGGCCAGACCCTCTGGACGGACGGCTTCTGGCAGACTCCGCAAGCGCATCCCCAAAACCTGGCTGAGCTTCATAGGCCCTCACGCCACGCGCAGGGGATGGGCGTGTCCCGCCTCGGCGTTGGGATCGGAGCGCAGCAGGGCTACGGCGTGAGGCAGGGCTGGCAGGATCACCCGCAGGTTTTCGACCGCGCCTTTAGGGCTGCCGGGCAGGTTGACGATGAGCGTCTTGCCGCGGATGCCGCACACGGCGCGGGAGAGCATCCCGTGTGGGCTGATGGCGCTGGAAGCGGCGCGCATCGCCTCGGCCAGGCCCGGCGCTTCCCGCTCGATCACGTCCCGTGTGGCTTCTGGCGTCACATCCAGCGGGCTGAAGCCGGTCCCCCCGGTCGTCAGGATGATGTCAATCTCGTCGCTATCGGCCCAGGTGCGCAGTTGCTCAGCGATAGCCGCGCGGTCATCGGGCAGGACGCGATACGCGCGGATTTCGACTTCATCCAGGAGCTGCTTGAGGGTTTCCTGCAGGACCTGTCCGCTGCGGTCCTCGTATATTCCCGCGGCAGCGCGGTTACTGGCGGTGAGAATGGCAAAGCGTAAACCACCCATAGCGTACCTCCTTCCAGGGTCAGGGCCACCCTGAGTCTGTTATGGCTTACCGTTTAACGGCGCAAGAGCAACCGGATAACGTCGCGCAGTTCCTTGATGTCCAGCAGCAGGGCAAAGAGGCCGTAGCTCGCCACCCCCAGGGCCAATCCTGCTCCGGTCTGTAGCCAGGCCCCGCCGGGAAGTCGGGCGCGCATCAGCCAGAGTGCCGCGCCCATGGCGACCGAGGCCAGCCCGGCGCGCAGCGTCAGGCTCAGCAGGCCCAGCCAATCCAGCCCCTTCACTCGGGACTCGATGCGCAGCAGCAGGACCAGCATTTCGACCAGCGCGGCGCAGGCATTGGCCAGTGCCAGGCCGCCATAGGCCGGCAGGCCGACGTGGGTGAAGACCCTGGGTAGGGTCAGACCCAGGAGCACGTTGATCCCGACCGCGATTCCGGCTGCCCAGGCGGGCGTCCAGGTGTCCTGTTGGGCGTAAAAAGCCCGCGCCAGGATTTCAATCATCGCGTGCCCGATCAGGCCCAGGGCCAGCAGGGCCATGCTCCAGGTGACGGCGGCCGTCGAGGCGGCATCGAACTCGCCGCGTTGCAGCAACACCGTGACGATAGGCCGTCCCAACACCATCAGCCCCACAGTGGCCGGCAGGGTGAGCACCAGAATCATCCGCAACATGGCATTGAGCGTGCGGCGCAGGCCCTCCAGGTCCCGGCGCGCCGCCTGCTCGGAGAAGGTGGGGAAAACCGCTACGCCGACCGCCTGGGCCAGAATCCCCTGCGGCAGCATCACCAGATTCCAGGCGTAATTGAGAGCGGAGACGGCGCCTTCACCCAGGCGCGCAGCCAGATTGTTGGTGATGACGAAGTTCAACTGAACCGCGGCAATGCCCAGGACCCGCGGTCCCATCAGGTAGCCGACCTCGCGCACCCCGGCGTCATCGGGCGCCAGGGTGAGGCGGTAAGCTGGACGGTAGCGCACCAGCGCAGCGACCTGCAGCAGCAGGTGAGCCAGGGCGCCGACATCCATCATGATCGCCGCGGCCAGAATACCCAGCGCCGATCGTCCGCCCCAGATGGCCCCGGCGATCAGCGCCAGATTGTACACGCTGGGCGCCAGGGCGGGGATCAGGAAACTCTGATAAGCGTTCAGCGCGCCCATCAGCACCCCGCTCAGGCTGAAGAACAACACCGACAGCAGCATCACCTGCATCAGGCGGGCGGTGAGGCTTTGCATCTCCGGCAGAGCGCCTGCGGCGACCAGATGGACGCTCAGCCAGGGAGCGGCCAGGGTCGTCAGCGCGGTGACGGGGATGAGGATCACCATCAGCCAGGTCATGATCGCGGAGGCCAGGCGCCAGGCGCCGGCCTCGTCGCGGTGCGTCAGGCGCGCGCTGAACAGGGGGATAAAGGCCGAGCCTAACGCCCCGCCGGAGATCACCATGAACAGCATCTCCGGGATGCGGGCCGCAGCCACATAAGCATCCATCTCCAGGCTCAGGCCGAAATAATGCCCAAAAATCGCCTGGCGCACCAGGCCCAGCACCCGGCTGAGGGCAAAAGCGGCCATCACCAGAAAAGCCGCGCGGGTTACGTGACGTTCGGTCGTTTCCATGGCTAGAGATTATACCCTATTTTTTGCAACTGCCCGTGGGAAAGGAAGAGGAAAAATTTTTTCAGGACGGTAGCGAAAAAGCTCCGCTACCGACACGAGCGCCGGACCCAGTCCAGCGGACTGGACCCTTACCATCACCAGCGTGGGCAGGCAGCTACACGCCTGCTTCTCTGTGTTACCAGGTAATTACCTGCCCTGAATCGTTTGCAGATAATGTGGCATAGGCTTTAGCCTGCGCATACAGGCGCTACAGGGGCATGCCTTCGCCGCGTCTTTGATAGCGCTTGCCTGGGGGCTCCCTGGTAGGTAGTTACGTTACCAGTTTGTTAACAATCGGTGAACGCCATTTGATAACAAGGTTTGTAATGGAATTCGTAACATTTTTTTGCTATAGATAAGATACCACTTCTGGAGAAGTGGCGGAAGTTTAACCCTGGTTGGGAGGTGAATTATGGTTAAGGGACTGTGGAAAATCAAACTGCTGACTTTTTTGGCCATTCTGGCTTTGGTTTTAGAGTCGGCTGTCCTTCAGCCTGTCCGGGCTGAAGGCAGTCGCGAGCTGAGCGCCAACGGCGGCAAGCGCGCCCTGACGGAATGGCGCACCAACACGACCGCCGGGCTTTATCGGCGCACCTTTTTACGGGTGTACGCGCGCGCTGGCGAGCACATCCTGCTGGGATCGAGCGCAGTCGGCGTTGGCTCTGGCGACATTGTCGTCTACCGTGAGGCGCAGATCAGCAGCTCGCAGATTGCCCCGGCTGCCCTGGCCGCCATCACCCCGGCGTTTAAGTGCAGCGATTACCGCGCAAGTAACCCCGGCGCCGGGGAACTGCGTACCCGCGCGCAAGAACTGGCGGGGCCTTTGCCGGCTACGGGGGGATATACGCCCTGCGTCTACGTTGCTCCCGCTTCAGAGACTTATTGGGTAGCCATGTACGGTCCGGATGGCCCGAACGGCAATGCCAATGGTCAGGCGGGGACAATTGACGCGCCGGTGGTGGATGCCAATCAACGTAGCGGCGTTTCCATGTGGGACATTACCGTGCGTAGCGCTGATGGGACAGAGACTTACACGGGGCGGGTCTTTGTAGACTATCTGGCGCAGATCACCGGCGGGAATGGCGACACCTATCGCGTTTACTCAACCCTGTACGCGGTCACACAGGATGGGTTTATCTATAAAGTTGATCTGCGCGGGCTGGACCCCTATGGGTTCATCTTTTACGGCAACCGGGTGGGCTTCCTGGATCCCGATGGGAAAACGCCCCTGTATCACGATTTGGTCACCAATAACAATAACCTGGACAATCCCTTGGGAGGCGTAATCCTGGCCCCGGCGACATCCAAACTTTTCTTCTCTTCCCCCGATCCGGAGCTGCCGCCCTCGATCTTGCCCGTACCGATTACCCCGTCCATTTCCACCGTCACCTTCCAGGGGACGGCGGGGGAGAATGACGCCTACGTCTCTACCGGCGGTGTATTCACCTACAGCGGAAATGTCGGCGGCATCATGGAAATTGTCATCAGCCGCGATGGGGTTGACTTTGAGCCGACGAACCCGCAGAACCGCGTCCTGCGCGCGGAATCGGCGGTGGGCGTCAACGCCCTGTATTGGGATGGCCTGGACAATGTCGGCAACCCCTTCCCCGTGGGCACGGATTATCCGTTCAAAGTTTTCTTCCACGCCGGGGAGTATCACTTCCCCATGCTGGACGTGGAGAACAGCCGCGAGGGTGGGCCAACCATCACTCTGCTGAATCCGCTGGGCGGCACCTGCCCATGGACTACCTGCTCTTATGCCTTCTATGATGACCGGGGCTATCGCGTTTCGAATGGGACGATTGTCGGAACCCTGGGAGCCACCCTGCCTGGCGATGGCAACGCCAAAAATCCCCCGGCGGTCAATTACAGTGGCCCTGACGGCTTCGACACGAGCACCACGCAGCGTGCTTTTGGCGATGGCTCCGGTAACGGCTTCGGTAACTGGAAGGGCCTGGACCTGTGGACCTACTATCCGGTATCGGCGGTCTATAATGTGCTGGATGTGATCCCGACTCCACAGAAGGATCTGCGCTTGAGCAAGACCCATACGGGCAATTTCGCCGTTGGAACAGCCGGCGGCAGCTTCACTCTGCAGGTTAAGAATCTGGGTACGGATCCCGTCACCGGTCCGATCACTGTCACCGATGTCCTGCCGGCAGGGTTGAGCTATAACAGTGTGACGGCTACCGACTGGAACTGCACAGTGGATGGCCAGACCGTGACCTGCGTCCATCCCAATGCCACGGGGCTGGCGTCAGGCGCGAGTCTGCCGCCCATCACCCTGGTGGTAGATGTGGCCCCCGCCGCGGCGCCTGTGGTCACCAACACCGCCACAGTGGACAACGCGGACGATACGCATACCGCCAACAACACGGCGACTGATAGCGTCAACGTCAAGGCGACCGATCTGCGTCTGACCAAGACCGCCTCATCCACTTCGGTGGCGCCGAATGAGCCAATCACCTTCACCATCACGCTGGAGAACCTGGGGCCGGTTGACGCCACCGGGGTCTCCGTCCAGGAGGTCCTGCCTTCTGGCCTCAGCCTGATCAGCGCCAGCGCCACTCAGGGGGACTACAATGCCGGGACTGGAATCTGGACCGTTGGTACCCTGCCTTACGGTACCAGCGTCACCCTCACCGTGGTGGCTGAAGCCAGTGGAGTGGGAAACTTTACCAACACGGCCAGCCTGTTCAGCGCCGGTCCTTACGAAACGAACAGCGCCAATAACAGCGCCTCGGTAACGGTGACCGTGCATCCGACTGCCGTGCGCCTGGCTGCCCTGCGGGCGACTCCCGCCAGCGGTGCGACCTGGCCCTGGCTGGCCCTGGCCCTGGGCCTGGGGCTGCTGCTCCTGCGCCGGCGCAGTTGACTTTTAGCCGTTTTGGGGTATATCAGGCCCTGAGGTGCAGAGTATGCTGTTTGGAGCGATCAAGAAGCAGAGCAAGCGTCGCTTCCCCCGCCGTGCAGGTGTGGGGGCGCTGCTCTAGCGCACCTCCGCAAAGGCTCATAAAGCCCCCAGACCTGCCAGGCCTGGGGGCTTTTCATTTTCGTCAGGGAGATTTTCCAGTGAGACGGTCTAATCTTTACGCTCAGATGGATGAGAAGGCCAAGCGCCCAGACCCCGGGTCTGGTTAGTGGCGTTTACCTCTTTATCGGTGAGCGTGATACGGCCAGACCCAAAGCGGGGCTGGCCGTTTTTTTATGCAGCGAAGCAGGCCGCTGGTCTGTAAGCTACCCATTCTATTTTTTTTGAGGAGGTGTCTCATGGTTAAACAGCGGATTTGGAGGATAGGCATGGTGCTTGGCTTGCTGGCCTGGGGGCTGATGGGGTGCGCCGCGCGCCCTTCGGCGGAGGTGATCACCGTGGCGACCGACGCCACCTGGCCCCCCTTCGAGTATGTGGATGCGGACAGCAAGGCCATCGTCGGGTTCGATGTGGACCTGATGCGGGCCATTGCCGCCGCCGCCGGCTTCGAGGTGCGCATCGTCAACGTGAGCTGGGACGCGCTGCTCGCCGGGGTCGCGCAGGGCGAATATGATGCCGCGATTTCCGTCATCACTATCACCCCGGAACGGCAGCAGCAGATGCTCTTCTCCGCTCCCTATTACAACGCCGGGCAGGTCATCGTGGTACGTAGCGACGAAACGGCCCTGCAATTCCCGGCGGACCTGGCCGGACGGCGGGCAGGGGCGCAGTTGGGGACGACCGGCGCGCTGGAAATCGAAAAAGTGCCCGGCGCGCTCCTGAAAACCTACGATACGATTGACCTGGCTTTCCTGGACCTGCTCAACGGTCAGATTGATGCGGTCGTGGTGGACAATCCCCTGGCGCAAGGCTATGTGGCCCGGTATGCCGGCAAACTGCGCATCGTCGGCGCGCCCTTCACCGATGAGTGGTACGGCATCGCCGTCGCTCCCGGCCGTACCGACCTGTTGGAGCGCATCAACCGCGGCCTGCAGCAGGTGCAGGCCTCCGGGCAATTCGCTGCTTTAGAACAGCAGTGGCTGACGGGAACTCAGCCTTAAGCTGCATCCGTGTTTCAAGGAGGTCGCTCATGCATCACGGTACTCTGATGACCCGGCGCGCCTGGGGAGGGTTGACCCTGGGCCGTCTCTGGCGAAGCGGGCGCCTGGAGCGCTGGCATGGCCTGCTCCTGGGCGTAGTGACCCTGCTGGGCGTGCTCATGGCACGCTGGCCCGATCCCTTCTGGCGCATGACGCTCTTTCTGCTCGACGGCATAGGCGTGACGGTTGGCGTCACCCTCATCTCCTTTGCCCTCATCCTGGTGGTAGGGCTGCTGGGCGGCCTGGGACGGGTGGCGCGCGCGCCCTGGCTGCGCACCCTCACCGCCCTGTACGTGGACATTGTGCGGGGCATTCCGCTCCTGGTGCAGTTGCTCTTTCTGTACTATGCCTTCCCGCAGCTCCTGCATCAGGCCGGCGCAGCTCTAAGCCTGCGCTTTCCGGGATGGGGCCTGGCGCAGGCCCTGGCGACGCTGCAGTTTTCGCCCTTTTGGGCCGCCGTCCTGGGGCTGACCTTCTGCTACGGCGCCTACATGACCGAAATCTTCCGCGCTGGCATCGAGGCGATCCCGCGTGGACAGCTTGAAGCGGCCCTGGCCCTGGGCATGAGCCGGCCGCAGGCCATGCGCGTCATCATCCTGCCGCAGGCGGTGCGCGTCGCCTTGCCGGCCATCGGCAACGACTTTGTCGCCCTGCTCAAGGACTCCTCGCTGGTTTCGGTCGTCGCCGTAGCGGACCTCACCCGGCGGGGACGGGAGTATATCTCCGCGGCCTTCATCCCCGTGGAGGGCTGGACCCTGGTCGCGCTGCTCTATCTGCTGCTCACGCTCCTGGTGGCGCGGCTGGTCAGTGGGATGGAGCGGCGTTTTCAGGTGCTGGAGCGGAGTTAACGCCTTTCCAGTCGTAAGGGAGCAGGGCACGCAGGGGCAGGACGGTGTTTTCGTCCACCAGCACCTCCGCGTCGAGATTGGCGGGGTGGAGCTGACTGATAAACTCGCGGCAGCGTCCGCAGGGCGGCAGGATGCGGCCGTTGTAGTTCAAAGCCACCATCTTGACCACCTGCGCTTCGCCCGCGGTGAGCATGGCCGCTGCGGCGGCATGTTCAGCGCAGAAGCCCATACCGCAGGCCGTATCTATATTGACGCCGGTGTAGATGTGCCCGGCGGCGGTGAGGAGGGCTGCGCCCACCCCTCCGGCTTCGGCATAGTGCGAAAGCTTTCTGGGATGCAGGACCGCTCTGGCGCGTTGAAGCAGCTCATCAAACGTGATCATGAAAGCCTCCGGGATCAGGGGATAGAAGAATACCGGGCCGTCAGAAGTCTTGACGGCCCGGTACAATACTCTCGGGTTCAGGCGCTGGTTTCCTGGTGTTGCTCCGTATCGGCTGCCTGGGGCGCTGGCGGCAGCGCATGCTCCAGCACTGTGAAGATGTCGTCTACCAGGACAAATTCCATGTCTTTGCGGATCTCCTCCGGCAGTTCGTCGAGGTCAACGGCGTTCAGGCGGGGCAGGATCACTTTCTTCAGGCCGGCGCGATGTGCGGCCAGCACTTTTTGTTTGACCCCGCCGATCGGCAATACCTGGCCCTGCAGGGTGATTTCGCCAGTCATCCCTACATCGCCCAACACAGGGCGCCCGGTGAGCAGGGAAACCAGAGCCGTGACCATGGTCACGCCTGCCGAAGGGCCGTCCTTGGGCACAGCACCCGCGGGCACGTGCAGGTGAATCTTCCCCTTGCAGTCGTCTGCGGACAGCCCCAGCTCTGTGGCATGGGCCTCGACGAAACTGAGGGCGATGCGCGCCGACTCCCGCATCACGTCTCCCAGATGGCCGGTGAGGATGAGCGTCCCTTCCTGGCCGGGCATGCGCGCAGCTTCGACGAACAGCACCTCACCGCCGCTTGGAGTCCAGGCCAGACCCGTCGCCACGCCCGGACGTTCGGTGCGCAGGGCCGCCTCGAAGCGGTAGCGCGGCTTGCCCAGGTAATCGGGCACCTGCTCGGCATCCACTACCAGCGGCGCGTTCTGTGTGCCTTCGGCGATGCGGGTAGCCACTTTGCGGCACACCTTACCGATTTCGCGCTCCAGTTGCCGCACTCCAGCCTCGCGGGTGTAGTCGCGGATGATCCGGCGGATCGCCGCATCGGGAATGCTCAGCTCCTCCGCGCGCAGGCTGTGCGCCTCCAACTGGCGCGGGATCAGATAGTTGCGCGTGATGTGCAGCTTTTCGTATTCCGTATAGCCATCCAGGTAGATGATCTCCATGCGATCCAGCAACGGCGCCGGGATGGTCTCGGTCGTGTTGGCCGTGCAGATGAACAGGACCTCGCTCAGGTCGAAATCCACGTCCAGATAGTGATCGTGGAAGGTGTGATTCTGCTGCGGGTCCAGCACTTCCAGCAAGGCGGAAGAGGGATCGCCGCGCCAGTCGGTGCCGATCTTATCCACCTCATCCAGCATAAAGACCGGGTTTTTCACCCCGCTGCGCTTGATGGATTGCATGATACGTCCAGGCATAGCCCCGATGTAGGTGCGGCGGTGGCCGCGGATTTCCGCTTCATCGCGCATCCCGCCCAGGCTCATGCGGATGAAATGCCGTCCCAAAGCGCGGGCGATGGATTGGCCCAGGGAGGTTTTGCCCACGCCCGGCGGCCCGATGAAGGCCAGAATGGCGCCTACGCCGGTGTTGCGCCGGCCTTGCAGGTCTCGCTGCGCCTCGGTGTTTTCTCCGCGCTCTTGCTTCAGTCGGCGCACCGCCAGGAATTCCAGGATGCGTTCCTTAACGTCCTGCAAATCGTAGTGATCCTCATCCAGTACCTGACGGGCGTGAGCGATATCCAGGTTATCCTCCGTCGCCGACTGCCAGGGCAGGGAGGTCAGCCAGTCCAGATACGTCTTGATGACCCAGTACTCAGCCGCCTGCGGGGGCATCTTCTCCAGGCGTGCCACCTCACGTAAGGCCTCCGCCTTAGCCTCCTCGGTCATGCCGCAGGACTCGATCTTCTTGCGGTACTCCTCCGCTTCCCGGCGCGAGTCATCCGCTTCGCCCAGCTCGCTTTGGATAGCCTGCATTTGCTGCCGCAGGTAATATTCCCGCTGATTCTTTTCAATCTCTTCCTTGGCTTTTTCCTGAATTTGCTGGCCGATGCGGCGCACCTCGTACTCGCGGGTGAGGGTGCGGACCAGCAGCTCCATTTTAACCTGCATGGATTCTTCTTCCAGAATGCGCTGGGCGGATTCGACCTCCAGGTGCATGTTGGAAGCCAGCAGGTAAGTCAGAAGGCGCAAATCCTGTAACTGGCGCATAAAGGCCAGCGCCTCCTCTGGGAATTGCGGGATGAACTCGGTCAGCTTCTCCGTTATCTCCAACAGAGCACGCCGTAGCGCCTCGGCGGTGACGGGGTCATCCACCATGTCCATCACATCCGGAGCGAGGCGGATGCGCGCCTTGAGATAAGGCTCGCTGGCGGTCCAGGAGTCGATTTCCATGCGTTCCAGGCCCTGGATGAACACCGTCAGGTTG
>Ga0068707_1001007_pt1 | contig 19416 bp, 21 predicted proteins | sample YNPNPMetaG_FD_66600 | JGI IMG/M metagenome (GOLD analysis project Ga0068707, IMG submission 66600) | Anoxygenic and chlorotrophic microbial mat microbial communities from Yellowstone National Park, USA - YNP NP MetaG | ecosystem: Environmental > Aquatic > Thermal springs > Hot (42-90C) >...
CGCAGACAGTGCGCCGGGTTCCGGAACAACCGCGAGGCCGTCGAGCTCGATGACCCTCGGTCCCTTGGCGTATGGGACATCAGTGTGCTGACGGAAGCGAGCTTCGAACTCGCGAGCGGTTACCGGTTCTGACAGCACGTGGGAAATCAGCAGTTTGCTGGACGCGTCCTGGTGGACGTAGGGTACGCAGACATCTGTTGCGAATATGGTCTCCCAGCCGCCGGCGCGCTTGGCCAGCAATTCGAACCTGTTGAATGACCGGCCATAACCATTCCAATCTGGGTCGTGATCGGCATAGAGGCTGAAGCTGCCGACAGTCACGTCGGTAGGTGTAGTCCAGCGAACATAGTGCCACGTGCCGCTTGTGTAATCGTCCGAAAAAAGAGCTATGCCCGGCTCAATGTAGCCCGACGCGTCTCCGAACATCTCCTTCGCAAAACATCCAGAGTGAATCGGACTGCTCGCCGTAACCTGCGCGCCCTGACTGACGTCCCATAGGTCGTTATACGAGGGGCCCCCGGCGAACGATGCGCTCCCCGGCGCCATCCAAAGCAGGACAATTGCCGTAACCGCTGCTAGGCACCAACACTTCTTGCTCATTCTTATCGTCACCTTCCTCGTCTCGAGCGGCTGCGACGCAGCCGCGCCTTTCTTGTTCCAATTTGCTGAACGCGCAAAAACTGTGCCACAAAAGCCGGTATTTGTACGGGGACAGCCAGGTGGTTCTCGACCAGATCCAAACCATCGCACGCGCAGCAAGTGGAGGCCTCGTTTCGCATACGGCGCCGGCCTTTCCGAAGTGAGCCTGTTCGATCTCGAGGGCAGGATTGCGCGTTTCGCTTCGCTAACGCTATTCCCGGTGTCGAGACCGGCACGATACAGCCGCTGTTTTCGGCTCTAGCGAAGGGGGAAACGTGATCCTCAGGTCTAATCTCAGACTGTCGTCGGGAGCGGAGATCGCCGTTTACCATCTGAACACGCTCATCGTCGGCGCAGGTGCGGCGGGAATGAACTGCGCCGTCCACCTTTTCGAGTTCTTGGAGCAAAAGGGGATTGAGCGCCCCGAGGATAGAATCGCAGTGGTCACCGCAGGCATAGAGCTTGGTGCATCTCGGATGAGCGGCTCCGACAAGCAGACGTATTACAAGCTCGGCACAAGCCCGACGGTCGCTGATTCGGCGGTGGACTTTGCACGAACGCTGACATCATTCGGGTGTATGCACGGGGATGTGGCACTGGCGGAGGCGGAATCGTCACTCCGGGAGTTCTATCATCTGGTTCAGGCCGGGGTCGGGTTCCCGCACGATCCCGAGGGTGCATATGTGGGCTACAAGACCGACCACGATCCCTACGAGCGCGCCACCTCGGCCGGCCCAAAAACCTCGAAGTTCATGAGCGAGTGTCTGCAGAGACAGGCCGAGCGCTACGGCATTTCGATCTTCGATCAACAAGAGGTCGCCGCGCTTGTACCCGTCGGCACCGGTGACGAAAGGCGGATAGCGGGTGTCGTCACCATTGACCGGCGGCTCATCGAAGAACCGTCCTTTGGCCTTACGCTCTTCCTGTGCGAGAACCTGGTATTGGCTGCCGGCGGGCCGGGGGAGCTCTATGAGGTGAGTGTGTATCCGAAGGGACAGACCGGTATTCACGGCCCGGCACTTGCGGCGGGGCTCAAGGCGCACAATCTTACCGAGTCGCAGTTCGGTCTTGCTTCCACGAAGTTCCGCTGGAACGTGTCCGGAACCTATATGCAGGTGGTGCCGCGCATATTCTCGACCTCGGCGCAAGATGATCGGCATGGGGCCGGCAATCGCAACGGGGAACGTGAGTTCCTCGCCCCGTACTTCGATACTACCGCGAAGATGGCGACCAACATTTTCTTGAAGGGATACCAGTGGCCGTTCGACCCGCAGCGGATTCTGAATCAGCAGTCGTCGCTCATCGATGTGCTGGTATATTACGAGACACAGGTCCTGGGCCGCCGCGTGTTCATGGACTTCACTCGCAATCCGATACCCGGCCCCGGCAAGGAGCCGTTCGACCTCGAGGCCATGGATGCCGAAGCGATCAACTACCTGCGGCGGAACGGCGCACTGCAGCCGACCCCGATCGAGCGCCTGGAGCACATGAACCCGGCGGCAATCGACATCTACCTCGAGCACGGAATCGATATTCGCACGGAACCGCTCGAGATCAAAGTCTGCGCGCAGCACCACAACGGTGGGTTTGTGGTGGACAAGTGGTGGCAGTCGAACATCCGCAGGACGTTTGTGATCGGGGAGATGGCCGGGACGCACGGCGTGAAGCGCCCCGGCGGGTCGGCCTTGAACTCCGGTCAAGTGGGCGGTCTGCGGGCTGCCGAGTACATAGCCAACGTGTACGGCGGCGAAAGAGTGCCGAGCGGCGCGGAGGGCGAGGTGGTGTCGGTCGTTGAGGATTTGGCGAAAAAGCTCGGCACTCTTGTAACACGTCGCTCGGGCGTCAGTCCGAAAGAGGCTATTTCGACGATTCAGCGCAGCATGTCGCAATACGGCGGCCATATTAGGCGTCTTGAGACGGCCGGATCCGCGCTGGAGGACGCGCGGCGCCTGTACCGTGCGCTTCGGCGCGGAGACTGCAAGATCGAGCGGCGAAGCGATCTGCTTTATGCCGTGAGAGCCGAGCACCTTGCCCTCACACAAGCCGCGTTCCTTCAGGCTATCGTCGAGTACCTCGAGTCGGGTGGCGGCAGCAGGGGGTCGTTCATCGTTCTTGGAGACCACGGCCGGCAAATCCATCCGGATCTCGTCGATCCGGCGACCGACCGGCCGTTCGCCTTCGTTGCGGAGAACGAAAGCCTGCGCGCGACGATCGCCGAGCTCGAAGTCGACTCGCTCGATGAGTGCACTTTTCGGATCACACGCGTGCCGGTGAGGCCGATCCCGGTGCGGGATGATCCCTTCGAGCTGGCTTGGGCGTCGTTTCGTGAAGGCGAGGTCTACAAGAAGTAAGCGATGCAGATCGGCAAGCTTCCTCCCGAAGTGCTTATTCGGCTGTTGTCCAAAACGCTTCCGACCGAAGACGTTCTCGTCGGGCCGGAGTACGGCGAAGACGCTGCGGTGGTCAAACTTCGCAAGAAGGTCCTTGTAGCGGCGAGCGACCCGGTTACCTTCGCCACGGACCGCATCGGCAGGTACGCCGTCTGCGTTAACGTCAACGATGTCGCCGCCCACGGCGCGCGGCCGCGGTGGTTTCTGGCGACGATTCTGCTGCCGGAGGGAGCATCCGAGTCCGAGGCCGCGCACGTTTTCGACCAGATCAACGAAGCCTGCAACCGCTTCGGAGTCGCCCTGGTCGGTGGACATACGGAAGTCACGCAGAGCGTCCGGCAGACGGTTGTCTGCGGTTGTATGCTGGGTGAGGTGGACGAAAAAGCACTCGTCCGCACCGGGGGCGCGAGAGTGGGAGATGCCGTTATTCTTGCCGGCGGGATTGCGGTCGAAGGGACGGCCATACTGGCGCGCGAAGTGTCGGATGAGCTTGCAGCGAGGGGCGTCCCGCCTGAGGTGCTTGGTTCGGCGCGCCGGCTGCTTGACGACCCGGGCATCTGCGTGCTCGACTACGCTATGGCCGCAGTTGAAGTCGGCGGGGTGACGAGCATGCACGATCCGACCGAGGGTGGACTCGCATCGGCGCTTCGCGAGCTGGCTGCGGCTTCAGGATGCGGACTGGTGATCGATCGCGAAGCCGTCCACGTTCTGCCGGAATGCCGAGTGATATGCGGAGCGCTCGGTCTGGATCCTCTGGGTCTGATAGCTTCCGGAAGCCTGCTCATAACCTGTTCGCGCGAGCGAAGCGCCGAAATCGCCGCACGGATTCGCGCGCACAAAGTGCCGGCGGAGGTAATCGGGGAGGTTGTGGAGTCGAGCCGCGGTCTGCTGTTTCGCGACGGCGGCGAACTGCCGGTGTTTTCGCGAGACGAAATCGCGCGCTACTTCGACGAACGGGGGAAATGAAAGGCATGAGCAAGCTATCCTGCATACGACTGCTTATCTTGGTCGTCTTGCTGGCTGCAAGCAGCGGCGCCGGCGATGACTCCGCCGGTGCTGCGGACCCGAGGTCCGCCGCGAACATCACGGTTCATCTGGTCGGTCACGCCCACATAGACATGAACTGGCTCTGGCTGTGGCCGGAGACGATTGAGGTATGCAAGAACACGTTCTCAACCGCCATGAACTTGATGGAAGAGTTTCCGGGTTTCGTGTTCTCGCAGAGCCAGCCGGCTGCCTATTTGGCGATGCAGGAGCATCATCCGGACGTATTCGCGCGTATTAAGGAGGCGGTCAAGCGTGGTCAATGGGACGTGACCGCCACAACCTGGACCGAGGGTGACCTCAACATGTCCGGCGGTGAGGCAATCGTGCGCTCAATCCTTTACGGCAAACGCTACATCAAGCAGCAGTTTGGGGTCGAATCCGTCGTGTGTTGGGAACCGGATACGTTCGGCCATCCGTGGACTATGCCGCAGATCCTGGCAAAGACGGGAATCAAGTATTACTACCACATGCGCTGCCCGGGTCCATCACCACTCTACTGGTGGCAGTCTCCGGACGGGTCTCGCGTGCTGGCGTACAGCTTCGGCGGATACAGTTCCGACATCTCGGAGGACGGGCTTGTGCACGACGCGCTCGCGTTCGCCAAGGCGTCCGGTGTAACGGACTATATGCGCGTCTACGGTGTCGGCGACCACGGCGGCGGGCCGACCAGGGAAATGCTCAACACCGCGACTGCGCTGCAGAGGCGCGAGGACTATCCCAAGCTCAAGTTCAGTTCGGTGCGCGACTACTTCGACAAAGTGGCGGCTAATGCGGACAGGCTGCCGGTCCATGATGGGGAGCTTAATACGGTCTTCGAGGGCTGCTACACTACTCACTCGGACATCAAGCGCTGGAACCGCGAGTGCGAGAGTCTCATACCGTGCGCGGAAAGCTTCGCGGCGATAACGTTGGGGTGGGGCGCTCAATACCCGGCCGAGCAGTTCGAACAGTGCTGGCGAAACACTTGTTTCAACCAGTTCCACGATCTGCTGTGCGGCTCGGCAATCCACGGCTCCTATGAGATGTGTGCGAAGCTGTATGAGGATACAATGTCGCGAGCGGAAAGTGCGCTGGATCGGTCTTTGGACCTAATTACCTCTCGGATAACGACGAACGGGCCGGGCGTTCCGATCGTCGTATACAATCCCCTGTCGTGGACTCGATCGGACGTGGTTGAGGTCCCGTCGCCGTTTGCCGGAGAGGATTTGTGCATAAGGATCAGCGATGAGAACGGACGCGTGTTCGCCGGTCAGAACGTCGGTGACAAGCTGCTCTTCACCGCCCGAGATGTTCCCTCGCTTGGCTACAAGCTGTTTTGGGCACGCCGCACCACGGAACCGGTGCCGACTTCGGTTCGAGCGGCCGGCACGACCATCGAGAACAGGTTCTTCAGAGTTACGGTCGACCCGGCTTCCGGGGTCATCAAGCGGCTTTACGACAAGTTGAACAAACGCGACGTTTTCGCCGTCGGGTCGAACGCCGGTGTCCTGCAGGTGCTCTATGAGGAGCCGCACGGAATGTCCGCCTGGACCATCGGCAAGATCGCACGTACCGAGGACTTGCTCACCGCCGCGGAGGTATCGACAGCTTCTGACGGTCCGGTGGAGGCTTCCGTAACCGTGAAGCACGACTTCAGGAATTCGAAGTTTGCGCAGCAGATCGTTCTACACGACGATGTCCCCCGGATCGATATCAGGCTGACCGCCGACTGGCAGGAGATCGGCTCGGACAAAGAGTTGTCTCCTATGCTCAAGGCGGCCTTTCCGGTAGGTCTCAGCGACGCGAGGGCGGTATTTGAGATTCCCTTCGGCTATATAGAAAGGCCGGCGAACGGCGCCGAGGTGCCCGCACAGAAATGGATCGACCTTTCGGGCTCTCGTTACGGCGTGGGCCTGCTGAACGACTGCAAGTACGGCTTCGACGTCAAGGATAATGTTGCGCGCATTAGCCTTCTTCGATCGTCGTATGACCCCGATCCAACTCCGGACCGGGGCACTCATCGTATGACCTATTCGCTCTATCCGCACAAGGGAGACTGGCGCTGTGCAAATACCGTCCGCCGCGGTTACGAGCTCAACCAGCCGCTGATCGGCCGGGTGACGGGCAAGCACACCGGCACGTTGCCGAAGTCGAAGTCGTTTGTATGGGTTTCCGAGCCGAACCTGATCGTGACCGCGTTCAAGAAGGCCGAGGACGACGATTCGCTGGTTCTGCGCTTCTACGAAACCCTCGGTAGGGCGTGCAGAGCAAAGATCGCCCTCGGAGTGAAAGCGCGGTACGCGGTCGAGACTGATCTAATGGAGCGCCCGACCGGCAGGACAATCTCACTCAAGAACGGCGGCTTCGCGGTTGATGTGGCCGCGTACGAGATCAAGACGTTCAAGCTGATCCCTGAGTAGAAGGCCGGGTTGGGGAATCGAAGCCTGCTCACTACGTGCGGATCAATTCAGTTGCTATGGCTGTTGTCTACCTAGCTGTATCGATTGCCTTTATCACGTGCTTTGCGCTGTGTTATAAGTTCGCAGCCCGCTTGGGGTGCGAGTTACGCGCGGTCAACCTGTGGATGAACGTGAGCGCTACCGCGATTATGGCCGCCTATTTTGCGTCGGCCGGGTGCCGCTACCACGCGACTGCCGCACTGCTCGGAATCGTCGCCGGCGTGTTCACCTATATCTCCACGATCGCTTTTTTTCTACCATATGCGTGGTGCGCGACTCGCGCTCTCCTGGACGGTCATCGGAATGGCGGTGGTCTTTCCGGTAGCGGCGTCCATTGTATTGTGGCGGGAAAACCCGAGCCTCAAGCAGTGGTTGGGGCTGTGTGTGCTTGCCGTCGCGTTCGTCTTGCTCGGAGCGGGCAGGAGGGCGGAGACCGCGTGAAACTGCTGCTGCTCGCGATAGCGTTCTTGTTTACTGGGGTCAACCTGATTATCAGCAAGGCCGTCGTTGAGATGGGCCTTGCGGGCTACGTTCCGCTGTATCTCGTGGGGTTCTGGGGCACGGGCGTAGCCGCGGGCCTCGTATTCCGAGCGTTGTCGCCGCACGCCTCCACAAGGACCGACTTCCTTATGGGCACGGCAATGGGGGCAGTGGGCGCGGTTGCTATGATCACGTTTATGTTCGCGCTTGAGGAGCTGCCGGGCGTGGTGGTGTTTCCCGTGCGCAACTGCGGGAACGTGCTGCTGACCGCGTGTCTATCATACGTTATCTGGCGCGAGAGGTTGAGTCGTCTCCAATGGTTCGGCATCGTGTGCGCGGTGCTCGCGATTTACTTGCTCCTGTGACGCTGCATATCCTCGTGCGGCGCCGAGGGCGGCTGCCGGATGAACCCAGGCCTCTGATCCAGGCCGTTGCGATAGGAACGGAATCGAGCGTTTTCGCCTGTCTGCGGCTCCTCAACTGAGCATGCAGACGGGCGAGAACGCGGCCAATTGTACTCTATCGCAACAACATCCTGATCGAAGCCCTTCCCCATTTTGCGGACGCCGTGTATAATTATTCGACACCGACGTTTTGAGCCGCAGGCTTGCGGTGTTCTTGGTAGTCGGCAGGATAGGTATTTCAGTGAAGATACACGTTGTCCAACGCGACGGCACGCGCTATTTCAGCAGGTTCTCCGACATTGCGGAGCGGGACCGACTTGTGGTCGAGCTGCAAATCGAGGACAGGAACTCCGGCACTATTACCATCGACCTTACGGAAGCGTTGATTCGGGAGTACTCCAAACACCCGGAGATCGGCCGGGTAAGCGCTGCCGCCTGCGAGTCGGACATCGTTTCCCTGCAGCCTATCAAGGCGCTTACGGCGAAGCGCGCGAGGAGAGCAGCCCCCATAGATCGCGTGGATTCGAAGACGACGGACATCTTGAGCAAAGTTCGAGAGGCCCAGTCGAAGGCCGCCGAGGAGAAGAAGCAGAGGCAGGCGGAGCAGGCCGCTGCCCGAGCCGTGCGGCTGGCTGCGGCTCGCGAAGCAAAGGCAGACAAACGGAAAGCGCAGGGCAAGGCTGAGCGTGTCGCGGAACCAAAAACAAGACCCGCGGAGAGCAAGAGCGCGGCCGAGCGTGCCGCAAAGCCGAAGGGATCCGCTCAGGCCGCCAAAGGCAGGAGTCCGGTCGCGCCCCAGCGTCGTCGTAGGCGAAACGAAGCATCCGGGGGCGGCTAGATCTGGGGTTCGCTTGGAAATGATACCGATTTGTTCATAACAAGGCTGTTTTGGTGAGTATGACGGTCGGGCGAGGCTCAACCCTTTACATCCAAGCTGAGAAGCCTGCTTTCATCGCCTCGGCGGCGGGAGATCGCATATGATCATAATTATGGATCCTCAGGCAACTGAGGCGGAGATAGACGCGGTAACGGAAGAGATAGCGCGAATCGGGTTCAGGCCGTTCACCAACCCGGGGGTCGAGCGCAAGGTGATCGCGGTGCTTGGTGAGCTCGACGTGCGGAAGGCCGATCTCGTCGAGCATTTCCAGGCAATGGCGGGGGTCGCGCGCGTCGATCTGATCTCGGACTTGTGGAAGCTTGCCTCGCGCCAATACCACCCCGAGGGCAGCGTAATCCGTGTCGGAGACGTGGCGATAGGCGGTCGGGAAGTCGTGGTTGCGGCAGGGCCCTGCAGCGTGGAGAACGAGGCCCAAACCATCGAGATCGCGCACCGTGTAAGAGCCGCAGGGGCGAGACTCCTTCGCGGAGGCGCATTCAAGCCCAGGACGTCGCCTTACAGCTTCCCAGGTCTCGGCGAGAAGGGACTCAGGATACTTGCGAAGGCACGCGAGGAAACAGGGTTGCCGGTGGTCACGGAGGTGATGGACACCCACGAGGTAGATCTGGTGCTCAAGTACGCCGACGTCCTCCAGATCGGCACGCGAAACATGCAGAACTATCCCCTCCTGAAGAAAGTCGGCTCCACCAGCCACCCCGTGCTGCTGAAGCGGGGGCTCGGTTCTAAGATCAAGGACCTGCTCATGTCGGCCGAGTACGTAATCTCCGAGGGCAATCATCGAGTGATACTGTGCGAGCGGGGCATAACCACGTTTGAGGATTCAACCCGCCATACCACCGACATAAACGCGATTCCGGTGCTGAAACACTGGACCCACCTTCCTGTGATGCTCGATCCCTCGCATGCGACGGGCAACTGGCAGTATGTCGGGGCTGTCTCGAAGGCGGCCGTGGCGGCCGGAGCCGACGGCTTGTTGATCGAGGTGCACAACGACCCGCAGCATGCTCTGAGCGACGGCCCCCAGTCGCTGCGACCCGACAAGTTCGCCGTGTTGATGAGCGAGCTCGCTCGAATAGCCGAGGCGGTGGACAGGCGTTTGTAACGCCGACTTCGGAGATTGCTCGCCGCAAGAGGCGGTTCTCCGGCCGACGATCGGACCAACCGGGGTGTGTATCAGTTCAGCGTTCCGGGGGCAAAAGGCCCGGATCCAAGTCATCCTGAACTTGTTTGAGGATCCATCGCGCCCGCGGGCAGATGCTGAATCGAGTTCAGCGTGACAAGCCTCCCGCGAGACTGAATTGTCTCCGGGGTGTTGACAGCGCGGGGCTGCGCCAATATAATGGTAAAGCGATAAGAGTCTCAGGTAAGCAACACGAGCAAATGCTTGGCGCTGCAGGACACGAAGCGCGCCGGGCCGACGTAGCTCAATTGGCAGAGCAGGGGTTTTGTAAACCTCAGGTTGCGGGTTCGAGTCCCATCGTCGGCTCCAACAGGTGCTTTGGCGGGGTGATCCGACCGCGGCCCTCTTGCGGTGAGGGCGCTGGTTGCGGCAGCCCCTCGCGGGGAGATGCCCGAGTGGTTAAAGGGGGCAGACTGTAAATCTGTTGCCGATGGCTACGTTGGTTCGAATCCAACTCTCCCCACCATTCCGGCCTGATGGTCCAAAGGTGTTGTCCCGGGCCATCAGGCCGCAACTTGGCATGCCCACGTGGCGCAGGGGTAGCGCACCTCTTTGGTAAAGAGGAGGTCACGGGTCCGAATCCCGTCGTGGGCTCCACCCGAAGTTCTTGTGCGGAATCCGGGTGTTTCGCACAAGAACCCGAGGGGTCGTGAGCGCCGGGGACGAGACGACTCATTGTTGCGGGAATCTCGTCATGCTGAACTCAATTCAGCATCTGCGCGTCGGCCGGCTGGATCCTGAAACAAGTTCAGGATGACTTGGACCTCGCGGTTTGCCCGGCAGCACCGACATGACACGCGAGGACCGTTGGGGTTCCGATTTGGCGAGAGAACTGCTATACTAACTACTCTGTTCATTTGCCGATTTGAAATACCGATCGGGAAGCGTTGACTCCAGGAGGCGATCTAGATGGCGAAGCAGCGTTTTGAGCGGACGAAGCCGCACGTAAACATTGGGACGATAGGTCATGTTGACCATGGGAAGACGACGTTGACTGCGGCTATCACAGCTGCGTTAGCGACGAAGGGCTTGGCGCAGTATACTCCGTATGACAAGATCGACTCGGCTCCTGAGGAGCGGGAGCGTGGTGTAACGATCAACATTTTTCATGCGGAGTATGAGACTGAGAAGCGTCACTATGCTCATGTTGACTGTCCTGGTCATGCTGACTACATCAAGAACATGATCACTGGTGCTGCTCAGATGGACGGTGCGATATTGGTGGTAAGTGCGGCTGATGGTCCGATGCCTCAGACACGGGAGCACATATTGCTTGCTCGTCAGGTGAACGTGCCGTACATAGTGGTGTATATGAACAAGGCGGACATGGTGGATGATCCGGAGTTATTGGAGTTGGTGGAGCTTGAGGTAAGGGAGTTGCTTTCGAAGTATGGGTTTCCTGGTGACGAGGTGCCCGTGGTGGTAGGGAGCAGCTTGAAGGCGTTGGAGGCGTTGGATGCTGGTCGTGTGGACGATGAGAGTGTGAAGTCGATCTGGCAGTTGTTGGAGGCTGTAGACGAGTATATACCGACTCCGGTGCGTGATGTAGACAAGCCGTTTTTGATGCCGATAGAGGACGTATTTACGATCACGGGTCGTGGGACGGTGGTGACTGGTCGTGTTGAGCGTGGCAGGCTGCGTCTTTCGAGTGAGGTGGAGATAGTAGGCATCAAGGAGACTCGGAAGACGGTGGTGACGGGGATAGAGATGTTCCGGAAGATGATGGACGAGTGCCAGGCGGGTGACAATGTAGGTTTGCTGTTGCGTGGGATTGAGCGGAAGGAAGTGGAGCGTGGTATGGTGATAGCGGCTCCTGGTTCGATCAAGCCTCACACGAAGTTCAAGGCTGAGATATACGTATTGACGAAGGAGGAGGGTGGTCGTCACACTCCGTTTTTCCGTGGTTATCGTCCTCAGTTTTACTTCCGGACGACGGACGTGACCGGTTCTCTGGACCTGCCTGAGGGGACGGAGATGGTGATGCCTGGTGACAACGTGACGATATCTGCGGAGCTGATCGTGCCGATAGCTCTGGAGCAGGGTTTGAACTTCGCGATTCGCGAAGGCGGCCACACGGTGGGCGCCGGTGTGGTGTCCGAAATCATCGAATAGCGTCCGCACCGGCCGGACGACGGAGAATTAGGCCATGCGCAAGGACAAGGTCAGGATCAGGCTTAGAGCGTTCGACCATCGGATTTTGGACCAGAGCGCCGAGCGGATAGTCGAGACGGTGCGCCGAACCGGAGCGCGAATATCCGGGCCGGTACTGCTGCCGACGGAAAAGGATATCTACTGCGTCAACCGCGGCACCACCATCGACAAGGAGTCGATGGAGCATTTCGAGATCAGAACGCACAAGCGCCTGATCGATATCCTGAGCCCGGGGCCTAAGACCATCGACGCTCTCATGCGCCTGGATCTGCCGAGCGGTGTGGATATTGAGATTAAGTTGTAGCCGGCGGTGCCGTCACTCGGAGCGAAGCAAGCAGCCGCGCCGCCGGCGAGCGGATTGAACGGGCTGCCGTAGGTGACGAGCTAGGGGATCATTTGATGATCAACGGGATTATAGGCAGAAAGTTGGGGATGACCCAGGTGTTCGACGAGACAGGACGCCTGGTGCCGGTAACGGTGATCGAAGCGGGGCCGTGTGTGGTCACGCAGATCAAGACCCTGGACAAGGACGGCTACGAAGCGGTCCAGGTGGCGTTCAGCGAGGTCAAGGAATCTCGCGTGAACAAGCCGCTGAAAGGCCACTTCGCCAAGGCCGTAGAAGCCGCCAAGGCGCTGCGCGCCGGCACATCAAAGGGAGCCGCACAAGCCGAGGACGCCGGCGAGGCCCAAGAGGCGTCCCAGGGCGAACGGAAAGTCAGGCCGGCGAGCTTCTCATACGGCAGGTATCTGCGTGAGCTGCCGGTGGACGGCCTCGATGGGATCGAGCTCGGTCAGGAGGTCAGGGCCGACGTTTTCGGCGCGGGAGACATCGTGAAGGTGACGGGTATATCCAAAGGCAAGGGCTTTGCCGGTGCGGTCAAGAGGTGGCACTTCCACGGAGCCGATATGACTCACGGCTCCATGATCCATAGGAAGCCGCAGTCCGGCGGGGCGACGGATGCTGCCAGAACCTTCAAAGGGGTCAAGCGGCCGGGACGAATGGGCAACAGGACCGTTACCCAGCGAGGTCTCACGGTGTATCGTGTTGACCCGGAGCGCAACGTGATCCTCGTCAAGGGTGCGGTGCCCGGGGCGACCGGCGGCCTCCTGATGATCGCCCGGCAGGCTGTTGGAGGATAGTCAGATGCCGAAGGTCAGCGTGCGAAATATGTCCGGCGAGTCGGTCGGCGAGTTCGATCTGAAGCCCGAGGTGTTCGAGGTGACGCCGAACGTCGCCCTGATGCATCAGGCGGTCGTGGCCGAAGAAGCCAACGCGCGCCTGGGGACCGCGTCGACGAAAACGCGCGGCGAGGTGTCGGGCGGCGGTGCGAAGCCCTATCGTCAGAAGGGGACCGGTCGCGCGCGGCAGGGATCCATACGAGCCCCTCATTACGCGCACGGCGGAGTGGTGTTCGGGCCGCATCCGCGCTCGTACGCCAAGTCGCTGCCGAAGAAGATGAGAAGGGGCGCGCTGAAGTCGGCACTGTCGGCGAGGTTGGCGGACGGCGCGGTCGTCGTTGTCGACGAAATCAAGCTCGACGGCATCAGCACCAAGCGTATGGCTTCGTTCCTGGATAGCGTGGAGGCTTTCGGCAGAACGCTGGTGGTGCTCGATCAGATCACCGATGAGATCAAGCTTTCGACCCGCAACATACCGGGGGTCGAGCTGCGGCTGTCGCCGGCGATCAGCGTGCGCGAGGTTCTGAACGCCGATACCATCGTCATGACTCGCGCGGCTGCCGAGAAACTGCAGGAGGTCTTCGGGTCGTGAAGGATCCTTATTCGATAGTCAAGAGGCCGCTTATTACTGAAAAGGGTATGGGCATGACCTCGATGGGCAAGTACGCCTTCGAGGTGGACCGCGACGCCAACAAGATCGAGATCGCCGAGGCTGTCCACACGATCTTCGGCGTGGACGTGGTCAAAGTCAACACGCTGAACGTCAAGCCGAAAACGAAGCGCTACGGCAGGTTCGAGGGCAAGACCGGGGGAATGAAAAAGGCATACGTTACCCTCAAGCCCGGACAGAGAATTCAGATTTTCGAGGGAGCCTGATGCGGTTGCGGGCTGAGGTTCAGTCAGCCTGACGCGGACGGCTGGTGATCAGGAGTGCCGGATGGCGATAAAGAGCTTTGAACCGACGACTGCGACACGGCGATACCAAACCGTGTCCACGTTCGAGGAGATAACCAAGACGGAGCCCGAAAAAAGACTGCTGCGCTCGCTCAAGAGAACGGGCGGACGCAACAGCTCCGGGCGGATCACGACGCGCCACAAGGGCGGCGGGCACAAGAGACAGTATCGTGTGATCGACTTCAAACGCGACAAGATCGGCGTGCCCGGTAAGTGCGCGGCCATCGAGTACGACCCGAACCGGTCTGCGCGAATAGCTTTGATCAACTACGCCGACGGCGAGAAGCGCTACATACTGTGGGCTATGGGCCTGTCGGTCGGGGATACCGTTCTTTCGGACGCCTCGGCGGACATTAGGCCGGGCAACTGCCTGCCGCTGGCGAACATTCCGCTCGGCACCATTGTACATAACATCGAGCTTCAGCCGGGCAAGGGCGGGCAGATAGTCCGCAGCGCCGGCAGCGGCGCGCAAGTTATGGCCAAGGAGGGAAACTACGTTCAACTCAGGCTGCCCTCGGGCGAGATGCGAAATGTGCTCGCGGAGTGCAGGGCGACCGTAGGGCAGATCGGCAATGTGGATCACGAGAACATATCGCTCGGCAAGGCCGGGCGTTCCAGGTGGAAAGGCATCAGGCCGACTGTGCGCGGAGTCGTGATGAATCCTCGCGACCATCCGCACGGCGGAGGCGAGGGCAAGTCGCCGGTAGGGCGCAAGACCCCGGTTTCGAAGTGGGGCAAGCCCGCTCACGGCACCAAGACAAGGCGCAAGAAGCAGTCGGACAAGATGATTGTCAGGCGGCGAGGCAAGTAGGAGGAAGAACCAGTGGCGCGGTCACTAAAGAAAGGTCCGTACGCGGACCCCAAACTCCTCAAGAAGATAGAGCAGATGAACGCGCGGGGCGAGAAGCGCATCATTCAGACGTGGTCGCGGCGGTCGACGATCTACCCATTGATGATCGGCCACACCATAGCCGTGCACGACGGGCGCAAACACATTCCCGTGTTCATCACGGAGAATATGGTCGGCCACAAGCTGGGTGAGTTTGCGCCGACGCGGACTTTTAGGGGCCACGGCCACCACACCGAGCGCTCGACGGCGCTGAAATAAGGGAGGCGGATCTGATGCTGGCTGTAGCAAGGGCGCGATTTGTGCGCACGTCGCCGCGCAAGGCCCGATTGGTGGCGGACGCAATACGGGGCAAGGACGTTAAGGAGGCTCTGGCCATCCTGCAGTTCACGCCCAACTTTGCGGCCCGGCTTATTGAGAAAGTCGTCAAGTCCGCCGCAGCCAACGCCGAAAACAACCACCATATGGACGGCGAGAACCTGAAGATAGCCGTCGCGCAGGTGGACGGCGGACCGAACGTGATGAAGCGGCTCAGGCATGCGCCGATGGGACGAGGCTACCGCATCGTGAAGCGCATGAGTCATATCACGATAGCCGTCGAAGAGACCCAGCCCAAGCCGGAGAAGAAGGGCCGGAAGAAACCGGTGGCGCGTGTGGCGAGGGCGCCCAGACGCGCATCTGCCGAGCAGCCGCAGGCGAAGTCGGAAGAGGCCCAGCAGTCGAAAAAGCGGACGCCTCGAAAGAAGAAGGCGGACGCCGAGGACGCAGGCGAACAGACTTGATGCGGGCCGAACCGCCCGTCGGCCCCAAGGTGACCTAAGGGCGATCCAAGAGGAGGCGATTACTTGGGACAGAAAGTTCACCCGGTAGGATTTCGGATCGGAGTCATCCGCGAGCCTGAGAGCAAGTGGTTTGCCTCGGAGCGCGAGTTCGCGGAGCTGCTCTTGGAGGACGACAAGATCCGCAAGTTCTTAAAAAAGACCCTGTACATGGCCGGGGTCTCCCGGATCGAGATCGAACGAGCGGCGAACAAGGTCAAGGTCACGGTCTGGGCAGCCAAACCGGGAATCATCATAGGGCGCGGCGGACGCGGGGTCGATGACCTGCGAGTGGACCTGGAGAAAATCACTCGCGGCAAGACGGTCCACGTCAACGTGCAGGAGATCAGAACGCCGGAACTCGACGCGCAGTTGGTTGCGGAGTCGATCGCCCAGCAGATCGAGAAGCGTATCTCCTACAAGCGCGCGTCCAAACAGGCGGTGCTGAGGACGATGCGTATGGGTGCCAAGGGAATCAAAGTTCGGGTTGCCGGCAGGCTCGGCGGTTCCGAGATGGCGCGAGTCGACACCGAGAAGGCAGGCAAGATCCCGCTCCACACCCTCAGGGCCGACATCGACTACGGCTTTACTGAAGCCAAGACGACCTACGGCAACATAGGCGTAAAGGTGTGGATATACAAGGGTGACGTTCTGCCGGGCGCAAAGCGCGAGGAACCCATCGAGGAGCAGATCGCCAGAAGGCCGAGAAGACCCAGAGCCGAGCGCGGCGGGCGTGCGGAGCGTCCAAGTCGGCGAGCCGAAGGCGGTGAAGGAGAGTAGACGTCGATGCTGATGCCGCGAAGAACAAAATACAGAAAACAGCAGCGGGGGTCGCGTAAGGGCATCGCTTCCGCCGGAAACAAGGTGGATTTCGGCGAGTACGGCCTGCAGGCGCTTGAACCGGCCTGGATCACCGCAAACCAGATTGAAGCGGCCCGAATTGCCATCACCCGCCACGTCAGAAGAGGCGGCCAGGTATGGATCAGGATATTTCCGGACAAGCCGTTTACTAGGAAGCCTGCCGAGACCCGAATGGGCACAGGCAAGGGTAACCCCGAAGGATGGGTGGCGGTCGTCAAGCCGGGCAGGATGCTCTTCGAGATGGCCGGAGTAGACGAGGCGATGGCCAAGGAGGCGATGCGCCTGGCGGCCCACAAGCTGCCCATAAAAACCAGGTTTGTGACCAGGAAAGAGCAGGGCGACATCAGTGAGAGTGTCTGAGTTCCGAAAGAAGATCAAAGAGGCGAGTGATCCCGAGCTGCAGGCGATGCTCAAGCAAGAGCGGGAAGCGCTTTACAAGATGAGGCAGCAGATCGCCCTGAAGCAGCTCGACAATCCTCACGCCGTCACTAACACCAGGAAAAACGTGGCGCGCATCCTGGGCGCCATAAGGGCGCGTGAGGCCGGCGCCGGCAAGAGGTCTTGAGCATGGAAAGAGGCAAACGCAAAGTTCGGATCGGACGCGTCGTTAGCGACAAGATGGACAAGACCGTCGTCGTCGCGATTGATACGCTGGTGCGGCATCCGCTCTACGGCAGGATCATGCGCAGGACCAGCAAGTTCAAGGCGCACGACGAAAACAACGAATGCGGCGTCGGCGACACGGTCGAAATAATGGAAACAAGACCGCTGTCCAAGGAGAAACGCTGGCGCGTATCGCGCGTGGTCGAGAAAGCGAAGTAGCAAGATGATACAGCCTTACACGCGGCTCAGAGCGGCCGACAATTCGGGAGCACGGGAGATACTTTGCATCAGGGTCCTCAAGGGGTCCAACACTCGCTACGCCGGGGTTGGGGACATCATCATAGGCGCCGTCAAACAGGCCACCCCCGGAGCGACGGTCAAGAAGAGCGAGGTCGTTCGCGCGGTGGTCGTCCGCACGAAAAACGACATCCAGCGCCCTGACGGGTCCGTGCTGCGTTTTGACGACAACGCGGCGGTCGTGATCACGAACGCCAACGAACCTAGAGGCACGCGCGTGTTCGGCCCGGTGGCTAGGGAGCTGCGCGAGAAGGGCTTCATGAGGATAATCTCGCTCGCTCCGGAGGTCCTTTGACTTGCGCCGTTCAGGAAAGCGGGACGGAGCACAGTCGGGTTCTCCGGCGAAGCTGCCCGGGACGCGTCGAACGACTCCGGGGTAGGCCGGGCGTGCCCGCTCGGTCCGTAATGACGAACCGGCGGGACTGAGCCTAGCCGGGGGCCGGGCGAGGTTGCGGAGAGATCAATGAGAAGAAAGAAAAAGCCGACATTCGAAGGCAAGATGAGACTTAAGAAGGGCGACGAGGTCATCGTCCTCGCAGGTAAGGATAAGGGCAAGCGCGGCAAGGTGATCCAAACTTTGCCCGAAACCGGCAAGGTGATCGTGGACGGGGTGAACGTGGTTACGCGCCACCAAAAGCCGCGCTCGGCTACGTCCCGGGCTATGGTCAAGCAGCAGCTCGGCGAGATGATGGTGCCGCTCGGCGTGCCTGTCGGCAAAGTCATGTTGGTGTGCCCGAAGTGCAATAAGGAGACCCGCATCGCGCGTGTCGCCACCACCGACGGCGAAATGGCGCGCAAGTGCCGCAAATGTGGCGAATTGATCGACGTGTGATGGTCCTCGGTCGAGATGCGCAGGAGTTTGACGGATGCCGAGATTAAAGGAGAAGTATAGAAACGAGATAGTGCCGGCTCTGATGAAAGAGTTCGGTTACAAGAACGTCATGCAGGCGCCGCGGCTGGAGAAAGTCGTCGTGAGCATGGGCGTCGGCCAGGCCGCTCAGGACGCCAAGCTTCTGGACGGCGCGATGGCGGATCTGGCACTCATAACCGGCCAGAAGCCGTTGGTAACAAAGGCGAAGAAGTCCATCTCGAACTTCAAGATCCGTCAGGGCATGCGCATCGGGTGCAAGGTGACCCTGCGCGGCGCGATGATGTATGAGTTCTTGGACAGGCTGTTCAACGTGGTCCTGCCCAGGGTGCGCGACTTCAGCGGCATCCCGCCGGACTCGTTCGACGGGCGCGGCAACTTCAGCATGGGACTCAAGGAACAGCTTGTCTTCCCGGAGATCGACTACGACAAGATCGATCGGTCCAGAGGGATGAACATAGCGATCTGCACGACTGCTAAGACTGACGAGGAGGGCAGGGCGCTCCTGAAGGCCCTGGGGCTGCCGTTCAAAGGGGTCTAACCGAATGAAGAAATACCCGATCGAATCGATCCGGAACATTGCGCTTGTCGGGCACGGAGGCACCGGCAAGACCTCGCTTGCCGAGGCCATGCTCTACACCTCCGGCGCCATCAGCCGCCTCGGAAGAGTGGACGACGGCACGTCCGCAAGCGACTTTGACCCCGAGGAGATTCAACGCACAATCAGCATCAACGCGTCGGTTCTTCCGTGCGAGTGGAAGAACACCAAGATCAACGTGATAGATACGCCCGGATATCCGGATTTCGTGGGCGACGTTATCGGAAGCATGCGAGCCGTGGAGGCGGCCCTGCTCGTCGTCGACGGCACGGGATCGATCGATGTCGGCACGGAGACCGGGTGGGAGCTGGCGACCGAAGCGGGCGTCACCAAGCTGTTCTTCGTGAACAAGCTCGAGAAAGAGAACATGGACTTCTCGCGGACCCTCGAGGCGCTGCGGCAGAGGTTCGGTACTAGCGTTGCACCGCTTCAGCTTCCGATAGGCGCGGAGGATCGGTTCGTCGGCGTGGTCGATCTTCTGACCCATAAGGCGTACAAGTGGGAGAACGGCAAGATCGCTCCGACCGACATACCGGCCGACATGGCGGACCAGATAGCGAAGATGCGCGAGGAGCTGATAGAGTCGGTCGCAGAGATGGACGATGCCCTGATGGAAAAGTACTTCGATCAGGGCACGCTTACCGACGAGGAGACCGCCCAGGGGCTGGAGAAAGGTCTGCGAGCGGGCAAGGTGGTGCCGGTGCTGTGCGGATCGGCGATGAAGATGATCGGGGTCGATACGCTGTTGGATTTCATCGTCTCCA
>Ga0068707_1001008_pt1 | contig 19395 bp, 20 predicted proteins | sample YNPNPMetaG_FD_66600 | JGI IMG/M metagenome (GOLD analysis project Ga0068707, IMG submission 66600) | Anoxygenic and chlorotrophic microbial mat microbial communities from Yellowstone National Park, USA - YNP NP MetaG | ecosystem: Environmental > Aquatic > Thermal springs > Hot (42-90C) >...
TTCCCCCATAACCTCCATAATGTAAGCGGTTTCAAGAAACAGGTTGTAGTTGAAAGGAAAGACATAGCTCCCGAATGTGCCGAGCCTGAGATCCGTGGCGGTGGGAAGCAGAATAGGAAGCCTGTTTCTCATGGCAAACTCGGCCGCGGGAAGGGATGTGAGCGAGAGGAGCGGGCCAACCACGAGCGATGGCCCTTGGGCCTCTGCTATCAGAGCCAGGGCCTTGAGAACAGAATCTGGCGAGCCGTAGGTATCCACAACCTCATACTGAATGGCATCCCCGACGGCCATCCTCCAACCCCGAAGGAATTCCTCGCCCAGAGGCGCTATCTCCCCCGAAAGAGGGACCATGACTATAACAGGGGGAAGGGTTATCCTTTCCCCTCCTCCGAGGAGGAGAAAAACCAAAGCCGCGCTCACTTCTCACCCCGTGTTGCCCTTCTAGCAAGATCCAGGTAGACCTCCCAGGAGTGGCGGATGAGGCTTTCTATTTCCTCCTTCGTAACCTCGCGCCTTACCTTTCCCGGAACACCTACAACGAGGCTCCTCGGCGGCACCTCTGTTCCAGGGGCGAGAACCGTCCCCCCGGCAACAATGCTCCCCGTGCCAATAACACACCCGTTCATTATCACCGATGCCATGCCAACAAGACAATCGTCCCCGACCTTACACCCGTGAAGTATGGCTCCGTGGCCAACCGTTACCCTGCTACCGATCAGAACGGGCCAGTCAGCGTCCCCGTGGAGCACGCACAGGTCTTGGATGTTGGTGTTCTCCCCCACCCTTATTATGTTCGTGTCTCCCCTGAGAACCGCCCCATACCAGATTGAGGTTCCTGGAGCCAGCTCAACATCACCGATTAGGGTCGCGGTTTCGGCAATGAAGAGGGCGGAGTCCACCTTGGGAACATGTCCCTCAAAAGGCAATATAACCGGCACGCTGAAATTATAATATGACAAAAGAGTGAAATTCCAGCTTGATCGCGGCCGCGGTTTTCCTTAAAATATAGGTATGCTCCTTTCGGCCCTAATCCTGGGAGTAGTGCCTTGGTATCTTGAAAATGTGGATACCATGGCCGTCGTTGGGGTGGAGGGAGTCTTCGGGGCCGGCAGTTCTCGCGGGGTGGGTTTTTTTGTGGCAAAGGGGGTTGTGGCAACCTGTTGTCATGTCGTATTTCCGCAAAGCCCCAGCGATAGGATAGCCGGCCTCCGCGTCCTACAAAGGTCCGGCGATACCATTCCGGTCCTCGGTATCCTCGGGATGGATGCCAGGAACGATATCTGTTTGCTGTCCGTCAGCGACACCCTCACGAGGCCCCTGCCCCTCGGAACCAGGGACCGGGCAAGGCTGGCCGCGACGGTCGTCCCTTACCCGTGGCAAAAGGGCCTCGCGATGCGGCCCATGCACCTTGAATTCCTCAGGGAGGAGACCTGGAGCGACGGCATAAGGAACCTCGTTGTCTCGGCAGGGCCTTTCCCGGGCTACAGCGGCTCGCCCCTCCTGAGCGAGCCAATTTACGGGCCGGAAAGGGTTGTTGTGGGAATGATAACGGCCACTGGCAGGGGGGATATAGCCTACGCGGTTGAGCCTGAACCCATAAGTGCCTTGCTCTCCGCATCCCAGGGCAAGACCCCCTTGCCCCCGCAGAAGGCCTTTGAATCCTACAGGCTTGACCCTGCCGGCCTCCGCGAGATGGCGAGGTGCTCTTGGGCAATGGGCAACCGCCAAGAGGCGGAGAACTGCTACATTCTCTCGCTCCAGCTGGACCCCTCAAATCCGACCACCCACGAGGAATACGCCTCTTTCCTCTGGACCCTTGCCAGAAAGGAAGGGAACGAGGCCCTTTTTGAGATGGCAGAGGAACACTATCGCCAGGCCATGAGGCTCAGGAACGACCCGCGGCTCCACGAGCTCGTGGCCTTTCTCTACCTTGAGATGGAGCGTTATACAGAGGCAGGTGAGGAGCTCGGCCGCGCCGCTTACCTCTACGAGCAGACCGGCCAGGAGGCCAAGGCGGATAGCCTCAGGTTCCGCATGAAGGTAGTTTCCTCCTGGGGTCAGCTGGGCAAGTAGGGGTGACCCTATGCGGATGTTCCCCGTAATCCCCTTTATCCTCCTCGCCGAATTCGCATTCCCATGGGATCACGGCCCCCACAAGGGTGCGGGCAGAGAGTGGTGGTATTTTAGCGGGATGCTGAAGGACCAGTATGGAAAGGACTACTCCTTTTGTTACATTATCCTTCGTTTTCTCGGCCTAAAATACTGCCTGGTTGTCTCAAATATCGTAGACCTGGGAACCGGCAGGCTCGTTTTCGGGGAGGTAGAGAGATGTCCCATAACGATTTTTGAAAAGCCATCGGATGGAGACTGGTATATCGGATACTTAGGCGGCAGGGTATTTGTCATTCGCATCCGAAAGCCGAGCTTCTCGCTTGACCTTAGGGTTCGGGGCCTTAAGCCTTTGGTTCTCCACGGAGACAGCGGGTATATAAACATGGGGGGCAAAGGGGAAACATCGGCCTATTACTCATACACTAGAATGAGCGCCGAAGGGGTTATGATAGCGAGGGGAGAAACCTTAGAGCTCACAGGGGACACCTGGATGGATCACCAGTGGGGCAGTTGGAGCGCCGGCAGCAGATACGACTGGTTTTCCTTCCGGTTTGAGGATACCACGGAGCTGATGCTATATCGGTTCCGCGACGAGGATGAAAGGCCAATGGCAGAATACCTAACAGGAACCTATGTTGACCGGAACGGAAACTCCACCGTGATAGAAGATTTCCAGGTAAACCCTCAGGACCATTATTGGATTGAATCGGACTCCGTGAAGAGATACCCGCTCCGCTGGCGCGTTAAGGTCCCTTCCCTGGGTATTGATGTGAGCGTGGAAGCCCTCGCCGAGGACCAGTTTTTCTGGCTGGACGAAAGGCACCTGATCTGGGAAGGTGCGTGCCGTATAACAGAGGGAAACAAAAAGGGCTACTGCTTCCTGGAAATGGCCGGCTACTGAGCTTTAGCCTTCCCCTTGATCCCTCCCGAAACCCTGGATGATAATATTCCCGTATTGATTTTACGCTACATCTGCCGGCCGGGCGTTCCCCGGAACAATTTCTGGGGGGAGGGGGTCTAAAGTGGCGAATGTGGATAAAGAGAGCCTGTTTGAGGAGCTTGTGGAGGATTACATGGAGAGGATATACAACCTCTGCTACTACATGACCGGGGAGCCGGAGGCCGCGCGGGACCTCACCCAGGAGGCGTTTCTCAGGGCCTACAAAGCCCTGGAGGGGTTCCGCGGCGAGAGCTCTCATTACACCTGGCTCTACAAGATAGCCCTCAACAGGTGCAGAACATATCTTAAGAAAAGGGGCAAGGAACGGAATGTTTCCCTGGATGAGCTAGCGGATGCGGGTTGGGATCCTTCAGAAGACCCACCGGACAACATGCTTGAGATTATGGCCGTGAGAAAAGCCCTGGCGTCCCTTGAGCCCGAGCACAGGGAGATACTCCTTCTTTTTTACTTTGAAGAGCTGAGATACGAGGAGATAGCCGAAGCGCTGGATATACCCATGGGAACAGTAAAGTCAAGGCTCGCTAGGGCAAAGTCTGCCCTCAAGGAGGCAATGGGAAATGAGCCCTAACATAGACGATGAGCGCATAGAGGAGATCCTGCGGGGCCTGCCCAGAATCCAGCCGCCCCCGGGCCTCAAGAGGGCCATATACGCCGGAGCAAAAAGTGCCAACTCCAGGAAGAAGTGGTTCTGGGCAACCCTCCCGATACCCGCGGCCGCGCTCGCCGGGGTTCTGGTTGCCGTTCTCCTCAACACCTGGCACAAAAGGCCCTCTCCCGCGCCCCTCCCGCACGAGCCGCTTGTGGTAGCGCCTTCGGACGGTGAGGTTCTCCTTCCTGACGAGGTTGAGTTCATGACCTATGGCGGGGAGGGCAGGGTTGAGGTGGATGGCATCCCGGTTGCCGCGAAACAGCAGAAGGAGCCCGGAGCCTTCATATACATACCTCAGGACCTGGAGCCCGGCTACCACAAGGTTGTAATAGAGATAGATGGCAAGAAGGTTGAAGCGTCTTTCTATGTGGAGGAAACAGAATGATGGTCATAGCCCTTACGGGATTTCTCTTGGTTCAGGTTAATCCGCCCGAGCTGGAGCTTGAGTCCGGCGAGAGCCAGCGCGTTGAGATAACCGCCGCTACAATCATGGGGAGGATTGAAGGGTTTGAGCTCAGCACCAGGGTTATCCCGGAGGAAAGGGGCTACTTCGCTGATGGCAGGTTCGTCGCCGGGGAACCCGGGCCCGGCCTCATCATATTTGAGGTCAGGTATAAGGATCAGGTAGGACTAAAGGCTGTGCCGGTAAGGGTTTTCAGCTCTCAGGAAGGGTTTTCCCCAAAGGAGGCAGTCCTCGCGGTGGGCGATACCCTCATCTTTTCCGTGAAATACGGCACACCTGAGGTGTGGCGAGTGATGCCGCCTTGGCTCGGCACAATAGAAAACGGGGTTTTCGTCGCTGAGAACCCGGGAAGGGGCGTAATAACCCTGAAGACCGACAAGGGGTTTCACAAGGCAAAGATAGTTGTAGAGGGCCAGGAATCCGAGCCAGCCGATCTCCAGCCCGCCGAGGCAGTCCTCTTTCCCGGAGAGGAGATAACCTTCTCCGTGCCATCCTCTGGCGTGCTTTCGGTGGATCCGCCTGACCTCGGAAGGGTAAAGGGCGGAAAATTCATAGCGGATAGGCCTGGCAACGGCCTCGTTTGGGCGAGCTGGGATGAATCGGGAGCGCGCAAGACAGCAAAGGCATTCGTCAGGGTCCTGCCAGCCGTTTTCCTCAAGCCGGGAGGGAGCATGGAAATACCCTTACTCGGCAAGGCTAGGATGGCGAGCGTAGAGGTATCCGGCAAGGGGCTCTCCGTTGAGATAAGCTCCGGAAAGCTCGCGCTTACCGCGACCGGGCTAGGCCACGGGGCAATAACCATCCGGAGGGGCAAGGGCCGGAACAAACGAATCGTGCCATACATAGTTGGAGAAAGGCTCATCAGCCTCGGCCCAAAGGAGATTTCCCTCTCGCCCGGAGAGGAGTTCAGGCCCCAGGCCCTCACCTCGTCAAAGGACAAAGCCCCATCGCTCTCATTCGTGGTTGTGCCGCCTGAGGCAGGTTGGATGGAAGGAGGGGTCTTCAAGGCCGGGGATTGGAGGGGAGATGCCTGGCTAATCGGCGTCGCGCCTGAGTCCGAGGGCGGTTCAGGGGGATTCGTTCACCTGATAATCGCTCCTAAATAGTTATCTCACAGCGATCCGAGCCTTTTGTTTCCCGGCCACCACAAAATAAACTCCTGGTTTCAGGGGGCCCATCAGGGTTTTGCCATTTATCTCCCTTGCGAGAACCAGGCGGCCCACTGGGTCGTAAATCCGAGCCTCGCCTGAGTAGCTGGTTATGTAGAAACCGGATGGAGCTGAGATCAGAACCAGGCCGGGTTCCGGTTCGGGCAAGGATTCGGTTATCCCGATTCCCGGGTTCGTTGTGGCGTAGACCAGCTTCTGGTTGTCCCCCGCGGTAAAAACTACATGCAAGTATTCCTCGCCATCAATGGCGATCTGTATTCTCTGCGCATCAGTGAAGGTGTCTATTCGTTCGGCGTTATACCACAAGGTATCGCCTGGATAGCGGATCATGTGATAGATGCCGGTAGGGTCGGATTTGGCCGCGTGAACAGCGCCCAGGCTATCAATTGCCAGGCTTGTGCTCCACCAGAGGTCATCTGGATCATCGTTTATGAACTCCGCATGCCAGCCTGAGGCATCCTTGAAAGCGTATTTGCGCTTGTAGTCCTGGCCGGAATAGTAGGGGGAATAACGGAGATGGGGCCAGCCTCGCTGATCTATCGTGATCTTCACTGTGGAGAAGGCAAAATCCCCTTGACCTGTTACACCATCCGCGGTGTCGTATTGCCATGTGCCTCCTTCGTTCCAGCCATGGATAGCCAGATAAGAGGTTGTTTCCCTTCTTGAAGATGAGATGAGGTGCGTTTGAGGTGTCCACGCAGAGACCACCACTAACCAAAGAGTCCTGGAAGAGCTGAAGAGTATCCCAGTCTGTTCCTGCTATCTGGTGGTAGATATCTATCCAGCCACTTCCAGTAAAATCTCCCAACCACAGGAGATCTTTCCCATCCAAGAGGGTATTTTCCTCCTCATATCCAAAGGGGGGATACTGGAAATCCCAGCTGTTTCCAGTCCAGGAGACGATCTTAAGAATGCCGCCCCCCGCATAAACCATCACGGGCCAGCCATTATTTTTCAATAGGAGAACAGGGGTGGTAAAGCTGCCCGATGGCAAGGTATCCAACAGCACCGAATGCCACCCTTGCACAAGAAGCGTCGTAAAGATATACCACATCATGTTATTCCTCCTTCAAGCAGAGCCCGGCCCCTCGTTTTCATTTCCTTATACCTCACGACGATCTTTTCGGTCTTGGCTTTTGCTCCAGCCTCAAGCCTCAGGAAGTAGGTTCCGATGAGAAAGAGCTGGTCGGAATAGAAAGGTCGTAGTAGCCAGCGGATTTCTCCTCAGAGAAAACAGCCTGGTTTGCTCTGGCTTTCTTCGCCATTTCTACTACCTCCTGTGTTTTTGGTTTCCTGGCGCCTCCTTTGCGCCTGGAAAATATAAACTCCCTTGTCAAGCGCGCAAGCGCGATCTATTTTTTTCAAAGCCACAGACCTATCTCCTCCGCCCTATAACTGCTCCTCACCAGGGGCCCGGACGCGATGTGCTCGTATCCGAGCTCCTTGGCCCAGCTCGCATACATGGCGAACCTCTCCGGCTCCACAAAACGCTGAACGGGCAAATGACTCCTCGTTGGCTGGAGATACTGGCCAATGGTTATGGCCCTCGCCCCGGCCTCCCGGATATCCCTCAGGGTTTCGGCTATCTCATCGTCAGTCTCGCCGAGGCCAACCATGAACCCGGATTTTACGAGCGAACCGCCGTGCTCAGAGGCGAGCCTGAGAACCCGGAGGGAAACCTCATAATCCGCCCGTCTATCGCGGACACGGGGGGTAAGCCGCCTCGTGGTCTCGGTATTGTGCGCGAAAACATCTGGGCCAGCATCAAGAACGGCCCTTATCGCCTCAGCATTCCCCCGGAAATCGGGCACGAGAACCTCAACCATGACTCCCGCGCCCTTCAAGGCGGATATTGTCCTTGCGAAGTGCCCCGCTCCCCCGTCCGGCAGGTCGTCCCTGGTCACCGAGGTTATCACCGCATACCTTATCCCCATCCTTCTCACTGCCTCAGCTATGCGCTCGGGTTCGTCAGGCTCAAGAGGCCCCGGCCTTCCTGTAGATGTTGCGCAGAAACCGCAGTGCCTGGTGCAAATATCCCCCATGATCATGAAGGTAGCGGTTCCTCGGCCCCAGCAATCGGCTATGTTCGGGCACTTGGCCTCCTGGCAGACCGTGTGCAGGCGAAGATCCTTGAGGATCTTGCTTGTAGAAGAGAACCGGCCCCTTCCTGGCAGGGGAACCCTCAGCCAGGGCGGCTTTCTAATCGGCATCTCTTTGCTCATCTCTCCCTGAGCACCAGCCATTCCCCGATCGCGAGGCCGTCAAGGTCTGACCTCAGAAAGGTATCTACGGCGTCCCGTGGCGAACAGACTATTGGGTCGCCGTGAAGGTTAAACGAGGTGTTGAGGACCGCGCCTACGCCTGTCTCTGCCTCAAATGCCTTGAGAACCCTGTAGTATGTGGGATTTTGCTCCTTCCTGAGGACCTGGGGCCTCGCGGTGCCGTCAGCCGGATGGAGCGCCGCCGGAATCTCCTTTCTGGCAAGGGGGGTTGTGGGGAAAGCCACCATCATGTAGGAAGCGGGATGATCCTTCGGGTTTATGAGGTAATCGTGCCTCCTCTCGTAGAGCACTGTGGGCGCGAACGGCATCCAGAAATCCCTCATCTTTATTGCCCTGTTTATCCTGTCAACCACGCCTCTTTCCCTCGGATCAGCGAGGATACTGCGGTTCCCGAGCGCCCTCGCGCCAAACTCCATCCTCCCGAAAAACCTCGCTATGATCTTGCCTTGAGCGAGGAGCCTCCCAAGCCGCTCGTGAATACCATCGCCCTCGCGAGAGACCGAAAATCCGCGGCCGAGCCCCTCAAGCGCCTTTCGGATCTCCTCATCGGTGAACTCCGGACCGAGATAAAGGGTTTCAAGGGGCCGGTGAGCGCGCTTCTCGGCCTCCACAAAAGCCATCATGGCCGCGGCCAAAGCCAGGCTCTCATCCCCGGCTGATGGCATGATGAACAGATCATCAACGCCATCGGTCTCAAGGATGAGATTGTTAAGTTTCACATTCATGAATACCCCGCCGGCGAGGGCCAGGGAGGGGATCCGGGTCTTTTTCAACGCCGAACGAGCCCAGGATAGGATAACCTCCTCAAGGACGCGCTGGGCCGCGAAAGCAACCGCGTCAAACCTAATTCCGGCCAGGTCCTTCCTGAGTTTCTTTAGGTAATCCCTTTTCCAGACGCCGGACTTGTTTATGAAAACGAGACTTTCGGAAAGCACTTCAAAATAGCCCCTGAGAACCTCATATGCCATCTTGCCGAGGTCCTCCGGCGCATACGGCGCCAGGCCCATTACCTTATATTCGTGGGACAAGGGCTTCATGCCGAGGTGCTGGGTTACCCTGGTGTAGAACTCTCCTATAGAGTTGTAGTTTGAGACGGCCGAAAGCCTCGTGAGGTTTCGGCCCCTGGCTATTGCAACCGTCGCAGAGAGCATGTCTCCGGAGCCGTCGGCGGTCAGCACGAGGCTCTCTTCCCTGCCGGAGAAAAGATGGGCGCCAAGGCCGTGCGCGAGGTGATGCTCATAGAAAACTGGGGGCGCGCTGATCCCCATATCCCTTATCCGAGAGGTGAGCTCGCGTTTTCTTCTTTTAACCACCCCCCTGGACAAAAGCCTCGCGGCCGGTAGCCAGGCACCGTTGTAAAGCCAAGGCCTCGGCGTTACCCTCGTTGCGGCGAGAAAAAGCCTCTTGCCCGGATGAGCGAGCTCAAACTCAGCGGATGTTATGGGAGGGAAAAGGGTTGCGACCCCAACCGCGCCAACATCCTCCGGAGAAGCGCCGGCGAGCCTCAGGGCCTCGGATATCGCCCTCTCAGGGAAACCGCCCCACTCCTTCTTTCGGTTCAGGCGCTCCTCTGAAACGGCAGAAACAAGCCTGCCGTCAACCACAACCGCGGCTGTGGCAGTGTGGCCGTCGTGAATTCCGAGGCTGATCAATATGTAATATTATAATCCAGGGGCTTTGAGAATCTCCACACGATACGAGGGCGCGCATTATAATCTGAGCGTGCATCCTGTCCTATACGCGAAGGTAATAAGGCTCAGGGAAAAGCTCGCCCAGCTCCGGCAGGAAATGGAGCTGAGGTCAACCGATTTTGAAGGCGAAAGGTTATGGATACCCTGGCGCGGAAAGGAGGAGCGGGTTGGCGTGGGCGCTGGCGACAGCTCCTTCAACTACATGAGGCGTTTGGGGTTTTGGCTCATCGGGGCAACCGCTTCCGGGGTATATTCCGATGACGAGGCGGGGGATATATTCCTCGGGGAGCTGGACATCGTTAGGATCGGGGAGATGGAGGAGGATTGCGTGAGGGCGCTCGTGCAATCAGGCTCAAAGATAATGGAGGCGAAGGCGCTTTCGCTCGCGGCCGAACGGATAAACGACGGCCTTGTCCTGGTAGATGGCACCCTATCCGGGCTTTTCAGGAATTACACCGAGGACATGGGCCCCGGAAGGATAGCCGGAATCGCCGGGCTTGCGCCCGGAGAGGAGGGAAACCTTTTCAGGTGGGCTGAGGAGCTGGCCGAAGAGGCGCGGCGCGAGCCGGCAGGCTGGGCGAGCTGGGGCTTGAAGGAAAGGGTTTTCTCGCTTGAGGAGGACCGGAGGTTTGCGGCCGGAATCCTGATGGCTGTGGCCAGGAAGGAGTATGTGGAAGCCCTGATGGGTCTGCTTGCCGAAAACTCAGAGCGCATGATCGGGATAGCGAAAACATCCGAAGACTGCACCATACTTGAAGGGATTCCCGACATCTACCTCCTGAGCGTGAAGACGCGCGCTCCGGGGTTCACTGAACCGAAGAGCGTGAACCTTCCCCGGGACGAGGCCCTGCCGGACATTCCCTGTTCCTCGTTCTACGCGAGGCTTGAGGAGGGATACGGGGTGATGAAGGTTGAGGTATTCTCGGAGCCTGAGGGCGTCAATCCGCCCGCGGTGCTCTCGCGGCTACTTGCCACATCGGTCTCAGGCTACCCTTATCCACTGGCAAAAGCGCATAACCTCTGTAGCCTCTCGTTCTCAGCGCTTGAGAAATACCTCGGCCTCGCCGGGGGGCGGAGCGAGCCTTCGGGGAGGGAAGGGCTCTAATAGAGGGCCTCGTCCTTCTCTATGCCCTTGAAAACCTCTTTGAAATCAAGGCCTACAAGGAGGGTGACCTCAAGGAGCCTGTCCGGGTCAGGCTCGTAGGTTATCTCCTTAACGCCTATGGCGCCCGCGAGGGCCTTGGCGTTGGCGAGGGATGAGTCAACCCGCTCTATGACAACCGTCTTCCCAAGCGTGTCCTTGGCGTTTCCGTAATAAACAACATCAAAACCCATATCCCTCAGGCGCCATGTAACGGCTTTAGCAAGTCCGGGAACGCCGGCCGCGTTCAGGACCTCAACCCGTATCCCCGGAAAAACCTCTGACCTCTTTCTCTCGGCCTCTCGTTTTTGGCTGGCGCGCCAGATGTCCCAGCCGCCGTAGGCCAGGAGGCCGAGGGTCAGAAGTCCCACAAGTATCCCACCTATGGCCTTCCAACCCAACCTGAGGGGTTTCTTCTCTTTTTCCACAGGAGCTGATATGGCTTTTGGAGGCACGGAGAGGGCGGGATTTGAACCCGCGAGAGGGTTTTACCCCTCTACACGATTTCCAATCGTGTCCCTTCAGCCAGGCTCGGGCACCTCTCCAAGACACATATAATAAAGAAAAGATCTCGCCCGTTGCAATTCGCTGACATCTCACACCTCTCTTGCCAGTAAGTTATTTGGGCACAAGAGGTTTGAGCTTTCCCCCTCGTAATCGCTCAAGACAAAGAAGGGCTTTGGCGTATACGCTCTCGCGCCTGTCGGACTGGAAAGTCCGACCTGGGAAAACATTCAATAACCCGCTTTCAATCTTGATGTGAGGCGCGCGGGTATTGCCTCCACCAGAACCCTTGCCCGCTGGGCCTGTATCCGGCGAAGGGCGATTGCGCTCTATCGCATACCTGATACACAGCGTGAGAACCCTGAGCCCAGCTGAGGTGAGCCAGCTCTAATATCGGAGAGATTTTCATTAGGCCGCAAAAACGCCGGCCCAAAGCGATTCCGAGCTTTAGATTATCCGGCAAGAAGATCAAGGGTTGAGGAAGTGTGAGATCTTTGTCAGAGCAATTCGCGCTTGCAGAGTTATCCCCTCGGGGTTTATACTTGCCGGGCCATGTTGGAACTTCTTGCGCTTGTTTTGACAGTGGAGGGATGGACAGGAATGTCCACAACGATGGCCGTATCCGAAAAGGACGGCATCACGCACATATCGGGAACGGGAAGCTGCTACATTGACCTCACATCCCAGGCCTTGCCATCGCAGATAAAGGGCCTCTCTTTCATGGTGAAGGGCAAGGGCAGCGCTGAGGCCAGGATCATGATGACCATGGAGGGGACCAATTATGCCGTGGTAAAGAGCTTTACTGCTGGCGACGAGCCGCAAAAGATAAGCCTTGCCGTGGCTGACAAGGGTATGCCCATTACCATGGCGCCCATAAGGCCGGACCTCCCGGAGCGTCTAGTGTTCTACATAGACGCGAACGAGCCGGTTGATCTCCAGGTATGGAGGATAGAAACATGGTAGGGCTCGCGCTTCTCCTGCTGGCGGACTGGCCCTGGTCAACCGATGTAAGGGTTGACGACGCGACCGGAACATCGGATCAGAACGAAACAGCGTTCTCGCCCTACGGCGGCGGCTGGAACGATTACAGGACAGGGAGCTGGCGCTACGGGTTCTCCGGCTCAACTGACCAGGGCGCGACCTGGATGACGAACCAGCAACATCACTACACCCAGTATTCAATGGACTGCGATCCGGTTCTGGGGACCGACAGGCTCGGCCGGCTTCACGAGATAGACCTGAACTTTTACAGCTACGGGGTCCTCGTCCACAGGATGTCCACAGATATGGGCCAAACCTGGTCCTCATGGCACGCGGTTTCCCAGAACGGGAGCACCGGCCTTGCGGACAAGCCTTGGCTCGCTTTCAGCCCCTCAACCGACACCCTTTATGTTTGCTACATACTTTTCTACACCTCGCAGGACGGCGCCTATGTCTGCAGGTCAACCAACAACGGCACAACCTGGACCGAGCAGAGGGTGTCGGCCATAGGAACCATGTCAAGGCCGTTCATCTGCACTGACAAGGCCGGAAATGTCTTCGTCATCTGGATAAACTGGAACACAATGGACTATTACATGGCTTACTCCACCAACGGCGGCGCCAGCTACAGCACCCCTGCCCTCGTGACCCACAGCTACTATTCATGGGACAGCCACCGCGCGAGCATGATACCATGGATCATGGGCGGGCCAGCGGGGACGGTCTACTTCGTCTGGTCCGACGAGCGCTACTCCACTTCTCAACAATACGATATTCTCTTCATGAAGACCACGAACTACGGAACCAACTGGTCAACCCCTGTAGCGATAAACACCCTAACGGGCCGCGGCCACAAGGTTGCCCTGCCCGCGCTCGCTGTCACTCCATACGGAGACCTGATCGCCGTTTGGGCCCAGTATTCCGGAGGGACATGGAGCCTGCAGTATGCTTATTCTGTGAACGGCGGCACGACCTGGCAGATAACCCCTTCGGCAACAGGAAGGATATCCGACGCGAACTGGCCGCTCAGCTACGGCCAGACTGGCATGGAGATGGGCGATTACCTCACGGCCTACGCTGACAGCCAATATGCCTATGCTCTCTGGGCCGATGACCGCACTGGCGAATACAAGATATACTTCTCAAAGGCCCGACTCTCTGACCTCATACCCACAAGCGCCAGGGAGGAAGCGGCTAAGGCAGAGATGGGCATAATGCAGATAGCCGGAGGGTTCGTCCTTACACTTTCGGGAAACCAGGATGTGAGCGTTGAGATATACGACCCGGCCGGCAGGCTGATCTCTGAGCCCTTCAAGGGAACCCTTGGGGCCGGGGAGCACGCCTTTGCTTGGCCATCCCTGAACCAGGGGGTCTACCTTGCCACGGTTCGGGTCGGCGATAGGATGACAAACCTCAAGTTCGCGGCCAGATAAACATCAAAAAAGGATGCTCGGCCCCCTGCGGTGCCGCAGGGGGCTTTTCTTTGGGGAAGCCATTTACCCTTTTGCCTTATAATTTCGTTATGAAATTACCCGAGGGAACAGCGAGGGATTTCCAGGGGTCAAAAAGCAAGGTGAGACTATGAAAAGGTTTCTGATTCTTGGGATTGTAGCTCTGGCGGTTTCTCCCCTTTTCGCACGCGGCAAGAAGGGGAGCTGGGATCTCGGTGGTTCGGCTGGCCTTACCTGGATAGACAACAAGCCATATCCCACCGTGTCCGTCTTCGCTAAATACAGCATAAGCTCCTACTTTATCTGGAGCAACGAGCTCAAGGTAACGGTGAGGTCCGCAGACAGCCTTGACCTCACTGTCCCGTCAACCATGGAATACCATCCCTTTGGCGGCAAACAGAAAATAGACCCGTATCTTGGCCCGGGCATAACATACACCCATTCCTATACGGGCGAGAACATGGTCGGCGGATGCGGGATCGTCGGGGTTGACTTCCTGTTCGTCAAGGGGACAAAGTTCGGTCTAAAGGGCACCCTAACATACTACCTCATACCGGAGAAATCATACAGGTGGACGATAGAGCCGACCGGCTCCTGGAACTGGAGTTTCTAGACCCCCCGTAGCCTCGCTTTTATCTCCGGCAGGACGCGCTCCGCGAGCGCCCTCTCAAGCCGGGCGAAGATCGCTTTTCTAACGGTCTCTTCCTGGGCGTGGGGATCAATAATACCAAGCGGATCAAAGATCTTATCGCGGGAAACGCCCAACTCTTCAAGAAATCCGGCGTGATAGCTTTCCATAGGGAATATGAGGTCGGCCCAGCTAGCCGCGGATAATATCTCCTTCTCCGGCCAGAGCGTCCCCACGAAACGGGCCTCTACGCCCTGAATGCCTTTGGATTCAACCCATTCCGCCGCGGCCGGGCTCCTGTCAACCCCGCCAGTGCAAACGAAAAGGACCCTGAGGGAGGAGGATACAACTCTTAGCCCGGTCGCCCTCTCAGCCTCCATAAGCCCAACAGGCCCCCTCCGGATGAGGACCAGAATGTCGCCCCTCGCGTCCAAAACGGTGGAGGAGGGGAGCCCCCCGCACTCGCCTGCGAGCGCTGGCAGATGGGGAAAGTAATTTGCGAGCTCCTCTCTGCTCCTTGCCGGCTCAAGCCCGGAGAGGTTCGCGCTTGTTGTAGCAAGGGGAAAAGCAAGGCAAGAAAGGAGTTTTAGCGCCTCCGGGTGCTTGGGAACGCGTATGCCCACGCTCATGTCTTTCGCGACCACCCCCTCAAACCAAACCCTTGACTCAAGAACGAGGGTCAGGGGCCCGGGGACGAACCCGGCGGCGACGAGAGCCTCCGCGGCCTCGCTCATGACAGCGTAATCCTTTATCCTGTCAACGCTCTGAGGGAAAAGGGTGAGGGGTTTCCCCTCATCCCGGCCCTTTATCTCAAATATCCTCCGGGTGGCCGCGGGATCATCCGCCCTTGAGGCGAGCCCCCAAACGGTTTCGGTAGGTATAGCGATAACACGGCCTCCCTCCAGGAGTCTAGCGGCCTCAAGGTGATTAACGATCATCCGCCCTATTCAGTAGCCCAGATTTATCTCAATGACCTCCCCAGCCTCCATGAGGGGGACCAGGAGCTTTGAGCCGCTCAAAGAGAGGTGCATGTCGGCCGGAGTTGTTAGCCCCTCAGCTACGAGCTCGGGCTTGGCGGTCGCCAGGTTTATCCTTATTATCTTTCCGGAGTTATAGCCCCCGGCGTAAAGAAACCCCCTGGCCTCGTCAAGACAAAGCCCATCCCCGCCGGCGATGTCCTCTGAAGCAAAAACCAGCTCAGCCTTGCCGTCCTTGTAAGCGTATATGCGGCCGGGGTTGGTAAAGGTTATCGTGTAGATAGTCCCGTCAGAGGCAACCGCTAACCCGTTCGGTTTCTCCACCTTGAAAATGGGCTCAACCTTTCCGAGGGTAGAAAGCCTGTAGACCCAGCCGCCGAATGTGTCAGAAACATAGAGGTAACCGGTAGCGTCAGCGGCCATTCCGTTAAGGAACCTGGGTTGCTCGGGAAAGGCGTTCGGGCCTGCTATGAGCGAAACGGCGCCGGATTTCTCTATCCGCCAGACCCTATCCACATCAGCCACATATATCTTCCCGCGCGCCACGACAAGTCCTTTGGGATCGGTGAGGTTTTTCGCCACCGCCTCCTTGGAATTGCCGGATATCTTCCATATCACCCCGTCCTTCATGCTGAACTCGCCGACATCGGAGACAAAAACCCCATCCTCCGTTTCCAGCGCGCTTTCCGGGTGGCTGAAGCCCGTCCAAGCAAGAAGAAAAACGATCTGCGTCATGGTGAAATTATAATCTAGCCCCCTTGCAAAATGCACCGCTGAACCTCCCGCGGCCTTGTCCTAATATTCCGGCCCGCGCCAAAGAGGGCGTGAGAGGGGTAAAACCGTTCACCACCCCTGCGTTGTTGATCCGGAATGAGGCCGGCCTTTAATATTTATAGCTAAACCCTAAAAGGAGGTTATGATGAAAAAGATGATCGGACTGGCAACAGCAAGCGGCCTTGCTATCGCTCTGGTGGCTTGCGGCGGCAAGTCAAAGGGCATAGAATACAACGACAGCAGTTTTGGCATAAGCCTGAAACTGCCAAAAGGTTGGGAACAGGTCTCACAGGAGACCGAAAACGGCATGGTAACAGTGGACTTCAAGAAGGGCGATCTGGATGTAAGCCTCATGTATGGTGAGGTTGAGGGCATGGAGCAATTAGGGCTCACCGGAGAGGATCTCATGGACATGATGATGGAGGAGTTCGCTGGCAAGGACGCGACACTGGAGACCGTTCACGAGGGCTCTATTGTGGTAGCCGGAGTCAAGGGCTATGATAAGACCTTCAGAGGCCAGATAGAGGGCTCTGAAGGCATAGCCAGGACCATAATGCTCACCCAGGGCGACAAGATGACGATCCTTATCTTTAGCCACGAGAACGAGAAGGAGTTCACCTCATCCGACAAAAAGGCCATGGATGAGTTCATGGGTGGTCTGAGCCTCTAGGAGCGAATATCGGTCTGTTAAAAATCCCCCCGGAGCCGGGGGGATTTTCATTATTGCAAAGCCCCCGGAGCGCGGCCTAGAATCTAAGCCTCATGGATGTCAGAGAGGTTTTCCCCGATAAAGGAGAGATAATTGAGATATTCGCGCGCGTGGGCGTTGACCCTGACGGGGCGAGGGTGATGGCGCCTAAGGCACGCTACAGGTTTTTCTATGTGAGGGGGCTTTCTGCCCCGGCCGCTAACATCCTGAAGCAAGAGGCCCTCTCCTATGGCGCTGAGGCCGCGGTATCAATAGGGGTGATAAATTGCTCGGTAAAGAGCACGGATGCCCTGGTATGGGGAGATGAGAGAAGGCTTTCGCTCCTAGCGGAGAAGCTCAAAGGCCAGGTCTACGGCCTCGCCGCGCTCAGCAGGGCGATTGCCGAGGCCCTCGCTTTGAAAACCCCCAGATGGGTAGCCAAGGGCAAGGTGATACCTCTAGGAAGAACCCTCATCATGGGCGCGATAAATGTAACGCCCGACTCGTTCTACGGAGGTGGAAGGTGCAACAGCCCCGATGAGGCCGTGGCGCGCGGGGTCCGCATGGCCGAGGAGGGCGCGGACATAATTGATGTTGGCGGCGAGTCAACCAGGCCTGGCGCTGAGCCGGTGCCGGAGGACGAGGAGCTCAGGAGGGTGATTCCGGCCGTTGAGGGGCTGAGGAAAGAGCTCGGAAAGGATATCCTTCTATCCGTGGACACATACAAGGCCCGTGTGGCGAGCGAGGCACTGGCCGCGGGGGCCGACATCGTGAACGACATATCCGGCCTGGGCTTTGACGAGGGCATGGCTGATGTTGTTGCCAGGACAGGGGCCGGGCTTATAATCATGCACATCAAAGGTAGTCCTCGCGACATGCAGAATAACCCGGTATACGAGGACACGCTCCAGGAAATAACCGATTACCTGAAGAGAAGGGCCGACCTGGCGCGCGAGCGCGGGATAAGCGCCGATCAGTTCGCCTTCGATCCGGGCATAGGTTTTGGCAAAAGGGTCTACGATAACCTTCTTATAATAAAGAAGATCCCTGAGCTCAGGGCATTGGGACGGCCACTGGTGATAGGCCATTCAAGAAAGAGCTTCATAGGCAAGGTCCTTGGGCTTGAGGATCCGGGCGACAGGCTTCCGGGCTCACTGAGCGTGGCCGCTATTTCGGCCTGGTTGGGTGCCGATGTCATAAGGACTCACGATGTAAAGGAGACCAAAGAGGCAATCGGGATGGCAATGGCAATTGGAGCGCCGGAGGGATACCTAACTTGAACATAGGGCTTATCCGTTATTTCGGATTCGGGGTTACCGATGCCCTGGACATAATCCTGGTGGCGGCCCTCATATACCAGTTCCTGAAGCTTTTCCGAGGGACCAGAGCGCCCTACATATTCGCGGGGGTCCTCGTGGTTATAGCAGTAGGGGTCATAGCGCAGATACTTGATTTCCCAGGCCTCAGCTGGATCATAGACGCTGTGAGAACCGTGGCGCTGGTTGCTCTCGTCATAATATTCCAACCTGAGATAAGGCGCGCCCTCGGACTGGTGGGGCAGAGGCCCTTCTTCAGGGGGTTCATCAAGGAGAGCGTGCCAATTGACAAGATAGTTGAGGCCTCGTGCGAACTGCGAGAGCGTGGACTCGGCGCTATAATCGTCATTGAGAGGAGGATGGGGCTGAGGGAGTTCACGGAGGAGGCCGTTGCCCTGAACACGGGTTTTTCCGTTCCCCTCCTAATATCTCTCCTCCTGCCGGATTCGCCCCTTCACGATGGCGCCGTGATAATCCGGGAGAACCGGATACTCGCCGCAAAGGCCATCCTTCCAGTTTCAAGGAACCTTCCGCCCGAGCTCTACGGGACGAGGCACCGCGCGGCTGTTGGAATAACAGAGGTATCGGACGCTGTCGCCATAGTGGTCTCCGAGGAAAACAGGAACATAAGGGGAGCGGTTGGCGGGAAGCTGACGGCCCCGCTCTCCAAGGAAGGGCTCACGAGCTTTCTCAACAAGGAGATGGGGGTAAATGCGTAGGAACTGGGGGACAATTCTCCTCGCTGTTTTCCTGGCTTTTCTCCTTTGGTTCTACGCCAAGACCCAACGCACATACAACATAGCCATAACCGTGCCGGTTGAATACAGGGGGCTTTCTCCTGAGCTTGCCTTCGTGGAGCCGCCGGATACAAAGGTCCTCGCGGAGCTTACGGTAAAAGGTGGGAGCCTATTGGGGCTCATCTTCCTAAAGCCAAGAATAGCCGTTGACCTGAGCAGGGTGAGGCTCGGAAAGAATGTAATCACATTGGGCCCCTCCAACCTTGACGCCCGGGGCATGAGCCTCGGCATAAGGGGGTTCAAGCCACCCGAGCTGGAGTTTGTGCTGGATACGGTTGCGAGGAAAAGGCCCGCGGTTGTTCCTCAGCTCAGGGGCGAACCGCAAAAGGGTTATGCGGTAGCGGGGGTAAGGGCTTTGGGCTCCGCGGTGGTTGAGGGGCCGGGAACCCTCATGGCGCAGACAAGGGAAATATACACCGAGCCGGTTAACATAGAGGGGAGGAGCTCCGGTTTCAGAGCAAGGGCAAACCTCATCCCGCCGTTTCCAACTGCGAGGCTTTTCCCGAACGATGTGGAAGTTGAGGTTATCATAGAACCGCTCTCAAGAAAAACAATAGCCGTGCCCCTTGCACCTGAGGGCAAACGAGCGAGGCTCTCTCAGGACTCGGTAATCTTAGAAATAGAAGGCCCGGCGAGCCTCGTAAGCTCATTCTCGGGAACGGTTGGCAGGGTAAAGACAGACACACTTAAGCCCGGAGTATACCGGATAAGCCCTGATATCAGGCTACCGCGGGACATCAAGCTGACGAAAATGGAGCCCGACAAGGTGGAGGTGAGGGTATGGTGAAATACTCAGCGGTTATCCTTTCGG
>Ga0068707_1001013_pt1 | contig 19374 bp, 13 predicted proteins | sample YNPNPMetaG_FD_66600 | JGI IMG/M metagenome (GOLD analysis project Ga0068707, IMG submission 66600) | Anoxygenic and chlorotrophic microbial mat microbial communities from Yellowstone National Park, USA - YNP NP MetaG | ecosystem: Environmental > Aquatic > Thermal springs > Hot (42-90C) >...
TGCTTAAACAAAAATGGAGTCTCCCCTCTGCAAAATGGCAGACTCTTTTTAACAAGGCCTTGGCAGACTTTACCAACATTGTCCACCATCCTGTCCGAACTCATGTCTGAACTTCAGCAAAAACCCCTTGTTTTTTGGCCTTGTTTTGTGATAAACTGTAAATATCTTCATTTTTGTAGCTGTCCCGCTTGTTCAAGGAAAGGAGTGGAGAGATGAAACACGTTGTGGGAGGGTTGTTGACTGTGGCCTTGTTGGTGCTCGTGCTCACGGGCGCCGTCCTCGCGGCTGGACCGCTAACGCCCAAGGCGCATGGGGTGCCCCTGGCCCAGATCTGGCTTGAACCGGGGGAGATGGGGCCCGCGCCGCAGGGCAACGGGAGCGCAGACCTGGAGATTCATGTGGCTTCTTGGGGGCAGCCAGCCGCTTTCAATACCATGGCTTATAGGGTGAAGATTCACAACGCCAGTGATGAGGTGGCCGGGGGCGCGGCGCTTACGGTCACTCTGCCCAGCGGCTTGACCTACCTGGCTCACACCGGACCTTATACGGTTACCGGGACCTCTCCCGCCCTCACCCTGGATTTGGGGGCTATTCAGCCCTGGAGCTGGAACGAGTTTTACCTGTTCTTCACGGTCGGCGATCTTCCGCCTGACACCGAGCTGGAAACGATTTTTGCGGTTGGCTCCACCCTTTTCGATCCCAATCCGGATAATAACGCAATCAACCGCTGGGATTATGTCCGGGAAAATACCACCTACCTCAACGTGACAGGCTTCGCCTCGATGAACTCCGTTGCTCCAGGGGCTGTTTCCCGGTATCAGATTGACGTGTGTAATGCAGGAGCCACCTGCAGCAATCCGGTGCAGGTGCATTATTACCTGCCGCCTCAAGTGACGTTTGTGGGGTGGAAAAGCCTCACGCCCGGCTGGTTGGAGGAAAGCCACAATGGCTCGGAGCTGGTGCTCTCCTATCCCGGAATAGGTAATGAGCCAGAGTTGCTGGGCAGTTGCGCCAGCTTTGAGGTGACAGGCCAGCTCAATGCCCCTGTGGCGCCGGGGACCCGCGTGACGACTCACGTGGCGATGAGCTCGACCAGTGATCTCACTCCGGAAGATAATGACCTGTACCTGGTTCAGGATGTCGCCACGCGCTTTGCCGATCTGGCTTTGACCAAGACCATGGCGCAGGGCGTCCTGGTTCCGGGTGGAGAAGTGACCTATAAGCTCAGCTACCGGAATCTGGGGAACACCGGGGCGCTGAATGTGGCGATTACGGACACCCTGCCGACGGGGACCGTCTTCCTTGAGGCTTTCAATGGGGACACCGGTGAGCCCTGGCCGCCGGCCAGTGTCAGCGGGCAGCGTCGCACCTGGATCGTGCCCACCCTGCCGGTGAATACCAGCGGCGAGCTTTGGATTCGTGCCCAGATCAGCCCGGCTGTGCTTGCGGGTACGGTATTGCTCAATCAGGCGGAGATCGCCTCGCTTCCAGGAGAGTGGCTCACGGCTAACAACATCGCGAGCTGGAGCGAAACGGTCCACCCGTCTGGCGTAAACCTGCGTCTGTCCCAAAGCGTCCAATGGTGGTCCACCACGATGGCGACGATCCGGCTCGACTTTGCCAATCTGGGGGCTACTGAAGCGACGGGTATCATCCTGACCGACACCTATCCAGAGGGGTTCAGATTCCTGTACGCCTTTCATAATGGAGCGGGGTTTGATGGGTGTACCGATAACCCAGCCACTCGTGTCGTCACCTGTTATTGGGACAGCTCGCTCTCTGGCGGGGTTCAGGATGGGCTTGAGCTTAATTTTGAAGTTGATGGCGGCGGTTTGGGGCAGACTTTCACCAATAATGCCTCTATTTCCAGCTTTGAGTCTGACACTGACCCGACGGACAACCTCTCGTCCCTCAATTTTTATGGGGGAAGCGAGCTGAGCTGGATTGACCTGGATGTGCACCATCCGGGCGGGATGATTCAGGGTCAGGTTATCCCGGAGGCCTCTTCTTATCCTGTGGTATTGACCGAACCTCTGGGAGGCTCTTATCAGACTTACCCAGACGATGGGGGGTACTGGTATTTCTGGATGCCGCACAGCCTGGAGCCGGGAGATGTCATTACGGTTACCGCCGGGCAAGGCCGCGGGCCGGTCGTGATCACTATCCCCGCGCCGTTTACAGCAGAGGGTGACCGGTCTACCCCTCAGGTGAGCGGCACCATTGCGGAGAGTGTCTATGAGCCCGTGAGAGTCTGGCTGGACACCAGTCCGGTCGAATTCCTCACCGCTACCCGCACTGATGCCAGCTATCAGGTACCGGTGGTGGCTTTCCCCAAGGGCACGGGCGGGCATGTGGACTACAGCCGCAGGTACAATGACGTGCCGGTGTTGTTCCATCGCTATTTCTGGAATGAGGAGATAGCGTTGCACGTCAATTTAACCTGGGATGAAGTGGCCTTTGATTACCCACCTGGCCGGCAGGCTCAGATTGCCCTGCTGAGCGCAACCCGTACCCCGCTCGCCAGCGCTATGGTTTACAGCTTCATGTGGGGTGGGGTGTACGGCAGCAGCGGTTTTCGCACCGCTCCTTACAGTTGGGGAGGATACAAAGCTCCCGATATCCAGCCCGGACAGTATGTGACCGCTCAGGTAACCGGTGGCGGCAGCGCTGAGGTCAGGCTGGGCGCCATCAATGCCGTCCTGAATGTGGATCAAGACCAGGTGACGGGAACGGTAGATGCTCCCTGGCTTTTGCCGAATTCAGTTATGGTGGAGTGTAAAGCCTTTAACCATGCAACTGAGGCCTGGGTGAGCAAATGGACGAGTGTTTTGCCGAACAATACGGCGACTTTTGTCTGCAACTGGAGCGGTGAACTGGATTTGACCCCGTTTGACACCCCGACCGTCACCTATTTCACCCCCGAAGCCCATGCCATCAGCGTGGTCTTGGCCATGCCAACTCCCTACGTCACCATTTTCAAAGGGCTGAAGAGTCCGGTTGGGCAGACCAGCAACGCCAGTTACGAAATTTCTTACGTCAATCTGGGGGATGCGCCGGCGGAGCAGGTGCGGATCACCGACATCATGACCGGTGTGGTTTATCTTGGCGATACGGCACCGGTGGCGCACAGCGGGAGCGGGCCGGTGGTCTGGAATATCGGTACCTTGCAACCGGGGGAGAGCGGCAGTTTCACCGTCTTTGCTCAGATCGTTGCCGGACTGGGGCAACCTTTCACCAACACTGTCACGATCACGACGACCTCCCCTTACAATCGGAGTTCGTGGTGGGAGATGGAATCCACCAGCATAGATTGGGTGAATTCCCAATTGGCGCCGTTGCTTACGGTAAAGAAGGAGGTGACACCTTACGCACCGGCCCCCGGCCAGAGCCTGACCTATCGGCTTGAAGTCTGTAACGACGGCGATGCCTCCAGCAACAGCGTCACTCTGACGGATAACTTGCCCGCTGAGCTGGAATTGGTCAAGTGGTGGAGTGATCATGGCGGATGGAGCCGGATCGGCGCGGGCAACCCGTTGGCCTTTACCCGTCCCAGCGTAGACGCCTACACCTGTAGCTGGGTTTATGTTAAGGCGCGGGTGCGGAACGCCACGGCCATCGGCACGGTGGTGACCAACACCGTCACCCTGGCTTCCAGCAGTCCGATCACCCGGACAAGCGCCCAGGTGGTGCAAGAAATCGGCGAGCCGGATCCCGACCTGGGGCTGCAGGTGGATCCCCTGGGGGCCGTCCTGGTGCCGGGAGGCTGGGTCTTGCTCGGCCTGGATTACTCCAACTGGGGTAATGTGGACGCTCAAAGTTCTATCCGCATCACGACCACCCTGCCGCTTGGCACTACGTTCCTTGAGGCGTGGGATGCGCAGACAGACCTGCCGGTGACCCCGGTTCAGACGCTGGGGCGCATCCTGGTGTGGGAATTCCCGGCCTTGAGCGCAGGGACGGGAGGCGGTTTCAAACTCAAATTCGCGCTGCAAGACACTCTCACGCCGGGGACAGCGCTGGACTTCAAGACCCAGATCGCGCCGCTGCCGGGCGAGGGGTACCTGATCAACAACGCCAGTACCTGGCATGACCAGGTTTTCGCTCCAGGGCTTAACCTGCGCATCACGAAATCCCATCAGTGGGATTATGGTGCCGGCACCCTGAACTACACGCTGGTGTTTGAAAATGTCGGGGATAGTGCCTCTCCCTATCAGTCCCCGTTGTTCATTACGGACACCCTGCCGCTCGACCTGCAGGTGCTGATGGACAGCGTGAGTCTGGGCTATCCCACCATGGAAGTCTGGCAGGATGGTCAGCAGTTGATCGCTGGCATCTACAAGTCCCTGGACCCTGGCGAACGAGGCTGGCTCAGTTTTGCCGCAATGCCGTTGGAACCCGGGCCTTATCACTGGTACACTAACACCGTCACCATCCAACCCGTTGCGGGCGAAAGCACCTGGGATGACAATCAGGCTGTGGATTATGCTTTCTCCGGCACGCCTATTAGCTACGCCAACCTTTACTGGGGATGGCTCCATCAATTTGTGGAGGCTGGCCTCTATACGTCGGGTGACCTCATCATCCACGCCGGTCAGCCGGTCACGCTGACCACGCCTACCCAGACTCTGGTCACCTGGTCGGTTGATGGATATGTCACCTTTGATTTTGAAGAGCCGCTGGCTCCGGGGGACTGTCTGAGTTTGCTGGCCGGCAGCGGCGCGGTGCCGGTGTGGATCTGCATCCCCGCTCCCTTCACCCTGCAGGCGGAGGCCGGGACGGGACTGGTCAGTGGCCGCGTGGGCACGAGCATGGCGGAGCTGCGCCTTGAAGTGCCGAAGATGGGCTACTGGCATGCTTTGAGCGCGTCCGATGGCACGTTTGCCGCCTCGTTCCCCGGCATGAAACGGGGCACGAATGGCCGTTTGATCCTTTATCAGGTCAGCAACGGCACTGAGGTGCACATCAAGCGCGAGTTCATGACCAGAGACTTCATGCTGGAGGTGAACTACGCGCATGACGAGGTGCAGGGACGTTACTACAAGCCAGGAAGCACCGCGACCGTGAAGGTTATCCAGGCGGGGGGCACGTATACGGTGACGGGTCCTATTGAGCTTCCTCCTGGCTGTGAAGAGCCCTTCTTCTCCTCCGAAGATAGGGTATGGCAGCCGACTCGGCCCAATATCCGGCCTGGCAATACCGTCCGCGTCGAGACGAGCGATGGGGTGACGACGCAGATGATCGTCGGAACCATCCATGCGACGGTGGATGTGGCCGCCAACAGCATCCAGGGCACGGTGTCCATCCCGCAGGTGCTGCAGGGGGTGGAACAGGCGCCTGTCCAGGTCGAATGTCTGCCCTGGGGCGCTCCCACAGGGGATGTTGAGCCGGTCGTCGTCACCGTCATCCCCGATGGGCAGAGTCTCTTCACCTGCTCTTGGAATGGCATCTGGGACATCCAGGCCGGCCAGCCGATCGCCGTACGCTACACGGCTTACGACGGGAACAAAGTGCTGAATGTGTTCAACGAGCCGCAGCCTGATCTGACGGTAGCCAAGGAAGCGGCGCCCTTGCCCGCAGTGGTGAACTCCACCCTCTTCTTCACCGTCACAGTGCAGAACATCGGGCAGGCGCCGGCTTACGGCGTGCGCGTCACCGATACCCTGCCGGTCAGCATGACCTTGAGCAGCGTCACTCCGTCCGTCGGAACCTGTACTGCCTCCGGGCGCATCGTGATTTGCGAGGTGGGTGCCCTGGAGCCAGAAGGGGCGGTTGAAATCAGCCTTCAGGTCATTCCTCAGGCTACAGGCGTTTTTGTCAATCAGGTGCGGGTGGGGGCGGAACCCCCCGATGCCAATCCGGCTGACAACGCGGATAGCCTGACCTTTAGCGTGGTGGCTGCGAACACGGTTACTATCCACGATATTACCCCGCGCTTTGGCGTGAACACGCAGGCTACCGCGGTGACGATCTACGGCGCTAATTTCGCCAGCGGGGCTACAGCGGACCTGTATGCCGGGGCGGGGGTATATCCGTTGAGCGGCGTCACTTTCATCAACGCGCAAACGTTGCAGGCGACGGTACTGGCCAACCTGCCGCCGGGGACCTACCATCTGCGGGTGATCCTGCCGGGCGGCGCGATGGGGGTGCTGCTCAATGCCTTCACGGTGCTCAGCCCGGCGGCACCGACGATAAGCGCCATGCTTCCTGCGGAGGGCATCAACACCCTACCCGTGCTGGTGGATATCTACGGCAGCAACTTCGTCGCCGGCTTGAGCGCGGCGCTGCGTAAGAGCGGGCGGACGGATACGCCTCTGCAGGCGATCGGTTTTGTGGATAGCACGCATATCAATGCGACGGTTCCGGCCGGGTTACCTGGCGGTACTTACACTCTGGTCATCACCAATCCGGGCGGGCTGACCGCGCAACTGTCCGGCGCCTATCAGGTTTTGCCGGTCATTGATGACCTGCGTCCGCGTCAAGACAGCTTCCTGATGGCTCCGCCCAGTCCCCGTGCCGGCGACGAGGTGACCATGACCATCACCGTGCGGCGTGTCGGGGGGACGACTATTTTGTCCAACGTGGCGGTGGATTTCTATGCCCAATCGCCCAGCGGCGCCGAGACTTATCTGGGGCGGGGCGTGATTCCTACCCTGGCGCCGGATAGCCGCTCGATCGTGCCGCCGGTGAGCTGGATACCGTCCTCGGCGGGGCTCTACACCCTGCGCGCGGTGATAGACCCGGCTAACGCCATCGCCGAAACTTTCGAGGACAACAACGTCATCACCCGCACCCTGGAAGTCTTGCCCGCCCGTGCGGCAGACATCACGCCGCCGTTGGTCGTGAGCTTCACGCTCAACCTCGGCGCTGAGTGGACTACTGAACGTCAGATTGTCCTGAACACCCTGGCTCAGGATGAAGCGGGGGGCAGCGGAGTAGCGCGTGTCCTCTACGTCGAATACGTCTTCAACCTCAATTTCCGGCAGTGGGTGGCGGTCGCCGTCAGTGATTGGCTGCCCTACCCTGAAGCGGGGACAAACTACCCGTGGCTCCTGTATCCTATGCCTGGAGTCCACTATTTCCAGGTCTGGGTTGCGGACGCGGCGGGCAACATCTCCCAGAACTTCGGCATGGCCTACATCAATCTGATGCCGGGTACGACCCCGGTCTCTCTCGCGGAAGACAATGTGCACATATATCTGATGCATCTCATCGCCGGGCAGGGCGCTACCTTGCGCCTGACCTCAGTCAGTGGCGATGCCGATATCTACGTCTGGCGCCCCGGTGCTGCCGGGCCGGTGTTGGTGGCCGCCAGCTACCTTGAGGACCCGGTTGAAGAGGTGAGCTTCAACGCGCCGGTGACCGGACCCTACCTGGTGGAGGTCTACGGTTATGCCACGAGCACCTATCTGCTCGACATCGCCCTCAACGGAGGCACTCGTTACGGGATGCGGGGCGGGGTGATCCTGCCCAGCCGGGGCCGCGACCTGCCTACCATGGATCCGGGGCTGACGCCTGACTCTGATACCGAAGAGGTGAGCGTCCCTTCAGCGCCGGTGCTCCAGAGCAAACAATACCTGTTCCTGCCCATCGTGTTGCGTAAAGGGTAAAGCCCCATGAGGGCGGTTGGCAGCAGGGCGAGGACATCCTCGCCCTGCTGTCCGTCTGGCGCGGGGGAAAACGGTCGGTTTTGCCCCGGCTTTGACAGGGCTGGACCTCTTCTTTTTGCATTCTTTGCAACTCTCTCTATAATTGAGCTAAGGAAATCTTATTCCAGGAGGCCGCAATGGGTAAACTATCGTCTATGAAAGATGTCCTGGCTGTGATTTTAGGTGGAGGGGCGGGCACCCGGCTGTATCCGCTCACCAAACTTCGGGCCAAGCCAGCAGTTCCTCTGGCAGGACACTACCGCTTGATTGATATTCCCATCAGCAACTGCATCAATTCCGATATCAATCGCATCTATGTGCTGACGCAGTTCAATTCCGTCTCTTTGCATCGTCATATTTCGCAGACCTATAACTTTGATAGTTTCTCCGATGGTTGGGTGCAGATTCTGGCGGCCGAACAGACTCCACAAAGTTCGTCCTGGTATCAAGGGACTGCAGATGCTTTCCGTAAGCAGATTTTCCAGATTCAGGCTGCACGCCCCAGCGAGGTGTTGATTCTTTCTGGCGATCATCTTTACAAGATGGACTATGCCCGGTTTGTGGAATTCCATCGCGAACATGACGCCGACATCACCATTGCCGTGAAACCTGTGGGGGCTGATGAGGCTTCGCGTTTTGGTATTCTTCAGGCTAACGCGGATGGCTTGATCGAGCGCTTTGTCGAAAAGCCACCCGCGGATAAACTGGAAGGCCTGGAAAGCCTGGAAGGGGATAGACCTTATATGGCCTCCATGGGGATTTACGTTTTCAAAACGCAGACCTTGATTGATTTGTTACGCAATGAAAGCGGCTCCGACTTTGGTAAACACATCATCCCGGCTGCCATTGAGCGCTCCCTCAAAGTTTATGCCTATCCTTTTGACGGCTATTGGGAGGATATCGGGACGGTGCGCTCCTTCTACGATGTCAACCTGGCCCTGGCCATGCCCAATCCGCCCTTCGACCTGTACGATGCCACCTGGCCTATCTACACCCGCTCTCGCTATCTGCCGGGCAGCCGGCTGATGGCTTCCGATATGATTAATGTGTTCCTGGCGCCCGGCTGCCTGATTGAGCGCGCCTCCATCCGCGAAAGTGTGATTGGCCTGCGCAGCATCATCAAACCCGGCGCTCATCTGCATCGCGTCGTCATGATGGGGGCGGACTATTACGAGTCGGAAGAGGATAGGGCGCGTAATCGCGCGGCAGGCCTGCCGGATGTGGGGATAGGCGAAAGCAGCGTGATTGAATGCGCTATTCTCGATAAGAATGTGCGCATCGGCAAAAAGGTAGTGATCCGCGATCACACGGGCATGCCGGACGAGGAGAAGGATAGCTACGTTGTCCGCGATGGTATTGTGGTCATCCCCAAAAATGTCACTATTCCAGACGGGACCATTATTTAGGGGGGTGACTTAAGGACAAGCCCCCTGCTTCGCGCGGGGGGCTTGTTTTTTGCTCAAAGCGAGGGCCGTTTCGTGATGCGGATGGGACGTGTGGGTGCGGACGGGACGTCCGCGGTCCCAGCTCGGACGGGACGTCCGCGGTCCCAGCTCGGACGGGACGTCCGCGGTCCCGGTGGTGCGGACGGGACGTCCGCGGTCCCGGTGGTGCGGACGGGACGTCCGCGGTCCCGGTGGTGCGGACGAGACGTCCGCGGTCCCGGTGGTGCGGACGGGACGTCCGCGGTCCCAGCTTGGACGGGACGCCCGCGGTCCCAGCCCCCGCGGTCCCGGCCCCGTTGTCTATTTGCATCTTATATCAGTGTGTTATAATCGGACCGGACGTTGGGAATATTTTCAGCAGGAGGATAGAGTGCATGAAAGATGTGACGCTGCCTGAAATTCCCCCCGAATTGCAGGGCTCAGTAGGGGTGTTTTCGTTGGACCAGGTATATGCCTGGGCGCGCCAGCGCTCCCTCTGGCCGATTCTTTTTGGCCTGGCCTGCTGTGCCTTCGAGATGATCGCCGCCGCTGCCTCACGCTTTGACCTGGCTCGCTTTGGCATGGAAATCATGCGTCCCAGCCCACGCCAGGCTGACCTGTTGATTGTTTCGGGCACGGTTACCAAAAAGATGGCGCCGCAACTGGTGCGCATTTACAATCAGATGGCCGAACCCAAATACGTCGTCGCGATGGGCGCCTGCGCCATCTCAGGGGGGCCGTTTAAGGAAGGGTATAACGTGGTTTCCGGCGTAGATAAACTCATTCCCGTGGATGTGTACATCCCCGGCTGTCCGCCGCGCCCGGAGGCGCTTATTCATGCCTTGCTCGCCCTGCATGAGCGTATTGGACATGAGCCTATTCGCAAGATGCGGGCCTTTTCCGCGGAACCTGATCCCGGCATCCCTGTGCCCGCTTTGGGTCCGGACCTGATCCTCAATCCCGATGCCCATATGCGCGTTTTGGAGGAGCGCATCGCCGAGATGAACAAGGAGGCGCAGGCATGAAATCGCACGAGCTGATGCAGGAAATTTTCCCCGTTCTTCAACAGCGCTTTCCTAACCTCACCTTAGAGAGCAATGGCTTGCACGTCGCCAAACGGCAATTGGTGGATGTGGCCCGCTACCTGCGGGATGAGCTGGGCTTCAATTACCTTTCCAGCGTCACCGCGGTAGATTACCCCCAGCGCGGGGTGATTGATGTGGTGTATCACTTCTACCGCATCAGCGGGGGGCCGGAGCTGGTGCTGCACGTGGAGGTGAACCGCAACGCGCCCGTCGTGCCCTCCCTGACCCCTGAATTCGGCTCGGCTAACTTCCAGGAACGCGAAGTCTGGGATATGTTCGGGGTGAAGTTTGAAGGCCATCCCGATTTGCGCCGTCTTTTGATGTGGGAGGGATTTGCTGGTTTCCCGTTGCGCAAGGATTGGCATGAAGCGTATTACGAAGAGGAGCATAAGCCTTACTCTTCGCGTTTCCCCAAGGGTGGGCAGCCGGTGATGGCCGAGGAACGCACTCCCCTGCGCGATAACATCCGCCTGCCCGAAGGCTGGTTGGCGCAGGACTTTTCTTACGACGAGGCAGATCTGGCGCTCTATCAGCGGATGCTTTCCGCCAATCGCGACCCCAACAAGCCACTCAAAACGGATGAGATGATCCTGAACCTGGGGCCGCATCACCCCAGCACACACGGCGTGCTGCGTCTGGCCGTGCGCCTGGACGGTGAAACCGTGCAGCACCTGGAGCCGGTCTTCGGCTACCTGCATCGCAATCACGAAAAGATTGGCGAGCGTAACACCTGGATGCAGAACATCCCTTACACCGATCGCCTGGACTACATCAACGGCATGACCAACAACCTGGCCTATGTCATCGCCATGGAAAAGCTGTTGGGTTGGGAAGTGCCGGAGCGCGCTGAGTATATTCGCGTGATCATGGCCGAGTTCATGCGTATCGTCAATCACCTGGTGGCGACAGGCTTCTTCGGCAACGACGTGGGGATTTACATGACCGCTTCGCTGTACGGCCTGGAGGAACGCGAACTGATCCTCGACCTGTTTGAGGCCGCGTCGGGCGCGCGCATGATGTTCAATTACATGCGTCCGGGCGGTGTGGCAGCCGACCTGCCGGAGGGCTGGATTGAGCGCGCCCTGGCGCTGGTGGAAGATCGCCTGCCGCGCAAGATCGAAATGATGCAGACCATGCTCACCGAAAACGAAATCGTCAAAGCCCGTTCGGTGGGCGTAGGGGTCCTGTCCCCGCAGGAGGCGATCTCCTTGGGCTGCAGTGGTCCGGTTTTGCGCGCTTCGGGGGTTCCTTACGATATTCGTCGGGCCGAGCCTTACAGCATTTACGACCGCTTTGATTTTGACGTGGCCGTGCGTTACGGCGGCGACGCGTATGATCGCATCCGCGTGCGCTTTGACGAAATGTGGCAGAGCCTGCGCATCCTCAAACAGGCCCTGCGCTCCATCCCTGCCGGTCCGATTCAGGCGAAGAAGCTCACCCCGCTGCTCAAGCTCCCCGCGGGCGAAGCCTATGGCCGGATCGAGGCGCCGAAGGGCGAGCTGGGCTTCTATCTGGTTTCGGATGGCAGCGCCAATCCCTATCGCTATCACATCCGCGCGACCTCGCTCATCAATCTGGGGGCTTTGAGTCAGCTCACGCGCCTGGCCAAGATCGCGGATGTGGTGGTGATTCTGGCAAGTATTGACCTGACGATGGGGGAGGTAGATCGCTAATGTACGGCTGGGGCGTCGTTAAAACCTTAGGCATTGCTTTTTATCATTTTGTGCTGACGTATGTGGACGAGTTTCGCTTTAAGGGGAAGCGCAGGAGTGCAGAGGCCCTGGCACAGCGCCAGAGTGCTTACGGCAGCGGCGCCTTCACGGTAGAGTACCCCCAGGAACGCCTGACCCTGCCCGAACGCTCGCGCAACTTGCCTTTCCTGGTGATTGACGCCGAAACGCAGCAGACCCGTTGCACGGCCTGTGGCATTTGCGTCCAGGCCTGTCCGGTGCAGTGCATCTGGATTGAGCGGGCTACCGACCCGGAGACCGGTAAGCCGGCCCGCTATCCGGCTGCCTATCACCTGGATGTGAGCCTGTGCATGGGGTGTGGCCTGTGCGCTGAGTTTTGCCCCTTCGATGCCATCAAAATGGATCAGCATTATGAGGTGGCCAGTTACACGCGGCCCGGTTTCCGCAATCTGCAGGAGCTGAGCAAGCCCGAAAGCTACCATGCGCAGATCCATCCCACCGCTTACGCGGAGGAACAGGCCCGTAAAGCCGCCAAGGCGAAAAAGTGATAGGGATAATTCCTGTGAACGGCGGGGCGCACACCCCGCCGTTTTGTTTCCTGGCGGGAGCTGACGTTTCCTTTGAATGTTGGCCGGGGCGCTACAAAAAAGTCGGTTTGAACCTGAGGTTCAGACATGAGTTGGGACAGAGCAGGCATAAAACGGACAAGCATGGGGATGGGCAGGCATGGGATGGGCAGGCATGGGATGCCTGCGCTACCCATAAATCCCGCATCATCCCCCGTAGCGGCGGCATCCCTATGCCGCCGCGTCCCGTGGGCAGGCATGGGATGCCTGCCCTACTACCATAAATCCCGCATCATCCCCCGTAGCGGCGGCATCCCTATGCCGCCGCTCAGGCATGGAGATGGGTAGGGAGGGATAATGTTTTCATGGGTGATCTTCTTACCGCAATCCTATCTCGGTTTCGCAGCGCCATGTCCGAACTCATGTCTTAATCTTAGGACTGTGTCTTGACAGGCCGGCGTTTTGGCGTTACGATAATTTTGTACTTCCTTGAAGATCAGGAGGGCGCGATGCCGGCTGAAGCGGAGTTGGTGCGGACGTTGCGGGATGGGTCTTTGCAGTGCCGCGTGTGTGAGCATTTTTGCGTGATTCCTCTCGATGGCTGGGGCCGCTGCGGTGTGCGGCAGCATGTGGACGGGAAGTTGATTCTGCAGGTGTACGGGTACCCCATTGCGGTGCACCTGGACCCGATTGAGAAGAAGCCGCTCTATCACTTTCTGCCAGGCAGTGCCATTTATTCCCTCGGCACTCTGGGATGCAATTTTCGCTGCCCCTGGTGCCAGAACTGGGAGATTTCCCAGCTCACGCCGCGGGAGGTGGGGTTGCCGCACGGCAAAATGATGACGCCCGAAGAGGTGGTGCGTCAGGCCCAAAGACAGGGCGCCAGGGCGATTGCCTATACCTACAACGAGCCCACTGTCTTTTTCGAGTACACGCTGGATATAGCCCGGCTGGCGCGCGAGGCGGGCCTGCGTAACGTGTACGTCTCCAATGGCTTCATGAGCCGCGAAGCCCTGGAGCGCCTGGTACCTTACCTGGACGCCATCAACATTGATTTGAAGGGGTTCAGCGAGCCTTTCTATCGGGAGTATTGCGGGGCGCGGCTTGAGCCGGTGAAACGCAATATCGCCGATCTGGTACACAACCCTGCGGTTTGGGTGGAGGTGACTACTTTGCTGATTCCGGGCCTTAACGATAGCGATGCTGAGTTACGGGCCGCGGCAGAGTGGATGGCGCGGGTCAGTCCTGATACGCCCTGGCATTTTTCCGCCTTCTTCCCCGCTTATCAGATGCTCGATCGCCCGCCGACGCCTCTCACCACCCTGCTCAAAGCGGCGCAAATCGCCCGCGAGGCCGGGATGCGTTACGTGTATTTGGGAAATGTCCGGGATACGGAGTTCGGTCAGACCCGCTGTCCGCAGTGTGGCGCGGTCTTGATCCAGCGCAGCGGCTACTGGACGCGCCCTCTGTGGACCCAATCGGGGCGCTGCTCCGCCTGCGGTGCTGCGCTTCCGGGGGTCTGGGAGTGAGACTGGCCAGGCCTGGCTGGGGGCATCATCACTCCCGCCGGGTCTGGCTGAGGCTTGCTACCGTGCGTTGACTGCAGGGGCTTGCCCCAGAGGAATTTACCTTTCAGAGTTTGGGATAGCAACCGTCCGGTGATCTCTGTGGGCTCCGGGGTTAAAAAGTCAACCGCGTTATGTGAGAGGAGGGATTTTATGGAAGGTCAGGTGCGTTCTCCCGCTGTAGCCGGGATGTTTTATCCTGCCAATCCAACGGCTTTACGCCAGGCTGTAACGCAATATCTGGAAGCCGCGCACCCGCCGGCCCTGATACGGGTGCGCGCTGTGATCGCTCCGCATGCGGGCTATATCTACTCCGGCCCGGTAGCCGCCTTCGCCTACAAATTGCTGGCGCAATGCCCGGCCCCTAAGCGAGTTTATCTGCTGGGACCGGCGCATCGGGTGCCCTTCACGGGGGTCGCTTTGGGCGCTTACAGTGGCTTCGTCACCCCCCTGGGAACGGTGCCGGTGGATGGCGCTGCGCTTGAGGCTCTGCGGGCGCGCTCCAGCCTGTTCAGCGTGAATTTGCTGGCCCATGCGCCAGAACATTGTCTGGAAGTCCAGCTCCCTTTTTTGCAGATGACGTACGACCCGGTGCCGCCGATCGTGCCGTTGTTGTTCGGGGAAGTGGACAGCGCGCCGGTGGCTGAGGCTTTGGCGCCGCTCTTGACTTCAGAGGACCTGATCATCGTCAGTTCCGATTTGAGCCATTACTACAGCTATCCAGAGGCCCGTTATCTGGACCAGAAACTGCTTCAGGCTTTGTTGGAAGGGGATAGACGGCGTGTGCTCCAGGGCGAGGCCTGTGGCTTACTGCCCATTTTGACGGTGATGGACCTGGCCGAACGGCTGGGATGGCGTCCGGAAGTGCTGGACTACCGGAATTCCGGCGATACGGCCGGGGATCGGCGGCAGGTGGTGGGCTATGCCGCTGTGGCTTATGTGGAGGTGGCTCGTGGCTGAATTGACCCCTGAACAACAGCAGACCCTGTTGCGCCTGGCACGGCAAAGCATCGAGCAGGCCCTGCGGGGGGAAGCGCCGCGCCTGCCGGAGCAGCTCGATCCGCGCCTGTTGCAGCCGGGCGCGGTGTTTGTCACCCTCACGCAGGAAGGCGCGCTGCGCGGTTGCATCGGCTCGCTGGTGGCGCATCGCCCGCTGGCTGAGGATGTGCAGCAGAATGCCCTGGCTGCGGCTTTTGACGATCCGCGCTTCCCACCGCTCACGGCTGCTGAATTGCCGCGCACGCACATCGAAATCTCTCTGCTTACCCCCTATCAGCCCCTGGTCTATCGTGATGCGGATGAGCTGCTGCGCAAGTTGCGTCCGGGCGTGGATGGAGTTTTGCTCGAAGCGGGCTGGTATCGCGCAACCTTTCTCCCGCAGGTATGGGAGCACTTCCCCGACGCGCAGGAATTCCTGGCGCATCTCTGCCTGAAGGCCGGACTTCCGACCAATGCCTGGCGCTGGCCGCAGACTAAAGTGTACGTGTATCAGGTAGAGAAGTTCGAGGAGGAGGCGTAATCGCTCCCTTGATGACACCGACCGCCCGGCACGGCGGTCGGTGTTTTGTTGTGTCATGGGGGCCGCGGAAGGGGATAAGCGAACCGCTCGCGCCTACGTGGGGGCCGCGGGGGAGGGGCGAACCGCTCGCGCCTACGTGGGGGCCGCGGGGGAGGGGCGAACCGCTCGCGCCTACGTGAACCGCGGACGTTTCTGCAATCCGGCATGATGTTATAATACTGCCGGAGCGTCTACCGGAATGGCTGGCTCTAAATCTGACCAAGCGAGGATATCCATAAATCAGGAGATTTACACAACACTCTGGCCGTCGTTTCAGCAGGCGGCAGTGATGGTACCGCGCGTCAATCCGACGTGCGGCAATCCCGCCTGGGACGAAGCGGAAGCGCGCGTGCTCATCGTCCGCCTTTCTCCCTTCCGCGATGTGGACCGCTCACAGCCGCATCTGTTCCTGGCGCAGGCGGTGCGGCGCGCCTTGCCGCACGCTTATGTGGACTTCGCATTCTTCCCCTCCCGCGCTGATCGGGAGCGCTGGCTGGAGGCGGGCATCCCGCTGCTGCACGGCATCTTCTCCTGGCAGCCGGCAACGGCTTTTGACCTGCTGCTCATCTCCAATGCCTACACCCTGGAGCTGATCAACGTCCCCTACCTGCTGCTGCACAGTGGCCTGCCCCTGTGGTCGGACGAGCGCTCGCAGGGGCCGCTTGTGCTGCTGGGCGGTTCCAACGCTCTGGCGACGCAGGCCCTGATCCGTCCCGATGGGCAGAGCCTGGTGGATGGTCTGTTTTTTGGGGAAGGGGAAGGTCACGTTGAGCGGCTGCTGCAGGACTTGCAGGCGCACGCGGACCAGCCTAAGGCGGAGCGCCTGCGCCTGGCCGCCGAGCGCGTGCCGGGCTTCTGGCCCGCCGGCGATCTTGCGCGTCCCGTGACCCGCGCTCAGTGTCTGGCCCCACGACGGGACGATCTGTTGCTGCGCTATCCCATCCTCAACAGCGCGGAAGCGGCGACCGCGAAGCTGCAGATCACTTACGGCTGCCCGGCTTTCTGCTCCTTCTGCTTTGAAGGTTACGACCGTAAGCCCTATCGCGAGGTGCCCCTGCCGGACTTGCTCGCGGCGGCGCGGGACTTGAAAGCCGCGACCGGGGCCGAGGAAGTGGAGCTGTACAGCTTTAATTTCAACACGCATCGCGACATCTCTGCTCTGCTTTTGGAGCTGAATCGGCTCTTTGCGCGGGTGAGCTTCAAAAGTCAGCGGGTGGATCTGCTGGCGACGACGCCGGGCTTGCTGGCTTATGAGGTCCTGGCCGATAAGCGGAGTTTCACCCTGGGCGTCGAAGGCATCAGCGCCCGCCAGCGGGCTTTTTTGCACAAAAGCCTGCCGGATCAGGCGTTGGATACGGTCCTGGCGCAACTGTTGCGGCAGAAAATCCGCGAAATCAAGCTTTTCTACATCCTCACCGGCTACGAGAGCGAAGCGGATTTCCGGGAGTTTCGCGAGTGGCTGCGCGCTTTCAAGGCGCTACGCCAGCGCACCAATCCCGGTGTGCGTGTGATTTTCAGCTTTGGGCTGTTGGTGCGTCTGCCCTTTACCCCCCTGCGCTACGACCGGCTCTTCCTGGATGAGGCGCACTGGCGCCCGCTCATCGGTCAGGCCCGTTCGGCCTGTGAGACCAACGGCTTCGAGTTCCGCCTGGCTACGGCGTGGGAGGAATACGCCTGGGATCAGGTGCTGGCCCTGGGGGATTACCGCTTGAGCGCTGGCCTGGTGGAGCTGGCCCGTCAGGGGTATTGCTACGATCAGACCCTGCCGCCGGGGGCCTGGCCGGCGCTGCGGGCCTGGCTGGAGACGCAGGGCCTGTGGAATGAGGCTTTCTGGAGTGAAAAGGGGCCAGACTATGAGTTCCCGCTGGCTTTTGTGCGCGGCGGGGTGTCGCCTCGGTTTCTCTATCAGCAGTATCAGGCCGCCCGCGCCGGGGTGGATGCGGGCTACTGTTTGGGGACAACGTGCGCCGGTTGTGCGGCCTGTGTCACCCCGCAGCAGCGGGCGGCCCTGTTGAACCATCAGGTGGCGCCACCCTCCCTGGCCGCCATGAACGAGCTGGAAACTTTGATGACGAAACGGCGCCGCCTGCCACCTCTCATCATCACCCTGGATGTGCCTGACCTGGCCGCCGGGACGACGCCGGAGTGGCTGCGCGCTTTTGTCCTGCGCGCCCTGCTTGCCGCCCTGCCGGAGCAGGTGGATAACCTGCTGGCGGCGCAGGAGGTGTTGTTTACGCGCCATGATTTTCGCGAACGCTTCGACCTGGGCCTGACGGGGCGCCTGCCCTTCGCCCTTACCGCCTGGGACGCGCCGGCGCTCCAGGCTGCGCTGGAAGCGCACGGGCCGGAGCTGGCGGAGGGAATGCGTTGGGTGGCGCTGCTCCCGACGGTACCGCAGGCCTTCGCGCGCGTCGAGTTGCGTCTGGACTTGCCGCCGGCGCTTTTCCCTTCGGCCCATGAGGTGCTGCGGGATTTTCTGCGGGCGGAATATGTGCCCTGTAACCTGCGTCGCCAGGGGGAGGGGTGGACGCTGGACCTGCCAGCCCAGGCGCTCAAAAAGAAGATGGTCCTGGCTGGCCACTACACACCGGCCAACGGTGAGCTGCGGCTGACGGCAGGCCCTAAATTCGACCTGCGGGGCTATCTGGAGCGCTTTCCCCTGCCGGGGGCGTGGCGCGCGGCGCACATCCGGGTGGAGGGCTGGGAATGACGCGGCTGCTGGTCCCGGCACGGCCCGCGCGGACGGAGATCGTCGTGGTCAACTCGCGCTTTATCGCCGATGCGGCGCCGGCTTTTACGGTGGAAGAGGCCCGTGCCTTTATTCAGCGCATCCGCGCCGAATTCCCCGATGCGACGCATCACGTCCCGGCTTACCTGATCGGGCACGGCAGTTCAGTGATTGCGCATTGCAGCGACGCGGGTGAGCCAGCGGGGACGGCGGGCCGGCCCATGCTGGCGGTGCTGGAAGGCAGTGGCCTGGGAGACATTGTGGTGGTCGTCACCCGCTATTTTGGCGGCACCAGGCTGGGCACGGGCGGTCTGGTGCGGGCCTATAGCGACGCGGTGCGCGCGGTGCTGGATGTCCTGCCCCGCGCCGAAAAGGTCTATACGCACACAGCCTTGCTGGAGGTGCCTTATGCCCTCTACGAGCGGGTGCGCCTGCTGGCGGAACGTCAGGGGGGCGAGGTCCTGGCCGCGGAGTTTGCCGCCGAGGTCACCCTGACCCTGTGTTTTCGGGAGGAGGATTACCCGGCTTTTGCGGCGACCTTGCGTGAGTTCAGCCGAGGCTCGCTGGAGCCGTTGCTGGTGGAAGAGCACCGCCTGGCCCTGATGCCCCTGGCCGGATGAACTGCGCGACCGGACTCAGCGGCCCTGCGTCTGCATCAGGGTTTCCAGCGTTTTGAGCAGTTTTTCGATGTCTACCGGTTTGGTCAGGTAGGCATCGGCGGCAACGGGCTGGTCAGGCAGGGAGGCTTCCAGCACGGACAGGATGATTACCGGCAGGTGGCGAGTGGCCGGGTCGGCCTTGATGCGCTGCGTAACCTCGCTCCCGCTCATTTCCGGCATCATCAGGTCGGTGATGATCGCCTGCGGACGGGCCGTGCGCAGGAGCTTCAGCCCTTCCTGGCCGCTTTGCGCGGTGAACACCTCATAACCGGCGTCGCCCAGCTCGTGACGCAGCAGGGTGAGGATGTGCTCCTCATCGTCAATCACCAGCACCTGAGGTTCGGACATGAGTTCGGACATGGTAAAGGGGACCTCCAAAACCGATATAATGTTAGTAACACAAACATCTATGGGTCAGGAGGTCCCCGATGAAAAATTATAGCATCAAAAAT
>Ga0068707_1001015_pt1 | contig 19325 bp, 18 predicted proteins | sample YNPNPMetaG_FD_66600 | JGI IMG/M metagenome (GOLD analysis project Ga0068707, IMG submission 66600) | Anoxygenic and chlorotrophic microbial mat microbial communities from Yellowstone National Park, USA - YNP NP MetaG | ecosystem: Environmental > Aquatic > Thermal springs > Hot (42-90C) >...
GGAGCCGACGCCTTTATCATGCCCAATATTCCCCAACCCCACGATCGCGAAGGTTTCGGATTGGTAGCCATTGAAGCGGCCATGCATCACCTGCCGGTCATAGCGGCTAGGCTGGAGGGGATTCAGGATGCGGTGATCGAAGGCAAGACCGGCTATCTGTTGCCACCCGCAGAAGCCCCAGCCTGGGCGGATTTCCTCCGGCGCTGTCTGGCGGAACCGCAACGCCTGGAATCCCTGCACGCTGGCGCCCAGGCTGCGGTGTTGGAGCGTTTTGGCTGGGATCGCATGGCCCAGCGTTATCTGGATCTCTACCGGGAAATAGTGCAGGAGAGACTCTGATGCATCTGGCGGTAATCATCCCCAATCTGCACAGCCCGGTGATTGACCAGGTCATTGCGGCGCTGCTCGCTCAGGCGGATGAGACGCTTGAGGTGTGGGTAGTGGGACAGGACCGCTATGGCAAGGTGCCCCATCACCCCCAGGTCCATACCCTGATTACCCCCACCCCTGTTTTTCCCGGTGTAGCACGGAATCTGGGCGCTGCACAGGTCAAAGCTGACGCTTACATTTTTCTGGATGCGGATTGTATCCCGCAGGCGGGCTGGCTGGCGGCGCTCGTGAAGGCTTGGGAAACGCACCCCGACGCGGGGGCCATCAGTGGCGCGATGTTGCCGGAATCGGACGGCTTTATTCAACATTGTGGACAGATCGCCAATTTTCATGAACATCTTGTCCTGCATCCCTTTGGCGAGCGGGCTACCCTGGCCAGTTTCAGCCTGTTAGTCCCCTATCCGGCCTGGATGCAAAGCGGGGGCTTCGCTCCGTATCTCCGGCACACGGAGGACATAGATTTCACCCTGCGCCTGCGGGCACAGGGCTGGCGTTTGTTTTTCGAACCGCGCGCGCAGGTCTATCATCGCCCGTCCCGGACAGGCTGGCGTCAGTTCTGGAGCTACGCTCGACGAAGCGGAAGTTACTCGATCCAAACGCGCCTGCGTCACGCTCAGGCCTTTGCCATGCCGGCCTGGTCGCGTTCCCCGCTGGCCTGGCGTGCCCTGGCCCCGGCCATAGCGCTGCTGCGGACTATGCAAATCTATCGCGCTACTCCTGGAGCGTGGCATTACGGCTACGCTCTGCCGGCGGTGTTCCTTCACAAGCTGGCCTGGTGTTACGGCGCGGCTGATGGCTTATCCATGATGAAAACTCCAGAAAGGGAGGTGAAAGGGTGAACTCCTACCCGCAGGTGGCTGTTGTTGTTCTGGCTTACAACAATTATGCCGATACGCAGGAATGTCTGCACTCCGTGTTGAAGCTGGATTATCCGGCGCTAACGGTCTGGCTGGTGGATAATGGGTCGGTGGATGGGACTGCCGAACACGCCGCTGCCGAGTTCCCTCAGGTACTTCTGGTGCAGACGGGCAGGAATCTGGGGGTGGCGGGCGGCTTCAACGCGGGCATTGTCCCTGCGCTTCAGGCCGGGGCCGACTATGTGTTCATTCTCAACAACGACACGGTGGTCGAAGCTGACCTCATCCGTGTTCTGGTCGAAATGGCGCAGGCCCATCCGGAGTATGGGGTATTAATGCCTAAAATCCTGTATTACGCAGACCGGCAACGGATCTGGTCCATTGGCGCGCGCTATCGCTGGTTCCCTCCTGCCATTGTCATGCTGGGCCTGGATCAGCCCGATGGGCCAGCTTACACCACGCCGCGGCTGCTGGACTATGCCCCTACCTGCGGCCTGCTCATTCCGCGCCAGGTGTTTGAAACGGTGGGCCTGCTGGATGATGGCTATTTCTTCTTCTACGACGATTGGGACTACTCCCTGCGGGTGCGTCAGGCCGGCTATCGGATTGCCTGTGTCCCTCAGGCCCGTTTTTATCACAAAGTCTCACGCACCATCCAGCACAAAGGGCGCCCTCCCTTCTTCTGGCGCACCTGGGGGCGGAGCGGAGCGCGTTTTTACCGACGCCATGGACGCCCGCCTTTCCTTTCGGCCTTGATTCATCTGGGTTACCTGGCCCTGCGCGAGGGCTGGCGCAACGGCCTGGCGCCGGTCAGGCATTTCATAGCCGGGGCGGTGGAGGGGTACCGTCAACCCCTTACCCCCTATCCCCGTTTGCCGGAGGTTAAAGCATGAGTCTGGAACCCAGTTTTGAGTCAGTAGCGTGTGATTTTTGTGGCAGCACCGAAGCTCTGCCGCTGTTCGAGGGACCGGATCGCCTGTTAGGCCTGCCCGGTCGCTTTCGGGTGGTGCGCTGCGCCCGCTGTGGCTTGTTGCGGCAGGACCCGCGTCCAACGCGGGAAACCATAGATTTCTACTACCCTCCGGAGTACGAACCTTACTCCATCGCCATAGATGAAGAACCTTCGCGGCTACGGCGCTGGGATCGGCGCTATGGTATGCGCAAGCGTCAGCGGGCCATTGAGCGTCACTGTTCCGGTGGGCGTTTACTGGATGTGGGATGCGCTACCGGCAATTTTTTGTACGAAATGGCGCGCTCCGGGCACTGGCAGGTGGAAGGGGTGGAACCCAATGCGGAGGCGGCGCGCTATGGTCAGGAGCATCTGGGCCTGACCATTCACATTGGGGAGTTGACCAGGGTGGACCTGCCGTCCGGCACTTATGATGTGATTACCATGTGGAACGTGTTTGAACACCTGCACGAGCCGATGACCAATCTCCGAGCCGTTGCCCGTTTGCTCAAACCGGGGGGCTGGTTTGTCTTTAGCATCCCCAATCTGGAAAGCTGGGAGCAGCGCTTACTGGGCAAATACTGGATGGGCTGGGAACTGCCCCGCCATCTGTATTATCCTTCTGCTGCCTTGATGGTGGCCATGCTGCGTGAAGTAGGCATGGAAATCAGGGACTGGCAATGTCTGGTTGGCGCTTATCCTTCCTTCCTGCTCAGTCTGCGTTTCTGGCTGGAAGGCGTGGGCGGGCGCACGCCGCTGACCCGTGCCCTTCTGGCTCTCAGCGCTTCTCTGCCGGCCCGTTTGATAACAGCGCCGCTTTTCGGCCTGATCACGCGCCTTAACCGGGCCTCGCTCATCACGGGGTTTGCACAGTTACGGGCATGAAGCACTCTCGCGGATGGCTGCGTTGGATAACCCGGCTGGCCGTTGTGGCCTCTTTTGGCCTGATCGGTTGGTTTCTCTGGCGCCATGCGGCTGAATTGCGTTCGGTAGATTGGTATGCGCTGACCTGGCCGACTTTGCTAAACCTCTTGCTGTATGGGATAGCATTAGCGCTGCAATGTGTGGCCTGGATTGCCATGTGGTCCTGGCTATCCAACCTCACCTGGCATTGGGAGGACGTGCGCGCCTATTACGCAACCCATCTGATGCGGCGTATCCCTGGTGCCCCCTGGTATATCGCCGGTCGGACCCTGATGTATGGCGAACGCGGTCCGGATGCGGCCAAAGCTGCCCTGGCGGTCAGCCTGATTGAATGGGCCGGCTTTATCCTTACCGGTTTGATCTGGGTCGCCGGAGGGCAATGGGGGCTGCCTGGGGTTGGGGTAGCCCTGGTTCTGCTGGCGCTTACGGTTCCCTTGCTCCGCTCCTGGAGCTGGCCCAGACGCTGGGTTCCGCTGCAGCGTTTTTCTTCAGGCCGCTTATATTTATCCCTGTTGGCCTACAGTATTCAGTGGTGTATCGCAGCTTTGATGCTCCACATTTACCTGCGTGCTCTGGTGCCTTCTGTTGCTCTAGGCTTTTGGCAAACCGGGGTTATCTGGGCTGGTTGCGGCGTCATCAGCACCCTGGCCGTTTTCGCTCCGGCGGGATTGGGGATTCGCGAGCTGTCCCTGGTGGCGTTGCTGCAGCCTCACATGGGGCTGGGATACGCCGCCCTGAGCGCCCTGCTGATGCGCGTCATCTTCACCCTGGGGGACCTGGTATGGGGCCTGCTGGTGGGTCTGAGCACCATCCGGACTTTGCGGGCTAATACTCCATAGGGGGTATTGTAGTTTTCACCGGTTTCCCTATAATTGAAGCTAGTTCAGAGCCTCACGGCTCATTATCTTTAGCTGAGGGAGGTATGCTATGCGTAAAGTAGTTTTGGCTTTCGTATTGCTTGTGGCCCTGCTGGGCGTTATGCCCGTAGCGGCGCAGGTCCCCGGTCCGGGTGGCCCGTATAACAGCGCCTTCACGGTTCAGAACCTGGATGCGGTGGATGGCACCTGTCAATATGCCCTGTATGATTCGACGGGAGCTGCTGCTCTGACCAGCGCCAATGTGACGGTCCAGGCAGGCAAAAGCACCTTCGTTTACGTTGGTGGCCTGTCTGTGCCAGAGGCTATGTATTCTGCCGTGATCTCCTGCGATGTCAATGTGGCGGCGGTCTCCAACTACACCGGTGCGGGAGGCGCTTATGCTGGCTCCTACAGTGGGGTTTCTGCGGTGCAGACGGCGACGGCCCTCTCCTTCCCCGGCCTGTATAAGAATTACTATGGGTACTACACCAATGTCGTCGTGCAAAACGCTGGCTCTTCATCGGTTGATGTCACGTTGAAGATCTACTCTGGCGCCACCCTGGTCAATAGCGAGACCAAGACCGTTCCGGCCAACGCCTCGGTGGTCTTCGATCAGAAAAATAACGCCAGCCTGGCCAGCGGTGCCTATGCCGGCGTGGTGGAAGCCACGGGTCCGGTGGCCGCGATGGTCAACGTCTGGAACAGCGCCGGTCAGCAGTACGCTTACAACGGCTTCGCCTCCGGTTCAGCAGTGGCGTATGCTCCGGTGCTCATGAAGGCCTACTACGGTTTCAACACCGCCCTGACCGTTCAGAACGTTGGGGATAATGCGGTGGACGTCACCGTCACCTATTCTAACGGTGTTGTCCGCACGGTAAACATTCCGGCGAAGGCTTCCCAGCTTTTCTACACTCCCAACGATACTGGGATTCCGAACGCCTGGCTGGGAGCGGCCAAGATTGAAGCCCCCGGTGGAAGCATTGTGGCTCTGGTGAACGAATCCGACGCTAACAACCGCGCGGCCTCTTACACGGCCTTTGCTGCGGGCAGCACCACGGCCAATGCCCCCATCGTGCTGAAGAAGTACTACGGGTACAGCACCAGCATCACCTGCCAGAACATTGGCGGTGCGGCCACTGATATTACCGCCACCTATTCCAACGGTTCGACTGAAACCAAGACAGGCATTGCCGCTGGTGCCACGGCGCTCTTCTATCAGCCGAACACTGTCGGCCTGTCGGATGGCTTCAACGGTTCTGCGGTGATCACCGCCGCCCAGCCCATTGTCTGCGTGGTCAACGAGAACCAGGTTACAAATACGGCTAAGCAGGACTTCCTCCTGACCTACGAGGCCATCGTGCAGTAGGCGCTGAGCGCAGTCTTACATAAGGGCCGCTGGCCGCTGTGACCAGTGGCCCTTATCTTTGATTAGGGAAAGGAGTGTTATGAGACCCGTTTTAAAAAAACTGCTGCCATTTATCCTGCTTGGGCTGCTTTTGCTGACAGGTTGTAAAGCTCAGCCCGGCGTCTCCCCTTTGAACAGTCCTCTTCAGCCCACCGCCACGCCGGCCCCGACGGAGAGCGCCCTCCCGCGCCCGGCACCGGGGACAGGGGTGGTTGCCGGCATTTTGAAAATTGAACATACGGATCAGCCCATGCAAGGGGTGGAGCTTTACCTGGGCCAGCATATCGGCGCTACTCCTGATACGCCCATGTACTCTATGGACCCATCCAGTGCGCCCCATGCGATCACTGACGAGCAGGGACATTTTGTTTTTAAGGACGTTCCTCCTGGACGCTACGCCATCGTAGTCTGGAACCCTTTCAACTCTTTTCTGGCGCGCGATCCGGCCACTGGTCTGGAACTGATTGTGGAGGTGAAGCCCGATCAGGTCTATGAGGTGGGTACCCTTTTTGAGCCCCTTCCCTAACGTGAGGCGTGGATGAGCAGTGACATTGTGGGAATCATACCTGCAGCGGGGAAAGGGCGCCGGCTGGCGCCCTATCCTTTGCCTAAAGAATTGTTCCCCGTCGGACATCAGTGGGTGGAGATAGAGGGAAAACTCCAGCAGCGGCCTAAAGTCATCAGTCAGTACCTGATTGAAGCCATGGTCCAGGCCCGGCTTAGCCGTCTGTTCATCGTCCTGGGCCCCGGCAAGTTGGACATTGTCGAATATTATCGCAATGGCGAGGCCTACGGCGTGCCCTTCGCCTACGTGTTTCAGTCTCAGCCGGCCGGGATGCCCTATGCTCTGGACCTGGTGACCCCATGGCTCAAGGGCGATGAGCTGATCCTGATGGGCATGCCCGACACCATCGTCGAACCCCGTGACGTTTTCCGGCGTCTGGTGGACGCCCATCAGGCCTGGGAGGCCGATCTGACCCTGGGCCTTTTCCCTACCGATCGGCCTCAGAAATTCGGTATGATCGGCCTTAACGCCGATAACGATGTCATCGCCCACGTAGACAAACCGCGCCAGACGGACCTGAAATGGCTTTGGGGCATTACCTGCTGGGGACCGCGTTTCACTACCTTGATGCATGAGGCCCTGCAGACCCACGGAGCGGAGCTGGCTGCTCAGCACGGCCGGGAAGTCATCTTAGGCGACATCTTCGACCTGGCTCTCGCCGCTGGTCTGCGCGTCAAAGGCTTGCCCTTTGAAGAGGGGCGCTACATTGACATCGGGACCTACGACGATCTGCGTCAGGCGGTCCTGCTTTATGCCTGAAAATTGCGGGGGCCTCTTTTAAGACGGCCCCCGCGGTTTATGCTTTCACCAACCGCTCCCGCACATACCGTTGCACCTGATCCGCGAATCCCAGGGCGGCGATCACCTCATCCGGGCGGCCGGTGGCGCCGGGACGGGCGCTCAGGCGCATCCACACGCCTTCCGGGCAAGGGGCCAGCTCCAGGATGAGCGGCCGCAGGTCGTAGGCCTTTTCGCCGCGCACGCGCGGCAGGCTTTCCGCCACCAGGAGCGCGGCACAGCGCGCCGCCACGTCCTCCGGCGGCACGCTCTGCAACCAGACCCGGTAGTCAGCCGCCCATAGGCCTTCGCTCACACCGGGAGCGTCAGCCGCAAGCGCCTCCACGGCCAGCACGGCAAGGTCCTCCGGCGTCTGACCGCGCAAGGCCTGCGCCAGGTCTTCGGGTGACCAGTCCTCTTCCAGCCACACCTCCAGCCATTCTGCCGCTCCAGCGCAGCCGACCGGCAGGGGCAGGGCAAATTGCAGTTTGGGCCGCGGGTTAAAGCCTTGACTGTACTTCAGCGGGACGCCCGCTCGCCGCAGGCTGCGCTCCCAGACCCGGCCCAAATCCAACACCGAAACAAAACTCAGGCTCCGCTGTGTGGCAAAAGTGATGCGGAAACGGTAGCTCATGCGCCCTCCTGATGGGCCGGCGGCGGACATTGCCATGCCAGGCTCCAGGCCGCGCCGACATGGGTCAGAATCCCGCAAGCCAGACAGCCAGCCCGGCAATCGCGGCTGAACTGTCCCGCCTCGCTCAGGCGTTTTTCGCGCAGCAGGAAGCGCTTATCCACCGCCGTCGTCAGGTGATCCCAGGGCAGGGAGGCCTCGACGGGACGCACGGTATACAGATAAGCCGCCTCGTCCAACCCCGTTTCGGCCAGCGCCTGATCCCAGGCGGCGAAATTGCGCCACTCATCCCAGGCGTCGAACTGCGCCCCCAGGCGCCAGGCGCGCTCGATCACCGCGTTGAGCCGCCGATCGCCGCGCGAAAGCAACGCCTCCAGGCGCGTCTCGCGGTAATCGTTCCAGGAAAGGTGCACCGCGCGGGTGCGGATGCGCTCGCGCAACAGGGCCTGGCGGCGGGCGATGGTCTCCGGCGCGGCCAGCGGCTCCCATTGGAAGGGCGTCCAGGCCTTGGGAACGAAGGTGCCCACCGTGAGGTGCACCTCGGCATTCCGTCCGTGCACCTTGCGCCCGCGTTGCCACACTTCCAACGCCAGCTCCGCCATGGCCTCTACATCGGCATCCGTCTCGCCGGGCAGGCCCAGCATAAAGTACAGTTTGATGGTGCGCCAGCCGCGGGCGAAGACCGTTTCGGCCACCTGGAGCAGGTCCTCGGTGCGGATGTCCTTATTGATGCGTTGGCGCAGCGTCTCGCTGCCCGCTTCGGGCGCAAAGGTGAAGCCCGTTTTCCGTCCGCTGCTCAAGGCATCCGCCAGCTCCACCGAAAAAGCGTCAATGCGCAGGCTGGGCAGGGAGAGCGAGAGGTGACGCCCGGCGAAACGGGCGCGCAAGGCGTTTAAGGTCGGCTCAATCTGGCTGTGATCCGCTGACGAAAGGGAGAGCAGCGCCAGTTCCTCGTATCCCGTCGCGGCAATGACCTGCTCCGCCTCGGCCAGAATCTGCTCCATGGGCCGCTCCCGCACGGGACGGGTCACCATCCCCGCCTGACAGAAGCGGCAGCCGCGCGTGCAGCCGCGCTGAATCTCAATCACGGCCCGCTCGTGCGCGATTTCCACGTTGGGCACCAGTTGCCGGATCGGGGTAGGGGGGGGGGTGCTCACCACCCGCCGGGCGATGGGCAGCGGCGCTGCGGGCGTCAGCGGCTCGATCGCGGCCACCTCCAGGCCGCGGTAGGTCACGCGATAGAGCGAGGGCACATAGACACCGGGGATGCGGGCCAGCGCCTTAAGCTGTTCGGCGCGCGGCGCTGCCTTAACCTCCCGCAAAACCTGCGCGATGTCCAACAGCACGTCTTCGCCTTCGCCGATGACAAAGGCATCCACAAATTCACTGATGGGTTCGGGATTGAAGGCCCCGTGTCCGCCTCCCAAGACCAGCGGATAGCGTTCATCGCGTTCCGCACTGGGCAGGGGCAATCCAGCCAGATCGAGCAGGCTCAGCACGCCGGTAAAGAGCTGTTCGTAAGCGGTGCTCACTGCCAGCAGGTCAAAGGCGGCCAGGGGATGCCGGCTCTCCAGGCTGTAGAGGGGCAGGCCAGCCTGACGCAGGGCTGCCTGCATGTCCGGCGCGGGGAGATAGGCGCGCTCGGCCAGGAGCCAGGGCTGAGCGTTCAACAGGGCATAGAAAATCTGGAAGGCGAAATTGGACATGCCCAGGTCATACAGATCGGGGAAAGCCAGGCAGACGCGCATCTCGACGGCTTCCCAAGGCTTGCGCACCAGGTTGTACTCGCCGCCGACGTAGCGCCCCGGCTTCTGCACCCGCAGGAGCAGCGGCTCCAGGTCTTCCCAGGGGATAGGCTGCAAGGCTGCGCGGCTCATCCGGCCACCACCTTGATCCAGACCTGCCGCTGCCGCGGACCGTCAAACTCGACCAGGAAAATTCCCTGCCAGGGGCCCAATTTAAGCTGACTGTTTTCGACCAGAATCGTCTGACTGTGCCCCAGCAGCAGCGACTGGACATGGGCGGGCGAATTGCCTTCCGCGTGCCGGTAGGGCAGCTCCTGGGGGACCAGGGTCTCTAGCGCCAGCAGCGCATCCTGTTCGACCGCCGGGTCCCAGTTTTCGTTCAGGGCCAGGGCCGCTGTGGTGTGAGGACAGAAGACAAAACATATCCCAGAGCTAACGCCGCTGGCACGGACCTCCGCCTGCACCTTTTGGGTGATGTCCACCATGGCGTGCTTGCGGGACGTGACCACGCTAAGGCTGATCACCGCTGTCATGGCGTTGTTCAACCGCGTTTCAGGAGCCGGTGCAGCCAGGAGCGAGGGCGTTCGGCCTCCTCTTGCTGCTTTTGCGCTTCGGCGGCCCGCTGCAGAGCCACCTGCGCTGACTGAGCGACGTGCTCAACCTTATCCCGCGCCAGCTCCTGCAGCGCCGCGCGGACCGCGGGCTGACTATCCCCCAGCAACCGCAGTGTCTCGCTGAGGGCCGCGCGCACATAGGCGTTCGTGTCGTGCACCAGCGGCAGCAGGGCGGGGAGCACGTTGCGGTCTCCCAAAGCCCCCAGGGCTTCGACCGCTGCCGGGCGGACCAGCGAGCTGCTATCCTCCTCAATGAGCTTGAGCAACAGCGGGATGGAGTCCCTGTCGCCGATGCGTCCGCAGGCCAGGGCTGCTGCGCGCCGCACCCGCGGGTCCTCATCAGTGAGCAGGGTGCGCAGCACCGGGATGGCCGGCGCATAGCGGACGTAGCCCAGGGCTTTGATGGCAGCCAGCCGCAGGTTGGAACTTTTGTCTTTGAGCGCCTCCAGCAAAGCCGGGCCGGCCCGGTCATCGCCAATCTGCGCCAGGGCCAGGGCCGCCAGGGAGCGTGCCCCGACGTAGCCTTCCAACACCCGGATCAGCACCGGCACCGCTGCGGGGGATTGAATCTCCCCCAGGGCCACCACCAGGGTCTTGACAATCGGCAAATCGCGCGGCGAAGGCGAGGCCAGGTAGTTTTCGAGCAGAGCGACCATCTGCGGCACCGCCTCATGCGCCTCCAACCGGCGCAGGGCCGTGATAGCGGTGCGCTGGATGCGAGGATCCTCAGATTGCAGCAGGGGCTGGATGACCTGGCCCAAATCCCGCACGCCCAGCTTGCCGATAGCGTTAATCGCCGCCCGCCGCACGTAGAAATTGGGGTCCTCCACCGCGTGCAAGAGGGCCACCTGCGCTTCTTTAGCACGCAGTTGTCCCAGGGAAATGGCCGCCGCCCGGCGCACGAAGGAACTGCTATCCTGCAGCGCGTCCATGAGGGGGAATACGGCACGCGGATCGCCGATGCGCCCCAGCGCCTCAGCCGCAGCCGTGCGCACATACGTGTTCACATCTTTATGCAAACTTTCAATCAAATGCGGGACGGCTTCCACGGCACGCAACCGCCCCAGGGTTTCGGCGGCTTGAGAGCGTTCACGCGGATTAGGGTTGTGTAAACTGTTGATCAATTTTTCGGTATGTCCTGCAGCCTCGACAGGGGCAGATACATGAACAGGATCCATGGCTTTGTTCATGCTACACAATCCTTTCTGTTCGTTTTCTCAAACTCTTTTTGCGGCTCAACCCTTAGGCGAGCTAACTTATAGTATAACACAAGCCTGAGCTTTGACGAATAACCGTTGTGTGACAAGCTCTAAACACTTTCGTCCCTACGGATGGCCCGTCTGGCAGGTGTCTGGTGGCCGGCGAAAAGCCCGAAACGGACAGCCGGAGCTTTGCGCTTCGTGCCAGCTCACAGGCCAGTCAGAGGCTGGCTTGGAGGCCAGCCTCTGACGCGCTGAAGCCAGCTTAATGGGCCGCGTCGGCCTGCAGGTGCGCTTCTTCCTCAAGCGCCACGCGGTGGCCAGCTTCCACGTCCACGCGCGTGAGAATGTAAATCCCGACCAGGAAGAACACCACCACGCTGGTCACCGCCGGGCGGCTGCTGCCGAAGATGAGGCCGGCTCCGGCAAAGACCAGCGGCCCCAACAGCGATGCGAACTTCTCCATGATGCTGAACAGGCCGAAGAACTCTCCGCTCTTGGAAGGCGGTGTGAGGGCTGCGTACAGGCTGCGGCTCAGGGCCTGACTGCCCCCCTGGACGATGGAGACCATCCAGGCCAGCAGCCAGAACTCCAGCGTGGAGTTGATAAAGAATCCCCACAGGGCGATGATCGCGTAGATCGTGAGGGCCAGGATCACCCCCCGCTTGGTGTCAATTTTTTCCGCCAGGCGGCCGAAAAGCACCTTGCCGGTCAGCAGCGCCCACACAACGCCGATGAGCTGCAGGCCCAACAGGATGCCCAAGATCGCCAGCAGATTGTTCTGGCGGATGGGCGGCAGGACGGTAAAGCTCCCCAAAGCCACCCGTGTGCCCTTACCCGGCCGGACCGAAAGGCGCAGGGTATGTTCGCCCGGCGCGTCCGCCGTCAGAATCTGCCGGATGCCGTACCGCGGGGTAGGGCTATAGGTATCCAACTCCAGCGGCTTTCCGCTATCCGGATCGAGGTAAGGCTGCCCATCCAGCTCTATCACCAGCACCCCGTGCGTGGGGCCGGCATCGTAATAGAACTCGACTTTTTGCCCATTGTAGCGGAAAGTCACCGTGGCCTGCGGGTCCTCGCTCACCATCACGGGCACAAGTTCAGCGCCGAACACGCGGGCAATGCGGTTTTCTGCACGTTGCCAGGTGCCTGCATAGCTGATAGCGGGATCGCCGGGGCGTAAGTCCCCTGGCCAACCGCGGTAGCCGTGCTGGCGTAGGGCGCAGGCGCCGCGCCCGTCAGTTCCGCAGGCAGCAGGCGCGCACCGACCAGGCCGAAGAGGGGCAGGACCACGGCACTGTAGGCCAGGAAGGCCAGGAAGTAAGGCCGCAGGCGTTCTTTAGGGGAGGGCAGACGGCCAAAAATCAGGCTGAAGGGGATGCCGGCGAATTGCACCAGCAGCAGCGCCAGGATTAGCTCCACACTGCCGAACCCCAACTCGCTCCCGTAGATGACCGAAACTCCGATAATAGTGCCGATGCCATCGTTGTAAATCAGGAAAGCGATGAGGTATTTGAACAGTTCCTTATAGCGCTGAATATCGCGCAGCGTATCCCACAAACGGCGGAAACTGAGCCGCACCGCCTCCCCAAAGGCGATCTGCTGACTGCCCAGGGTGTGCGGTTCGGGCACGTGACGGAAAAGCGGGAGCGAAAACAGGAGCCACCACACCCCCACGCTGACGAAGGAAAGGCGCGCCCCCCAGGTCCCCGGCAGGAATTGAATCATCAAAATATTGATGGCCAGCAGCAAGCCGCCTCCCAAATACCCCATTGCATAGCCTTTGGCCGAAACGCGGTCCTGATCCTCCTCCGCGGCGACATGCGGCAGCAGGGCATCGTAAAAGGTGAGCGCACCGTTGAAGCCGATGCGGCCCAGAATGGCCAGAATAGAAGCCAGCAGCCAGTCGCCGGTGCTCACCAGCACCAGCAGCGAAGTGCTCAAGGCCCCCAGCACCGTGAAGATCGCCAGAAAACGCTTTTTGGAGCGGCTGATGTCGGAAAGAGTCCCCAAAATGGGGGAAAGCAGAGCTACGACGAACAGGGAAATGCTCAGGCCCAGACTCCAGTAGGCGGTGGCGGTGGTCTCGCTGGGCAAAGTGGCGCCGGCGACCTGACTGTAGTACACGGGTAAAACGGCTGCCAGCACCGTGGTGGCAAAAGCGGAATTGGCCCAATCGTACATGCACCAGGCGTTGGCAATCCTGGGTATGGTGGTGCGACTTGTGGCGTTACTCATGGTTGGTCTATTCCTCCTTGAAGAGTTAACGGCTGTTATGGCAAAACCGCTGCATAAGTCAGAGTCGGGTTTTCTAGGCCGCTGCCGGTTGAGATACCCGTCCACTTTTAGCCTGCTTTTGCGGCGGCTTCCGGCTTATGGCTTTACCGCAAAAAAAGATTTTTAACCACGGAGTCCACAGAGGACATACAGATATGTTCAGATTGAACTGGCTGAAACCTGAAGCTTATAATGGCTTTTCTCTTTAGCCAGCCGAATTTATCTCTGTGTTTTCTGTGCTCTCGGTGGTGAATCCTGCCGCGAACGCAGCACGGTTTCCGGTGCCGAATTACCCCTCTTCCGGGGTAGCCTGTACCATCAGCCGGGCCTGCAGCGCTTGCTGATGATGCTTTAAAAAGTCCCGGTAGGCTGCATCCAAAGGCCCTGCCAGCATGTAGAAGGCATCCTCGCCGTTCGGATAGTAGCCGCTGAGCCGATCTATGACCTGAAAGCGGTACTTCTCATACAAACCCTGAGCCAGGGTGTTGGTGACGCGCACTTCCAGCACGACGCTCAGCGCGCCCAGGTCTATGGCCTGTTGCAACAGGGTCTGCAGGAGCCATTCCCCCAATCCCCTTCCGCGCCAATCGGGGTGGACGGCCAGGGTACTGATGTGCCCTTGCAGGGGATACGTGTGTTCCAGCCGCAGGCCACCCAGGCCGATTAAGGCGTTTAACGGTTTTGTCGGATTGCGCCAGGCTTCAACAAAGCTACGGGCGGGATAGCGGTACTCCAGCACGAAATAGCGCGCCAGGGGATTGAAGAAAAGTTCATACGTGTAGGCCGATTCTGGCCAGGGATCGGCGAAGGACAGGCGCTCCAATTCCATCACCTCCGGCACGTCATGCGGCTGCATGGGGCGGATTTTACAGGCGTTGTAAAGGGAGGCAGGGGTCATGCCGGATACACAGGACTCAAGGTAAGGCGGTCATCCTGATCGCCGACCTGCCAGCGCGCCCAGGCCAGGTCGGCCAGGTAGCCGGCCCGCCTCAGGTGACGGGCCGCCGGCGGTAATTCGATACGCTCACTCAGGGGCCGGAGCATCGCCAGGGCTTCGGCATCCAGCTCTCCGACCAACAGACAATCCTCATTGAGCGAGGTTAACAGCGTGTTCCAATCCGTCAGGGTAACTGGGGCCTGCGCCTGCCAGCGGTTCTGGCGCCAGCGATAGGGTGCATAGCCGATGCGGCGGCGTCCGGCACTGAAGACGGCGATCAACAGGCGTGGATCAGGTGGTTGCGCCCAGGCCAGAATGTCCAGGGTCGAAACGGCGAACAGGGGAATCTGGCGGGCCATGGCCATGCCTTTAGCTACGGCCAGACCGATGCGCGTGCCGGTGTAGGAGCCGGGGCCGTGACAGACGGCGATGGCCTGCAGCTCCTCCGGGCTTGCGTTGCTTTCCTCCAGGAGCGCAACAATCCGCGGCACCAGGGTGACGGTGTGCCGCTGGCTCGCTTCCCAGGTGCATTCGCCGCGTAGACCAGTGGCATCGCGCAGAGCGATGCTGACGTAACGGGTGGCTGTATCTATGGCCAGGAGCATCAGCGCCCCAGGACCTCCTTGCGAAAGGTTTCCAGCAGAGCGCGATGGCGCGTGCCGGAGGCACGGAAGACGAGCGAGCGACGCTGCTCGTCCAGAGGGTGCAGGGTCACCCACAGATGTTCAGGCGGAAACAGCTCCGGGGCGCGATCGGCCCATTCGACAATGCAGATGGCCTGATCCTGCCCCAGCAGGTCCTCCAGCCCCAGGGATGCTATCGCTGCGGGCGTCTCCAGGCGGTAGAGGTCAATGTGATACAGGTGCACGCGGTTGCCTGGGCGCGTGTGACGCCGGATGAGCACAAAAGTCGGGCTGAGCAGGGGATCGGTCACCCCCCAGCCAGCGCCCAGCCCCTGGGCGAACACCGTCTTGCCGCTGCCCAGGTCCCCAACCAGAGCAATGACATCGCCCGCCTGCAGGTGAGCGCCCAGACGCGCCCCCAGCCGGCGCGTCTGCTCAGTATTGCGGCTGATAAATTCAAACGTTTCAGCGTCGAAAATCGGCATGGCTTCATTATAGCGCCATGGGCGAGAAGGGCAAATGACTGGGGGTGGAACTTGGGTGGTGGCCCCCCTGCTCAAGGGCAGCGCCGGCCCTCGCTCCATCAACCCGCTTCGGCCTGTGCTCGTTACCGGGCTTTCGGACCCGCTCTTTGCGCTCTGGTAAACGCTGATTGGCGGGCACGGTAGGCCGGTTGCGTCCTGGTTGCTCGGCGGTGAACGGGCGGGCATAGGGAGGCCCGCCCTACGGTACAAAGAACGCTGAGGCAAAACTTCTCGGCGGTGAAATGCCTTTCTATGACGCTCGACGCCCCCAAAAAAGCGGCCCGTCATGCGGGCCGCTTTTCAGCATCAGCACCTTACCCTAAACGCAGGGCCAAATCCTCGCGCAGACGATCGCGCGTCTTTTGCTGGGGAACTGGCGCTATCAGCGGCTCGACAAAGCCGTTCACAATCAGGCGCTGGGCAACCGCGCGCGATATGGCCCGCGCCTGCAGGTAGAAGAGCTGTTCCTCGTCCACCCGCGCTACCGTCGCCCCATGACTGCATTGCACGTCGTTGGCCCAGATCTCCAATCCCGGTATGGCGTGTGCCCGGCCCTTGCCCAGCAGCAGCGCGTTGCAGGCCTGATAGCCGCGAGTTTGCTGCGCCTCCGGTTCAACCCGGATCATGCCGTAGAAAATCGCCTGGGCTTCATCCAGCACCACATTGCGGAACAGCAGATTGCTCTGTGTCTCCGGTGCGCGATGGTGTTGATAGGTGCTCTGGTCTATAACCTGATGGCCAGTGACGCAGGTGACCCCGTGCAGGACAGCCTGGGCTTCCGGCGCCAGCAAATCCGTCCGCAGGAAGTCTTTGGTGACCGCGCTGCCGAAGCTGAAGCTGCTCCACTGCAGCAAAGCGTCCCGTCCCAGGCACGCGTTTTGATGGCTCACGCTCCAGCGTTGTTCACCCCAATGTTGCAGACTGACATAGCGCACCCGCGCCCCTTCGCCGACATGCAGTTCGACGATCTCGTTGTTGATCTCCGGCGTGCGCTCTTGGGAGAGCCGCTCGTAAATTAACGTAACCTGGCTGTCGGCCTCGGCGATGAGCAACACGCGCGGGAAACTGCTGGCGCTGGCCGCCGTGTGTACCGTGAGCACCTGGATGGGGAGGCTGACCCGCACCCCTGCCGGCACATAGAGCAACACGCCATCCTGCCACAGGGCGGCATTCAAGGCGCTGAAGCGATCAAAAGAGGGCCGGGTCCATTCCCCCAGGTTCCAGTAGCTTTGGATGAGGGAGCCGTGCGTGTGCAGGACCTGATGCAAATCGTCCAGGACCACCCCCTGCGCCGCCAGATCGGGACGTAGCGCGCGGTACACGATGCCCCCATCCGCCTGTACCAGCGTGCCGGCGACATCGGCCTCATCGTTGAGATGGCGCAGCCAGAAGGGCGGCAGGTCAGCATAAGCTAAAGCGGCGGGCCGGGAAAGCTGGATGCGCAGCGTTTCCAGGGGGAATCGCTCGATCGGCGCGCGGCGCCAGGCTTCCTCTTTGCGCTGCGGGTAAGGCAGGGCCTCGTACTGCGCCCAGGCCGCGGCGCGGGCCTCGCGCATCCAAGCCGGCTCGTCGTAGAAATCACCGAGCCAGGCGGGCAATTCCGGCCCTAGAGGGTGGAGGGTAGGGAGCGATTGCGGCGTCATCCGACCGATCCCTCCATCTGCAATTGAATCAGACGGTTGAGTTCGATGGCGTACTCCATCGGCAGCTCCTTGACAAAAGGTTCGAGGAAGCCGTTGATAATCATGGCCGCAGCTTCTTCTTCGCTCAACCCCCGGCTCATCAGGTAGAAGAGCTGATCCTCGCTGATTTTGCTCACCGTGGCCTCGTGCTCCACCTGGGCGTCTTCCTCGCTCACGTCAATGTAAGGGTAGGTATCGGAGCGCGACTCAGGATCGAGCAGCAGCGCATCGCAGGCGACGCGGGTCTGCGCGCCGGTAGCTCCCTGATTGATGCGCACCAATCCGCGGAAGCTGGAGCGGCCGCGCCCCTTGCTGATGGATTTTGAGGTGATGATGGAGCTGGTATTCGGCGCCAGATGGATCATCTTGGCCCCCGCATCGTGATGCTGGCCGTTGCTGGCGAAAGCGATGGAGAGCACCTCTCCATGTGCGCCCGGCCCTTTCAGCACGCAAGTCGGGTATTTCATGGTGATGAATGAGCCAAGGTTGCCATCCACCCATTCCATCGCGCCGTAAGCCTCAACCGCGGCCCGCTGCGTCACCAGGTTGTAGACATTATGCGACCAGTTTTGGATGGTCGTGTAGCGCACATGGGCGTGCGGGCGGACGATAATCTCAATCACGCCGGTGTGCAGGGCGGCGCGGGAATAGAGCGGCGCGGTGCACCCCTCGATGTAGTGCACTTTGCTCCCCTCATCAGCGATGATGATGGTGCGTTCAAACTGTCCCAATCCCTGGACGTTGATGCGGAAATAGGCCTGCAGGGGGATGGCGACTTCTACCTGAGGGGGCACGTAGACAAAACTGCCGCCCGACCAGAAAGCGCTGTTGAGCGCGGCGAACTTGTTATCGGCAATGGGCACGACGGTGCCGATGTGTTTGCGCACCAGCTCCGGATATTCGCGCACCGCGGTATCCATATCCACGAAGATGATGCCCTGCTTTTCCCATTCTTTTTTCAGCGAGCCGTAGACCGACTCGGAATCGAACTGCGTTTCAACGCCGGCCAGGAATTGCCGTTCCGCTTCGGGGATGCCCAGGCGCTCAAACGTGTCGCGGATATTTTCGGGCACCTCGTCCCAGGTCTGGGCTTTCTGTTCGGTCGGGCGCACGTAGTAGATGAAATCGTCGAAGTTCAGCCCGCTTAAGTCAGCTCCCCAAGTTGGCATGGGCATGCGCAAAAACGTCTCCAGGGCTTTAAGCCGAAAGGCCAGCATCCACTCCGGCTCTTTTTTAATGGCCGAAATTTCTCGCACTACATCTTCTCCCAGGCCGGCGCGCACCTGATGCGCGTAATCCAGCTCGGTGACGAAGTCGTAGCGCGACGTATCTAGCTCGCGCAGGAAATCGGTCTCGTTCATTCCCGCCCCTCTACCTGAGCAGCGACCCAGTCATAGCCGCGTTCTTCCAGCAAGCCAACCAATCGCTGATCGCCCGATTGGAAGATGCGGCCCTGATAAAAAATGTGGACGAACTGCGGCTGAATGTAATTCAACAGGCGCTGATAGTGCGTGATTACCAACAGCCCCATATTGAGTTCCCTCTGGAGAGCATTCACCCCTTCCGAAACGATGCGCAGCGCATCAATATCCAGGCCTGAATCGGTCTCATCGAGAATGGCGTACTGCGGCTTGAGCAGCGCCATCTGCAGAATTTCGGCGCGCTTTTTCTCGCCGCCCGAAAAGCCTTCATTCAGGTAGCGGCGCAGAAAAGCTTGATCCATCTTGAGCTGCGCCATCCGCTCCATTACTTCCTGGCGGAACTCACGGGCGGGCATGAGATGGGCATTCAGGCGGCCCGGTCCGCTGCTGCCCCCGCTGCGGGTGGCCTGGGTGTAGCCGCGTTTGGCGCTCACCGCGGCGTGTAGGAAATTGTAGAGCGTCACGCCAGGGACCACGATGGGATATTGCATGGCCAGAAACACGCCCCGGCGGGCGCGTTCATCCGGAGACAGCTCAAGCAGGTTTTCCCCGTTCAGCCGCACTTCGCCTTCGGTGATGGTATAGCGTGGATGTCCCATCAGGGCGTAGGAAAGGGTGCTTTTTCCAGAGCCGTTAGGCCCCATCAAAGCGTGAATCTCGCCCGGACGAATGGTCAGGGTAACGCCTTTCAAGATCGGCTTGTTGCCGACACTGACATGCAGGTTGATGATTTCCAGGGATGCTTCCATGAACACCTCAGCTTTCAAAGTACCGTGAAAGTATACCGGTAAACACGGGTTTTGTCAAGAATTTTTCTAATAAATTAAGTGGTTTTCTCGCTAAGTTTTCTGATTATTTGGGACAACACTGAAGCCACCCAGTATGACCACCTGCTCTTGTGGTCGTTTCTTCCAGCGGTAAGGATGCCGATGAGCATTCCAGTAAGCC
>Ga0068707_1001016_pt1 | contig 19296 bp, 17 predicted proteins | sample YNPNPMetaG_FD_66600 | JGI IMG/M metagenome (GOLD analysis project Ga0068707, IMG submission 66600) | Anoxygenic and chlorotrophic microbial mat microbial communities from Yellowstone National Park, USA - YNP NP MetaG | ecosystem: Environmental > Aquatic > Thermal springs > Hot (42-90C) >...
TCGGGGAGAAGAGGATCCTGGGGGGGAGGAATCGGGGGCCCTTTTTCACCGAGTCCCGCCACGCCGCCGGGGCCGCCAGTTGGAGAGTCCCGTGCTTCTCTACGAAGAACTCCCTCAATGTGAGCTCCTGGCCCAGGGCCGAGAGAGGAGATAGCCCGGCCCAAAGGCCGACCGCCATGATCATCATCCCCCAAGGTCTGGCAGGCCGTCGCCCCTCGGCCATAGCCCTAATCCCCCCTCAGAGCTCCACCACACAGTCATCACCGACCATCAGGCAGAGGGCCTCGTTTAGCCCCTGCCTCCTCTTGACAACCGAGTTCTTGCCCACCACGGAGTCCTCTAATCTCTGGATCTTCTCGATTCGACACTTCTCCAGCAAGACCACGTGCTCCACCGAGGAGTCCTTAAGTATGCAGCCGTCGCCTATGCTGGAGAACGGCCCGATAAAGGATCGCTCCACGGTCACCCCCTCTCCTAGCACTGCAGGGCCGCGGATGACGCTGTGGCGCACCACACAACTCTCCGGGATGACGACCCGGCCCGTGACGACCGACTTCCCGTCGACCGAGCCGCGCACGTCTCGCTGTATCCACTCGTCCAGGACCACACGGTTGGCGTTGAGCAGGTCGTCCTTTTTCCCTGTGTCCAGCCACCATTCCTCTATTACTTCGCTGTTGACCCTGTGTCCCCGATCTATGAGCCTCTGGATGGCGTCGGTGATCTCCAACTCCCCCCTCCAGGAAGGCCTGATCTCGGAGATGGCATCGAAGATCCGGGGAGAGAAAAGATAGATCCCGACCAGCGCCAAATTGGACCGAGGCTCTTTGGGCTTCTCAACCAGACGGATCACCTCGCCTCGTTCGTTCACCTCCGCGATTCCAAAGGCCGATGGGTTGTCGATGGGCTTGAGCAGAATCTGGGCTTCAGGGCCCTCGGCCCGAAACTTGTCGCAGAACCTCCGTATCCCGCCCCCTATGAGGTTGTCGCCCAAGTACATCACAAAGGGGGTGTCCCCCAGAAACCCTCGGGCCGTCTGCACCGCGTGGGCAAGTCCTCCGGGGCGATCCTGGACGATGTAAGTGATCCGGGCCCCCCACCTGGCCCCGTCCCCCACCACCCTGCGGATCTCGGGCCCCGTCTCCGGGGAGATGATGACGCCGATGTCCAGTATCTCTGCCTCCACGAGGTTGTCGATCACATAGAAGAGGATCGGCTTGTTGGCCACAGGGACCAGCTGCTTGGCCCCGGTGTGGGTCAATGGGCGCAGGCGCGTCCCTGCGCCACCGCTCAAAACCAGTCCTTTCATGACGGCACTCCGTAATGCTCCTCTATCCAACGATGGTATTCCCCGCTTTGGACGCTCTCGACCCAGCCCCTGTTCTCGATGTACCAGCGGACGGTCTGCCGCAGGCCCTCCTCGAAGCCTCGCAGGGGGGCCCAGCCCAGCTCCTGTCGGATCTTGCTGGTGTCCAGGGCATATCGCCGATCGTGTCCCGGGCGGTCCGCCACGAAGGAGATCAACTCCCTGCGAGATCGCCTTCCGGGGGGAGGGACCATCTCGTCCACAAGATCGCAGATGCGCTGGACCAGGGCCAGGTTGTGCATCTCTGTCTCGGCCCCCACGTTGTAGATCTGGCCCCGCTGTCCCTTTTGCATGATGGCCCAGATACCGTGGCAGTGATCCTCCACGTGTATCCAGTCCCTCACATGGAGCCCGTCGCCATAGACGGGCAGGGGCTTCCACTCCAGGGCCCTCAATATCGTGAGTGGTATGAGCTTCTCCGGGAACTGGTACGGTCCGTAGTTATTGGAGCAATTGGAGATGGTGACGGGCAACCCGTAGGTATGATGGTAAGCCCTCACCAAGAGGTCAGAGGCCGCCTTCGATGCCGAGTACGGGCTGTTGGGGCGCAGAGGGCTCTCCTCGGAGAAGGCCCCGGTATCTCCGAGGCTACCATAGATTTCGTCAGTGCTCACCTGGTGAAAGAGGGCCACCCCGTGGGATCGCGCCATTTCCAGCAGTTGGAAAGTCCCCATGACATTGGTCTGGAGGAAATCCTTGGGCCTCCGAATGGACCGATCCACGTGCGACTCAGCGGCCAGATTGCAAATGGCCTCCACCCGATGGGCCCTGAATATTTCCCCCAGCGCAGACTCATCCGAGATATCGGCGCGGTAAAAGAAATACCTGTCCCCGAACTCCTCCTGGATGTCCGCTAGGTTTCTGGGATTGGCGGCGTAAGTCAGTTTGTCGACATTGACGATCTTCCCTGTGAAGTCCGTATTGCGGAACAGGAAACGGATGAAGTTCGATCCTATGAACCCACACCCTCCGGTCACCACTATGGTCTCCCAAGACATATATCCTCCTCAAACCGCCAGGGCCTCCCGGCGCAGATGAGCTCCGTGCTCCCTCACGAACCTTTCCAGGTCCTCCTCCCAGCGAGGCATGAGATCCAGGCCGAGCTCTTGGAGCCTGCGGTTTGCCAGCACGGAGTTCGGCGGTCTTTTGGCCGGCCTGGGGTGATCCTGTGTCTTGCAAGGAGAGAGCTCGGCCTGGACGCCCATCAGTTCCAGAAAGATGCGTGCGAACTCGTACCAGCTGCAGTGTCCATGGGAGCTGGCGTGGACCGTCCCATTGACGCGATGCTCCATGAGGACGCGGATCTGGCGCGCCAGGGTCCTGCTCCAGGTAGGAGATCCAAACTGATCCTCGACCACCCTGAGGGCCAGACCCCGAAGGGCCTGGCTGAGGATCGCCTTCGGGAAGGAACGCCCTCGTGCCCCGTACAGCCAGGCGGTCCTAACGATGAGATGATCCCGGAGCCTCCCCCGCACTAACTCTTCCCCCTCCCATTTGGTCCGACCGTACACGCTCAACGGGGCAGGCGGGTCATACTCGTCATAAGGGTCTGTGGGAGGCTTGGCACCGTCGAACACGTAGTCCGTGGAGACATGGACCATGAAGGCCCCAATCCTGGAGGCGGCCATGGCGAGGGTGCCCGGGGCGATGGCGTTGACCCTTCGGGCCTCTTCGCTCTTCTCTTCGCAGCCGTCCACGTGCGTGTAGCCCGCACAATTGACGATGGCTGCCGGGCGAAGATCCGAGATGCAATCCAGGACGGCCTTTTCATCGGTGAGGTCCAGTCGAGTCCTAGTCAATGCCGTCACCGGCCAGGCCTCCCCAAGGACCTCCACACAGTCGTGCCCGAGCATTCCGGCCGCCCCGGTGATCAGGACCCCATGAAGGCTCACCAGTAATGCCTCCGGTGAGCCCTGTAGAAATCCACGGTCCTTCTCAAACCCTCCTCGAGGGGTATCTTGGGCTCCCATCCCGTGTGGGTCCGCAGCTTCGTGTCATCGGTAACGACGTCCCCCACCTCGATGCTCTCCCTATTTCTCGGCCACGGCACGTGGCGGTAACTGCCCGAGCCACAGGCCTTGATGATGGCCTTGACCAAGTCCAAGAAGCTGATCCGTTCAAGGGCCCCGATGCAGTAGACCTCCCCTACGGCCTGGTCCGTTGCGCCCAACCGGAGAAGGGCCTCGACGGCATCGTCCACGTAGAGCATCTCGCGCAGTTGGCCCCCTTCCCCGTATACCTGTATCTCCTCGCCTTCCAGGGCCAGCCTGAGGATATAATTCTGAGCCCCGTACTGAGCGTGACGCATCTGGTGCCGGGGGCCATAGGCGTTTCCCAGACGAAGCGAACTTACCCTGAGCCCGCAGATGGACGCGTACTGGAAATGATACCACTCCACCGCCTGCTTGGACACCGCGTAGACGTCCCTCGGATTGGGCAACGTCTTCTCGGTGATGGGCAGTCGGTCCACCTTGCCGAACTGGGCCCTGGAGCCGACATAGACCACGCGAACCTCTGGGTTGCAGGACCTGAGCACCTCCAGGAAACGGACCTGGGATACGACGTTCGTCTCCACGTCATAAAGGGGGCGCTCCATGGAGGCGAGGTGGCTCGACTGCATGGCGATGTTGAAGATGATCTCCTGGCCCTCGACACACCCTCGTGCGGCACGCTGGTCCCCCAAGGGCGCCACCGTAACCTCGACGCGGTCTCTGACGGGCTCGATGTTGTACCAGTTCCCCCCGAGCCCTTTCAAGAGTCCGTCGATGATGGCCACGCTGGCCCCCAGCTCCACTAGGCGTATGGCCAGGTTGCTGCCGAGAAATCCCAGCCCCCCGGTGATCAGGACCCTCTTTCCACGGTAAGCCCCTTGAAGGCTCCCCATCGAAGGCCTCGCCAACCAATTGGAATTACGTAAGGCCTCTTCAGGCGCTCAGCATGGGGTAACTGCTCACCCCGTCACGCCACAAGGCGGGCGATCTCTTCGAGATCTTCGAATACATCAATAACGCAATTCCCATACCGTTTCAACACCCGCGTCCCCCGCCACACCAGCTCGAAGCCCTCTTCGAGCTGCCGCGCCGACGGTTCAGAATCTTGGGAGACAAAGGGCCGCCAAGGCATTCCCCCGAGGGGACGGCGTTGATTTGACACATGACAGGGGCTGGGGTAGATTCGTTGGTGCCCGACGAAATCCGGGAGAAAGGGAGAGGCCATGGGCAAGACCAAGCAGATAGCGTTCGCGGGAGCCGGTCAGATGGGTGAGGCCTTGATCCGGGGGCTGCTGGAGGCTGGTTTTTGCGGGGCCCGTCAGCTCATCGCCTCCGACGTTCGGAAAGAGAGGTTGGGGGAGATCAAAGAGAGATACGGGATCGAAGTGGTCGCCCACAACGCGGATCTCCCGGCGCAGAGCGAGACCCTTGTCCTGGCAGTCAAGCCCCAGGACATCTCCCTGGTTCTATCCGAGGTCAAGCCGCTTCTGGGGGAGGAGCACCTGGTGATCAGCATCGCTGCGGGCGTCCCGTTGAGCTATCTGGAGGGGAGGCTGAGCGAAGGGACGCGTGTCATCAGGGTCATGCCCAACATGCCTTGCCTGCTTGGGGCTGGGTGTTCCGCCCTGGCCCGAGGGCGTTTCGCGACTGGTCCTGACATGGAAAGGGCCAAGGCCATGTTCAAGTCAGTGGGCGAGGTCGTGGAGGTCGAAGAGGAGTCGATGGATGTGGTCACAGGGTTGAGCGGCAGCGGCCCGGCCTACGTGTTCCTCTTCGCGGAGGCCCTCATGGAGGCCGGGGTCCGTCTGGGGCTTTCGCGCCCCGTGGCCAGGACCCTGGTGGTCCACACTCTCAGAGGAGCGGCTGAGATGCTCCTGGCCTCCGAGGATCATCCCGCGCAGCTCAAGGATCGCGTTTCATCGCCAGGGGGGACGACCTTGGCGGCTCTGGCAGAACTGGAGAGGGGAGCCTTCAGGTGGTGGCTGCTGAAGGCTGTGGAGAAGGCCGCCCGGCGTTCCAAGGAGCTCGCGGAGGCATTGTAGCCCTCTTCGGCAGCCCTTCCCGCACCCCTATGGCAGACGGGGACCGAAGAGGGCTGTTCCGATCCTGATGAAGGTAGCCCCCTCCTCGATGGCCACCTCGAAGTCGCCGCTCATACCCATGGAGAGCTCCTCGACGGAATGCGGGGGCGGGATCAAGCCCCTCAAGCGATCCCTCCATTGCCGGAGTAGTCGGAAGTAAGGGCGGGACATCTCAGGGTCCTCGAAGTAAGGGGGCATGGTCATGAGACCTCGCACCCGGATGAGGGGGAGCCGCACCAGCTCACGGACCAGCTCCGGTAGAGACTCCGGCGGGATTCCCGACTTGGTCTCCTCCCCGGAGACGTTCACCTGGATGAGGACCTCCAGCGGCTCGGGCCCGGGGGCCCTGCGATCCAGCTCCTTCGCCAGAGACAAACGGTCTACCGTGTGGACCATCCGGAAGTTGCCGACCACGTGTCTTGCCTTGTTCGACTGGAGATGGCCGATGAAGTGCCATTCGGCCTCCGGACCCAGGGCTCGGATCTTGGGCAGGGCCTCCTGGACGTAATTCTCGCCGAAGCGGCGCAGGCCGCATTCCATCGCCTCCTTGACGCGGGTCGCCGGAACGTTCTTGGTGACGGCGACCAGTCTCACCTCTTGGGGGTCTCTTGCCGAGCGCTCGCAGGCTCGCAAGATGCGTCCTTGAATCTCCCCGAAGTTGAAGCGGATATCCATGACAATGGTCGTCTCAGCCGGCGGAAAAGAGGTCCCAGGCGCCGACGTCCCTCAACAAATCCACCAATTCTGCCAAGGGAAGCCCCACGACATTGGAAAAGGAGCCTTGGATCTTTCTGACGAGGGCCCCGCCGAGTCCTTGAATCCCGTATGCCCCGGCCTTGTCAAGGGCCTCGCCCGTGCGCAGGTACCACTCCACCTCCCTGCTGGTGAGGCCCCTGAAGAGGACCTCTGTCCGCACCGCCTCTTTTGCGCACCGCCCGTCTCGCATCCGCAGCAGGCATAAGCCGGTGTAAACCTCATGGGTCCTCCCCTGAAGGCGCTCCAGCATCCTGCGGGCCTCCTCAAGGTCCCTGGGCTTGCCCAGCATCACGCTGTCTATGACCACGACGGTATCGGCCGCGATGACCCAACGGTCCGGACTCCGGAGTCCCACCTCCCTGGCCTTGGCCTCGCACAGACGAAGCACGTGCTCCTCGGGGGCCTCGCCCTCGAGCGCTTCCTCTTGAACGGAGCTCGGCACCACCTGGAAGGGCAGTCCCAGGAGGCGAAGGAGTTCCTGCCTCCTGGGGGAGCTTGATGCGAGTATGAACGTCTCATTCGACATCCTCTTTCAAGGTTAACACCTGAGCCGCCCACAGGTCAAAGCTACGGCCCCTTCGGTCCAGGTCGCGGCACAGGGGCGGGGCCAAGGGCGCTTCTGAGGGCCTGTGCATGAGGCCACGGAGAGAGGGAGAGGGGCCCCTGGGAGTCATGGAACTCCCGCAAAGAGATCCTGAAAGGAGGTAGGACCGACTCCGGGAACACGCCGGTCAACCATGCCCTGATCCGGGCCCGCTTTGGCCGGCCGCAGGCGATGTCATTGACACACTGAGCTCCATCTGCTATAAGTCCAAAACATTCCAAGGAAATTCTTGGATAAACTGGCGCGAGTCTCATTCGTCCCGAGGCCCTGGGGCATGGCCAAACCTCCCACCTATCGCATAGTGGAGAAGATCGGAGAGGGAGGCATGGGCGTGGTCTACCGGGCCGAAGACCAGATCCTCCATCGCGATGTGGCCATCAAGGTCCTCAGGATCGATCCGGAACGCCACCTGAGTCCCGAGAAGATCCGGGAGATTCAGCGACGTTTTCAGAGGGAGGCCCAGGCCGCAGCACGCCTGAATCACCCGAACATCGTTTCTGTCTATCAGGTGGGCACCAGCGGCAACCAGCCTTACATGGTCATGGAGTATCTCAAAGGGCGAAGCCTGGTGGAGGTGATGGAGGAGGAGACGCCGGTCAATGAGGTCCTGAAGGCGATGATTCAGGTGTGCGCGGCCCTGCACTACGCCCACAGCCAGGGTGTGATCCACCGAGACGTGAAGCCGGACAACATAGTGCTGGGTGAGGATGGGCGGGTCAAGATCACGGACTTCGGCATCGCTCGACTGGACGAACCCGACGGTCTGCAGACGCGCACGGGCGTCCTTTTGGGCTCCCCCGCCTACTGTGCCCCGGAACAGCTGAAGGACTTCCGCCACGTGGACGGACGGGCCGACATATTCTCGGTGGGTGTGGTCCTCTATCAATGGCTCACCCGCCGGCTCCCGTTCGATGGGGAGGCCGCTACCGAGGTCATAAGCAGGATCCTCGCCAACGAGCCCGCCCCCCCACGGGTGTTGAACCCGGAGATACCTCCCGAGCTGGAAGCCGTCATCCTGAAGGCCTTGGCCAAGGAGCCAGGCCAGAGGTACCAGACGGCTGGGGAGCTTCAGGCGGCCTTGGAGAAGGTGCTGCGACTGGTGGAGAGGAAGGAGGAGAGGCCCGTTGAAAGGACTCAGACCATGGTGCCCTCCCGCAGCTCTCCTCTGCAGCTCCCTCTCACCGTGACTGCCCTCTTGTTCTTCGGCCTCCTCCTCTATGGGGTGATCTCCCTCAAGGGGGAACGAGGGATCCTGGAGAAGAACGCCTCCCTCAAGGGGACGAACATGGCCCGGATGCTGGAGGTGGTGGGCCTCACTGACTCGTCTCCTCAAGGCCTCAAGATCCTCCAGGGATACCTTCAGGCCATGGGAAGGGAGAGGGACACCGTCTTCTTGGAGATCAGTCGTGGGGAACGGACCTTGGCCAAGTTCACCGACCCGGCCCGGATGCTCCAGGAAAGGGAGATTTACGTGCGAGGTTTTCCGTTGCGCATGGAGGGGGGCGAGGAGGCGGTGTTGATCGTCGGCTTCTCCAAGGCCGTGTACAACGCGCGCGTGCGGCAGACATGGACCGTCCTGATCGCTGGTGGGGCCTTGGTGGCGGCCTTTGGCGGTTTTCATGTGCTGCGCGCCAGGCGGGTGCGTGGAGGGAAGTGGAAGCGGTGATGAGGACAGTGCGCAGCGCATCCCAAAAGCGGGCCCTGCGTGACCGAGCGGCGGCCGTCTTGAATCTCCTCTCCGAGGCGTTCCCAGAGCCGAGGACCGCCCTGAATTTCTCCACTGCGCTGGAGCTGCTGGTGGCCACGGTCCTTTCGGCCCAATGCACGGACGAACGGGTCAATGAGGTGACCCGGTCGCTCTTCGCGAGATACCGTACGGCCCGCGACTATGCCCAGGCCGATCTCGCGCAGCTCGAGAAAGAGATACGTCCAACAGGGTTCTTCCGCCAGAAGGCCAAATCCATCAAGGGGATATGTCGGGAGATCGAGGCCCGTTTCGGGGGTCAAGTCCCGGGACGAATGGAGGATCTGGTGACGCTCCCGGGGGTGGGGCGTAAGACCGCCAACCTCGTCCTATCCGAAGCCTTCGGCGTGCCCGGGATCATCGTTGACACACATGTCAAGAGGGTGGCCCATCGCATGGGCCTGACGGAAGAGACCGATCCAGAGAAGATCGAGTTCGATCTGATGGATTACGTGCCAAGAGAGGATTGGACACGGCTGTCCAATCTCCTCATCTGGCACGGCCGCAAGACCTGTAGGGCCAAGAGGCCCCTTTGCCCTGAATGCATCGTCAAGCAATGGTGCGGATACACGAACAAGACCCCAGGTTGAAGACCCGGGGTCTTGTTCGTGGCGCCTGCCGCGGGCTTCCAAGGTTTCAGGGGGACAAAGGCTGTCTCTGCCAGGATCCCTGAGCGGTGCGGCCCGAGGATCCTAGAACATGGACGGATCGAACCTCAGGCTCCACCCGGAACTCCTCGGATCTATGTTGATCTCCCGCCTCACCGTCCCCACCACGCGCTCGCCGAACTGCGTCTCGACATAGGCCCTGGCCACAACCGTGTGACTCCCTATGTCCAGGTCCATGCGGACCTTCTCCCTGGCGCCCAGCCTGACGGGGTACCTGTCATCGTCCACGAAGATCTCCAACCTCCAGGCCGTGTTGTTTATGAACTCCCCCCTTGTAGGGTCCGGCTGGTAGGCGTAAGGCTGAGGCGGAGGAGGGGGAGGATAGCTCTGCGGGGGAGGAGGCGGTGGGGGGGCCTGCCTCCTGCTCTCATCTATGGCCACACCCGTCAAGGCCCCGGCCAAGGCCCCCGCCCCGGCCCCTGCGGCTGCCCCTGTGCCTTTTCCGGTGAGCCCGTAACCGAGCAGGGCCCCGGCCCCGGCGCCCACGGCAGTGCTTGCCGGCACCGCGCTATCGTAGGTGGTGCATCCAGATGCGGCCAAGCCCGCCGCCAGGAAGATCAGCGCGAGAGATCTCCAGCTTCTCATCTCTCTCCTCCTCTGTCAAAAGGAGACGATCACGCTTGCAACGCATCTCTACGATAATACGGGGGCAGGGGATTTTCAAGCCGCCCGCGGCATGAGACCCGTGGACATGCCCGGGCAACCCAGGCCCGGGCGAGGCCGCCTGCTCGGGGGAAGGGCCGCACGGCATGCTTGAACCGATCCCACACGCCCCGTCGGGGATGCAATGGGACCTGCGGTGGGCTATAATTGTGCCGCGACCCCTCGCTCTGGAGCTGGAAGGTGAGGATGTGTGACGATGCCCTTTTGAGGGGAGGCGCCCTCGGGTTGGTGCTCCTCGTCGTTGCGGGGGCCCTCTTGCTTGCGGTTTGCATCACGGAGGCCGCGTTCGGAGATCCGACTCAGTTCGTGATCGTCCATACCAACAACGTAAACGGACATCTCTTCGGCTGCCCCACGTGAGGGAACCGGACGCTGGGCGGTCTGGCTCGGCGAGTTGCCCTGGTTCGTGGCATCAGGACCGAAGGCAAGCCGGTGCTGGTTGTGGACTCAGGAGACCTCTTCTTTGACCTCAAGGAGGTCAAGGACCCGAGAGAGGAGCTCGTCAGGGCCCGCGTGATAGCCAGGGCATACCGGCGCATGGAGGCGGTGGCCATCAACGTGGGGGATCTCGACCTCTCGCAGGGGATCGAGTTTCTCAGGGAGAGTGCGGCTCAGGGGATCCCGCTCATCTCGGCCAATCTCATGAACCCCGCAACCAAAGGACTTCTCTTCCCGGCCTTCGTGATAGAGCAGGTGGGAAAGGTGAAGGTGGCCTTCTTCGGGCTGACCAACCCGCAGTTGCCCCCCGTCGTAGAGAAGGCCGTGGAGGGTGCTGTCTTGGTGAAGGAGCCGATCCAGGCTGCCAAAGATGCCGTGGCCAAGCTCCAGGGGAAGGCGGACGTCGTAGTGCTCCTTTCGGACTTGGGGCTGGCCAAGGATCTGGAGCTGCTCAAGGTCGTCTCAGGTATTCACCTGGTCCTTGGGGGGCACGAAGGTCAGTACCTGGGGACCCCCCGGGAGGAGGGCAAAGGATTCGTCTTCCAGTCGTACAAGAGAGGGATGTGCCTGGGAAGGCTCAGCCTCACAGTGGAGGAGCCTGGGGTCCCTTTTCAGGACGGAGGGAGATACCGCAGGATCAAAGAGCAGATCTCCGCCCTAGAGCTTCGGCTTCGCACCCTGCAGGAGCAGAGGCTACGTCAGCAGACCCAGGGCACAGAGCGTCTCATCCAGCAGTTTCTCCAGGAGAAGGCCGAGCTGGAGGGAGAGCTGAAACAGGCAGGGGGTCCCGTTTCCTCCGGCAATCGCTTTCTCTGGATGCTCCAGTCCGTGGACCCGGAACTCCCCGAGGACCAGGAGGTCCGAAAGTGGATCCAAGAGGCTGGCATAGAAAAGGATTGAGCCTCACCAACCGTGCCTTCGCACGCCACCTTTGCCATCATGAACAGCCCGGGCGCAGACCAGGGTGCCACTTCTGACGCACCGCGCCCACGGTATCGAGGTTTTCCTTGGATAGCGGATTGCTGGGCCCTGGCGCGGGACAGCGCCCCTTGCTAGACTAAAAATCGGCTTCTGGGATCTCTGGAGAGGGATATCTTGGGTGATCACAGGGTGGGGGTGTTTCTCGGAGCGGCTTGCCCGCCGCGCCATGCTTGGCGCAGGCAGGGCGGAGGCGCTTTGATCCTCCACGATTTGGTCTTGGGGGGAAGCCCTCTCGGTCGAAGCTGAGCCGAGGCCGACCGGGGGAGGGGGCGAGCGTCCCACGGAGGCCAAATCCTTCGGAAGATCGAGCGCCGAAGACTCGAAGCGGAGAGAAGTGCCACCCCCCCGTGACGGATTGAGGGACATCCTGTATGTTCGGCCTTTACTATGGCTGGTGGGTCGTAATGGGGGCCTTCGCTGTGGCCGTGTACATGAGCGGGACCCTCTTTTTCGGTTTCACCGCCTTCCTGGAGCCCATAGTAAAGGAGTTCGGCTGGGGATATGCCGAGGTGTCTTTGGTGGTCTCTTTGCGGGGCCTGGAGATGGGGGTCTTCGCCCCTGTGGCGGGTTTCCTGGCTGACCGCCATGGATCAAGAAGACTGGTCCTCTTTGGTTCTCTTACGGTGGGCCTGGGATTGATCCTCCTCAGCACCGCCCACTCCCTGCTGATGTTCTACGGGTCTTTTTTCCTCATCGCCTTCGGGGCGGGCGGGTGCACGAGCGTGGTGCTCATGACCGCAGTGGCCCGGTGGTTCGAGAAGGACATAGGCAAGGCCCTCGGTCTCATGGCCTGCGGCTACGGCGCCGGAGGGGCGATGATCCCGCTTGTGGTCTGGCTCATAGACGCATACTACTGGAGGACGGCCTTGGTCCTGGCGGGCCTGGGCATGTGGTCCCTGGGTATACCCCTCTCTTTCGTGTTTCGGGATCCCGCTGGCGACGGTGGCCATGACCGGCGCCGGGGAGTCGCCGGAGAGGCCGGGACCATCAATGGATCGGATGGAGGAGAAAGGGAGCTCCCTTTTGTCTCCTCCTTCGGGGACAGGGACTTCTGGTATCTGAACGTGGCGGAGGCCCTTCGGATGATGGCCCTCACCGGGGTGGTGACCCACGTGATGCCATATCTTTCCAGCCTCGGCATGTCGAGGGGCAAGGCCGGGCTCGTGGCCGCGGCCCTCCCGGTGGTGAGCATAGCGGGCAGATTCGGCTTCGGGTGGCTTTCGGACGTGCTGGACAAGCGATCCGTGATGATGATTGCTTATGGTTTTATGGCCGCGGGCCTTCTGGCATTCACCCAGGGCCATGGGGAGCCATTTCTGGTCTCCTTCCTCTTGCTCTTCTCCCCCGGCTTTGGAGGATGCATGATCGTCAGGGGGGCCATGCTCCGGGAATATTTCGGACTCGGTTCCTTCGGAAGGCTCCTGGGGATCACCATGGGGACCGCCTCCCTGGGGGGGATACTCGGCCCGCCATTGGCTGGCTGGGCTTTCGACCTGTGGCGAAGCTTTCAGCCCATCTGGTTTGCCTTCGCAGGGTTGCTGGGCGGCGGGATCGTTATCCTCTGGAAGATACGCCCCCGTCGAGTCGCTCCGTCGTGATACGCGTGCGATCGAGGCGCGATGGAAGGGCGAGACTCTTGAAGGGCCTCTATGGGAGAAAAACCGGGGCCAAGGCCGCTGCCCTGCTCGACAAGGGGCCACTGACAAGCAGCCGTTGAGCCGCGGGCCGAGGGCTGCCTCCGGAGCGCGGGCTGGGAGGAAAAAGGTAAGTGATCAGGGGTGGTGGCGTTTCTCGGAGCGGCTTGGCGGAGGCGCTTGGATCTTCCACGATTGGGGCCTGGGCTCCGCCTCGGGCGAATCCGGCCAAAGCAAAGCCGAGGCCGACCGATGGAGGGGCAAGGATCCCCCTCAGGCCGAATCCCTCCGAGATCGAGCCCCCCGCACCTGACGTTACCGTCCCTTGTTCGGACGAGACAGACCAGATACACCAGACAGACTGAAAAGACCAGAGAGCCCGAATGGACCAGATTGACGGAACAGACGCAATAGACGGAACAGACCGAAGACGAGATGGACTAGATAGACGAGACGGACCGATGCCCCCCGCACCGTGGCCGATTGGGAAAAGAGAGCACAGAGTCCTTGCGGTTGGCGTCCGTCAGGCGCGGAAGCGGAAGGTGACTATGTCGCCGTCTTGGATCTCGTAGTCCCTCCCCTCCGACCTGATGAAGCCTGCCTCTCGGGCCGCGGACAGTGAGCCCGCCTGCAAGAATTGCTGGAATGAGATCACATCGGCCCGGATGAAGCCTCGCTCCATGTCGGAATGGATCCTGCGTGCGGCCTCGGGGGCTGGTGTTCCTCTGGGCACGGTCCAGGCCCTGAGCTCGCGGCCCACCACTGTGTAGAAGGTCACCAGGTCCAGGAGGCGGTATCCCACCTCGACGAGACGCTCCAGCCCCGATCTCTCGAGGCCGTAAGCCCTCAGGTAGTCCCCCCTGTCTTCCTCAGGGAGTTCGAGGAGCTCCGCCTCCACCTTTCCGCAGATCACCACCAGCTCCGAGGAGCTCTGCCGGACCCTCTTTTCCAGTGCGGAGAGCCAGGCCCCGGGGGCCGTCAGGTCCTCCTCTCCGACATTGGCCACGTAGAACAGGGGCTTTCGGGTCAAGAGCCCAACGGGATCCACAAAGGCGCGTTCCTCCTGGCCCAAGGGGATGACGGATGCCCTCCGCCCCGCATCCAGGGCCTGCTCCAGGCGCTCCAGGACTGCGAGCTCCTCCATCGCCGATCTCTCCTGGGACTTGGCCGCCCTCCTGATCCTGTCCAACCTCCTCTGGAGCGCCTGGAGATCCGCGAGGATAAGCTCCATCTCCAGGACCTCCACATCCCTGACCGGGTCCACGGCGCCGTCAACGTGGACCACATTGGGGTCATCGAAGCAGCGCACTACATGCGCCAACACGTCCACATTGCGTATCTGGTCCAGGAAGCGATTGCCCCGGCCCTTGCCCTCGTGGGCCCCCTCGACGAGTCCCGCGATGTCGCGAAATTCAAGCGTGGTGGCGGTCACCTGAGGGGGGTTCAACATCCGGGCGAGGCCCTGTAGCCTCTCGTCCGGGACCTGTACCACCCCGATGTTAGGGTCGATGGTGCAGAAGGGGTAATTCGAGGCAGGGGCGCCGGCCGCAGTGAGGGCGTTGAAGATGGTAGACTTGCCCACGTTAGGCAGTCCTATGATGCCGCACGAAAACCCCATTGTCTCCGTCCATATCGAGGGTGGCTTCGCCCCCATCCCGTATATCACCGGACAAGGCAGGGCACAAGCCCCAACAATGGGAGTGCGCGGGCCGATGCCCCGGGGGCGTGCTCAGTCGCCTTCTCTGTTGCCAAAACTTTATGGATTTGGTAAATGATATTTGATCGGCTTTCGGAGGCGGCGAATCGCGGCAGGCGGGCAATCGAGCCGTCATGGCTACGGAAGGCGCCGGGGCAGCGGCGGGTCTTGGCCGCGAGGGGGTGTCCATGGAATGGGAGAACATCTCCGACAACACCATCCTGGAGCAGTTGGGAGAGGGGGTCATCATCATCAACAGGGATTTCCGGGTGGTATATTTCAACCGGCGCGCCGAGGAGATCACGCTCCATTCCCGGGGGGAGGCCGTGGGAAAGACCTGCCGGGAAGTCCTGCGCCTGGCCAATTGTGAAGATGGATGCCCGGTCACGAGGTCTCTGGATTCATCCGAGAATATCGTGGACTACGAGGCCTTGCTCACCAGCAGGGCGGGCAAGAGGATCCCCATTCACATACGCTTCTCCCTCATTCGGGACCCGCAAGAGGGCTTTTCCGGAGGGGTCATCACCATTCGCGACATGCCGAGCAAGCGGCTTTCCCTTGGAGAGGATGAGACGGATTACGCGTTTCAGGGGATCCTGAGCAAGAACAAGCGCATCCTCCAGATCTTCGAGATCCTCCCGGATGTCAGTCGTACCGATGCCTCGGTCTTGATCCAGGGGGAGAGCGGCACGGGAAAGGAGCTCTTCGCCACGGCCATCCACAATCTGAGCCTGCGGCAAAAGGGGCCTTTCGTGAAGCTCAACTGCAGTGCCTTGCCAGAGACATTGCTGGAATCGGAGCTCTTCGGATACATGCGAGGTGCCTTCACGGATGCCAAGAGGGACAAACCCGGCATGTTCCAGTTGGCCCACGGCGGGACCCTCTTTCTGGATGAGATCGGGGAGATATCCCCCTCTCTGCAGGTCAAGCTCCTCAGGGTCGTGGAGGACGGGGAGTTAATGCCCTTGGGCGGTACGCACCCTGTCCGGGTCGATGTGAGGATCATCTCCGCCACGAACCGGAACCTGGAGGAGCTCGTTCAGCAACAACGCTTCCGCCGGGATCTCTACTATCGGCTCAACGTAGTCAAGATTCAGTTGCCCCCTTTGCGGGAGCGCCCCGAGGATATACCCTTGTTGACCCGTCACCTCGTCAGGAGATACCAAGTCAAGACGGGCGCAGCCATTCACAGTGTCTCCGCCAACGCCATGGAAGCCCTCCAGAGCTACGAGTTCCCAGGTAACGTCAGGGAGCTGGAGAACATCATCGAGCACGCCTTCATCATGTGCAAGGAGGGCGTTATCCGACGACAGCACCTCCCCTCCTACATATTCGGCCTGGAGAGGGAACTGGGCCACTTCGGGGATCGGGAGGGTCGAATGCGAGAGGTGGAGACGAGGACGATCCTGGATGTCCTTAACAAGCACCATGGGAACAAGGTCAAGGCCTCTCGGGAGCTGGGGATCCACAGGACGACCTTGTGGAGAAAGTTGCGTCGAATCAACGCGTAGCGCAACGTCCCCGATGCAACTTGCATCAGCTCTCTTCTGGGAAAGATGACATCATTCTGAGCGCTTACCTTCGGTGCGGGCAACACGTGCAACTGTTGCGACGAGGTTTCGAGTTGCAAGCTGCAACTTGAACGGAGGCCGCTTTCCCTTTTCTGGCTGAATATCCGAAAGAATCCAGCAAGTTGGGTCCGCCGCCATATCTGGCCCGTTTCTTGCAGAGTACACAAGGGCAATCGACGCACAGCGGGGAGGGGATCCATTGCGTCAGGGCAACACTCGGAGATCACACCTGGGTGACAAGGCATCGTCTCCCTCCACGGCGCTGCCTGTGGAGCTGGCCGAGATAAACCAACTTGGCCTGCAGTTCCACGAGGAAAAACGCTTCGACAGGTCCCTGGAGCAGTTCTGGCTGGGTCTCCTCAAATCGCGAGAGATGGGCTTACGAGACTGGGAGTGCATCGCGCTCAACAACATCGGGATGGTTTACCAGAGCTGGGGGAAATTCGATCATGCCCTGAAGTTCTACGAGCAGAGTCTCGAGATATCCCAGAAGGTGGATTTCCCCCAAGGGGCCATCGCTACCCTAAACAACCTCGGGCGTCTCTATGAGTATTGGGGACGCCTGGAAAAGGCCAAGGATTACTACAAGAAGGGTTTGGCTATGGCCGAGGCTCATGGAGAGCTGGCGGCAAAGAGAACGACCCTCTTGAATCTCGCTGTCTGTCTGGAGAGGCAGGGCGATTACTCGCAGTGCCGAGGCCATCTGCGAGAGGTGATCCGGATCGATGAGATCCTGAACCATCCCAACGTGGAGATGGACAGGGCCTATCTGAGTCAGCTCGAAGACCGTCCATGAAAGCCGAGATGGACTCGGCTCGAAAGGCGAAAGGTAAGTGATCACAGGGTGGTGGCGTTTCTCGGAGCGGCCTGGCGCAGGCGCTTCGATTTTCCAGGACTTGGACCTGGGGGAAGCCCTCTCGGCCGAAGCTGAGCTGAGGCCGACCGAGGGAAGGGGCCAAGCATCCCCCGGAGGCCAAATCCTTCGGAAAATCGAGCGCCGAAGACTTGAAGCGGAGAGAAATGCCGCCACCCGCCGTGACCAGTTGCGGCGAAGGCGATGGCCGAAAAAGAGGAACCGGGCGTGGCCCGACGTCACAGCCAAGCGAAACGAAGCACACCCAGAAGGAGGCTCGAACATGGATCAGGGGGGTTCTTTGAGATTCCTCATGGAGGAGGTGCAGTACGCCGCGCTGGCCTTCATGGGCCTGGTTTACGCGGCCAAGATCCTGTGGCTCCTGCGCAAGCCCACAGTGACGGACAAGGCTCAACCCAAGGGGAGTCCGGCCAAAGGCGCCATCCTCTCCTTGGGCAACATCTTCATGCCGTGGGCCATGGAGAGCACCCGGGTGCATTGGTATTTCTATGTAGAGTTTGTGCTCTTTCATCTCGCAGTGGCCTTGACGATCCTCTCCACTTTCCTCTTGCCTTTGCGCGTGATGGTGCCTGGGGACCGTCTCTCCCAGGGGGTGGCCGTCTTCATGGCGGCTGGCTTCCTGATCGGCATCAGGAGGCTCCTGCGTCGGTTGTCGAGGCGTGAGATGAGGTTGATAAGCTCGCCGGACGACTACTTTGCCATCATGATGCTGGATGCGTTCTTCCTGGCAGGCATCTGGGCTCTGACCCTCGGCAGCGCCGAGTCCCTTTGGGTCTTCTTCGTCATGACCACGTTTTTCCTGATCTACGTCCCGTTCAGCAAGATATCCCATTACATAACCTACCCGTTCGCCCGCTGGTACTACGGAGCGCACTTCGGGGGGCGGGGCGTGTTGAACGTATCGGTGAAGTCTTCCCATTGATTGGGTCTTGAACTGCAAAGGAGGGATCGACCATGCCAGAAAAGCTAGCAGCCGTCCATGCCAGTCCCCCCACTCAGGAGGCCCCCGCCCCTGAAAAGGAGAGAAGGGTCGGGCCCAAGCCAGCGTTCGAGCAGCAAGACATACCCAAGATGTTGGAGATCCTGGACAGGCGCATGAATCGCCTCTTGACTTTTTCCCTCGCTGCGTGCGTCCACTGCGGGCTCTGCACCGAGGCGTGTCATTACTATGCGTCTACCGGCAACCCTGAGTTCGCCCCCGCCTACAAGGCGGACCTGCTCAGGAAGGTCTACAAGAAGCGTCACGATTGGCTGGGCCGGCTCTTTCCCAAGTGGGTGGGCGGGAAGGACCTCACAGCGGAGATGGCCGAGAAGATGTACGACCTCATCTTCGGTGCCTGCACGGTGTGCCGGCGGTGTTCTTTGAATTGCCCCATGGGTGTGGACTATGCCTCCATCATGGCCACGGCCAGGTATATGATGGCCGCCGTGAACCGGCTCCCGGAGGGGCTCAAGGCCACCATCGACGTCCACCTGGAGACCGGCAACAACATGGGCATCAGCGAGGAAGAGCTCGTCGAGACCCTGGAGTGGATCCAAGAGGAGCTACAGGCCGAGCTGGATGACCCCGAGGCGAAGATCCCTCTGAACCAGAAGGGAGCCAAGTACTTCCTCACCATGAACCCCAGGGAGCCCAAGTACTATCCCCTGACGATCCAGGCGGAGGCCAAGATCCTGTACGCGGCCAAGGAGAGTTACACCATCTCCACCAAGTACTGGGATGCCACGAACTACTGCCTGTTCATTGGGGATGGGGCGAACGGCAAGAAGGTAGCCCAGTGGCAGGCCGAGGACGTCGAAAGGCTCGGCTGCCAGTACCTGCTGGCGGCGGAGTGCGGCCACGGGTACCGTGCCATTCGTTGGGAGGCCGCCAACTGGTTGGGACGACAGCCGGGATTCAAGGTCATTGCGTTTCAGGAACTGCTCGCCCAGTACATACAGGAGGGGCGCATCAAACTGGACAGGTCCCGCAACAGCAAGAGGGTCACCTATCACGATCCGTGCAATGCCGCCAAGAGCGGCGGTATCATCGAAGAGCCGCGCATCGTGCTCGAGGCCGCTGTGGAGGACTTCGTCGAGTTGAGGCACAACCGCCAGCACTCCTACTGCTGCGGCGGGGGGGGCGGGGCCCTGACCATGACCGAGTTTGCAAAGCGCAGGATGGAGGCGGCCAAGGTAAAGGCGGAGGAGATAGCCGAAACAGGCGCCAAGATCGTGGCCACCTCGTGCCAC
>Ga0068707_1001018_pt1 | contig 19264 bp, 17 predicted proteins | sample YNPNPMetaG_FD_66600 | JGI IMG/M metagenome (GOLD analysis project Ga0068707, IMG submission 66600) | Anoxygenic and chlorotrophic microbial mat microbial communities from Yellowstone National Park, USA - YNP NP MetaG | ecosystem: Environmental > Aquatic > Thermal springs > Hot (42-90C) >...
GGGTTGGGTTATCTTGGTCCTGTGCGGGCAGTGGAAAAATGGACAGGGCCCATATCAGCTCCAGCTGGATCCGTGGCGACCCGTTCTTCTCCGGGCTGACGGTCGCCTTGCAGGGACACAGGCCGCGACGTTTGGACCTTCCCGGCTTCAGACAGGCAGCAGTCCTCCTGGTCCTGTGGAGGCAGGACGGGGCCCCGCATCTCCTCTTCATCCGCCGCAGCCAAAACGTGCGCCATCACAAGGGGGAGATATCCTTTCCGGGGGGCGTTTGGGAGCCCGGGGACCTGGATCTCTGTGCCACAGCCCTTCGCGAGGCCCAGGAAGAGGTCGGGCTCTCGTCCGAAGTCCTGACCGTAGTGGGGAGACTGGACGATGCCTTCAGCTTCAGCCGCTATTCCATCGCCCCTTTCGTCGCTGTGGCTCCCTCCGAACAACCCCTGAGGCCCAACGCGGAGGTTGCCGAGATCGTAGCCCTGCCTTTTCCGTCGCTGCTGAAGCCGGATCGGTTTTCCGTTGCCTCCAGGCTCCTGGACGGGGTGCCCGTCCCTGTGTACACATACGAGATCGGGGGGCTCGTGATATGGGGGGCGACGGCCCGGATCCTCAAGGGATTCCTGGATCTCCTCACTCGATGATCCTGCGGAAGCGCTCCACGATCTCCACGGCACATTCTGGATCATCCACTACCTGGATTATATCCAGGTCACCAGGGGAGATCCTCCCGCGCTCCAGGACGGTCCCCCTGAGCCATTGGAGCAGCCCTTCCCAGTACCCGCGATCCATGAGGATCACCGGGAACGGCTTGATCTTGCGCGTCTGGATCAGCGTGACAGCCTCGAAGAGCTCGTCTACCGTGCCAAACCCCCCGGGCATGACGACGTAGGCCATTGCATACTTCACGAACATCACCTTTCGCACGAAGAAATAACGGAAGTTAAGGTGGATGTTCGCGTAGGGATTGGGCCTCTGCTCGAGGGGGAGCTCTATGTTGAGCCCGATGGAGTGGCCCCCTGCCTCGGCAGCCCCCTTGTTGGCGGCTTCCATCAACCCGGGCCCGCCGCCGGTTATCACCGAGTATCCCTTCTCCACCAGGAGGCGGGCGAGACGCTCGGTCATCTGGTACTCCCTCTCCTGCGGCCTGGCCCGCGCAGAACCGAAGATGGTCACCGCAGGCTGAGTGTCGGCCAGCCGCTCGAAGCCCTCAACGAACTCCGCCATGATGCGGAACATCCGCCAAGTGTCCCTGACGGTCATGGCGTCGATGACGTATTGGCGCTCCAATATGCCTTGCTCCTCCAGGCGGATGCCTCGATGCCGGCGCCTTTCCCGCGGGCTTCACGCACCCTTGCCCCGGCCGCCCCGACCCTTTATAGTGGGCACATCTTAGTGGAGCCTTGCCTCGAAGTCAATCGGCGCTGCCCCTTGCCCGAGGCCCTCAAAGGCAGCGGGGGCAGAGGTTCGAATTCGGAGGCGCGCTCCAGTAGCCTGACGAACGGCTTTGCGATCTGTTCGCAAGCCGCTCCCGGCCAAGGGCATGGAGGCGACGATGCGGATCACCTTTATCGGAGGGGCGCGAACTGTGACGGGGGCAGCATACAGGGTGAAGACCTCTCACAGTTCGATCCTTGTGGACTGTGGCCTGTTCCAGGGGCCCAAGGCGTTGGAGGAACGCAACCGGAGGATAGAGGTCTACAGGCCGATGGAGCTGGAAGCGGTGGTGCTCACCCATGCCCACATGGATCACGCCGGGCTCGTCCCGGCCTTGGTCAAAGCGGGTTATGCGGGGCCCGTTTACTGCACACCCGCCACCAGGGACCTGTGCGAGATCATGCTCCTGGACAGCGCCCATATACAAGAGATGGAGGCCTCCTGGGAGACCCGAAGGAACCTCCGAGTGGGACGAAAGCCGGTGGCGCCGCTCTACGACCAGCAAGACGCCCGCAAGGCCCTCGGGCTCTTTCGTGAGATCCCTTATGGAAAGAGGGAGCAGGTGGCCGGAGGGATCCATGTCCGCTTTCAGGATGCCGGCCACATCCTCGGGTCCGCCTCCGTGGAGCTGTGGGCGGATGATGGGGGCAACAGCTGGAAACTCCTCTTTTCGGGGGATCTGGGAAGGAGGAATCAGCCTATCGTCCAGGATCCTCAGCCCGTAGAGGACGCTCAGGTGCTCCTGCTGGAATCCACGTATGGAGATCGCCTCCACAAGTCCCAGGAGGAGACCCTGGAAGAGCTCCTCTCCGTCATAAGAGATGCGGTCAAGGAACAGGGCAAGGTGGTGATCCCTAGCTTCGCCGTGGGACGCACCCAGGAGGTGCTTTACGTCCTCCACGAGTTCCTCAGAAAGGGGCTGATCCCTGAGCTCCCGGTCTACGTGGACAGCCCCCTGGCCATAGCCGCTACGGAGATCTTCAAGGGGCACCCGGAATGCTTCGATGGGCAAGCCAGGGCCCTGCTGCGGCGAGGCGACGAGCCGCTCCGACTCCCCCGTCTGACGCTGTGTCGCACCACGGAGGAATCCGCCGCCATCAACCGCGTGGAGGGCCCAGCCATAATCATCGCCGCGAGCGGCATGTGCAATGCCGGCCGGATCAAGCACCATCTGAAACACAATCTCTGGCGCCCCAACGCGCACATAGTCTTCATCGGGTACCAGGCGCAAGGGACCCTGGGCAGAAAGATAGTCGACGGCGCCAAGAGCGTCAGGATACTCGGGGAACCTGTGGCTGTCCGGGCCAAGGTGCACACATTGGGCGGCTTCTCGGCCCACGCGGACAGGGAAGAACTCCTGGGATGGGTGCGGCATCTGAGGACCCCGGGGCTGAAGGTCTTCGTGGTCCACGGCGAGGAAAGAAGTGCCCTGGCCCTGGCCGATGCCTTGGAGCGATCGGGCTTCCCATGGGTAGCTGTGCCCCGCCCTCTGGAGTCCTTCGAGCTGGGAGAGGCCCTGCCGAGCGCCCCCACCACCTGCGCCGAGCCCATCCCGCCTGTCGAGACCTTGATGGGGCTCGAGCGCCGCGTGAGGAGGCTCCGCAAGCGTCTGGCCCGCAAAGCGACGCCAGCCTCCCAGGCCACCGACACCTTCTCCCAACGGGCGCGAGAGCTGCAGGCCTTGTTGGGGGAGATGGAGGCCGTCCTGGAAGGACCGGAGACCGAGGAAGATGGCGGATAAGGGCCGCGCCGCAAGGCGCTCTGTGCGGATCACAGGGGCTTCAGGTCCCTCAACACGAGCTGGATGGAACTGCGCCCTTGCCACTCGTTGAGCTGGGGGGTGCAGGCCAAGGTAGCCGGGCCGCGCAGTCCCTGGGGGAAGTCGCTGCCCATGTTGAACCCTATGGCGTCGAAGCCCACGCCACCTCCTCGCACCCAGAGCTTCAAGTGGTCCTGCCCGACGCGACGAGACTGGGCGATCTCCATGCCTTCTATCTGAAAGATCGGCTCTGGATTGCCTATCCCGTGCGGCTCCAAACGGGCCAGGTGGCTCACCAGCTCAGGGGTCACCTGTCGGGCGGAAAGCCGGTCGTCGATGTAGAGGACAGATCCGTAGGCCTTGTCCTTCAGGGCCCTTCTCGCCTCCTCGCAGAACGCCTCACGAAAGACCGGCACTTGCCCCGGGTCGATGCTCAGGCCAGCCGCCAGCCTGTGCCCTCCGCACCGTTGCAGCAAATCCTCGCAGGCGCGCAGGCCGTCCGTCAAATGGAAACCATCAGGGGAACGGGCGGAACCCTTCCCCCCACCGTCCTGGATGGCGATGAGCACCACCGGCAGCCCGAAGCACTCCACCAACCGAGAGGCCACGATCCCTATCACCCCAGGGTGCCACCCCTCCCTGGCCAGGACTATGGCCCGACGTCCCGCCCTCACCTCCCCCTCGGCCAGGGCATACGCCTCCTTGAAGATCCTCTCCTCCACCTGCTGCCTGCCCTTGTTCAACCCGTCCAAGAGACCGGCCAGTTCCTCCGCCTCCCCAGTATCGCTGGCCAGGAGCAAGCGAAGGGCCGGCACGGCATGATCCAGCCTCCCGGGCGCATTGAGACGGGGGGCGAGCTGGAAAGAGAGGCTCCCCACGGAGAGAGCCCTGCCCTCGGACCCGCACGTCTTCAGCAGCGCCATCAGGCCTGGACGTCGGCCTTGGGCGAGGACGTGCATGCCGTGCTTGACCAGTATGCGGTTCTCCCCCAGGAGCGGGGCCTGGTCGGCCACCGTACCCAGGGCCACTAGATCCAGATAATCCTTCAGAGAGGGTTCGGATCCCCTCCTCCAGTGCCCACCCTCCTTCAGCCTTCTGGCCAGGGCCCATACCAACAAGAAGGCCACACCGACGCCGGCGAGTTCGGAAAAGGGGTATCTGTTGTCCTTGCGTTTGGGGTTTATCACCGCGCAGGCCGGCGGGAGCCTGTCGGGGACCTCGTGATGATCGGTTACTATCACGTCCATCCCCATCTCGGCGGCTGAGGCGATTGCCTCCACGTCCGAGACACCGCAGTCCACCGTGATTACCAGGCCCACCCCTGCCCGTCGGGCCCTCTGGAGCAGGGGCAGGTGAAGCCCGTAGCCGTTTTCCAGCCGGTGGGGGATCATATAGGTCACCCTGGCCCCGACGTCCCTGAGAAAAGAAAAGAGGAGGGCCACCGCGGTCACCCCGTCAGCGTCGTAATCCCCGTAAACGAGGATAGGGGTCGCATCATGAATCGCGGCCAGGATCCTCTCCACCGCCCTGTCCATATCGGCCAGGCCCTCCGGTGGATACAGATCCCTCAGATGGGAGGTCAGGAATCTCTGCGCCGACTCGGCCTCATCCACACCGCGGTTCACGAGGATACGCGCCACCTCCAGAGGGACCCCCACCGCCTTGCCCAGGGTCTCCACCCGGGATGGGTCAGCCTCCTTGACTATCCATGGTCTCACCCCTGAAGCCGTTCGTCCTCGCGACAAGGGCCGCCTCCAGACACTGACTGACCCGGACAGCCTCGGCCGAGGTCAGACAAAAAGAAAAGGCCCTCCCTTTTCGGGACAGGCCCCTTCAGGACGACGACGGATCCGGACCCCATCACTCATGCGGGAAGATGTGCTTCTTCTTCCTGGAGTCGATGGTGTAGAGGACCCGATAGTTTTCGCGCAGCCTCCTCTCCAACTCATCGAGCCTCGACCGGTCGATATCCTTGGCGCGGATGTAGACCCGGCGGCAACCCTCCCTGGCGTTCTCGTAGGAGGTCAGGATGGCCGCCATGCGCCCGCCGTACTCCCTAATGACGTCAGCGACCTCCTTGATGGAGCCGGAGCGGTCCTCCAGTTCGAAGGCGAACTGGATGCCCCCCCTGAAGATCCCGGTCAGGCTCACCAGGACCTTGAAGATGTCGGTATTGGTGATGATCCCCACGAGCCTTTCCTTCTCGTCCACCACCGGGAGGCAGGAGATCCTCCTCCTGAGCATCACCACTGCCGCCTCCTCCACAGTGTCATCGTCTCGTATGGTTATCGGCTCCTTGGTCATGATCTCCCTGACCTTGACCCGCGCCAAGAGATACATGAGCTCGTGCACGTCCAAAGTGGTGGCCGAGGAGGCGGAGGCCGCCTTCAGATCGTGCTCGGTGAGGATCCCTACCAGCTTCCCGCCCTTCATGACCGGGAGCCTGCGGATCTTGTTCTCCTTCATGATGTGTTCTGCATCGAGCATAGAGGTGTCCGGTTCCACCGTGATAGGGTCGCGGGTCATCCAGTTCCTGATAAGCATGGGGGCCTCCTTTTGCCTGGGGTTCTTTGGGACTGTCTCACCCCCCTAAGGGGTTGATCCGTTCTCAAACCGTCTCCATCACGGTCCCCCCAAATACTCCTTGAGGGACTTCGACCTGTAGTGCCCTCCCCCGACATACTTCAATACCCTGCTGAACTCCTCCGGCCCGATGTAACCGGGTAGGGAGGAGATGGCCTTCCCTTCGGGGGTCAGAAACCACGAAGTCGGGAATCCGCGCACCATGTATTTACGGACGAGGTGCGGGGTATTCTCCCCTTTTATGCGAACCGACACGAAGTTCTTCCTCAGGTAATCCACCACGTCCCGGGCCACCAGGGTCTGCCCATCCATCTTCCTGCAATACGGGCAGTTGTCGATGAAAAAATAGAGGAAGACCGGCCTTCCGCTGCGCTGTGCATCCCGTAGGGCCTCCTCGTAATCCTTCCACGGGATGCCGCTGTCCTGGGCCGGGGCCGAGGCGGGCCACGCCATGAAGAACACGAAAAGAGACGTCTTCAGCCAGGACCTCAACGTCTTACTCTTGATAATGGCCCCCATGGCCCCCCCAGAAGGATGACCGAGCGGCCCCCGCCGCCCCCTCAGGAGGCTCAAGAAAACCCCGGGCGGGCAGGGCCGCACCCTCCCCCGGCAGAAGCCGCGCCTGCGCCCGACGAACCATGGCCGCCCGCGAAGACCGAGAGGAGCTTCTCAACGCCCGGGCTCATACATCTCGGGCAACGAATCCCCGAGACCGAGTCCGCACCCATGACCAAGCGCTCGAATTCGTGGCCGCAAGCCGGGCACCTGAACTCGAAGATCGGCACCTCGATCCCCCCTTCCCGCTCAAGCTTTGCCTCATTCTATGTGTGCAGGGACCCGTTGTCAACGCAGGCACATCCCGGCCCCCACCGACCGGACCAACGGTGCTTCGCCCCATGCAAGGCGAGGTGAACTGAGCGTCTCGCCCCGAGCTCAACGGACGATGAACTGCGGACAAACGACAAAGGGCTTCAGAACTGGAAGCGTAAAGAGAGGACGACCTGACGGGCAGGGAGGCCCTTCTCCTCGACGAGCTCCGGGGTCTTCAGGCGAAAAGGCTGGTCCAGGACGTTCTGAACCGCCACCCTGAGGAGCCATCGCCTCCCGTGGAGGTACCTCTCCAGGACGGCATCCGTCCAGAAGGCCTCCTCTTGTCTCCCGTACCTGCCCAGCTCCCCGCGCTGGACCACGCCTGTCCCCCTGAGGAGGACGCGCCATCCCGTATGGTGGACCCAGCGCACTTCCGCCACCCCTCGATGTTCCAGCCAGGATTCCCCCCTCCATACTCCGGGGGGATCATCGATCCCCTCCCAGCTGAAACGTTTGAGACCATATCGTGCCACCAGGGAGAGCGAGGGCAGAATGAGGAACTCCGCTTCCGCCCTCACCCTCCCCTCCATCAGGTCTCGGGCCTGAAAGGCCGACCCGGTGGGTCTCTCCTCCCAGACCCTGTGGATCCTCATGCCCCCGCCCAGGCGGGTGAAGAGCGCCTCTCCCCAGTCCCGGTCCCAAGCCACCAATAGTTCGCGGTTCCACGAACCAGGGGCCGCATCCTCGCCCAAGGCAAAACCCACTGCCTCCACCGGCTGGAGGCCTTCCAGCACCGTGTAGGGCGGCTCCACGTACTGGAGGAGGCCCAGCCGAAGGGTGTCACGGGGGGATGGAGACCAGATGACGCCGAAGCGGGGACAGAAATGGATCCGTTGCTCCGTCTCCGACGAAAAGACAGGAGGACTTGTCCCCATCCGGGACCACTGGACGTGCAGCGAGCCCTCCAGAAAGAGCCGAGGGGTCACCTTCAGGATGTCCCCGGCGTGCAGATCCAAGAAGGCGGGGGGGAGGTCCGTCTCTTCCTCCCTGGCCATATGCCACGCAAGACCCCCTGTCCCCCTCAGCTTAACGCGGTCATCCTTCTTCAGGGTCTCCTCTCCCGAAACCCAGTGCACCCCCCATTCCCACCTGTGCCCCCCGGATCGACCCATCTGGACCAAGCCCGCCTGGAGGTAATCCGCACCCAGCTCCCAGTCCAGGTCCTGCGTCAGCCGGAGGCCCGGGCCCAGACGATCCGCGAGCAAGTCCTCCAGATCGCTTCGCGCCGTGTGCCACAGGGAGTAGAAGAGGAGCTCCGACCCGGTCCCCCGATGCCACCTGTACCCGAGCCCCAGATCCCTCATGAGGCCCGCCTGATGGAGGAACGGGTCCTGCACCCACCCTGCGTCGGCGTCACCCTGATGGTCCCCCTGGGCCCACCGGAGGGACTCTCCGTGAAGCAGGAGCTCGTGCCCCTGTGCCACTCTGGCCTTGAGGTCCAAGAACCAGTTGAGGTTTCTTTCCCCGTGGTTCTCCTCGTGAAACCCCTCGGTCCGGTCACCGTGCACGAGCATGGTCCCGGCCAAGGAACCCGTCCCACCGTGCATCAGGAGGTCCCCCAGGAGGGTGCCGTGCTCCCCCACGCCCCCCTCCATCTCCCCCCGCACACGCGGCGCCTCCAAAAGCATGGTGTAGTCGTGAAAGGTGTCGAAGCTGTTGGCGTTGACGGGCATCAGGAGCCTCGCCCTCAGCATCTCCCTCACCCCTGCCCTGGTCTTCCCTTCCTCCAGGAAGGTCGAGGCCAAAAAGAGATGGGCACCGCTGTTGGCCGGGTCCTCCCGGGAGGACAAGAGGGCCCTGTTCTCGGCCCGCGCCAGGAGGCCCATGTCGCGGTAGGCCTCGGCCAGGCTCACGTTGCGAACGGCCCGATCCCGATCCAGGAGAAGGCGCGAGCGGTAGACGCACCGACCGTCGTTCTTCGCCATGGATCTCTCCAAGGCGCGCACGGCCTCTCCCGGCCTGTGCAGGTCTCTGAGGATCAACCCCCTGTAGAGGTCAGGTGTGGGGTCCATCGGATCCAAGGCCTCGGCCCGTTGCAGGGCAGCCAGGGCCTCTTGGGAGCGGCCCACCTGGTGCAGGGCCTTGGCCAGGTAGCTCTGGGGCAAAGAGGCGTACGGTTCCAGCAGGGTCGCGCTCAGAAAGGCCTCCAAGGCCTCCCGAGTCCTACCCTCCCTCATGTGAAGGATCCCCAGGCCTGTGAAGGCCTCCCCCATCCCCGGGTCCCTGTCCAGGGCCTCCCGCAACGCCGCCTCAGCCTGGCGGCCCTCCCCCTTGGCCAGATGGAGGAATCCCCGCAAGGCCAACAGGTGGGCGCTCTCTGGATAGAGCAGGCCTGTTTCTCTGAGGAGATCCAGGCACTCCTCATCCCTCTCCATACCCAAGAGGAGCTCGGCATACTGGATCAGGGAGGGCAACAGGACCGGATCTCTATCCAGGGAGGCCTGCACCGCCCTCATCGCCCCCTCCAAGTCCCCCTTTGCCCGTAGGAGCCATCCCTGGAGCAGGAGGACCGAAGGCGAAACGGGGTGCGAGGATAGGGCCTGGGCGGCCAGATCCCAGGCCTCTTCCATCCGGTTCCAGATCATCAGGATCAGGGCCAAATGGACCTTGGCCGAGGGGAGCGAGGGATCGGCCTCCATGGCCCCCCGCAGGAGGGGGGTGGCCTGGTCCGGCCGGCCGAGGCCCAGAAAAACTATCCCTTGCAGGGCCAGGATCTCCGGCCTGGGCCCGCACTCGGCTGCCGCCTTGGCGAGCGAAGCCTCTGCCTCGCCCCAACGCCCCCCCTGGATCAAGCAGATGGAAAGACCGATCCACCTGGCAGGATGCCCCCTCGGTGCCAGCTCGAGCCTCTCCAGGGCCCGGTCCTTCCGTCCCATGTCCAGATCCAACCATCCCATGAGGAGCTCCTTTTGAGGACCCTCGGGCAACGAAACGGCAAGCTCCAGCGCCTTGCCGATCTCCCCCCTGTCCCGCAGGAGCGCCGCCTCCATGTGGCATGGGTCTGCCTCCAGCCAGGGGGCTATGTGAATGTCCCTGGGGCTCACCCACACCGGATATCGCAGGACCCATTGGACGGTCTCCAAAGGCCTCATCAGGATGGCCCTCTTGCTCGGCGCTCGGGTGAGGCCCATGGCTGCCTCCTCCATCTCCCCGAGCTCCACTGACCGTAAAGGGTGCCTTATGGTGACCCTACCCGACAGGACCCAGACCAGCGCGTCGCCCGAGTCCTCCAGCCGGATCCCGAGGTCGGTGCCACGCACCCCGACTATGGCATTGGAGACCTCCCAAACCATCTCGGACGAAGAACGGACCCATACCTCCCCCAGCACCAACCGCAGAACGCTCCTCACCGCCCTGCGCAAAGATACCCTAGAGGCCCCGGAGGAAAGGACGGCCGAGGAGATAACCTCCCTCACCACCAGGGTGGATCCCCCGTGGAGATGGATCAGGCTCTCGTCCCAAAGCAAGATGCCGGCCCTGGATCCCTCGGGCGTCTCGATGCGGTCCCCGCGGTGGAGCGGCATCCCTGGGTGTCCCTCGATCTTACCAGCCACATCCTCCCGGGTTATCCAAAGGACCCCTCGAACGAACACGACCCTTCCGACGCCCTCCTGGGCGAGGCTCCAGGGGATCAAGAGCAGAGACAGGGCCTCCAAGATCAAGGCGGTGGCTACTCTCATACCCCTGAGATGATGACGAGAAGGGGACACCCGGGCCTTCTTCCTGCGCACGGGTTGATCAGAACGCCCGCTCCCCACCTTGGCGAAGGCGATCCCGCAGGTGCCTTTCGACTCGGAGGGGCCGCGGCCTTCGAACGGAACCTTAACTAACCGTTGGCTTGGAGATTGTCAAGTCGGCCGTTGGGTCGTCTCCGGCATTGGCCTGGGGGACCTCCTCGCCCTTCAGGGGCTTTTTCGACCATTTCCGCGTCTCGCTTCGCCGGCAATGGTGCCCGAAAAACCCCCGAGTCGGGCTTGAAGGGTCCCTCAGGTCGCGGCGTGGGGATCGGCAGCGACCGATCCTGGGGGGATGACGTCTCTCGGGGCGGCCTGCCTGCCGCGCCCCGCTTGGGGCGGGCAGACCGGAGATTCGAAGCGAAGAGAAATGCCACCACCCCCGTGGCCGATTGCCTTCCGTCTCTTCGAAATCGCCCCGCCCCGGCTTGCCCATGCGGTGGGGATCAAGGGGCGACTTGGGCCCCTTGGCCCCTCCTCCTGAGGATCTCCCGGTAGGCCTTTTGGATCTCGAGGCTCTTCCTGTGGGCCACCCTCTGGAGTTCTTCCCCCAAGTGGCTCACTCGGTCGGGGTGATACTTGGCCATCTCGCGCCTGTAAGCACGATGGACCTCCTCCATGGATGCCCCTGGCACTATGCCCAGCACCGAGTACGGGTCCTCAGTGTGTTTTCTTCGGTCGTCACCCGGGGCCGACTCATCGCTGCCTGAACTGCGGGCCTCGTGCCCGCGGAGTGGGCGGTCTCTGCCAATGAGATCCCGTAGGCGTCTGCCGCTCCACAGGTACCAGAACAATAGACCCAGCAATAGTATGTCGTCTAACCGCCCCAGAGGTCCCAGGAAGTCGGGGAGCAGATCCCACGGGAGGAGCTGGTAAAGGAGAACCAGCAATACAGGCAGAACCCTCTGGACCAGGAAGTCCATGCCTCACTTGGACCTGTAAAAGAGACCCTTCATCCTTTGCCAAAGGCCTTTGCGCTTCGCCTTGGCCTTGGCCCACTCCGCCGCCATCTGGATCGCCCGATCCACCTCTTCCCCAGTGGTTGGCCGGCCGAGGCTCAGCCTCACAGCGCCCAAAGCGACCTCCTCCGGCACGCCCATGGCCCGCAGGACCGGCGAGACCTGACCGGAGCCCTCGTGGCAGGCCGAGCCGGTGGATGCCCAGATCTCCGGAATCTCGGCCAGGACCTGGGAACCCGTCACACCGGGGAAGGAGACGTTAAGGGTGTTGGGCAGCCGCTCCTCGGGGTGACCGTTGAGGGTCAGGCCGACGACGCATCCCAGGAGCCCTTGATGGAGGTGGTCCCTGAGGGCGCGGATGCGGGTGCTCTCTTGCTCCAGATCCTCCCTGGCGAGCCTGCAGGCGGCCCCAAGCCCCACACAAAGGAAGGCACTCTCGGTCCCCGCCCTTCGTCCCCCTTCCTGCCCAGCCCCGTGGATCAGCGGGACCAGAGAGACCCCCTCCTTCACGAAGAGTGCACCGATCCCCTTGGGGGCGTAAAGCTTGTGGCCCGCCACCGTGAGGAAGTCCACCCCTAGGTCACCGACGGACACCGACACCTTCCCCACGGACTGAGCGGCATCGGTGTGGAACAGGACGCCCGCCTCCCTGGCTATGGCGCTCAGCTCCTTGATGGGCTGGAGCGTGCCCACCTCGTTGTTGGCGTGCATGATGCTGACCAGGATGGTCTCCGGCCGGAGGGCCTCTTTGAGTTCCCTCGGATCCACCCGGCCGTACCTGTCCACACCGAGGTAGGTCACCTCCACCCCTTCCGTCTCCAGGTAACGGCACGGCTCGAGGACGGAGGGGTGTTCGATCTGGGTGGTGACGATGTGCCTGGGCCGGCCGCGATGGGCGGCGGCCACCCCCTTGATGACCATGTTGTTGGCCTCGCTCCCCCCGCTGGTGAATACGACCTCATGCGAGGCGCAACCCAGGAGCTCGGCCACCTCCCTGCGGGCCCCTTCCACGGCCTCCCTGGCCCTCTGCCCCAGGGGATAACGGCTGCTGGGGTTTCCGAACTCCTGACGGAGGAAGGGCTCCATAGCGTTGGCCACTAGCGGATCTATGGGGGTCGTGGCATTGTAGTCGAGGTATATCATGATCTGCCCTCCGGGGAGAGTATGATGGATCGGGGATGCGCTCGGCTCCGTCGAGCCGGCAGATCCAGGCCGCCCGTTGAAGTATAGCCCGAAGCGTCCCTGCATGCCAGCCGAGGGGTCAATGAGGGGCCATGGGGACCCCACGCGCAGGCCACTCCTTCCCCGAGGGACATGGGCGGGCCGCCGGAAGCGACTCAGGGCGTGATGGATCCCTTTGCAGGAGCGGCCTGCTTACGGTAGACTTCGAATAGGATGCCGGGGCAGAAAGAATAGAATCGACCCGTAAGTGATCACAGGGTGACGGCGTTTCTCGCAGCGGCTTGGCGGAGGGGCTTCGACTTTCCAGGATTTGGACCTGGGGAAGCCCCCTCGGCCGAAGCTGAGCTGAGGCCGACCGAGGGAGGGGGCAAGAACCTGCCTGTGCGTCGCACGCAGACAGGTCCCCCGGAGGCCAAATCCCTCCGGGAATCGGGCATAGACGAAACAGACGAGATAGTGCAGCCAGATGAGATAGACGGAACGGACCGAATAGACCAAATAGACGGAATAGACCAAATAGACGGAACAGACGGAATAGACGGAATAGACCGGATGGACGATACAGACCAAGGCCGTCACCGCCCGCGACCAGTTGCATCGACCCAGGCCAAGGCGTGAGGGATGAGCCGCGCGGTAGGCATCTTCAGCGGAGGTCTCGACAGCATGCTCGCTGTGGAGGTCCTTCGCAGGCAGGGGGTGGAGGTCCTCGCGTTGACCTTCGAGAGCCCCTTCTTCGGGAGCGAGCGCGCCAAGGAGTCCGCAAGGCTCCTCGGGGTTCCCCACCGGGTCATGGATCTCACCGGCGACGAGATCGAGATCGTCGTCTCTCCCCGCTTCGGTTTCGGCAGGAACATGAATCCATGCATGGATTGCCACGCCCTCATGTTCAGAAAGGCAGGGGAGTTGCTGGACCAGGAGGGTTACGACTTCCTCTTCTCTGGGGAGGTCCTGGGGCAAAGGCCTTTCTCCCAGAATCGCCAGGCCCTGGAGACGGTCGCAAAGGCGTCAGGGCGGGCCCATCTGATCTTGCGCCCGCTCAGCGCCCTGCTCCTCCCCCCTAGTGGACCGGAGCAGAGGGGGCTGGTGGATCGAGGACGCCTGTTGGGACTCAAGGGGCGTTCGCGCAAGCCTCAGATGGCGCTGGCCCGACAGTGGGGCATCACCCATTACCCGAGTCCTGCGGGTGGATGCCTCCTGACCGACCCCATGTTCTCCAGACGGCTTTCCGACCTGCTCAAGAACGAGCCCTTCTGGTCCCAGAGGGACCTCCGCCTCCTGTCCGTGGGCCGACATCTCCGGATCTCCCCCCGGAGGAAGATAGTGGTGGGGAGAAATAGGATCGACAACGAACGTCTGGAGGCCTTGGCCCATGAGGAAGATGTGCTCCTCACGGCACTGGGGCATCCCGGACCCCTGGTGCTCGTGCCCTACGGCGGGCCGCCGGAGCTCTTGGAGGAGGCCGCCTCTGTCTGTCTTCGATACGGGGACGCCCCCGCGGGCCATGCCCATCCCGTGCTGCTTCGCCAGGGGCGGCGGCAATGGGTGATAGAGGCCAAGGCCTGCGAGCCGGATCGGGCGGCACAGTGGATCATTTGAGGGCGGGCAGCCGTTCTTGCTACCACCCGGTGAGTATGGTACATTTTTCGAGTGGTCCGTCATCCTGGGTCCGATCTCATGCCCGTCTACGAATACAAGGCTCTGGATCAGCGAGGGAAAAAGGTATCTGGATTGGTGGATGCGGACAGCCCGCGTCTGGCGCGTCTGAAGCTGCGTGGCGATGGGCTCTATCCGGTGGAGATCCGATCCGGATCGGAGGCGGGGGAATCCACGGTCCTGGCGGCCCCTGCCATCCCTCGAGAGGCGAGCATCTCACGACTCTTCCGCCGGATCAGACCGCAAGAGAGGGCCTCCCTTACGAGGCAGTTGGCCACACTGGTGGGTGCGGGCATCCCGGTGGTCGGGGCCCTCGAGACGATCATCCAGCAGACATCCAGTCGCCCCCTTCGGCGGGCCCTGCTGGATATCAGGGAGGAGGTCCTGGGGGGTAGCCCTCTTGCAGATGCCCTCTCCAAGCACAGGTGGCTCTTTTCGGAACTCTACGTCAACATGGTCCACGCAGGGGAGACCAGCGGGGCCCTGGAGGCGGTCCTCCACAGGCTGGCGGACCTCCTGGAGAGGACCATGAAGCTCAGGAACCGGGTTCAGGCCGCCCTCTTCTACCCCATCACCATGATGGGGATAGGCGCCGCGGTGCTCGTCTTCCTCTTGGTATACGTGGTGCCGATAGTCACCCGACTCTTCACCGAGGCCAAGCAACAGCTCCCCAGACCGACGCTGATCCTCATCGGCGCGAGCAACTTCCTGACCCACTCGTGGTGGGCCTTGCTCCTTGGGTCTGTGGCGGCTGCCGTGCTGGTTCAGCGCTTCCTGGCCACCCCGGCTGGCCGGCTCCAGTGGGATCGCATCAAGCTGCGCCTCCCCCTCTTCGGGCCCCTCTACCTGAAGCTGATCATCGCCCGCTTCGCCAGGACCCTCGGGACCCTCCTTCAAGGGGGGCTTCCCCTCACTTCGTCCCTCGGAATCGTCCAGCATGTGATCGCCAACAGCTTTATGGCGCGGCACGTGGAGAAGGCAATGCAGGAGGTGAACGAAGGGGAGGAGCTGACAGTCCCTTTGGAGAAGAGCCGTTCCTTCCCCCCCATGGTGATACAGATGCTGGCCGCGGGGGAAAGAAGCGGTGCGATGGAGGAGATGCTCCTGAGGATAGCCGACGCGTACGAGGACGAGGTGGAGACGAGGGTGTCGGCCCTCACCTCCCTCTTGGAGCCTTTCTTGATCCTGGTGATGGGGCTCCTGGTGGGCTTCATAGTTATCTCCATCCTTCTGCCGATCCTGCAGATGAGCAGGCTGCTCGGATGACGCTCCCAGGACAATGACGGGAAGGAGGAATGCATGAAGAAAGAGGCGCGGGAACCAGGCGAGAATCAGCGGACAGGGACCGAACCCCCCCAGCCGGACCGGCATGAGAAATCCGGTTTCACCCTCATCGAGCTCATGGTGGTCATCGCCATCCTGGGGATCCTCGCTGCCTTAGTGGCCCCTTCCATTATCGGGAGGAAGGAGGACGCCATGCGCGCCTCGGCCAAGGTCCAGATCCGCAACTTCGAACAGGCCCTCAAGCTCTTCTATGTGGATAACGGCTTCTACCCTTCCACCGAGCAGGGCCTCCAGGCCCTGGTGGAAAAGCCAGCCATAGGCAGAATCCCCGTCAAGTGGAGGGAGGGGGGTTACCTGGAAAGGAGCAGCGTCCCCAAGGACCCGTGGGGCAATCCTTACGTCTATCTGTCCCCGGGGGTGCACAACAGGGATTTCGACATCATCTCCTATGGGGCTGACGGGCAGGAGGGGGGAGAAGGCAAGGATGCCGACATCCAGAGCTGGGCGCTGGACGAGAATTGACGAGGGTTTCACCCTACTGGAGGTCATGGTAGTGGCTGTCCTCGTCGCCACCCTGGCCGTGGTGGCCATGCCTCGCTTCCAGCAGCTCCTGAGCCCGGATGTGGAACGGGACGTCCAGAGGGAACTGGAGAACCTCCTTCTGGCTGTCCGCAGTGAATCCATACTGAGCCGAAACCCGCTGGCCATCCTGTACAGCGTGGAAGAGGGGATATATCGCACGGCCGTTGTCACCGCCGACGGCCGCGTCGTAACGGAAGGAGATCCGCTGTCCATGGTCAAACGCCTGCCGGAAGGCCTGATGTTCATGGACATCGTCACCTCCTTGGAGGGGGGCGCGTCGCGAGGCTTGTGCTTCACGGTCGTCTGGCCCAGCGGTTGGGTGGAGCCCACCACCCTGCACATCCAGGACCGCAACGGCAGGCCTCATACCCTCTTCATAGAACCCATTTCCGGGACGGTTCGCATGGAGGAAGGTTATCTGACCAGGAGGAGGGCCCAACAGTGAACAACGGGACAAGGGCGTCTCGAGGATTCACCTTGCTGGAGGTCACCTTGGCATTGGCCATCATGGCTGTGGCCTTCACGGCCCTGTCAGTCTTGCAAAGCCGCAACCTCACCCTGGCGGCCGAAGACCTCGCCATCACCAGGGCCACCCTCGCATCCCGGGACCTCCTGGCCAGGATTCTCTCCGGCGCTTTACCCGTCCAGAGCGCCGACGGCGAGATGGGGCCGGATCATCCTGGTTGGAGATGGGCCATCCGCGTTCGGGAGGAAGCAGGCTCCAGTCTGAGGCGAGTGGACATGCTCGTCTTCGAGGAGAGGGCGGGACCCGAGAAGGGGTTCTCGTTCTTTCTCCTGCTCCGGAAGGAGAGGGAGGAGAGGTTGTGAAGAAGGGCTTCACGATGCTGGAGATCCTCGTGGCGATGTCGCTCCTGTTCGTCGTGTTGGCTACGGTCTACCAGACCTTCCAGGTCCATGTCCAGAGCACGGAGAGGACCCACTGCTTGCTCAAAGAGGCCCAAAGCGCCAGGATGGTCCTGACCATGATGGCGAGGGACCTCCAGTCGGCGTATTGGGAGCCGTCTGAAGGGGAGGAGACGGAGGAGGAACTCCCGGAAGGGTCGGCGGGTACGAAGAAGCTCACTGCAGAGAGGGCCAAGGAGGCCGAGATCTTGTTCATGGTGCAGCCCATCCAGGAAGAGGGAAAACCGTGGGACCGCATGGCCTTCCTCACCCTGGCCCCCCCTCTGGGCCCTGTGGCCTCTCGGCACCCGTGGGTCCGTGCTGTGGAATATCGCCTCGTCCGGGACGCGGAGAGCGGGCGCGGGGTCCTGGTCAGACGCGAGAACGCCATGCCTGGAAAGGATTTGCTGGCGGGAGGCGAGGAGTGGGCCCTCGCTGAGGACGTGTTGGGTTTCGAGGTTCAATGCATGGACCTGGACGGGGAGCCGACCAATGGCTGGGATTCCCGCGAAAGGGGTTATCTTCCCGCATCGGTCCTCCTGCACCTCTGGATGCACGACCCGCGCAGAGCGGGTGACCCCCCGACCCTCTACTCCATCCGGGTGGCGTTGCCGCCTTCAGGCGAGGAGCTGTATGAAGGCGAAAAGTCCTCGTAGCAGGTCCGTGAATGGGGCGCCCCCTTTCCCCGCTCGATCTCGGGCTACCGTCCGAAGGACTGCCCACGAGGCGGAGAGGAGGGCCATCGAAAAGGGGGAGCCCTGGGTGGGGCGCAAGGGGGAGCCCTCCGGCATGGCCTTGCTCATCACGCTCTTGATCATGTTGATCCTGGCGGTCCTGGTCAACCGTTTCGCCTTCGCCACCCGCGTGCACATTGCCGCCGCGGTCAACTCGAGAGACCAGTTTCAGGCCGAGTGCCTGGCCTTGTCCGGCGTGGAGCTGGCTTTGGCCCTCTTGGAGGAAGACGACACACCGGAGGTGGACCATTTGGCTGAGCCTTGGGCCCTGTCCCGGGAGCTGTCCGGTGAGGAGCTCGGGCTTCCGGATGCGGCCTTGGCAGTGAGGGTGGAGGATGAGAGTGCCAAGATCGACATCAACCGAGTCGTCAAGGAGGACGGTTCGACCACCGACGAGTTCGTCCACAGACAACTCGACCGTCTCCTGGAGATATTCGGGATATCCTCGGATCAGCGGGATGCCCTGCTGGACTGCCTCGAGGATTGGCTGGACGAGGACGACCTGCAGAAGCTCAACGGGGCGGAAACGGCCTTTTACCAAGGCCTTGACAACCCATATGTCGCACGCAATGGCCCCTTGCGCTCCACAGGGGAGCTCGTCCTGGTCAAGGGCTGGAAAGAGGTCCTGGATGTCCGTCTCGACGACGGGCGAACCATCCTGGACTTCCTCACCACCGGTCCCACGGACGGGACGATAAATGTCAACACGGCCTCCCCCTTGGTGCTGATGACGCTCGCCACCGAGATCGATGAATCCTCCGCGGAGCAGGTGGTCACCCTCAGGGAGGAGGCCCCCTTGACAGGACCCCAATTGCTTCCACCGGCCTTTCGCAAAAAGGGCGTCCAGTCTCATATCCGTTTCAACTCGAACCTCTTCTCCGTGCAGGCCGAAGGGCTGTTCAGGCGCGCCGCCTCCAGGGTGGTGGTCCTTGCGAAGAGGGAGGAGGACAGGGTGGAGGTATTGAGGAGGAGGGTCGATTGATGTGGGACAGAAGGATCCTCGGGGTGGATATCGGGACCTCGGCGGTGAAGGTGGCCCAGGTCACGGTCTCGCCCGGGGGGAAGAGGCAGCTGCAGCGGCTGGCCCTGTGCGAGGACCTGGAGGAACTGGCCGGGTTGCTTTCATCCAGGCCTTGGTGGAGGGATGGGGATCGGATCCACGTCGGGTTCCCCTCCGAAAGGACAGTGGTACGAAGGCTGAAGATGCCCTTTCGGGACCCAGCCAAGATCCAGAATACACTCCCCTTCGAGCTGGAGGGCGAGCTCCCCTTCCCGGTGGAGGAGATCGTGGCCGGATATCTTGTCCTGAGCAGGGGGCGCGATGGCACGGAGTTGATGGCAATGGCCGCCCCCAGGTCCGAGGTCACAGGCTGGCTGGAACGGTTGCGAGCCCTCGGTGTCGATCCCGCTGTGCTGGAGCCGGACCTAGCCGCCCTAGCCCGTCTTGTCGTGAGGAGCCGGCTCGAGGGGGAAGGCGCTGTGGGGCTCCTGGACATGGGGGCATCCAAGACCAATTTGATCCTGATCAATGGCGGCCAGCTCGCAGCCCTCAGGACCATTCGGCAGGGACTCGGCGGGGAGGAGGCCTCCCTG
>Ga0068707_1001022_pt1 | contig 19231 bp, 15 predicted proteins | sample YNPNPMetaG_FD_66600 | JGI IMG/M metagenome (GOLD analysis project Ga0068707, IMG submission 66600) | Anoxygenic and chlorotrophic microbial mat microbial communities from Yellowstone National Park, USA - YNP NP MetaG | ecosystem: Environmental > Aquatic > Thermal springs > Hot (42-90C) >...
GGCGCGGCGGCTCTTGGCGGCGGCATGGGATGCCGCCGCTACGGTCCCCCTCTCCTGGCGGCGGCATGGGATGCCGCCGCTACGGTCCCCCTCTCCTGGCGGCGGCATGGGATGCCGCCGCCACGGCATGGGATGCCGCCGCTACGGGATGGGATGCCGCCGCTACGGGATCGCCGGACCCCGCCCGCGGTCACCGCCGCCAGGCCTGGGTCAGTGCGACCTGCGCTGCGTATGCAGCAACCTGCCGCTCGATCTCCGCTTCGTCCCAACCCAAACGGGGGGCCATCTGCTCCGCGACCGCCCGCGCCCGTGATAGCCCTCCATCCGGCGCCTCATAGATGACGTGGGTGCGGCGCATCAGCACGTCGCACAGCGTCACCGCCATCTCATGCTGCACCGCATACAGCCCCTCTGCTATCAGGTAAGGCAGCCCCGGCACGATGCGCTCCCCCAGGGCGGGATTCTCCTCCGCGTAGGCCAGCACCCAGCGGGCATCCCCGCCGTAGGTATCGGCCAGGCGCCTGCCTACCGTCTCATCCACGCCGCTCAAGGTCAATGGTTCGAACTGCGCCCCCTCCAGCGGTTCCCGCGTGCGGCATTCCGCCTGCGCTGTCAGGCCGAACTGTCCCGCCAGCCGCTGCTGCACCCGGTCAGTCATCTGTTTGGCCATCAGCCGGGCAGTGGTCAGTTTGCCGCCCGTGATGGTGAACAACCCCGAGGGGTCTTCCAGAATGACGTGGGCGCGAGAGACAGCCGAGGGGTGGCCGGGGGCGGAGACGAGCGGACGCAGGCCGGCGAAGGTGCTGACGATGTCGGACTCGCTCACCTGAGCGCCGGGGAAGGTGTGCCACATCGCCTCCAGCAGGTAGGCCACATCCTCCGCCGTCGCCGCCGGAGCGTCTGGGTCGCCCTGATAGTCGGTATCGGTCGTGCCCACCAGCGCGAAGTCCCCCCAGGGGATGAGGAAGATATGCCGTCCGTCGCGGGGGACGCTGAAGAGCACCGCGTGCTGGCAGTTGAGCCGCACGCGGGGGATCAGCAGGTGAATCCCCTTGGTTGGGCGGACCATCGGGCGTTCACGCGCCGTGTCCAGCGTCCGCAGGCTATCTACCCAGATGCCGGTGGCATTGACGACCACCCTTGCCCGCACCTCGATCTGTCGGCCGCTGCGCTCGTCCACCACCTGCGCACCCACGACGCGCCCCTGGGCCTTGAGCAACCCCACGACGCGGGCGTAGTTGGCCACCACCGCGCCGTTGAGGTGGGCCGAACGAGCCATCGTCAAGGTCAGGCGGGCGTCGTTGACCTGGGCGTCGTAGTAGCGGGCCACGGCCATCAACCCGCGGCCGGCCACGAGCGGCTCGCGCCGTCGCACCTCGTCCAGCGGCAGCCAACGGTGGTTCTGTACATTACGGAAAAGGCTCAGCGCATCATACAGCGTCAGGCCGATGCGCAGTTTCCAGGCCGCAGGTTTCTCCCCCACGTAGAGGGGGTAGAGGAAGGCCAGCGGGCGCACCAACCGCGGGGCGATCTGCCGCAGGATGCGCCGCTCGTTGCAGGCGTCGAAGACCAGCCTGAACTCGCCGTATTCCAGGTAGCGGATGCCACCGTGGACCAGGCGGGTGGAACGGCTGCTGGTGCCGCTGGCGAAGTCCCCCTTCTCGACCAGGGCGGTGTGCAGGCCGCGCAGGGCTGCGTCGCGGGCGATCGCCGCGCCGGTGATCCCCCCGCCGATGACCAGCAGGTCGAACGTCTCGCTGCCCAGCCGCTCCAGGTTCTCCTGGCGGGCAGCGGCGGAGAACGGACGGTAGTAGTCGGGTTGGCTCACGAGTCACCTCGACAGGGGGACCACGTCGGGTCGCCGCGCAGCAGGCCGGGGTTCATGATCCCCGCCGGGTCGAGCGTCTGCCGCAGCGCGCGCAGGGTGGTCAGGCCCAGCGGGCCGATCTCCTGCTCCATCCACGGGGCATGGTCGCGGCCAATGCCGTGGTGGTGGCTGAGCGTGCCGCCAGCGGCGAGGATGGCCTCTGTCGCTGCGCGCTTCACCGCCCACCACTGCGTGATCTCCTCGCCGGGCGCCTGGCGTCCCAAAAAGGTGGTGTAGAGGGAGGCACCCCATTCGTACATGTGGGAGACGTGGGTCATCACAAACCCCGGCCCCCCACCGGTGGCCTGGATCGTGGCGCGGATCGCAGCGGTCATTTCCTCGTAGACGTGTAGCAGGTTGGACCACGAGGTGGCGGTCTCCAGCGTATCCACCATCACCCCCACCCCCAGGAGCGTGTCGCGCAGGTAGGGCTGGGCAAAACGGTCCCTCTTCCACGACCGGCCCACGGCTGCGCCCAGAGCCAGCCCGCCGTGGTCGCGGCAGAGCGGCAGGGCCTGTCGCCAGAGCCGGCGCACGCCTTGCGGTTCGCCGTCATAGCCCAGGATCAGCAGGCAACTGCCGCCAGCAAGGTCGTATCCTTTTCCGTGCAGGTAGGATTCCAGCACCTGATCCACCAGCGCCCGCAGGCCGTGGTGTTCGTGGCCCAGCACGGCAAACGCAGCGGTCTCGCTGGCGTCGGAGAGACGGGCGATGGTGGGCTTGGGGCCATGCTGCATCAGGTCACGCAGCGCCGCCACGCCGTCCTCCAGGTTGTGGAACAGGATGCCGCGGTAGTCCTGCACCGCCGGGCGGGGATGGATGCGCATCGTGGCCTCGACGATCACCCCACAGGTGCCCTCAGAGCCGATAATGAGGTTGAGCAGGGAGGGACCGGTCGCAGTGGCAGGGGTGTCACGGGTCTCCAGGATACCCGTCGGCCCCACCAGCCGCACCGCCTGGGTCATGTGCTCGATCTTGCCGTAGCCGGTGGAGGTCTGCCCGGCAGCGCGTGTGGCGATCCAGCCGCCGAGGGTGGAGAACTCGAAGGATTGCGGGAAGTGGCCCAGGGTGAAGCCCTGCGCATTGAGCAGCGCCTCCACTTCCGGGCCGGTGGCCCCGGCCTGCAGGCGCGCCGTCCACGAGGTACGGTCGAGCGCCACCAGACGGTCGAGGCAGGCCAGGTCGAGGGTGAGCACCAGCCGTTCGCCCGGCTCTGGTTCAACCCCACCCAGGACGCTGCTTCCCCCGCCGAAAGGGATGACCGCGATGTCCCGGTCGGCGGCCCAGGCCAGCACACTGGCCACCTGTCCCTCGTCGGCGGGGTAGACGACCACGTCGGGTGGGTTGGGGATGTCCCCGGCGCGGATGCGCACCAGGTCGCGGTAGGCCTTGCCGTAGGCGTGTTCCACCCGACAGCGCAGGTCGGTGCGCACCGCCTCCGCTCCCACCCGTCGCACCAGCGAAGCCAACACCGGGTCGTCCAGCCGCGGCGGACGCAGGCGAATCTCCTCCAGAGATACAGGAGGCCGGTGCGTCAGTTCGGAGGGGAGTTCCAACCAGGCCTGCAGCGTCGGCCAAAAGCGGGAACGGCCAACCAGAGAGTAGTCCTGGTCGAGGGTACCCCAACCCCACCAGCGAAGGTTCGGAGTGTCCATTGGGCCTCAGGAACTGCTGGATTGTTTGGGTAGTTTGGGTATCAACCAGGAGAGGAAGGCGTTGACGCTGCGGGTCTGCAGCAGGACTATCCCTGGCCCCTTCAGGTCAACCACCAGCCCCTCGCCGCTGAAGAGGGTGGACTTCAGCCCGCCGATGGCGCGGACGTTGAAGCCGATCCGCTCGGAGAAGGCCACCAGATGGCCGGTATCCACGGTGTAGACCTGGCCCGTGGCCAGTTCCATCTCCATGATCGCGCCGTAACTGGAGAGGACGAGCGTGCCGCTGCCGGCGGCGCGCAGCATGAACAGCCCCTCGCTGGCGAAGAAGGTCTTGGCCCCGCCCCACTTGGTGTCCAGTTCGATGCCCTCCGATGAGGCGACGTAGGAGCCGGACTGCACCAGCAGGGTCTCGTTCTGCATCTGACGCACGGCGATGTCGCCGGGGAGCGCTGGGGCGAGCAGTACCTCGCCGCCCTGACCGGGGGCGTGGTAAGTGTTGATGAAGAAGGATTCTCCGCCCAGCACCGAGCGGGCCAGGCTCTTCAGTATGCCGCCCCTGGCTTTCGTCTCCAGGGTGACCCCGGCGGACATGCCGACCATCGCGCCCCCTTCGACCTGGATGATCTCGTTGGGAGCCAGACGGGCCACGGCCAGGGAGTAAGAAGGACGGTAGCGGACCTCGACTTCCATCGTACACCTCCCTTTAGGACTGAGGATCAAGCGCGAGGATAGTGTACAACGGAACCGGGTAGGGCGCAAACGGGGCGTGGCCCGGGATTTCGAAGCAAATCCCAATCTGGGGACGGAGTCGAGGCTTTAGCCGGCGCACAAGAAGACCTCCGAGACCTGTGCGGCCTCGGAGGTCCTTTGGGAGGGATTGCTCAGTCGCCTACGGGCGGCCGGCCTGCATGGTCGGTTGCGGACCCTGAGAGGAACCACCCTGTGGCCCACCAGCCCCCTGTCCACCCTGCGGCGTGGCCGTAGGCGAGCCGGGGCCCGGCCCATTCTGGTTCTGCGCTCCTTGTGGCGTGGCGGTCGGCATGCCCTGTTGATCCTGGGGCCGTTCCTGGGTACGCTGTTGTTCCTGGGCCTGCTCCTGGGTGCGGTCTTGTTCCCGGGTCTGATCCTGGGTGCGATCTTGTTGCTGGTCGCGCTGACGGTCCTGCTGCGGGCCGGCTCCCGGCGTGCAGGTCGGTGCTGGTCCCCCCGGCTGTGCTCCGCCTCCCGGCGGCGCGACCGTCGGCGGCACAGGAGGCTGCACCTCGTCCGGTGCTCCCTCCCGGTGTTGATGGTGCCAGCGGAAGGTCTGGGGATCGTCCAGGCCCTGCGCTGCTGCGTTGTGGCTCTGCTGGCAGGCCTGCCAGGCTCGCTCCAGGCCCTGCTGGGCCGCCTGCGGCGCCATGCTTCTGACCCGCTCGAGCACCTGCAACTGGGTCTGTGTGCGCTCGGCGATCTGTGCCAGAAGGGCCAGCATCTGCGGTTCCGGCGCCTGTGCCGCCCCTTCCAGGGCACGCTGGAGATGCCGCTCCATGCGCAGGGTCACCTGTTCAGGTACTGGCTGTCCGTTTTGGACCAGCGCCTCCATTTCCGCTAACCGCTCGTCGGCCAGATGAAGGGCCATTTCGGCCTGGGCCGTCGGTCCAGCGGCGAACTCCAGGCGCACATCCTCCACGGCCAGTTTCACCGGGTACAGCCAGGCGCCAGGAAGGCTATCCGCCGCTGCCGCGGCGACGCCGCCCCCGGCGGCCATCGTGGCGATCACAGCCACCAGGGCTATCACTGCCCATCGTGTCATCCATCTGAATCCCATCGGACGCTCCTTTTGTTGTTCAGGTATAGGTACGACAGCGGCAGGCCGCTGCTGGCCGGCTGCGGCGAGGAACCGCGCCCGTCCCGCAGCCAGGCCGCCAGGCGGCGGCGCGACGACAGCGTGATGCCGGGCGGTCGCCATAGCCGCCTGAAGCAGCGGACGCAGTTCACCGGCGCGTTGGGGGTAGAGCCGCAGCGCCTCTTCGACGTCCCCTGTGCGCGCCATCTCTTGAAGGCAGTCCTCCAACATCCGCTCAAGCGACATCTGTTTCATCTTCTCCGTCCTTCAGCAGGTTGCGTAGCGTGACCAGGGTGCGGTGCTGCCACACCTCGATAGCCCCGACGCTCTTGCCCATGATCTCGGCGACCTCCCGGGCGCTTCGTTGCTCGCCGAAGCGCAGGGCCAGCAGGTGTTGCTGGTCGGGTGTCAGGCGACCGAGGGCGGCCCGCAGGCGCCGACGGGAGAGCGATTCAGTCAGCGCGGAGTCCGGATCGCCCTCAGTCGCCATCAAACTCTCATCCAACGCTACCTCCGCCACCCTTGCCTGCCTGCGGTAGTGGTCCACCACCAGGTTGTGCGCGATGCGGTACAGCCATCCGGCGAAGGATGTATGCCAGAACCGCTCCGAGCGGAGTGCCTGAAGCACTCGCACGAAGACCTCGCCTGTCAGGTCCTCCGCCGCTGCCGCATCCCCCAGCCGTCGGAAAAGGTAGGCATAGATCTGGGGGGCATAGCGGTCGTACAACTCTCCCAGCGCGCGCTCGTCGTAGGTCTGCGCCCGTTCCAGCAGCGTGTGCTCATCTGTCACGTGACTTCGCTCTCCACTTATCAAGACGTAGAACACCGCCAAACCTTACTCTCCGTCCCCCGCCTCCACCGGCTGTAGACAATCCTCCGAAATATCGTATAATACTCCAACCCGTTTGTGGAGGGAAGAGCATGCCCCGTTATCAGCGTCCCACCGGCACTCTGGACATCTTGCCCGAAGATCAGGCCTACTGGGAGCACGTGCGGGCGCACGCCTGTCGTCTGGCGCAGCGGGCCGGTTTCGAACGGCTGGACCTGCCGTTGTTCGAGACGACCGAACTCTTCGCCCGCGGCATCGGCACCGGCACGGACGTGGTCGAGAAGGAGATGTACACCTTCAAGGACAAGGGCGGGGATTCCCTAACCCTGCGCCCAGAGTTCACCGCCGGGGTGATCCGCGCTTACATCGAGAACGGCCTCCACGTCCGCCCGCAGCCGGTCAAACTCTACTCTATCGGCCCGGTCTTCCGCTACGAACGCCCCCAGGCCGGCCGCTACCGCCAGCACACCCAGTTCAACATGGAGATCCTGGGCGAGCAGGACCCGGCGGCCGACCTGGAGGTCATGCTGCTGGTGTGGGACCTGTACGCCGATCTGGGCTTCCGCGACCTGGCCTTCCAGCTCAACTCCACCGGCTGCCCCCGGTGCCGCCCGGCCTACGTGGAGGTGCTCAAGGGCTACTACCAACAACACCTTGCCGAAATCTGCCCCGACTGTCAGCGCCGCCTGGGCACGAATCCGCTGCGCGTGCTGGACTGCAAAGTCGCGGGCTGCCAGCCGGTCATCGCCGACGCGCCGCGCATCGGCGACCACCTGTGCGACGAGTGCGCCACCCACTTCGCCCAACTTCGCGAGTACCTGGACCTCCTCCAGCGGCCCTACACGCTCAACCATCGTCTGGTGCGCGGGCTGGACTACTACACCAAGACCGTGTTCGAGGTCTGGGCCGCGGGCATCGGCGCCCAGGCAGCGGTCTGCGGCGGCGGACGGTATGACGGCCTGATCGAGCTCCTGGGCGGGCCACCGACTCCCGGCGTGGGCGTGGCAGTGGGGTTGGAGCGGATCATCCTGGGGATGAAGGCCCAGGGGGTGAGCGTGCCTGACCTGCCCGCCCCGCCGGTCTTCCTGGCCCACCTGGGGCCGCAGGCCAGACTTGAGGCGGTGCGCGTGGCCGAGGACCTGCGTCGCGCTGGCATCGGCGTCTGGCTGGCTTTCGGCGAACGGGGGCTGAAGAGCCAGTTGCGCGAGGCTGGCAAACGCGCCGCCCGCTTTGTGGTCATCCTGGGGGAGGAGGAACTGGCCCGCGGTCTGGCCACCCTGCGCGACATGACGGCTGGCGAGCAACAGGAAATCCCGCTGGCGGAGCTGACCTCGTGGCTGCAGAGACGAGCCGTCCCATAACCACGGTCGGTGTGGTGCGCCATCCCAATATCCCGGCCTCCAACCCGCTGGCCGACGCCATCCTCTATGCCGTGCGTCAGCATGGGGTGAAGGCCTGGGACTGCGTGGGGTTGGACGGGACGGAGACGCTGGAGCGGGTGGCGCAGACCGACCTGCTGGTCACGTTGGGCGGCGACGGCTCTATCCTGCGTGCTGCTCGCGCTGCGGCTGGCCATCCCACCCTCATCCTGGGCATCAACCTGGGGCGGATGGGCTTCCTCACCGAGACAGAGCCGGAGCGCTGGCAGGAGGTGCTGCCGCGGGTGCTGCGCGGCGACTACTGGGTCGAGGAACGCATGATGCTGCGCGGCGAAGCCCGTCGGGAGGACCATTTGCTGGCCCAGGAGGAGGCGCTGAACGATGTGGTGGTGGGACAGGGGGTGTTGGGGCGCGTCGTGCGGCTGGAGGTGTATGTGGACGGGGAGCCGCTGACGACCTACGTCGCCGATGGGCTGATCGTCGCTACGCCCACCGGCAGCACCGCCTACGCCCTGGCCGCTGGCGGGCCGATCATGCCTCCCCGGCAGCGCAATATCCTTCTGGTGCCCGTCGCCCCCCATCTCAGCCTCGACCGTGCCGTGGTGCTGGCCGAGGGGGCGCGGGTACAGGTGGTCGTCCGCGGCCACTCTCCCGCTGCACTGGCTCTGGACGGGCAGAACGTGATCCAGTTGCGCGCCGGCGACGAAGTGCAGGTCAGCGCCAGCCCCCATGTGGCCCGTTTCGCCCGCGTGCGGGAGCGCGGCTACTTCTACCGCACCCTGATGGCCCGGCTGGTGCCGAGGGAGGGGTAGGCGATCCACAATGAAGCAGATGTTGCTGTTCGAGATAGAGCGCGAACTCTCGACCTGGCCAGATACCGAAGCCCGGCGATTGGAACAGGAATACGCCTCTTTGCTCCGTGAGGATCTGCAATTGGGGGGCCTGGTTTCTTATGTCGGTAACAAAGAGGTGCCCCTCCTGCGCCTGTATCGGTATAAGGAGGCCTTCGCCTTCCACTTCGTGGACAGATGGATAACCCGGTTTGAACTTGGCAGGGAGGATTGCGTTCTGGACCCCTTCTGTGGGATGGGCACCACGCTACTGGCGGCTTCTTGCCGGGGGATACCTGCTATTGGAACCGATCGCCTGCCAGTCGCGGTGTTCATTGCCCGTACTCTCCCCCTCTTCTTCCAGGTACGCCCTGGAGAACTGACTGAGGTTTTTGAGCATCTTCGGCAAGCCGTTCCTTCGGCCAGGCCTGCCCCTGTCGCGACGGACGTGGCAATTGTGAGTGCTGCGTTTCCCGCCGACATCCTGCTGACGTTGCGCTGCTGGAAAGCGGCCATTGACAACCTGGAATCGCCATTCCAAGAGATTTTCCTGCTTCTGTTCTTCTCAGTCCTGGAAGCCTGTAGCTACACCTCCAAAGACGGTCAGTTCCTACGGTTGAGGCGAGATAAACAGTTAGCAGACCCGGAAGAGGCACTGGCAGGAAAGGTAAGGGAGGCTGAAACGGACATCCGGTGGATTCGGGAGTTGGGGTGGGACAAGGTGTTCTCACCTTTTCGGGTTGTGCTAGGGGATACCCGGCGACTGGATGATGTTTCCTTTGATCGTCCGCCAACAGCCGTCATCACTTCTCCGCCCTACGTCAACCGGTACGACTATACCCGTACTTACTCTCTGGAGCTCTGTTTCCATTTCGTCCAGAACTTCGCCGAACTGAGACACCTGCGGCACAGCTTACTTCGTTCTCACATTGAGGCACGGCTTTCGCCTTCTGAAGAAGCTCCTCATCCGGCAGTACAAGAACTGGTGGATTTCCTGAGAGCGCGCGGCAAAGCCCTGAATAACCCTAGGATTCCAGACATGCTGACCGCCTATTTTGTGGATATGCAGACGGCTATTCGGGAGTGGAGAAGAATACTGGCCCCTTCGGCGCGCGTGGCGATGGTCGTGGACAATGTGCGCTTTGAGGGTCAAATGCTTCCGGTGGACCTGATTCTCTCCGAAATGGCCGAAGAAGAGGGCTTCGCTGTGGAGGAAATTGTCGTTGCCCGGTACAAAGGGAACAGCTCCCAGCAGATGAGCCGGTACGGGCGCGTCCCGGTGCGGGAGAGCATCGTCGTCTGGAGGAGGCGGGAATGACCTCAGATTCCAAACTTCAAATCTGGTTCCTGGACCAATTGAGCAAGAGCGAGTTCTTCCACCAGAAACTCCACGAGTGGAAGATGCTCTCTGTGGGCGAAGCAGTGGAGGCCTTTAGAGGGGAAACTCTTCAATGGAATCTGCCCGAGCTGGGCATTTCCGAATCCGCTTGGAATAGAGTCATTCACAGAGGGATCAGGCCAGTCACCGTCTTTGCTCACCCGGAGGTCTTGAAGGGCATCCCGGGCTCGACTGGCTATTATCGGATGCTCTCCATGGTCTCTCAGAAATCTATGGCACGGGTAAGCCTCACAGTGAATGCCTACGAGGCAGGGCCGTCGGTTCCGGATTCGGCGGCTGCCAGGGAGATCGCCTGTCACCTGAATAAGATCATCAGCCGCCTGATTGAGTTTGACGAACAGGTCGACGCGCGGGAGTTTGACCTGTGGCGGGGTATGGCAGCCGGCACCCAGGCGCAAGGCTCCTGGCAGAACACCAAAGGTGGGCGAGTGGAGGCTCTGATGAAAGGCCTCATCCGGCGCGGATTACGTGAGCGAGGGTGGGTGGTCACAGAGAGCGCGGGCGGCGGGCAGATGGAACTCTCGGATGGCCGCACTGTCATGTTTGGTGATGAACCGGACATCGCTTTCTACAAAGGAGACCGAATCCGGGCGGCGGTGGAGGTCAAGGGTGGTATAGACACCGCTGGGGTTCTGGAACGTCTGGGAGCGGCACTGAAGAGTCTGAACCGGGTCAGGGAGGAAAACCCCACCGCCGTGACCATTCTGGTCATTCAGGGCGTATCCCTTACAGATAGGGCGCGGGCAGATTTGGAACTCAGCCGCCATATCATCACCCATTGGTCTACGGTAGAGAGTCTCCTGACTGAAGAGGCTGCCCGAGCCGAGGTCTTTGAACTCCTGAGCATTTGATAACGGGATGCACAATGAGTGAACCCCTTCGCTGCATCAACCATCCCAACGTCGAGACCTACCTGCGCTGCAACCGCTGCGGCGCCCCCATCTGCCCCAAGTGTGCCGTGCGCACGGAGGTGGGCTATCGCTGCCGCAACTGCATCAATCAGCAGCAAAAGATCTTCTATACCGACTTCCGCCCGGTCCACTACCTGATCGCGGCATTGGTCGCCTTCCCCCTGGGACTGGTCGGCGGCGCGCTCATCCCGGCCCTGGGTTGGTTCGCCATCTTCCTGGGGCCCCTGGCTGGCATCGGCATCGCCGAAGCGGTCCGTTGGGCCATCCGCCGGCGCCGCGGCCCGCATACCTGGCTGGTCGTCGCCGCCTGTATCCTCGTCGCCGATGGGCCATGGCTGTTGCTGGCCTTCTTCCCGGCGCTCCTCACATCCTCTGAGCCCGCTTCCTTGTTCGCAGTATGGCCCCTGCTCTGGCACATCGTCTACCTGATCGGGGCCATTAGCGCCGCCGTCGCTCGCCTGCGCACCCGTCGCCGACCCTAAAACCACTGTGTGAGGCGTGACAGAGATGCTGAAGGAACTCCACATCCGCGACCTGGCTATCATAGACGAACTCCATCTGACCTTCCCTCCCGGCTTCACTGTGCTCACGGGCGAGACCGGCGCCGGCAAGTCCATCATCATTGACGCCGTGGGGCTGGTGCTGGGGGGACGCGCCGACGTCACGGCCGTGCGCGCTGGCGCGGAACGGACCCTGGTAGAGGCGCTCTTCGCCCTCGACCCCGCCCATCAGTCTGCGTTACAGCCGCTCCTGACCGAACAGGGGCTGGAAGGAGACGACCCGGAGACGTTGCTCCTCAGCCGTGAACTGCGCGCCGAAGGCCGCACCGTCTGCCGGGTGAACGGGCGGGCAGTGACCCTGGCCCTGCTGCGCGAGGTGGCTGAAGGGCTGGTGGACATCCACGGCCAGAGTGAGCACCTCTCGTTGCTGCGCGTGCGCGAACACGTCAACCTGCTCGACCGCTTCGCCGGGCTCCAGGAGCAACGTGCCAGGGTGAGTGAACTGGCGGCCCGCATCCGCCAGGTACGCCGCGCCCGCGCCGACCTGGAACGGGACGAGCAGGAGCGAGCACGACGGATGGACCTGTTGCAGTACCAGATCGCGGAGATCGAGGCAGCGGCGCTCCACCCCGGCGAGGAGGAAACGCTGGCTGAGGAACGGGTGCGCCTGGCCAACGCCGAACAACTGGCCGCGCTGCTCGCTCAGGTGCTGCGCACGCTGGAGGAGGGGAGCGACGAGGGGGCGGCTGCCCTCGACCTGTTGGGCACGGCGTCACGGGCGCTGGCCGCGCTGGCCCGAATTGATACCACCCTCGAACCCCGCCTGCAGGAGATGGACGACCTGACCTATCGCCTGCAGGACCTGGTGGGGGCGCTGCGCGACTACCGCGAACGGGTCGAGTACAACCCCCAGCGGCTGAACGAGGTCGAGGAGCGGCTGGACCTCATCCGCCGCCTGGAGCGCAAGTACGGCTCCACCATCTCCGAAGTGCTGGCCTATGCCCGCCACGCCGCCGAAGAACTGGACACCATCACCCACAGCGAGGAGCGCATCGCCGCCTTGCGCGAGGAAGAGGAGCGGTTCCTGATCGAACTGGGACGGGTCGCCAGCGAACTCTCCCGCCGCCGGCGGGATGCCGCCCAGGAACTGGCCCGCGGCATTGAGCGGGAACTGGCCGACCTGCGCATGGAAGGGGCGCGATTCGAGGTGGATTTCCAGTGGCGGGAGGATGAGGAGGGGGTGCCGGTTGAGGGAGTTCCAGGTTCCAGGTTTCAGGTTTCAGGGGAGCCGGACAACCTGCAACCTGCAACCCTGAAGGCTGAAACCCCTTGCCGCGTCGCGTTCGATGCCACAGGCATTGACCGGGTGGAGTTCCTGGTCTCCCCCAATCCCGGCGAGCCTCCCAAGCCGCTGGCGAAGATCGCCTCCGGCGGGGAGACCTCCCGGCTGATGCTCGCGCTCAAGGCGGTGCTCTCCCGCGCCGATGAGACGCCCACGCTCATCTTCGACGAGATTGACCAGGGCATCGGCGGGCGGGTGGGTGCGACGGTGGGGGAGAAACTCTGGGCGCTGACCGTGGCTGGCGAGAATGGCGGCGTCGCCCATCAGGTGCTCTGTGTCACCCACCTCCCGCAACTGGCCGCCTTCGGCGACCAACACCTGCGCGTGGAGAAGGTCGCCGCCGAGGGTCGCACCGTCACCCGCGTCGTCGCGCTGGAGGGTGCGGAGCGGGTCGCTGAACTGGCGCAGATGCTGGGCGCCAGCGGCGAGGCGGCCTACCGAAGCGCAGAGGAGATCCTGGAGCAGGTAGACAGATGGACCCGCCTTCGGGCAAGAAGATAAGCAAAATGGGCAGAGGAGGAGATGATGAGACTGCGACACTTTATTGACACACAGGACTTCACGAAAGAGGAGTTGCTCGACATCATCGAACTGACCCGCCGCATCAAGGCTGCCGACAGGCAGGGGTGTACACCCAAACTGCTCGAAGGGGCCTCGCTGGCGATGATCTTCGAGGAGCCTTCTACCCGCACGCGAGTCTCCTTCGAGGTCGCGATGACCGAACTGGGCGGGCACGCCCTCTATCTCAAGCCAGGCGAGATCCACCTCGGCGTGCGAGAGTCTATGTACGACACAGCCAAAGTCCTCTCGCGCATGTGCGACGCCATCTTCGCCCGCACGCTCAAGCATCAGACGATCACCGAACTGGCCAGACACGCTGAGGTCCCCGTCATCAACGGCCTGACCGATTACAACCATCCCACCCAGGTTGTCTGTGATGTCCTGACCATGATGGAGCACATGCCCGCCGGGAAACGGCTGGAAGACCTGCATGTGACCTTCATCGGCGACGCCACGAATGTCCTTTCCTCGCTGATGCTCATCTGCACCCGCATGGGCATGCACTTCACCCATGCCGCGCCGAAGAAGTACCAGGCGCCAGCGGAGTGGGTCGCTCAGGCGGAAGCCAACTGCCGCGAATCGGGCGGTACGCTCACGGTCACTGACGACCCGGTGGCGGCGGTGCGCCAGGCTGACTTCATCTACACCGATCTGTGGTGGTGGGTCGGTCAGGAGGATCAGATTCCCGAGCGCCGCGCCGCCTTCATGCCAACTTACCAGGTAAACCTCGACCTGTTCAACAAAGCCCCGTCTCACTGCAAATTCATGCACTGCCTGCCCGCATCGCGCGGCGTGGAAGCCACCGATGAGGTGATGGACCATCCCCGCTCGATCATCTTCGACCAATCCGAGAATCGCCTGCACACCGAGAAAGGGTTGCTGGCCTACCTGATCTACCCCCGCCTCAAGCGGCCCTCGGAAGAACTGAAGGCGTATCATCGGGGGCAGATCGAGGCGCTGTTCGCTCATTCAGATTCTGGGAGGTAAGGAAAGATGGCCGCTGAAACTCGAACGAAAGGATTCAAGAGGGTCCTGCGCGGGCTGGACATGACTCTGTTCTCCATCTGCGCCATCATCGTGCTCGACACACTGGCCGCCTCGGCCTCCATCGGCGCTTCGTCCGTTTCCTGGTATATCATCACCCTGGTGCTGTTCTTCATCCCCTATGGTCTGATCACCGCCGAACTTGGCTCCACGTACCCGGAACAGGGCGGCATCTATGTCTGGGTGCGGCGTGCCTTCGGGGAGAAGTGGGCCGCCCGCACGACCTGGTACTACTGGATCAACGTCGCCCTGTGGATGCCCTCGGTCTACGTCCTGTTCGCCGGTGTCTTCGCCCAGTTGTTCTTCCCGGAGATGAGCCTGACGTGGATCATCGTCATCGGCATCGTGATGACCTGGATCACCGTGCTGGTCGGGATCATCACCCTCGAGATCGGCAAGTGGGTGCCGAACGTCGGCGCGATCGTCAAGGCGGTCATCATCATGGTGCTGGGCATCGGCGGGGTCATCTTCGCCCTGCGCAACGGTGTGGCTAACGACATGTCCTTCACGGCGATGCTTCCCACCTGGGATGCTGGCCTGGCCTTCCTGCCGGTCATCGTCTACAACTTCCTCGGCTTCGAACTCATGTCCGGGGCGGGCGAGGAGATGAAAAACCCGGGGCGCGACGTGCCGAAGGCCATCATCACCGCCGGCGTTTTGATCGCCTTCTTCTACCTCTTCGCCACCGTCGGCATGCTGCTGGCCCTGCCGCTCGACCAACTCGGGCTGGTCTCCGGCATCGTGGACACGCTCCAGGCGGTGCTTGGAGGGTCCACTTTGGCCAATGTGGCGGTGATCGTGCTCGGCATTGGTGCTCTGTACACCTTCTTCGCCAACATGGTCACCTGGACGATGGGCGCCAATCGCACTGCCGCGCAGGCCGCCGAGGAGGGCACGCTGCCCGCCATCTTCGGCCGGCTGCATCCCGTCAACAAGACACCGGTCGGTGCGTATATCATCACCGGCATCGTCTCCACGCTCGTGGTCATCGTCTATGGCTTCCTGGCCCGCAGCAACGAAGACCTGTTCTGGACGCTTTTCGCCTTCTCGTCCATCGTCTTTCTGCTGCCCTACCTGATGCTCTATCCGGCGTTCCTGAAACTGCGCGCTTCCGACCCGGAGGCCAGACGCCCCTACAGGTTCCCCGGCGGCCAGCCCTTTGCCTGGGTGATGTCCATCCTGGGGCTGCTCTTTATCATCCAGGCGATAGTCCTCTTCATCTGGGTGCCCGGCGAGCCGATTGACTGGGCGTATGCCGCGCCTATTCTCATCGGTGTGGCTGTCACGCTGGCCATCGGCGAGGTGCTCCTGTTGATCTCGAGGAAGGAGGCGTAGATGGCGCGGTTGCGCGATTCGACCCCTCGCGCTGATGGCTTCTGGATGCCGGCTGAGTTCGCTCCTCACGCCGGGACATGGATGCTCTGGCCACAACGGCCGGACAACTGGCGGATGGGCGCGAAACCGGCGCAAAGGGCCTTCGTTGCCGTGGCGCGCGCCATCGCGCAGTTCGAACCGGTGACGATGGGGGTCAACCACAGCCAGTACGCCAACGCCCGCCAGATGCTCCCGCCCGACGTGCGCGTGGTCGAAATCTCCAACAACGACGCATGGATGCGCGACTGCGGCCCGACGTTCGTCATCAACGGCCAGGGGGAGGTGCGCGGGATTGACTGGAAGTTCAACGCCTGGGGCGGACTGTACAACGGCCTGTACTTCCCCTGGGACCTTGACGACGCCGTCCCCCAGAAGGTGCTGGAGATCGAGCGCCTGGACCGCTACCGGGCGCCCATCGTACTGGAAGGCGGCTCGATCCACGTGGACGGTGAGGGCACCTGCATCACCACTGCCGAATGCCTCCTCAGCCCGGGCCGCAATCCCGAGTTGACACAGGACGAGATCGAGAACTACCTGAAGGAATACCTCAATGTCGAAAAGGTCCTGTGGATTCCGCGGGGCGTCTACCACGACGAGACCACCGGTCATGTGGACAACCTGGCGTGCTTCCTGCGCCCCGGCGAAGTTGCCCTGACCTGGACGGATGACAAGGCCGACCCGCAGTACGAGCGCTCCGCCGAGGCCCTGGACTACCTGATGTCGGTCACTGACGCCAGGGGGCGGAAACTGACGGTGCACAAGATCCACCAGCCGAATCCAGTCATCATCACCGCCGAAGAGGCTGAAGGCGTGGACGCTGTAGAGGGCACGCTGCCGCGCCAGGCTGGCGACCGCATGGCCGCTTCGTACATCAACTTCTACTTCTGCAACGGCGGCGCTATTGTCCCCACCTTCGATGACCCGCACGACGCCGAAGCGCTGACGACGCTCCAGCGACTGTTGCCGGGGCGACGTGTGGTCGGGGTCCCGGCGCGAGAGATTCTCCTCGGCGGCGGGAACATCCACTGCATCACCCAGCAGCAACCGGTATGATCCCTCAGCATCTCTCTCTCACCAACTTCATGTGCTACCGCCAGGCAACGGTGGATTTCACCGGCCTCCACGTCGCCTGCCTGAGTGGCGACAACGGCGCTGGCAAGTCCACCCTGCTCGACGCCATCACCTGGGCGCTGTGGGGCCGCGCCCGCGCCCGCCGCGACGACGACCTGGTGCGCCTGGGCCAGGAGGAGATGGCCGTGGACTTCGCCTTTCGCCTGGGGGCGGAGACTTACCGCGTGGTGCGCCGGCGACGGGTGGGCAAGCGCGGTTCCTCCCTCCTGGACCTGCAGGTGCAGGACAACGGTCAGTGGCGCTCGCTGGCCGAGAGCAACCTGCGCGCCACCGAGGAGAAGATCAGCCGTCTGCTGCGGTTGGACTACGACACCTTCATCAACTCGGCCTTCCTGCGCCAGGGCCGCGCTGATGAGTTCACCACCCGCCCCCCCGCCGAGCGCAAACGGGTACTGGGGGACATCCTCGGCCTCGACACCTGGACGGTCTATGAGGAGCGGGCGAAGGAGCGTCTCCGTGCGCTGAACGAGGAGAGCCGCAGCCTCGACCTGCGCCTGGCAGAGATCGCCGCGGAACTGGCCCGTCGCCCGGAGATCGAGGCGCAGGTGGAAGCCGCCCGCGCCGAGGCCGCCCAGGCCGCCGCCGCTCTCGCCGCCGCTCAGACGGCCTTCCAGGAGATGGAGGCTGTCCGTGCCGAACTCCGCCACCTCCAGGAGCGACAGGATGAACTGGCCCGCCGGTTGAGCGAAGCGGCGCGCGAGCGGACGGCTCTGGAGCAGGAACGGGAAGAGCGCCGCGTCCGACTGGAGGAGCAGAAGGGATTGCTGGCCCGCGCCGCCGAGATCGAGGCCGGCTACGCCGCCTATCAGCAGGCCGTGCAGCAGGAACAGGCGTTGAGCGAAAAACTCTCGGCGTTGACCGAACTGAACGACGAGCGCCGCCGTCTGGAGCAGAGCATCGCCGACGCCCGCCATGACCTGGAGACCCGACTGGCTCTCGCCGAACAGCGGGTGAAAGACCTGCTCGCCCGCCAGCCGCCGCCCGACCTCTACCAGGAGCACCAGGACCTCCTGGCGCGATTGGACTACCTGACCCAACTGCAGGCCAGCCGTGACGCCGCCCGAGATGACCTGGTTCGGCTGACCGAAGAGCGGGCTACGCTGACCGCCCAGAACAAGGCGCTCAAAGCGGAGATGGATGCTCTTAAGGAGCGCATTGACCTCCTGGCGCGGGCAGAGGCTGACTGTCCCCTGTGCGGGCAACCGCTGACAGAGACCCACCGCCAGCGGTTGCTTCAGGACCTGGAGACGTATGGCAAAGGGATGGGAAACACCTATCGCGCCAACCGCGCCCGCCTGGACGAGGTTGCAACCCTGACCGCGCGGCTGGAGGAGGCGCTCGCCCAGGCCGAAGGGCCCCTGCGCGACCGCCCCGCCCTGGAACGCAAGGCAGCCTCATTGCAGGAAAGGTTGCGTAGTTGGGATGAGGCGTCTGCCGTGCTGCCCGATGCCCAGGCTGAGGTGGAACATCTGAAGGCCGACCTGTCCGCCCAGGCTTACGCCCCCGACGACCGCGCTGCCCTGGCTGCCCTGCTGGCCCGCGCTGCTGCCCTGGGGTACGATGCCGCCGCCCACGAGGCCGCCCGCCGCGCTGTGGCCGAAGGCGAGCCCTTTCGGGAGCAGAAGGCCCACCTGGACCTGGCCCGCGCCACCGTGGAGCAGGAAGAGGCGGCTCTGGTTCGCCTGGAGGAAGCGATTCGCCGTCAGCAACAGCAGATGGCCGAACTCCAGGCCCAGCACGAGCGACAGGCTGGGGAGGTGGCGCGGCTTGAGGAGCGGCTGCGTGACGCCCCAACCGTCGAGGTGGCGCTCGTCCAGGCCCGTGACGCCGAAGCCGAGGCCCGCCAGCGGCTGGGCGGAGCCGAGCAGCGGCTCGCGGCCTGTGACGCCCTGGCCCAGCAACAGGAAAGCCGCCTCCGCCGCCGTCAGGAACTGGCCCGCCAGCAGTCCATCTACGAAGAACTGCGCGCCGCCTGCGGCGTCAACGGCGTGCCGGCGATGATCATCGAGGCCGCCGTGCCGGAGATCGAGGCGGAGGCCAACCGCCTGTTGGCGCAGATGACGAACGGCCGCATGCACGTCCGCCTGGAGACGCAACGGGAGACTCAGGCCGGTGAGGTGCGGGAGGCGCTCGACATCCGCATCATGGATGAGTTGGGCGAACGACCCTATGAGAACTACTCCGGCGGTGAGCAGTTGCGGGTCAACCTGGCCCTGCGCATCGCCCTCTCCCGTCTCCTGGCCCGCCGCGCCGGCGCGCAATTGCAGACACTGATCATTGACGAGGGCTTCGGCACCCAGGATGCACAGGGAAGGGAACGGCTCGTTGAGGCGATCCGCACCGTCCAGGACGAATTTGCCTGCGTCCTGGTCATCACCCACCTCGAAGAGTTGCAAGACGCCTTCCCCGCCCGCATCCAGGTCACCAAGACTCCGGAGGGGTCGGTAGTGGACCTGCTATGACAAGGGGGCAACGGATGACCAAGAAACAGTGGATCATCATCGTCTTCCTGGCCGTGGGAGACCTGATCGTGCTGTGCGGCCTCGGCCTCATCGTGCTCAGCGGCACGTTGGGACGAGGG
>Ga0068707_1001025_pt1 | contig 19191 bp, 22 predicted proteins | sample YNPNPMetaG_FD_66600 | JGI IMG/M metagenome (GOLD analysis project Ga0068707, IMG submission 66600) | Anoxygenic and chlorotrophic microbial mat microbial communities from Yellowstone National Park, USA - YNP NP MetaG | ecosystem: Environmental > Aquatic > Thermal springs > Hot (42-90C) >...
TTTATCTTAGTAATCCTGCAGTTGCTGCTGCAAGTGGGGTTCTTGGAAGAATTGGAACTCCAGATGAATTAGGATTGTAAGTTAGAAAGAATTTTTTCTTCTAATTTACTCATTTTTTTTGCTTGATTGACAGACTTCTCATGGTCATATCCAATAAGATGTAGAAAACCGTGAATTAAAACCCGCGTAAGTTCTTGCCAGAAAGTTATGCCGTAAAGTTTTGATTGGCAGTAAACTCTTTCAGGGTCAATGAGAATTTCTCCAAGATATAAATTGTCTGGAAGTTCATGTTCTAAATAAGGAAAAGATAAAACATCTGTGGTTGAATTTTTTTTTCTATATTTAAAGTTAAGTTCTTTCATCTTTTTTTTACTGACAAATACTATAGACACTGACAATGAGGAATAATTTTTTATTATATTAAGAAATTTCTTGTTTTTAATACTTAGTAGAGTTTTTTCTACTTTTTTTATCGTATAGATTACTCTTTTAGTTGAAATTTTTATTTTTCTCTGCCTTTTTAAAACTTCAATATTGAGTTTCATTTTGTCTTTTCTTGTTTTTGTATTTCAGGATAAGGAACTCTTCTATGAAATATGCCGGTTAGAACATACTCAAATTTCTTTTTAATTTCATCAAGATTCTTTAATGTTATCTCACAGTCATCAAGCTGTCCATCAAGAAAAATATTTTTTATTATTTTATCTACCAGATTGGAAATTCGCGCTGGAGTTGGATCATCTAATGTTCTTGCAGAGGCTTCAACAATATCAGCAAGCATTATAAGTGCTGCAAGTTTTGTCTGTGGTTTTGGACCTGGATATCGATAATCCTGCTCAGAAGGAGCAATATCTAATTCTTTTAAAGCTTTTTGATAAAAATAAGTAACAAGAGTTGTGCCATGATGCTGTTGTATAACATCCTTAATAATTTCTGGTAGATTAAACTCATCAGCAAGTTCAACGCCGTCTTTAACATGAGAAATTATTATCATACAGCTTAAATGAGGATTAAGTTTCTCATGTTTGCTAATACTGCCTGTTTGATTTTCAATAAAATATTCTGGCATTCTTATTTTGCCTATGTCATGATAATAAGAAGCTACTTTTGCAAGCAAAGGATTGACACCTACTACTTCTGAAGCTGTTTCTGCGAGGCTGCCAACTATCATACTGTGGTGATAAGTTCCAGGTGCTTCAACTGATAACTGCTTCATAAGTGGATGATCAATATCAAGTAATTCTATAAGACTTAAAGGTGTAGTAACTTTAAAAATTTTTTCTAACGCAGGCAGAGCTAAAAAACAAATCGCAGAAACTGAAAAACCATTGATTAAAGAAAAAACTACTGAAAAATATGCTGAAGAAAAAGAAAATTCATTAAGAATTAAAAGGATTGATAAAGATGCAATAATATTTATCATAGAAATATATAATCCTGCATTTATTATATCGCTTCTTTTTTTTACGTTTAGAAGGCTAAAGGCACCTACAAGACAACCAACAAAAACATAAAGAGGCATTAAGGAAACCTTAAGCCATATTCCTATCATGAGGCTCAAAATCAGAGAAAATGTTATGGCTGTGTGAAAATCAAAAATCATTACTACAATCACAGAGCCTATTGCAAGAGGTATTCCGAAATAATGAATAAAAGTGCTTTCAATTCCCAGTCCTCTTGAAAATACAGAAAACAAATGCTCAAATAATCTTCCTACAAGCAGAGTAAGAAGCATCATACAGCCGAGGAGGAGAAGCATTTTTTTCTTTTTCAAATAAACAGGTTTATATCTAAGAATGTCCCTATAAAAGAAAATAAGAATTATGAGGACAAGTAAAGAACAACCCAAAAAAGATAAAATACCTGTTTTAAAGTCATAAAGTATTAAAGAAATTAAGAAAGATAAAATACATATAAATGTTAAGGCTTCTCTGTCAATAAATCTTTTTTTTGGTTTTTCTGTCTTTTCAGGTTTGATTTTTTCAATAATTTTTCTTAAATATGTTCTATTCGGACTTGATGGCTTAAGCGGTTGACTGTCTTTCATGTTTTTCATATGCTTTTATAATCTCCTGTACAAGTCTGTGTCTTACTACATCCTTTTCAGTAAAATAGATTATCTTTATACCTTTAATGTTCTCAAGAATTTTCAATGCTTCAACTAAACCTGAAACTTTTTGAGGTGGAAGGTCTATCTGTGTTATGTCACCAGTAATAACAGTTTTTGAACCAAAGCCAAGTCGGGTAAGATACATTTTCATTTGCTCAGAGGTTGTATTCTGAGCTTCGTCAAGAATTATGAAAGCATCATTAAGAGTCCTGCCTCTCATAAATGCAAGAGGTGCTATTTCAATTGCCCCCTTTTCAATTAGCTTTGAAGCTCTGTCAAGGTCAAGCATATCATAAAGAGCATCATAAAGTGGTCTAAGGTAAGGACTTACTTTTTCTTCAATCGCTCCCGGGAGGAATCCAAGCTTTTCTCCTGCCTCAACAGCAGGTCTAACAAGAACTATTCTTGAAACCTGTCGTGTTAAGAGAAAATGAATTGCCATTGCCATTGCTAAATAAGTTTTACCTGTTCCAGCAGGACCTATTCCAAAAACTATATCATAATGCAACATTGCTTCCATATATTTTTTCTGAGTTTCTGTTTTAGGAATTATAACTCTTTTTTTGGAAGGCACAGGAATTCCACCTTTAAAAAGGTCTAATATTGAAACAGTTTTCTCTTCCTTTAATCCTGTTAGGGCATGCATTATGTCTTCTGGTTTGACGATATAACCTTCTTTATTTATAAGTCTAATGTCTTCAATTAGTCTCTCTGCTTTTTCAATATCTGCTTCTTCTTCGCCCTGAATGATTAATTTATTTCCTCTGACACTTAAAGTGACTTTTAAGGCTTCTTCAATTAGCTTAAAGATTTTTTCTAAACCTCCGTGAATAAAAGGATATTCAGTTTCCTCATTTAATTCTATTATTTTTGTAATTTTTAGCCTCCTTTTTATGCTTTGATACTTTTTTTATGCAAGTTTCAAATCCATATGATTGTAAATTTTTTGCTGTATTTTGTGCATAACTTAATTTGTAATAATATCCAACCCTTACTTTGTATAAATCTTCTTTGACAATATAAGCATTTATTCCTTTATCTTTAAGTTTTTTTATAAAAGTCTCTGCAGAAATTTTGCTTGAAAATGCACCGAGTTGAACAGCATATTTATTCATTGAAAATATTCTTTTATGGGGGTTACTTTCTACAGGTGATTTTAAATTTTTGGTATTTTTTTTGTCTTTTAACTCATTGGTAGATTTATCTTGAGCTTCTGCTTCTTTAATTATTTTAACATCGTCTTTTTTTTCGTTTTGCTTAGATTGTTTTTGCTCTAAATTAACTCCTTCTTTAGTTATATTTAAATGTGGTGTTTCAGGTATATAAGATGGTAGAACTGTCTTTTCTGTTTCAGCTGTTTTTTGAACATATATCTGTTTTACAGGAGTTGTAATATATCCAATAGTATATCCGATAAGTATACTTGTCACAGCAATTCCCAACAATATAAGAAAAAAAGTCTTCTTTGTTATCACTAAAAGTTCTTCACCCTTATCTTTCATATGATTAACATAGCATCGCCATAAGAAAAAAATCTATATCCTTTTTTAATGGCTTCTTTATAAGCATTTTTTACTTTGTCCGTCCCGCAAAAAGCATAAACAAGTGCAAGGGGTGTTGACTTTGGTAAATGAAAATTCGTAATCAAAGCATCCGCAATTTTAAACTTATATCCAGGATAAATAAAAATATCAGTCCACCCTCTTATTTTTTGGTCATCAGAACCCGTATCAGTATATCTACCAGATGCATATCCTTCCAGTGCTCTTGTTGTGGTTGTTCCAACAAGAAAAACTTTTCTTAAATTCTTTTTAGTTTTCTGTATCTCTTCTAAAATTTCTCTATCTATCTCAAAGTATTCTGAATCCATTTTATGGTTTTCAATATTTTCTGTTTTTATAGTTTTAAAAGTTCCTACTCCCACATGAAGAGTAATTTCCTTTACTATTATGCCTCTATTAATAATAATCTCCAGAAGGTCTTTTGTAAAATGTAGTCCTGCGGTGGGAGCAGCAATTGAACCATTAATTTTAGCATAAACAGTCTGATAATCTATTCTATCTTTATCAACAGGATTTCTTTTTATATATGGAGGCAAAGGCATAAATCCTTTATTATGGATAAAATTTTTGACATTTTCTGAATTCATGCCTTTAAAAACAAGTTCAACTCCATCTATATTTCTTCTTATTTCAGCTGTAAAATCGTCAAAAATGACTTGACCCTCATAGCTACCTTTTGTCATTATCTGCCAAACTGTTTCTCTCTCAGTAAATTTTTTCTCTTTAATCAAAAGAATTTCTAATTTACCACCTGTCGGTTTTTTAGCAATCAATCTTGCAGGAATAACTTTTGTATTATTAAGAATTAACATATCACCCTTCTTGAAATAAGCACTAATTTCACAAAATAATCTATGTTCAATTTTACCTGTGTTTTTATGTAAGACAAGTAGGCATGCCTTGTCTCTATCATTCAGTGGCTCCTGAGCAATTAATTCAGCAGGTAATGTATAATTGAGCTCATTTATTTTCATCAAGTACAGTTAGTTCAGTTCCTGGATAAAAATATTGCAGGATTTCTTTATAACTTTTTCCTTCCTGTGCCATCTGAAATGCACACCACTGGCACATTCCAACTCCATGACCATATCCACTGCCTTCAAAAACTACACCATCTTCATCAATTCGTATAGATTTAATCATTGTGCTTGGTAAAACTGACCACTGCAGAAGCCGTCTTAAATCTGTAGCTTTGACAACTTTTTTATTTTTTCCGTTGCTGAATTCAAATTCCTTTACTCTATTTGTAGTTGTATAGCTTAGAATTTTGACAGAAGTAATCTTTTCTAATGACAGAGTTTTTTCAAGCAATTTAAAAGGAACTTTTTTTTCCCATAAAGTATAAGGAGATGGCGTTGATGGAACCTCTACAGGCTTTAGATATGGGTATTCTTTTCCAAAAACTTCTTTAGGGTCTTCTGTTTTCTCTACACTGCAAGCATGATAAAAAGCCATTATCGGCTCTCCATTATAAGTAAGTATCTGCCCTTTTGTATCATTAACTGCTTTTTCTACTTCTTCTCTGTCTTCATCTCCTCTGTAAACCTGATGAAATACTGATGATGTAACATCATAAAAACTTCTTTCTCTGTTGCGGATAATATGAGTAACAGCATATGTTCTTGCCAGAACCGCTTGAGCCTTCAATGCTTCCTCAGGCCAGTGAACTCCAACCTCAGAAGAAACTACTCCTTTTACATAATCTTCAAGGTCAACAACATTGATTAAAAAATATCCGTCATTTCCTTTCCAAATCTCAATTTCTCCCTGATAGGTTGAACCACTTACAATTGTTTTTGCAGAAACTTTCTTAATTTTTTCAATATCATTAGAAGAAGGTCTTCTGTCTCCAATAAGCACTCTTATAAAAGAATTTCCATTTTTCTCAATTGCAAATGCTTGCAAGGAAAAGAGCAAAACAACGGTAATTGTTAAAATTAATCTTAAAAGTATCATCTTCTACTCAAAAGATAAAATATTAAGCTCAGTATAATACTTAAAAGTATTGATGTGCCAAGAGGAAAATAGAAAACGAAGTTTCTTTTTTGAATCACTATATCTCCTGGAAGTTTGCCAATAAAAGGAATCTTTCCAGCGAAAGTTATCAGTAAACCAAGAACAAGAATTAATAACCCCACAATAATAAGAAACTTACCAATCTCATTCATAATCTAATTTTTCCAATAGAAAAGGACTGTCTTGAGCGATTTTTAGAGATTTTTGGGAAACATTACTTAGCGAAGCGAAGCGTCCACAGCCGCAACTGTTTGAGCACCAAAGGTGCGAGTTTTGCGGCTGTAGCGGAGCGAGCTTAGAAATGTCCAAAAATCTCTCATGAGCGAAAGACAGCCTTTCTTCAATCAACAATTTTGGGGTCATAATCTATCCTTTTTAAATATCTCTCAGCCTCTGAATAGATACATCCACAGTATTTCTGTCTGTAAAGCTCAAGTTCTTTAGCAGTATTCATTGCTTTCCTGAATCCATCTCTGAAATCTTCAGCAACAAAATTAAGTCCATAATTTTTACCAAGATTCTTACCAATCTCTATTATTTTATCAAACTTCTGATAAGGACTTACCAGTAAGGTGGTGGTAAAATTATCAATTCCGAGTTCTTTTGCTTTCTGAGCTGTTTTTTCAAGTCTTATTCTGTAACAAATTTCACATCTTTGTTCTTCTTTCCCAACCACTGCCCTTAAGAATTTATAAAACTCTTTGTAATTGTCATCATAGCTAACCTTAAGACTCCAGAGTTGCTCAAGTTTTTTTAAAGACTCAAGCCTTGCTTTATACTCTGTATAGGGGTGAATATTTGGATTATACCAGAATAAAATTATATCAAATCCTTGATTTTTCAATACTTCAACAGGATAAATAGCACAGTTACTGCAGCATGTATGAAGAAGAATTTTCATTAAAACAACCTCTCTGGAATTTTTTTCTTTAAAACTTCATAGGCAAGCCTCGTAGCAACTCTTCCTCTTGCTGTTCTCTCAATAAAACCTTCCTGCATAAGATAGGGTTCATATACATCTTCAATTGTATCTTTGTCTTCTCTTAATGAAGCTGATATAGATTCAATACCAGCAGGACCACCATTGAATTTTTCAATTATTGTAAGTAAAATTTTTCTGTCCATATCATCAAGACCATAATCATCAACATCCATAGCTATCAGAGCTTCCCGAGCTATTGTGATATCTATTGTTTCTTTAGACTTAACCTGAGCAAAATCTCTGATTCTTTTGAGTAATCTGTTTGCAACTCTTGGAGTGCCCCTTGACCTTCTGGCAATCTCCATAGCTGCATCTTCATTAATGGAAATTCCGAGTATCTTAGCTGACCTTTTCACAATATCTTTAAGGTCTTCAGGATTGTAAAACTCCAGCCTGAAAACAACTCCAAAACGGTCTCGTAATGGAGAAGTAATAAGCCCTGTTCTTGTTGTCGCTCCAATAAGAGTAAATCGTGGTAAGCTTATTTTGATTGAACGAGCAGATGGTCCTTGTCCTACTATTATGTCAAGATTAAAGTCCTCCATAGCAGGATAAAGAATCTCCTCAACTACTCTCGGAAGTCTGTGTATCTCATCAATAAAAAGAATATCTCTGTCTGAAAGATTTGTAAGAATTGCAGCCACATCACCAGCTCTTTCAAGAACAGGACCAGAGGTGCTTTTTATGTTAACACCAAGTTCATTTGCAATAACTGTTGCAAGAGTTGTTTTACCAAGTCCCGGAGGACCACAGAAAAGAACATGGTCAAGGGGTTCTTTTCTTAAAAGTGCTGCCTTAATGAATACTTCAATGTTTTCTTTTATCTTTTTTTGCCCTATAAATTCTTTTAAGGTTTTGGGCCTAAGGGTTATGTCTAAAAGCTCATTATTCTCCATGCTTACCTGCAAGGTTTGTTAAACACTCCTTTATAATAGTTGCTTCGTCTTTGTCTTTATCATAGATTTTATCTAAAGCTTCCTTTGCATCTGTCTTTTTATATCCTAAATTTATCAAGGCTGATAAAACATCATCATAAATCTGGTTTTTATCATATTTAAGAGAAGGCAGCACACCTTTTAACTCAAGAAGAATTCTTTGAGCTGTTTTTCGTCCAATCCCGGCAACTCTGCTTAAAGCTTTAATGTCATCCTGTTCAATAATTCTTTGCAGAGTTTCTCTATCATATGTGGAAATAATATTCATAGCAGTTCTTGGTCCGATACCTGAAATTTCAATTAATTTTTCAAAAAGTTCTTTTTCGTAAACATCTAAAAAACCATAAACTTCTATTTTCTCTTCCTTTAAACTTAGAGATGTATAAATTTGAACTTCATCTTCTTTTCGTATATTTTGAGAAACTCTTAAAGGAATTTTTACTAAAAAACCTAATCCTCCAACCTGAACCACAACTCTGTCTGGTTTAACATTGATAACCCTGCCTTTTATAAAGTCAAGCATTTATTTATTTTAACACTTTTAAATAATTTCTTGAGTTTATATGACATATTGCAACAGCAAGTGCATCCGCACAATCATAGGAAAGTCTGCCATCAAGATTTAAAAAATTTTTCACCATGTTCTTAACCTGAATCTTATGAGCCCTACCGTATCCTGTAAGTGCTTTTTTTATCTCTGTAGAGCTGTATTCAAAAACTAAAATACCTTTCTGAGCAGCAACCAAAAAAGCAATTGCTCTTGCATAACTTAGCACAAAAGATGAAGGAATTTTTTTACCTACGAATGCTTTTTCAACTGCCATCTCCTGAGGATTGTAAACTTCTACTATTTCTATTAGTTTTTGATAAATTGATTTAAGTCTTTCTGGTAGATTAATGCTATAAGAAAGATTTAATGTTCCTGCGTGTATTAATTTCATAGAATTTTTATCAACTATTCCAAATCCAAAGTGTCTGCTACCAGGGTCAATGCCAATAACTGTCATTTTTGTTTATTCTTATTAATTGCAGGAATCTCAAAAAGAATATCCTCTACAAGTTCGCACAAAATATGACCCAGTGTAATATGAGTTTCCTGAATTCTCGGTGTTTCCTCAGAGGAAACTGCAAAGGCATAGTCCACTTTTGATATGAGTTTTTCACCTTTTTTGCTTGTGAAGGCAATAGTTTTAAGTCCTCTTTTTTTTGCAACTTCAACAGCCTTTATCACATTCCTTGATGACCCTGAAGTGCTTATTCCTATTACAACATCCCCCTTTTGCCCCAAAGCCTTTATCTGTTTTGCAAAAACCTCAGAGTAATCATAATCATTTGCAATTGCTGTAAGAACAGCCATATCTGTATTCAATGCAATTGCTGGAAGTCCGGGTCTTTCTCTTTTAAATCTATTGACAAATTCTGCAGCAATGTGGGATGCATCAGTAGCACTTCCACCATTTCCAAAGATTAAAATTTTTCCACCTTCATTAAGTGTTTTTGCAATAATTTCCGCTACTTCCTTAATTAATGAAACATTTTCTCTAAAAAAAATCTCCTTAACTCTTATTGATTCCTCATAGGCTTTTTTTATTACTTCTTCTATTTCCATTATCCTTCCTCCTTAAAACAGGGAAAAAGTTTGTCATAGGTTTCAAGTATATGTTCAGGAACAACCCGCACATCTTCAAGTATTGTCATAAAACCGACATCACCTGCCCATCGTGGGACAATATGCCAGTGAAGATGTTCATCAATGCTTGCTGAGGCAACAACTCCAATATTAAGACCAACATTAAATCCATCAGGATGCATTACTTTTTTAAGACATTTTAAAGATTTAACTGTAAGAAGCATACACTCTGTAAGCTCATCAGTGTTAAGCTCTTCAAGGCTATGGACATGTCTGTATGGAACAACCATGAGATGACCTGAACTATAAGGATATTTATTCATTATGATGAAGGCAAGATTTCCTCTGTATAAAATTAAATTTTCTCTATCTTTGTCTTTCTTAGGCTTGTCGCAGAATATACAACCTTTTTCCTTTTCCCCTAAAATATACTCAATTCTCCAAGGTGCCCAGAGAACTTTCATTTTAGCCTCCTTAATGCTTCCTGCGCATCTTCCCATGTAAGCCATTTATCTTTTCTGTTTCTTAGCAAATAGGCAGGATGAAAGGTTGGAATAACAGGAATATTATCGTAATAAAATACATTGCCTCTTATTTTTGATATTTGAATATCTTTAACTTTCCCAACCATTCCCTTTAATGTGTATGTTGCTATTTTACCGAGAGTCATAATAACTTTTGGAGAAATGAGTTCTATCTCTTTTTTCAAATAGTCAGAGCATGCTAAAATCTCTTCCTCTTTAGGGTCTCTATTTTGGGGTGGATGACATTTAACAGTATTGGTAATGTATACCTCTTCTCTTGTAAAGCCCATTTTTTCTATTAAACTTGTAAGAAGTTTACCAGCTTCTCCTACAAAGGGTCTTCCCTGAATATCCTCATCAAATCCAGGTGCTTCTCCCACAAACATTAAGTTTGCATTGATACTTCCTTCCCCACAAACTACATTTTTTCGTGAACTACTTAAAGAGCATCTTACACAACTTTTAATTTTTTGGTTGAGTTCTTCAATGTTTTTTAAAGGATTAATTTGCTCTAAGCTTTCAGTCAAATTATTAACAGATTCTAAAATTGGATTTAAAAAATTATCAGGTAACTCTTTAAAACCAAGAGCTTTATAAAAGTTTAATATGTCTAAAATATTATCTATCTTTCTCCCCATCTGAGCTTCTCTCTAAGAACCCTGAAATAATCTCTTCCTGCTGGTGCAATAAGATAGGTCTTTTCTTGAGCAACCTTGCATCTGACTTTATCATTTTTATTTAACTGAAACCCAATCTGACCATCAATCGTTAAAAAGATATCCTTTGCATATGAAGATATAATAATATCAATTACAAAGTCATCTGGCAGTACAACAGGCCTTACACTGAGGGTATGAGGACAAATTGGAGTAAAAACAAGCCCTTTTAGTGTTGGATACAGGATGGGACCACCTGCTGATAGATTATAGGCAGTTGAACCTGTCGGCGTTGATATTATTATTCCATCTGCCTTTATTGTTGAAACATAGATATCATTTATAATCAGCTCAAAATCTGCAATTTTTGCCATTATTCCTTTTCCAATAACAAGGTCATTAAGTCCAAGATATTTCTTAATAATCTGGTTATTTCTAAAAATTTCTGCATTAACCATGCTTCTTTCTTCTATCTCATAATTACCTTCAAAAATCTGTTCCAGAGATACAAACATATCATTTCTTGGAATTTCTGTTATAAATCCCAGGCTTCCCATGTTTATGCCAATTATAGGTATCTTTTTACCTTCAACAATTCTTGAAACAGCAAGCATTGTTCCATCTCCACCTAAAACTAATAAGGCATCTGAATTTTGAATTGTCATAATTTCTGAATGACTAAAGGTGGAAAACTCACCAACAGAATGAAAAAGCTTGCAATCGCTTCCTTTCTTTACTATCCAATCCTGAACCTTTAATGCAGTTTCAATAGCTAAATTGTCATTTTCTTTATAAAGAATACTTAAATTTTTAAACATTTAAAGCTCCATAGTAAAAACTCTTGCATTTTCATCAATTAAATCTATTGTAATCTTTAATGCCTTTTCTGGCAACTCCTTAAGTTTTTTAGCCCATTCTATCACGCATGTACCTGATTCAAAATATTCCCACAGGTCCATATCTTCACCTGTTACATCAGTTAATCTATAAAGGTCTATGTGATAGAAGTTATTTTCTGGATAATGAGAAACTATAACAAAGCTTGAGCTTGCTATATCTTTTTCATCAATCCCGAAAGCAGAGGCAATACCTTTTGTTAAAACAGTCTTGCCAGAACCCATCTCTCCGTAAAGAGCAACAACTTTAATCCCTTCTTCCAAAATAAATTTTCCTATCATTTTGCCTAATATCTTTGTTTCTTGTTCAGAATAAGTGTATATTTTCATTTTTTGAAGCTTTTATATAAAAAAATTATAATTCCTATGCTTATTGCGGTATCAGCTATATTAAAAGCAGGCCAGTGAAATTTTCCTGCATGAAGGTCAATGAAATCAATGACATGTTTATAAATCAATCTATCTGCAATATTCCCAAGTGCTCCTGCTATTATGAGAGAATACATAAAATAATTTTGATAGTCTTTAAAACACAAATAAATCATAAAAACTGTTACAAATACTGCAATTAAAATAAAAAACTCAGAACCTAAAAACTTAAAAAGTCCAAAAGCTGTGCCTGTATTCTCAACATACACAAGATTTAAAAATGGCAAAATTTTAACAATGCCATCAGGAGCTAAAAATTTAATAGCAAGATATTTTGTAACCTGGTCTAATAAAAAAACAGAAAAAATAACAACAGAGACTTTAAATTTATTTATTCTTGAGGACATGATAACATCTTGGGCAGACATCATTGATTTCAAGTTTCCCAACCATTTTAGAAAAGTTCCAGCATCGCTGACATTTTTCTCCTTCAGTTTTTTTAATCATAATATAAAATTCAATGTCTTTTGAATCTTTCAAACTTTTAACCTCTACCTGAGAAACTATAAAAAGAGTAGGCAAAAAATCAATATAAGGAATTAGAAAATTTTTAAGTGTTTTATTCACATTTAAAATAACCTTAGCTTCAAGGGAATTACCTATGAATTTTTCTTGTCGCTTAACTTCAAGTGCTTTATTAACTTCATCTCTAATTTCTATTAATTTTTTCCATTTTATATCAAGTTTTTCATCTATAAAATTATCTGCAGGTTCTGGCATTTTTTCCATAAATACACTCTCTGAAGTTTTAAATGGAAGATGTTGCCAGGCTTCTTCAGAAGTAAAAGAAAGAACAGGAGCAATAAGCTTAATCAATGAGCTGGCAATATTATAAAGAACCCATTGCGCAGCTCTTCTTTCTGGTGAATCGGACTTAAAGGTGTAAAGTCTGTCTTTAAGTATATCAAGATAAAAAGAACTCATATCAGTTACACAAAAGTTATGGACAGCATGGAAGACTTGGTGGAATTCAAAATCTTCATAAGCTTTTCTGACCTTTTTAATTAACTTCTGTAGCTTCATCATTGCCCATTTATCTATTTCAAGGAGATGCTCTGAATAGTCATTACCGTCAAAATCATAAATATTACCTAAAAGATAACGAAGTGTGTTTCTGATTTTTCGGTATGCCTCTGTTAGCCTTGAAAGGATTTCCCTTGAAAGTTTAATATCATCTCTGTAGTCTTCTGCTGAAACCCAGAGTCTCAGGATATCAGCTCCATTAGATTTTATAATTTCCTGAGGAGCTATGACATTTCCAAGTGACTTTGACATCTTTCTTCCCTGCCCATCAACTGTAAATCCATGAGTAAGAACAATTTTGTAAGGTGCTCTACCCTTGTTACCAAGCGATGTAATTAAAGAACTTTGAAACCATCCACGATGCTGGTCGCTTCCTTCAAGATACATATCCGCAGGCCAGTTAAGCATTGGGTTTCTTTCAAGAACAGCAGAGTGACTTACTCCTGAATCAAACCACACATCAAGAATGTCTTTCTCTTTATCAAAATCTCTTGAACCACACTCTGGGCATTTATAATCAGGTAATAAATCATCAAGAGTCAGTTTAAACCATATATCCGAACCTTCTTTTTTAAAAAGTTCAAAAATTTTATCAAAAAATTCTTCATTTTTTATTATATAGCCACATTTTTTACAGACAAAAAGCGTTATAGGAACTCCCCAGCTACGCTGACGGGATAAACACCAGTCAGGTCTTCTTTCAACCATTGAATAAATTCTATCTCTTCCCCATGAAGGAATCCACCTGACTTTGTCTATCTCATCTAAAGCCCTCTTGCGTAATTCATTATGGCTCATTGAAATAAACCACTGAGTTGTTGCTCTAAAGATTATAGGTTTTTTACATCTCCAGCAATGTGGATATGAATGGGTGATTTTACCTTCCCAAAGAAGAGCTCCTTTTTCTTTAAGATGCTCAATAATTGCTTTATTAGAAATAAAAACATTCTGTCCTGCAAAGTAAGGAACATCCTCTGTAAATCTTCCTTTATCATCTACAGGAGCATAAATATCAAGACCGTATTTTAATCCAACTTCATAGTCTTCCTCACCATGTCCTGGTGCAATATGAACAATTCCTGAGCCTTCGCCAGTTTCTACAAAATCGGCAACCACAACTTTTGATACTCTATCAATAAATGGATGTTTTGCTTTAATTCCTTCAAGTAATGCTCCTTTAATCTCAAAAAGAGGAGCGGAATTTATTTCAACTTTATCTTTTAAATTCTTAATTGCCTCCTTAACAATTATAAGCACACCTTTTGAGCTTTGAACTCCTACATAATCAAAATCTGGATGAACAGCCAGTGCTAAATTTGCAGGCAGAGTCCATGGAGTTGTTGTCCATATTACCATGTATATAGGTAAATCTCTTACAGGAAATCTATCTTTATCAATAATTTCAAAAGCTACAAAAATTGACGGAGATTCTTTTTCATAATATTCAACCTCTGCATCTGCAAGAGCTGTCACACAGGAAGGACACCAGTAAACAGGCTTTTTACCCCGATATACATAACCATTTTTAACGAAAGTGAGAAATTCTCTTATAATTGTTGCTTCATAATCATTTGACATTGTTATATAAGGATTATCCCAATAACCGAAAACTCCAAGACGAATAAACTCTTCCCTTTGAATATTAATAAATTTTTCAGCATATTCTCTGCAGAGTTGCCGTTTTTTGAATATATCAACAGTTTCCTTTTCTTTGCCAAGAGATTTATCAACCTGAAGTTCAATTGGAAGTCCGTGACAGTCCCATCCAGGTACAAAAGGACAGTATTGTCCAAGCATGGAATGATACTTTACTATAATATCTTTAAGAATCTTATTAAGAGCATGCCCGATATGAATATGCCCATTTGCATAGGGTGGTCCATCATGAAGGATAAAACACTTTGTCCCTAAGGTTTTGTTTTTTTCCTGAAGCCTTTCATATATTTTATTTTCCTTCCAGAAATTCAATAAGGCAGGTTCTTTCTCAAAAAGATTTGCCTTCATTGGAAATTTGGTTTGTGGTAAATTAAGAGTATCTTTATAATCATTTGACATAGTTAAAAGAATACCATAATAAAGCTTTAATTTTCAAATGAAACTGCATGTAAAAATTTGCCGATAGAAAATTATGTTTTGGACTATTTTGTCATCCCTTCGCTTTGCTCAGGACATCGTCTGACCCTAAGCCGAAGCCCTGAGCCTATGCGAAGGGTCAGCGAATGGGAAGAATCTCATCAGGAGACCCTTCGGCTTCGCCTCAAGGTGACAAATAAAAAAAGGGTGACAGAAAAGGGGTCATTCTGAGCGATAGCGAAGAATCTCATCCTTTTTCACCAAACAGGTTTTTCAATTAGAAAGTTCCTTCGCTTCGCTCAGGACAGCGCTTCGGGGCATTAAGCCCCTCAGAATGACAGGATGAGAGAAAAACCTCCTTTTTTCTATCGGCAATTTCAGGTGCATGTAAAAATCTGTTAAAATATTAAATTATGGATATCATACAACAGGCAGAAAAGACGATTGAAAAGTATAATATGCTTTCTACGGGAGACCATGTCCTTGTAGGTCTTTCTGGAGGACCGGATTCTGTTTGTCTGCTTTATATACTTAATGCTATTAAATCAAAATATAAATTAAAAATATCTGCTGCTTATATAGACCACGGATTAAGACCTGAGGATGTTCCGAAGGAGATAAATTTTTGCAAAGATTTATGTGATAAACTTGGAATATCATTTTATACTCAATCTATAAATGTTAAAGATTATGCTAAACAAGAAAAATTGAGCATACAGGAATCAGCAAGAATTTTAAGATATTCCGCATTAGACCATATAAGCATTACCTTAAATGCCAAAAAAATCGCAATTGCACATAATGCTGATGACCAGGCAGAGACTGTGATAATGAGACTTCTAAGAGGAGCAGGACCAGCAGGACTTAGCGGAATTCCGCCGGTCAGAAAGAAAATAATTAGACCATTGATAGAAATTGAAAGAGAAGCAATTGAGAAATTTCTTTCTGAAAATAAAATTTCTTATGTTATTGATTTATCAAACAAATCAAATAAATATTTAAGAAACAGAATAAGAAATACATTGATGCCTGTTATAAAATCTATCTCTCCAAATTCCGTAAAGATTATCTCAAAAACTGCGGATATAATGAGAGAAGAAAACGACTATGTCAATGTTTCAGTTACAAAGGCACTTATGAGACTCATGAGCAGAAAATCTGATAAAAAAGTTGAACTTTTCTGCAATCCTATGGAAGTTTTAAATATTGTAGTTTTAAGAAGAGCACTCAGATTTGCCATAGACTCAGTAAGGGATTTAAGAAAAATAACTTATGACCATATAGAGGAAATTATTAAACTTATAAAAAAGGGTAAGCCAGGTGACAGGCTTTATCTTCCTTCAGAAATAAGAGTAATAAAAGGATATACAACACTAATTATTACAGCAGAAAAACCTAAAAAACTTTCAACTTATGAAATCACTGAACCAAAGGAAGTATTTCTCAAAGAAGCATCACTTTTACTAAGTTTAAAAGAAATTAAAAGGGAAGATATTGAAAGTTTTGGCGATGGAAAAAATACTATTTATGTTGATTTTGATAAGCTTAAATTTCCTCTAATAGTTCGGCACAGAAAGAATGGTGATTATTTTTATCCCTTTGGATTTGGGAAAAGGAAGAAACTACAGGATTATTTCGTTGATGAGAAAGTTCCAAGAGATGAAAGAGATATAATTCCAGTAATTGAAAGCGAAGGCAAAATTGTTTGTATTGCAGGCTATAGACTTGACGACAGATTTAAAATTGATGATAATACTAAAAGATGCTTAGAAATAAAAATTATTCCAAAAATTTAAAAAAATCTCTTAAGATAACGCTAATTTTTTTCCTTTTGTTTGTCCTTTTTACTTCAAATATTAAGGCTGAAGAAAATCCAAAATCTAACCAGCCTGAATTAATAAATGAACAGTTTTCATCTTCATTAAAAAACAAAGTTGAGCTTATTTATCAAAGATTTATTCCCTGTCTCATTCATCTTACAAATGGATTGGCTGTGGCAATTGATAAAAATTATGCTCTAACAACAGGTATAGTAGCTGAGAAATCAAAAAATGCTTCTTTAGTTGCCTTAGATTCTAAATTAAATATAGCTGTGATTAAATCAAATAATGAGTTTATAAACTTAAAAGAGTTCGGATTCCCTTCAACTCAAGATGAAATATTTTTTCTTTTAACAGTTTATGATGAACCAGTAGTTTTAGTTGTAAAAGGGAAACAAAAAGATAACATAATAGAAATTTCTGGTAATTATCCAAATGGTTCACTTTTAGTATCAACAAACTTGACCCCATTAGGCATTATTGTTAAAAGCGATACTACTTCTAAAGCTTTATTAATAAAAACCGCAAGTTCTGATATTAACAAACTTATATATAAAAATCCAGGATGGTTAGGAATTCAAGGACAGACACTAACTCCTGACCTATCTAAAATATTGATGGTATCTGAAGGAGTAGTTGTTACCAATATTTATGAAAAAGGACCTTCAGACAAAGCAGGAATTAAGAGAGGAGATGTGATTGTTGAGGCAGACGGATTTAAAATAAAAGAATTAAAAGATTTGCAAAATATCTTATCCACAAAATTTGCAGGAGAAAGTTTGAAATTGAAAGTAGTAAGAGATGCAATTCAGAAAGATTTTTCAGTAATACTTGAAGAACCACCCGAATCAACAGGAAAGATAATCTCATTTCTTCCGGGTTTAAAAGGTGTTGAAGTTTCAGAAATCCCGGAGTCATTTAAATCAAGAAAATCATTAAATGGCGTTTTTGTTAAAAAAGTTAATGAAGACAGTCCTGCTCTTGGCATACTAAAAGAAGGAGATGTAATTGTTGAAATTAATAAAAGAACAATCGCAAATGTTAAAGAATTCAATGAGATAACCTCTAAATTTTCACAGAATGATATGCTTATTCTTGTTTACAGACAGGACAGTTATCAATATGTAATAATACCTCAGCAAAAATCTCGTTAGAAACAAGCATTCCCCTATCTGTAAGAGTTATTCTGTTGCCAGAAACTTTCACTAAATTTTGTTCTTCAAATCTTTTGAAAACTTCTATTAAACAGGGATTATCAACTAAAATACCTTCTTTCATTCTAAGACCAAGAAAAATATACTCCTTTAAATCCTCTAAACAATTAATCTCACCGTCATCAATAAATGATAGTTTATTTTCAGATAGCGACTTTGAGTAAAGTAAGATATTTGAAGGGTTGTGAAAACGCTTTTTACCTATAAATGAATGTGCTGAAGGACCTAAACCAAGATAGGGTTCTCTTCTCCAGTAAACAATATTATGTTTGCATTCAAAACCTTCTTTTGCAAAGTTTGATATTTCATATTTTATAAATCCCTTAGAATGAAGAAATTCTGTTGCTTTTTCATACATTAAAATAAGCTCATTTTCCAAAGGAAGATAAATTCTGCCAGAATTAATTTCTTCTGCTAATAGTGTTTCTTTCTCTAAAGTTAATTCATATATAGATATATGTTTTATCTTAAGCATAACTGCTGTCTTCAAGGATTTATACCAGCTATCAACTGTCTGTTCAGGTATGCCATAAATCAAATCAATAGATATATTGTTAAAACCAGAATTATAAATAAGATTAACTGTTTTAATTGCCTCTTCAGAATTGTGAATCCTTCCTAACAATAATAACTCTCTATCATTGAATGATTGAACACCAATACTCAATCTGTTAACGTCGTATTCCCTAAAAATTTTAAGCTTTTCCTCATGAATAGTCGCAGGGTTTACTTCAACAGAAAACTCTATATTCTGCTCTGTGTTGAAAGTATTTCTCAGTTTTTGGAAAATTGAATGCAATGCCTCAATAGTTAAGCTTGAAGGAGTCCCTCCGCCAATATAAATGGTTTTCAATAAATGGGGTATTTCCTTAGTTAATTCCATTTCCTTAAAAAGAGACTGGATATAAAGATTTTCAAGTTCTGGTTTTATTGGCATAGAGTAAAAATTACAGTATTTACATTTTTTCACACAAAAGGGCACATGAATATAAAGAGAAGAAAAAAATAAATCCATAATTTATAATACCTGAGTTTTATTATTTTTATGGTAGAGTTTATGCTTTATTCCCGAGTTTATCAACTTAGGGGCAAAAATTGGCAAATTGCACTCGTAAACCCTTGATTTTACTTGATTCAATTTTTTATTTTCAATTTTTGTTGTATAACTTTTTTAATTTTTATATCTTTTTATATTGACATTCATCCATATTTTTATGTATAATTATTTATGTTTTTAAAAATTGTTCGCTCAGCCCAAAACATTGATTATGTTTATGTTGTAGAAGGATACAGGGATGACACTGGAAGAATAAGGCACAAG
>Ga0068707_1001029_pt1 | contig 19179 bp, 22 predicted proteins | sample YNPNPMetaG_FD_66600 | JGI IMG/M metagenome (GOLD analysis project Ga0068707, IMG submission 66600) | Anoxygenic and chlorotrophic microbial mat microbial communities from Yellowstone National Park, USA - YNP NP MetaG | ecosystem: Environmental > Aquatic > Thermal springs > Hot (42-90C) >...
CTCAAGCCTTCTCTTGATTACCTTTAAGCTCACGAACGAGTCCCTCTCCGCCTCCTCAAGGCGCATCGTGATGTCATCCCTCTGCCGCTCCATCTTGGGAAGGAGGACGAATTCAAGGGCGTTCACCCTCCTTTTGGTCTTCTCTATTTCCAAAATCAGGCGGCGGATTGCGGTTTCGGTTTCCGCAAGGGTGATTGCAATCTTGAGCGCCTCCTCAAAGTCCTCAACCACCGCGTCTATTGCGGCGCTGGTGCCGATGATGGAATAGCCCTTCTCAAGGTAGGGCTTTTTCTCAAACTGGAAGGTGATCTCAGGGATGCGGACACCCATTATGTTGCGGACATGCACCCCGAGCCCAAGCTCTTTCTCCATTCCCGCCGCAACCCCCTCCAGCTCAAACGTAGAGTGCTGCTGCTGGGCCTTTGAGAGGGTGAGGTAGGCGCGCTTCATGCGTTCATTCAGCTCGCCACGGAGGTCGCGCGCCTTGCCAAGGATTTTGAAGAACTCCATGATGAGGGCGTCCCTCTTCTGCTTCAGGAGCTTGTGCCCTTTCCTGGCAAGCTTTATGCGTGCCTTGGTCCGGAGCAGCTCCATCCTGGTCGGGTTAGGCGCCTCAGCCATGGTTTTCTTCACCTTTTGTTTTACTTCCTGAACTTCCTCCCGTATTTCTCTATGAACTCCTTCTTCACCCTCTTCAGCTCGTCTTCGGGCAGGGATGAAAGCAGGTCCCATCCAAGGTCAAGCGTCTGTTCTATGCTCCTGTCCTCATAGGGGCCCTGGGTGATGAACCTTTTCTCAAACTCATCCGCGAACCTAAGGTATTTCCTGTCCACATCTGTGAGGGACTCCTCCCCGACCACCGCGCTCAGGCTCCTCAGGTCCCTTCCGTTCGCGTATGCCGCATAAAGCTGGTCCGAGACTCCGCGGTGGTCCTCCCTGGTCCTTTCCTTCCCGATTCCCAGGTTCATGAGCCTGGAGAGCGAGGGCAGCGGGTCCACGGGCGGATAGATGTTCTTCCTGTGCAGCTCCCTGCTCAGGACTATTTGGCCTTCGGTGATGTAGCCGGTAAGGTCCGGAATTGGATGAGTGATGTCGTCCGCAGGCATCGTGAGTATCGGGAATTGCGTTACCGTGCCCTTCTTGCCCACCACCCTTCCCGCACGCTCGTAAATGGTGGAAAGGTCGGTGTACATGTAACCCGGGTAGCCCCTCCTTCCGGGGACCTCCTGCCTTGCCGAGGAAATCTCGCGCAATGCCTCGCAGTAGTTGGTCATGTCCGTTATGATAACCAGCACGTGCATGTCCTTCTCAAACGCGAGGTATTCTGCGGTTGTGAGCGCAAGCCTCGGAGTAATGAGCCTCTCCACGGACGGGTCGTCCGCGAGGTTCAGGAAGAGCACCGCACGCTCAAGCGCACCCGTTTTCTCAAAATCACGCATGAAGAAGTATGCCTCCTCGTTCGTGATGCCGACGGCTGCGAAAATGACCGCGAAATCCTCCTTCTCCTCGCCTCCCCTTACCTTCGCCTGCCTTGCAATCTGCACCGCGAGCTGGTTGTGGGGGAGGCCCGAGGCTGAGAAAATTGGGAGCTTCTGCCCCCTCACCAGGGTGTTCATCGCATCTATTGTTGAGATGCCGGTTTGGATGAAGTCCCTGGGCTCCTGCCTTGAATACGGGTTGATTGCCGCGCCGTTGATGTCAAGGCGGTCTTCAGGGACCGGCTTCGGGCTCCTATCCCTAGGCTCGCCGAGCCCTGAGAAAACCCTGCCAAGCATTTCCGAGGTGACACCGAGGCGCATCGTCTCCCCAAGGAATTTGACTGAAGTGCCGGTCGTGTTCAGCCCTGAGGTGGAACCGAAAATCTGGACCACTGCGACGCTCTCGCTTATGTCCAGCACCTGCCCCTTCTGCTTCTCCCCGCTGGGCATGGTGACTTCTACCAGCTCATTGTAGCCCACTCCGGAAACGTTTTCCACGAAAACCAACGGGCCCGCAATCTGGGTGACTGTCTTGTATTCCTTCATGCCATTCACCTCCTGCTCGCAAGCGAATCAAACTCGGAGTCTATCTCCTTGTAGATCGCCTCAAGGTCCTTATGCCTGTCCTCCGGGATTTCCTTCATCCTCCCTATTCTTTCCCTCACCTTCAGGCCCATTATGCCCTTGAGCTGTGCGCCTTGTTCCACTGCGGCTGTAGCCCGCTCATGAAAGCGCATGATGTTCCTGAGCATAAGGTATTGTTTCTTCATGCTTGAGAATGCATCAATCTCATGGTAGGCGCTCTGCTGAAGGTAGTCCTCCCTCAGCATCCTTGAAACGAGGAGGATTTCCTGCTCCCTTTCCGGCAACGCGTCTGGACCGACCAACTGCACAACTTCCTGAAGCTCCGCCTCCTTCTGGAGCAGGGCCATCGCGGCATTCCTCATCTGCACGAAGTCCGCGGATATGTTCTCCTCATACCATGGGTCAAGGGTCTTCGTGTAGAGGGAATAGGAGTTCAGCCAGTGGAGGGCAGGGAAGTGCCTCCTGTGCGCGAGTGAAGCGTCCAGCGCAAGGAACACCTTTGTCACGCGGAGCGTGTTCTGGGAAACAGGCTCGGAGATGTCGCCTCCCGGCGGCGAAACCGCGCCCGTTATCGTTACCGAGCCGAACCGCTCGTCGCTCCCCAGGGTTTTCACCCTGCCCGCGCGCTCGTAGAATTCCGCGAGCTTCCTTGCAAGGTAAGCAGGATACCCTTCCTCGCCAGGCATCTCCTCCAGCCTTCCGGAAATCTCGCGGAGGGCCTCCGCCCATCTTGAAGTGGAGTCGGCCATCAGGGAGACGCCGTATCCCATGTCACGGTAATATTCCGCAAGTGTAATCCCCGTGTAGATGGACGCCTCACGGGCGGCCACGGGCATGTTGGAGGTGTTTGCAATAAGGACCGTCCTTTCCATAAGGGGCTTTCCAGACTTCGGGTCAAGGAGCTTCGGGAACTCGTTAAGCACCTCTGTCATCTCGTTCCCGCGCTCGCCGCACCCGATATACACCACTATCTCTGCATCCGACCATTTTGCGAGCGATTGCTGGGTGACCGTTTTGCCAGAGCCGAAAGGCCCCGGGATGCACGCGGTGCCTCCCTTCGCAATGGGGGCGAATGTGTCAATTATCCGCATCCCTGTGGAAAGCGGAACAACAGGCGGGAGCTTCTCCTTGTATGGGCGCGGCTTCCTCACGGTCCACCTGTGGTAAAGCTTCAGCGGCACTTTCTTTCCGCCAACCTCCATCTCCCCTATCTCGTCCTCAACGGTGTATTTCCCTGAGGCAAGGCTGGTGAGCTTTCCCGTGTAGGGGGAAAGGACCCTGTGAGTGATGACCTCGGTCTCCTTTACCTCCCCAAGGATGTCGCCTACCTCCACGTTCTCCCCTTTCTTCCTTGCTGCCCTGAACTCCCACTTTGCTTTCCTGTCAAGGGCCGGAACCTCTATCCCTCTTGAGATGTATGTCCCGGATTTCTCCCGGATTTTGTCCAGCGGGCGCTGGATGCCATCGTAAATGCTGCGGAGTATCCCAGGGCCGAGCTCAACGGAAAGCGGAACCCCTGTCCCCACCACCGGCTCCCCTGGGCGCAGGCCGCTCGTGTCCTCATATACCTGCACCACGCAGGAGTCTCCGGCTATCTTGATGATTTCTCCGGAAAGGCCGGGTTCCCCGACCTTCACCACATCATAAAGCCTTGCGCCTTCCAGGCCCTTCGCAACCACGACCGGGCCGGAAATCCTTGCCAGTCTCCCTTTTGAAGCCATGTTTTCACCATCATTTCTTTGAAACGTCAAAACCCAGCGCCCTCTTGATGAGCACGCTTATGCTTTCCCCTTCCTCAGCCTCACCGGTAAAGGAAGGGACTCCTATGACGACCGGGTGGGCAATGCTTGAAACCTTTTTCCTGAGCCTCCAGTCTATGTCCTTCATGTACGCCTCGTTTACTATCACTATCCCGAATTCCGGGGTTTCTATGGTTTTTTTGAGCAGGCTCTCAAACGCCTGCCCCCTGTCCACCACGAAAACGTCTGGGACGCCGGCCATCCTGAAGCCTGTCGCAAGAGCCGCATCCCCTATTACCGCAATCTTCTCCACCATTGTCCTACCTCAGTAAACCACGAGCGTTGCCCTTATCTCCTCGGGGGAGAGCCTGTAGTCTATCCCGCGCACGATGCGCCTCAGGTTGTTCATCTCCTCTTCCTTGATGAACAGGAAGCTCAGTATTGTCCCAAGCGATACCGTGGACGTGTAGAACCTCCTTATCTTTTGCCGCGCAATCTCCTGCTTGAACGCCATCTCCAGGTCCACGAGCGTCTTCACCTCGCCCTTTATCGGGAAGGTGTGCGAAATCATTTGCGGGACCGCGCTTATGTCCTCCACGCCAAGGAGGGACTTAAGGACCGCCTGGCGCATCGTCCCTCCGCTGATTATGTATTTCTTTGCTGTCTCCTCGCTCTTCACGCCTGCCTTCGCAAGCCTCAGCACGTTGATGATGTTGCGCGCATCTATTTCCTTCCTCACTATGTTTTGCAAAACCTGCGCATCCCTGTCCGGCATGTTTATGCCGGTGGCAAGGTAATTGTAGTAGGCCGTGTCCAGTAGAACCTGCAGCTGGTTGAGCGTCTGCGAGCTGCGGACGGACTGGATGAACATCTGCTCCAGCTCGGTCCCGCGGATTGTCGCGCTGGTTTGGGAAAACATCTCCCTCCCAAGGTCAGTGCGGCGCACTTCCACGTAGATTTTCTCGCCTTCCGCGCGGGCTATCGCCTCCAGCTGGCGCGGCCCTATTGTGCCTGCAGGGATTATGAATGGCTTTATTTCCTCCCACCTCTTCCCGGTGCGCCTGGAGGAAAGTATCATCTTCAGGTTGACGAAGTCCCATTTGCGCATAAGCCCTGCGATTGCGGGCCTCGCTTTTGCTGGAACAAAATCCCAGACCTTGCCCACCACTTCTGCATAATGTATGCCTGCCGCGTGTTCAACCATCTCCGCCCTGGACATGTCGGTAAGGGATGTCTGGGCAAGGACATCTTTGTAATATGTCCTCTCCAGCATAGCTATGACTCCGTCCACGGTGTTCTGGTTGGAGAAATCCTCAAAGTTTTCCCACTGGAGAATCTTCGCCTTCCGGGCCTTCACCCGCGCATTCGCGTAGCCGTATACAAGGTGCTTGCTCTCGAAAAGGTCAAACACGCTGCTTATGATGCCCATCCATCACTCACCTGAACAGGCTGTCGTACAGCCTCTTCCTCAGCAACTCACGCTTCTGCTCCAGAAGGGCGGCAAGGGTGAGGTCTATCCTGACCGACCCGTCTTCGGATTCCACAATGCACCCGCCCCACTCGCCAAGGCCCTCCCTCACAGAATACTTGCCGTTTTTCAGGTGCTTCCTGTCCTCCTTGCGGACGTGCACCACCGCCTTGGGCGCATCCAGCTCCTTCAGCCCCCTTTCCACAAGGGAGTTGAGGAACTTCGGGTAGGCCTTGTCCTTCGGGAATGCGCGCAGCTTCCTGGACACCTCCTCTATCGCGCCGTCCACTACGGACTCCATCGCCTCGTTGATGCTGCGCTTCGCCTCAATCCTCGCCCAGGCGATGCGCTCCCTGCGCTGCGCCTCAACGAACTCCGCGGTCCTGGCCGCGGCCTCCTTCTTTTCCTTCTCCGCAGCTGCTTTGGCATCCGCGAGCATCTTTTTTCGCTCGGATTCCGCAGCGGAAATGGCTGAGGCCGCCTCCTTTTTTGCCTCTTCCAGTATGGTGGCGGTAAGCTGCTCCAATCCCATGTTCACACACCTGTGAAAGGGATTATGCAACCTTGCCCTGCAGGAAGAATGCTATTACGAAGCCGAGGATGACCAGTGTTTCCGGCAATGCCAGGCAAATGAGGACCTTTGTGAACTCCTCAGGCTTTTCGGCAATGAGGCCCATCCCGCTTGAACCTATTGCGGACTGCGCCCATGCCGTGCCCAGCGCGCCCAGGCCTATCGCAAGGCCCGCGCTCAACGCTATCATCCCGCTTTCGCTTATAGCTCCTGCAACTGCTGCTTCTGCCATTCATTTCACCTCATTCCTAAATTTCTCAACCGAGAAAGGCACGAAGGCCTTCCCTCCTCCATGGAAGAACTTCCCATAGAATTCCACGAGGTTAAGCCTTCCGCCCTGCACTATGGACTCGACCATCGCGAGCCCCGTGTTGAGCGTGTGCAATACAAGGAATAATGGGAGCATTACGAGAAGCATTAGCCCCTGCTCCGGCCCTGGGAGGAAGGACTCGTTTATCACTTCCGCGAGGGCCACCCCGGCTATCCCCACTGCCGCGATTCGCGCGTATGAGAGGGAGTTTCCAAGGATTCCGGGAAGCTCAACCGCCCCGAGCATCCCTTCCGCCCATATTATTATGACTAATGAAACGAAAAACAGGGCGGCTGCGGGCGCTCCCCATTCAACAGGGAACATTTCCAGCATGTAGATTGTTACGAGGAAAAAGCCGCCGATTTCCAGGCCTATCCACGCCAGCTTCCCGTATGCGTGCTTCCTGCTGTGGTGCCATGCGTTTATCGCGCCGAGGAGGAAGCCGAATGCGAGGTGCAGCATCCCCAGGATTATGGAGAGCCCAAGGAGGAGGCTCATGTTGTGCGTCCTGCTGAAGCCGTGGTAGAGCGGGCCGGTGATTCCCATTGCGGCCAGGTTGAGCACGCCCCAGCTCTGGAGCAGCTGAAGCCACTGGAAGCTGGGGAGGCCCATCCACTCGTCAAAAATTATTCCAAAAACAATTCCCGCTATTGCGCTGAACCTCCATATTCTCGCGACCTCAAACCCCAACCCGCCCTTCTTGACTTTCCCCATCATCCATGAGGCGAGAAGGAAGGAGATGAGCCCATAGAAAACATCGCCGAGCATAAGCCCGTACATGATCGGGACAGTGATGAGCAGTATGAGGGACGGGTCTATCTCATCCGGCTGCGGAAGCGAGAACAGCTCCACAAGGAACTGGAACTGGGTTGTAGATTTTGGGTTCTCCAGGACGGTCGGGGGCTTGTCCCCCCCAATCCTTTCAATGTATGCCTTCCCCCCAAACTTGCTGCCAAGATAGCTTTGGAGCTTTTCAAATTCCTTCTCCTTGACCCAGCCCTCAAGCACGATGGTTTCAGCCCCGAACCCGAAATCCTTTGTGGCGAGCTCCCTTTCGGCCCATACTGCCAAGGTGCGTTCCAGGGCCTTCACCTGCTCCCCGTATTTTGAGGCATAAGCAGAAATCTCTTCCCGCACCTTTGCCATTTCTGCCTTCTTTGCCGCTATTTCCTCCTCAAGCCGGCCTATGGTCTCGGGCGGGGTTGTGAAACCAGCAATGTTTATGGGCACAAACCCGTGCTTTGAAAGGGCAAGCTCCACCCCCGAGGTTGTGGCCTCCTCATTTTTGCAGAGCACGAGGAGTACGGCCTCGGCTTTTCCGACCTTTGCGCTCACTTCGCATAAAGGCGGAAGGGACTTTCGTAGCGATGGCATCTTAGCCGATGCAACAGTGCCTGCGTATAATGTGACGTGTTTGGAATTGGCTAAGGAAAAATCCACATTCCTGAAGGGAAGGAGCTTCCTTGCGCCCTTCAGCCTGAGCTCCAGCGCTGAAAGCTCGTTGTTAAGGGCCGAAAGCCGGTCATGGGCCCTGCGGAGCTCATCTCCAATCTGGATTTTTTCCGCATCCGCGAGCGCCTGTTCTGCGCCCATCTCCTTGTACTGCCCTCCGTGGAGCCCAAGCATGGTCTTTATTGTCCTGAGCCGTATCCACTCTGCGGATATCCTGTCATAAATTGGAGCAGTCTTTCCAACCATGAAATTGCCGCCCGAAACCTTCCTAAGCTCCACTATGCCGAGGTTGTGCAGGTCCTGGAGCAGTAAATCAGTTATGGATTTGACAGCCACCACTCGTATTTTCTGCATTTTGAGCGGGCGGAGCATCAATATCACTTGATTTCCAAAACTTCTTCGCAAAGGGAATTAATGAGCTTCGCGTCTGGCTTCTTCGCCTTTATCTTTTCGGAAACCTTCTTCGCGTCCGCAAGAATCTTGCCCACTTCTTTTTCCGTTTCCTCCTTCCCTTCCGCAATGAGCCGGTTCTCCATCTCTACTTTTTCCTCTTCTGCTTTAAGTCTTATGTCCTCGGCTTCCCTGCGCGCATTTTTTAGGAGCTCTTCTGCTTTTTCCTTGGAATCCGCGCGGATTTGGGCCGCTTTGGCCTCCGCACTCTTTACTTCTTCCAGGGTCGTTGCGAACGTCTCGCCGGATGGTTTCATGCATTCACCATTCTTGCTGCGAAAACAGAGGATTTCCTTTAATATACTAATGTTTTTAAAACGAACGCACGCAAATAGATTCACTTCGGATGTAGGGTAAATACTGCGCCCGGCGCATGTTGCCTGAACGAAGGGTGATTGATTTGGGAGCATACAAATACATCAGGGAAACATACCAGAACGAATTGAGGGACAGGCCCGACTTCTACAAGAAGAAGCTTGCCGAGTGGAGAAACGGGGAAGCGATTGTGAGGCTGCACAGGCCGTCAAACCTTTCCCGTGCGCGCATGCTGGGGTACAAGGCAAAAACCGGCTATGCCATCGCAAGGGTGAGGATAGGCAAGGGAAGGAGAAGGAGGCCCACAGTGCGCATGGGCAGGCATCCGGGGCACATGTATGTGTATGTGCAGCCCAGGGTTTCGCACCAGGCGATTGCGGAGCAAAGGGCCAATAGGGTGTATAAGAATATGGAGGTGCTGAACTCTTACCTGGCCGGGGAAGACGGGAACTACAAGTTCTACGAAGTGATACTTGTTGACCCGGCAAGGGCGCAGCCTGGGCTCAAATTGGCGAAGGGAAGGGCTTTCAGGGGGCTCACCTCGCAGGGAAGGAAGGCCCGCGGCTTGAGGGCGAAGGGCAGGAGGAAGCAGAGGCCCGGGCCGAAGAGGAAATGAATTCATTTTTCTTTTCTGGTTTTCTGTTTTTTTCTATTCTTACATATACATTTAAATACATTTTTATACACTAAATAATACGGTCAATTTCATGAACTCAAAGGCAAGAATGGATAATTGGGGCAAGATGGAGCCCAGGCTGGACGGCGACCTTAAGCAAAAGAGGGTTGCCCGCTGCAAGGATGAGCACGAGGTCCTGGACCTCCTCTCCAGCGTCCGCTGGGAGCACATAAAGATGGGCCTCGCGGAGGCAGGAATCAGGAAGAGCGATGCGCTCCTGCCTGCGGTCGCATACCTCGCGAAGCACGGCTGGAACGACAACCTCAAGGCGCTTATTTCAACCCGGAACAAGCAGTTCAGGAATATGGACGCGAGGCTGGTGATTGAAAGGCTGGAGCAGGAGGGAAAGGTTGGCAGGAGCACCATGACGCTGCTGATTCCTGCAGTAGTGATGGATGCCATCAGGGATTCAGGCGACCCGATAAAAACCGCACAGGAGTGGAGGGACAGGATGGAGGCGTACGAGCAAGCGGAGCGCATGGTGGTGAGGAAGAGGGCGATGGAAGCGCTTGCGGAGATAGGGACGCCCGCAGCGCTTGCGGAGCTTGGAAAGCTCCTTCTCTGCAAAAGCGACAATAAGGATTTATGGGCCGCGAGCATCCTCGGGCATGCCGCGGGGGAGAGGCCCGGCGAGGTTGTCCCGGTGCTTAGGAAGATGGCTGAGGAACTCGCTGGGAGGCTGGAATGGGAGGAGGAAGCGGCCCTGCTGGAGGGAATCTGCAGGAGGGCCGAGGGCAGGGGATAACTGCCATTATTTTCCATTTACGATACCTTTAAAAACATCTTTATACACTAATATACACATGAATTCATTTGCCACAAGCGAAGCGAAGCCAACTTCCAAAACCCTCAGAGGCCTTTATGTGCCCAAACAGCTGGCAGAATCAATAAGAAGGCAGGAGGAAGAAAGAAGGCGGGAAGCCGGGGAGAAGATAATGGTTGTGCAGAAGTGCATGGCGAAGAAGCCAAATGGCGCGGAGGAAAGGGCAAGGGTTGATGCCGCAATAAGGTGGCTTGGCGAGAACGCGGAAAGGCTGGACGAAGCGCAAAAGCTCGGCGCCTTCTTCCCGATTGCGAGGCTTGTGGAGGCTGGATTCGGCCGCGCGAACCCTCTGGAGGCCGGGCTTGCGATGAGCAGGATAGCAAGGAGCCTTGGCACGCTCAATGCCATATTTGGCGTGGTGCGGGAAAAAATAATTGAAAGGATGAAGGCAGCCATCAGCAGGGAAATGGGCGGCAAACTTGGTCCGATGGAGCACCACCTTGTTTTTGCCGCTGCCGGGCTGGGGGAGCCAAAGGCAGCAAGGCTGGCAATGTTTTGGATGGGCATGAGGCCTGAAGAGGCAGGCAGGATTGCGTCAGTCCATCCCGAGATGATGGAAAGCATCAGGAAGGAGATGGAGGCAGGCGCAAGGGCGTCTGCAGGGAAGTGAGGGTATGGAAGAGCGCACAGGGCGTTTCCGGGGTTTGTGTGCCTTTTTCTCCAGAAGGGCAAGGCTGAGGCAGAAGATTGCAAGGATGAAGGAGCTGATGGAGAAGCCCGAGCTTTCCTTGAGGGAGAGGAGGGAGAGGGACAAGGTCGTGGAATGGCTCGGGAAGAAAGGGGGCTGGGAAGGGAATGCTCTCCTGAAGGCGTGGGCAACTTCCGGGGATGTGGCAATGAGGCCAGACCCGGACATTTTGGGCAGGGCAATTGCCAGGCAGGGCGGAGACAGCGCGCACCTACATGAAATTGCGCATTTGTCTGTGGACAGCGAGCTTGATTTCAATTCAAGGTATTATTTCACGAGGCTGCTTGCTGCTGAGTGCATGGCACTTGCGGAAAGGGGAATGGCTATTGACCCGAGGAAATCAATCACCTACTTTATATGCTACGGGGCGGAGAAGATGCTCAGGTTCATGGAAAAGGCCGAGCCCGAGCTGGTCAGGGAGTTTGAAAAGAAAAGAAGTATATGAAAATCCTACCTGAGGCGCACGCCGGCAAGGCCAAAGGCGGCCTCAAGCACACTCTGCGCTTGTGCGGGCGGGAGGATTGACTCGTTGTATGGTATGTAATATGGCTCTCCGCCCTGGGAGGGCCTTGGCTTCGCATAGAGCCCGTTTATCCATTGGAGGGAGCCGTCCAGATTTCCGCTCTCGGATTCGCCCACATAATACATTGCAAGGTTCACGTAGCCCGCCTTTATGAGATTCACAAGCGCATTCAGGAAGGTTGCATTCACCCCGAGTTCCCCAGCCCTTTCTGCGACCGCGGCAGGAACCTCCGCCGCTGCCTGCACTGCGGCAACTGCTTCCGCCTCTCCTGCAGGGAGCACGAAGTGCTCGTTCTCCCTTCCGCGCACGCGGCCGAAGGCAAGCTGGACCTCCTCCAGGCCTGCGCGGTTCTTGCCCAGGACTCCGTAATTCCCGGCCTCTGTCTCGCCGAAATTTCTTCCGAGAATGCCTGCGAGTTCCCATGTGCCGCCGTACCTGCCCTTGCCTATGCGCTCCATCTCTTCAGCATCCAGGCCCGCAATTTTGGTGGCCCAGAGATAAAATGCTGTCGCCTCGCTGAGCGTTTCCGCGCTCAGGCCCCCGCCGAACCGCTTGTTGTAGTCGCGCACCCATTCGGAAAAGATTGTCCTTGCGCCCCTGCTAAAGAGCTGCTCAGGGTGGCGCTGTATCCTCTCGTAGTAGGCATCAAACCGCTCTTCGGCGGGCATTTCTGCTGCGGCCTCTTCGCCGCGCGTGGGGATTAAGGAAAGTATGCCGCGCCCCCGCAGCGGCTCCAGCCCGCGCAACGCATCCATTACCCGGGAGGTCGTTGCCTCCTCGCCCCTCCTGGCGCCGTGGAGCCTCCAAGCCCCGTTCTCAAGCTTCAGGTTCATTCCTATCGCGCTCGCGGCGCCCCAGAGGCCTCCGTAAATCCTTCTCCCCACCTCTTCTACCGCCTGCGGGTCCACCCCGCGGGACCTTGCCCGTGCCTGGAAAATGGCTGCCCTTGCGAGGGTGTCAAGGTTTTCGTCCACCCATCGCCTCTGCTCCCTTATGGACATGCTGCTGAGCACAGTGCGCTGAAGGGCCCCGCCCTCGGAAGCCCTGCGCTCAATCCTGCCCAGCCAGCTGAGGGTGTCTTCGCTTATCCCCTGTTGGCCAAGGACCCTGGAGTATGCCTCAAGGGCTCTCCCGAGGAATTGTGAGGCCTCCTCATCCGTGCCGCAGAAAGCAATTATTCCCTGGCCCCTGCATTTTGCTGCCTCAGATTCCCTCCCCCCAAGCAAAGCGCCTGCGAGGGAGGATGCGACATGAGTGGGGTCCTCCATATTTGGCGGCCTGAACGCCCTCACCGCTTCAAGCGGCGTGCCCACATTCTCATACGGGTTCCGGAGGAAATCATCAAGCTGCCTTGCGTCTATCCCGAGCTGCGTGAGAAAAGCCCTAATCCTCGCCGCCCTCTGTTCCGGCTCATCCATCCGGGGTGCATAAACAGGTGCTGGCATATTACCACAATAGTACTCCTTCCGAAATACTATATAAGTTTATGCCCTGTGATGCGCTCGTAGGCATCAAGGTATTTCCTGCTCAGGTTTTGGATAACTTCCGGGGGAATGGGCGGAGGGGGCGGGGCCTTGTTCCAGTTGAGGGTTTCAAGGTAATCCCGGAGGTATTGCTTGTCCGAGGAGACAAGCCTTCCCTTTTCGTACTCCTCCTTGTCCCAGTAGCGCGAGGAGTCCGGTGTCATGCACTCGTCTATGAGGATTATTTCATCCTCAAAAATCCCGAACTCAAATTTGGTGTCCGCGAGCACGAAGCCGCATTTTAAGAGGTGGCCGTGCCCGAAATTATACAGCTCTATTGCCTTGTCCCGCACATATGCGGCGGCTTCCTTGCCTATTATTTTTTCCGCCTCGGAGAAGGATATGTTCATGTCATGCCCTTTCTCCGCCTTGGTGGAGGGGGAAAAAATGGGCTCGGGAAGCCTGCTCCCGTTCTTCAGGCCCGCAGGAAGCTTGATGCCGCATACTTTTCCATCCTTCTGGTAATCCTTCAATCCAGAGCCGGTCAGGTAGCCGCGCACAACCGCCTCTATTTTCAGGGGGGTGGCTTTCTTCACAATCATGCCCCTCCCAAGAAGCCAAGGGGGCAGGCCTTTTGGCACGTCAAGGGAAATCATGTGGTTCTCTATTATGTCCTGCGTTTTCCTGAACCAGAACGCGGAGAGGGAGTTGAGCACCGTCCCTTTCCATGGCACACCCTCGTTGAACACCACGTCAAAGGCGCTCACGCGGTCGGTTGCGACCATGAGGATGTTCTCGCCGAATGCATAAACATCCCGCACCTTACCGCGGTGGAGAAGAGGCAGCTTCAGGTCCGTATGCGTTATCGTTTCCATGCCCCAGGTTTTGCAGAAAAGCAATAAAAAGATGGTGTGGAAAGGTCATTTCCCCTTTATCGCCTTCCAGATTCTCCAGATTGCCCATACAACAACGAGAATGGGGAGCAAGAACCCTATTCCGCCTGCAAGCAGCATTATCCCAAAAGAGAGTGCACCGAAGAACACCGCAAGCAGCTGCCCCAGCGGGACTATGAGGTTTGCGTGCATTGCCGGCTTTTCCTCATATACGCGCACAGAGAGGGTGCTCATTGCGGAGCGCCTCTCCAGGCCAAGTTTCTGCTGCTTGTATAGGTCCAGCTCTGTTTGGACGCGCGCCACCTCCCTTTCTATCGCGAGGATGTCGGAGATGTTGTCCGTCCTGTTGTAGAGGGAATTGAGGCGGGCAAGCTCTGTTTCAAGGTTTGTAATTCTGGTGTTTATGTCTGTGTATTGCTCGGTCACATCCTCAAGGGAAGTGTCCATGGACTTTATTTCCCCTATGGTTTTCAGTTTGGAAACGAACTCATCAAACCTGGAAGGCGGGACCTTCACCGTAATGTAATAGCTTTTGTCCGCATCCGTTTCGTAATAGGAGATGCCGGAATAGGTTCCGCGCACTTCGGAAACAAATCCTTTTACAGAAGCGATTTTATCCTCCAGGGTCCCCTCCTGCACCTTCAACGCGATGGAGCCTGCCTGGATTACCATTCGGTTTTCCTCACTGTAGTAAGAAGAATCGTAGCCGGCTTCCGCGTAAGAAGGCGCAGGAGCGCCCGAATGATAGCCAGCCGTGGCCCCGGAGCTCTTTGGGAACACCCCCTCGCCGCCTATGCAACCAGCAAAAAGAAGCAGCAGCGCAAATGCCGCAAACGTGTTTTTCAATTCCATGGGCAGATACAGGAAATGCAAGAAATATAAATGCAGCCAGTTTGCTTAGGGAAAAGCCTAACCCCGCGCAGAAGGGCGGCGCAGCAGGCCTTCGTAGCAGGAGATATCCATCCCGGTTTCCATGAAATCAGAGCGCACGCGGCGCAGCGCATCCTCCTGCTGGCGCCGCGGAAGGGATAGTGCGGCGCAGACAGCGTATGAGAACGTGTTGTAAGAATCAGCAACTGCGCCCGCCCTGTGCATGGCGAGGGCAATTGCCGACAGCTCAGCCACTTTTTCTATGGATGCGGCCCTTGCCATTGCGGGCTTAAGCTGCTGCTTAAGCGCCTCAACACGCGGGAATGGCTGGCTGCCCAGATCATCCCTCCTGCGCGGCTTCCCCGGCCGCACCGGCCCGGCTCCGCTTTCTGCGCGCAACGCCTTCATCGTGGCTCTCACCCCTGCAGATGGAGTATTGCCTCCGCCAAATCGCCGTTCGCGCCCTTCAGGGCCTCTATTGCCTTTTCGCGGGAGGCGCCGGTCTTTTCCATAATCAGGGCGATATCCTCCTCGCTCAATTTCTCTTCTTTCCTGATTTTTCCTGAGATTTGGAAGGAGGACTGGCCCTGCGCGGTTATTTCAATTATCTGCGGCTCCTCAATTATGATTGTCTCGTCTGTCCCCTCTATTGTCACGCGGCCTGCGGGAATTTCCCTTGTGTTAATTCCCATCTGCTTCATCATCCTCGCCATCTGCTTTGGGTCCATTCCGCCGAGCATAGCTCTCACCTCTCCAGCTGCAAATCCGCATCCAAAATCCTTGCGAACTTTTCTGCAATCTCCTCCATTATCCTTTCCCCGCGCTCCCGGGAAATGTTTCCTATTTTTCCACGGTAGCCGGAAGTGGAATACATATCATCAGGAGTAGGGATTATATCCCCAACATAATCCCTGTATTTCTCCTGAACGGGCTTTGCGCGGAGGGCGCCTCCTGCAGCAAGGGTGAGGGACGCCTCAACCTCGTCCGCATGCCCTGCCTCCTCTTCCAAAAGCGCCCACCATTCCACAACGCATGCGCGGAACTTGTGCTCTTCCGAAAGCTCGCGCAGCGCATATTTCACCGGGGCGGTGTTCCCCCCGTGCCCTATGGCCACGAAAAAGCGGGTGAAGCCCTCGCGCAGGAGGGAGGAAAAGATGTCCTTTGCGTAATTGCGTAGCGAATCAAAGGAAACGCAAACTGCGCCGGGGTATTTTTTCATTGAATAAAGGTAGCCGAAGTTCACTGGCGGGAAAAGAAGGATGTCCCTTTTCTTTTCCAGCCTCCTTGCAATTTCCCAGGGGATTATGTTGTCAACGGAAAGGGGGAGGTGCTTTCCGTGGGGCTCCATCGCCCCGAATACAAGCACCGCAACCTTTCCCTTCTGCGATTTGAATTCTTCCCAGGAAATGTCCTGCGCGTACATAGTCATGCAAAGGATTCCTTGAGCTCGCTCTTCCTGAACTCCACGCGGCCCATGGGTGTGATGTCCCTGGCCTTGTTGAAGACGCGCGTTGCAAGCCTCCCGTGCATGAGCTCGTCCATCAGGTCGTGGTAGGAGAACTCCCTGGAGGCCGCTTTCACCTCCTCCTCAATTACATGGCGGAGGTTCTTCCTCTGCGTCTCGCTGATCTTGTCCTGCGTGACCGCGACCAGCTTCAGGCGGACGCCCTTGTCATCCCTGGTTGAGATGTCAATTACCGAGTGCAGGACGGTCCTTCTCCTGCGCACGAAGGTGCGGAGATATGAGTTCGCAAGCTGGTGCCCTATGAGCTCGGTGTGCGCCGCCTTCCCACGCACATCCTTGACGCGGAATAAAAGGGTTGTGTAAAGGGCGGTTTGGGAGAACTTGCCGGTAAGGTCGCTCAGGCTGACAGGTATTATGCGGTTCAGGAGAAGCTTCCCGTCGGAAGCGACAACTTCGCCCAGTTCCCTTGACTCGTATTTTTCCGGAGCCAGAACCTTGTACCACTCCTTAACCTTCTTATTGTCCGAGGCCTTTTTCTTGACAACCATGCGTTCACCTTCACTTTATGAGAAGGGCAGCCGTCTCAGGGTCGTATGCCCATCCAGCCGGGATTTTCCCCTTCCCCCTGTAATACTTCACCAGCCTGTGGATTTTGGACTCAACATGCGAAAGCTTCACCTTATTATGGAGGTCAGCAGTGTTCCTGCGCATGTGGTTCCTCATCCCGACCGCCTTCTTTATCAGGCTCAGCAGGTCGTCCGGGAACTTCGGGGAGAGCCCTTCCGCCTCCAGGAACTGGCCAATTGTTTTTCCGAGGTATGGCTTTGCGAGCGGAACCCCATATTCATCACGGAGAATCTGCCCAATTTTGGCCGAAGAAACGCCCTCTTTCGCGAGCTTGCGGATGATGTCCTTTATCTCCTCGGCGCTGTATGCCACCCATTCCGGCCTGGAGAGCACCTTTGGCCTCCTGGAGCCGGATTTTCCCTTCTTCCCTGAATGCAATCTTGCCATTTTACTACCTCATATGCGTTTGGAGAGATGCTCCCCAAGCTTTTGCAAGGCCTTCGCGCGGTGCGAGAGGGAATCCTTCAGGGAGGGTTCCTCGGCGAAGGTCTTTTCCTCCCCATCAGGAATGAATATCGGGTCATAGCCGAACCCGCCGTTGCCGCGGATGGATTCGGAGACCCGCCCCCTCACCTCGCCCGTGAAGAGCCTCACTTCCTTTCCCTGCGTGAATGCTATTGCGCACCTGAACTCCGCTCCCCTGCCCTTTCCCTCGAGAAGGCGAAGAATACCTTCGTTTCCGAGTTTCTTCAGGACCCACGCGGAATAGGTGCCCGGGAAGCCGTTTAACGCCGGCACAAACAAGCCGGAATCCTCAACGAAGAGGGGCTTCCTCAGGATGGAGTAGGCGCGGAGGGCGCAGCCCTCGGCGATTTCCTCCACCGACTCGCTCCTTTTCTCCTCTAAGGGAAGAGGAGCTTGAAAGATATTTATACCGTATTTGTTTAAAATCTTTTGCGCCTCGGAGAACTTCCCCCTATTCGTTGTGCAGAAATGGATTTCCAGGCTATGCACCGGAATAGGAATGAGGAAAAGGGTTTTAAAGGGATTAGGCGCGCAGTGAGAGAAAACGCCGCCACTCGCGAATGATTAGTTTTTTAACAACTCCTTGAGAAAGGGCGGCTCATGAAAAAAAATGCTCCAAAGCCCAGAAGAAAGGCCGTGAAAAAAAAGGAGAAGCCGGAGGCGGTTGCCAGTGCCGCCCCTTCAGAGGCAAGGGTTCCTAAGGAAATTATAGAACGGAGAAAAAAATTGATGAAGGAAGCCGAAATTGCGCTTGGAATAATAAACTCCTACCCAATGCTGAGGACAAGGCAGGAGGTTGAGGCGGCGAAGAAGCAGATAGTGGATTCGTACGCAAAAGGAGATGCAGTAATAAGGCAGTTCATCCTTTTCGTGATACACGAGCACCTGTCAAAAGCGGCTAACATGCGCGTGATGGAGAACTTTGAATTCTTCAGGAAGATGATGGGCGAGAAGGCGGAGGTGCTGGAAGTGAGGAAGAGCGTCTACCGCTCCATGTTCAACTATTCCAATTCATTGGAGGGGACGGTTGAGCTGCTGCTTCTTCTTGGGGACATCGGGGATTTGGGTGCGGCAAAGGTCCTTTCGCGGCACCTGGCATATTACATGAGCGGAGAGCAGAGCGGCCTGCAGATGCTCAGGAATGCGGCTGTTGAGGCATTGGAGAACTGCGAATGCACCTATGCACTTGATGTGATAATAGCTTATGCCAAATATGCGGAAAAGAATGAAAGGTTCATTTTTGCGCTGAAGGGCTGGGAGGAGAAGCTGGGCAGGATGGGCATAAGCGAGGCGGACAGGGATGCCTATATTTCTGCGATGAATGAATTGATGATGGTGAGAAAGGAGAAGGACGTGCACTACGGCTGAGCAGTGCTGGCTGCGCGCGGGCAGCTATGGCCGGGGCGACGGGAGTTCAAGCGTGGAATCGCAATTCGCAGTTTCCGAGAAGAAGCCCGAGATAAAGAGCTTAAGGTAGCCGATGTAGGGTATTCTTCCGATAACTTTTCCTTTGTACTGAGAATCGCCGGGTGGGGAGTTGCCCATTTCCCTTGAGTAACTGTACTCCTGGATGTCCATAACGGGATTATTGTCGCCTTTTGTCAGGTAATAGGTGGAATCCCCCACCCTTATCTTGAAATAGAGCCGGTGGATTATGTCGCCCGCAAGGGAGTACAGGTCACCGGGCGCCGGGCCGTAAACGATGGTGTCATGGGCCGTGTTAGGGTAATATGAAGTTCCCTTAAAATCAACGCTGGTGAGGCAGGGGGTTGTAATGCTGTACTCGTTCTGCCTGCCCTGCCTTGTGCAGGTTCCGTAATGGAAGGTGAAGGGCCCGCGCGTTTCGTAAAAGGACGAGGGGTTGGAAAGGAACTCCCTGCACTTCGGGTCCGCGGGATACTGGGCGCAATAGGTGTAAAGGGAGCCCTTGAGGGTGAAGTTTGCGCCTGCAGGCGCGTGCACCATAACGGAATTGTTGAGCTGGGCGAACTCCGCCTGGGTGAGCTGGATCTCGTAACCTACGGGTTCTGTGCCCTGCACAATCACGAGGTCGCCCCTTTCTATATTTGGGAGCATGCTGCAGGAAACAACGGCATTTAACGGGACCGGGGTCTTCATTATGGACATCGCGGCAAGCCAGATGGCAAGTATAACTCCGAGAGAAATGGCCACTTCCTTCAGCTCATTCTTCCAGCCGTGCTTCTTGACACCGTGCCTGATTTCCAGGGCGACTATGCCCACTATCTCCAGCATAACGAGCACGCCGAAAACACCGCTCTTTGTGAGAATGTAGAGAATGAGCGTGAAGGCTATTATGC
>Ga0068707_1001030_pt1 | contig 19177 bp, 17 predicted proteins | sample YNPNPMetaG_FD_66600 | JGI IMG/M metagenome (GOLD analysis project Ga0068707, IMG submission 66600) | Anoxygenic and chlorotrophic microbial mat microbial communities from Yellowstone National Park, USA - YNP NP MetaG | ecosystem: Environmental > Aquatic > Thermal springs > Hot (42-90C) >...
CAATAAACACCTTCAGGTTCTCTTTGACGCGGGTCTGGCCAATAAAATCAGCCAGCCGGCGGGGACGGATTTCCTCATCCAGGGTATCTTCACCGCGGAGCCTTTGGGGTGATGAGAGCCGCTCCACCGGAACCGTCTTCGGTTTCATTGGTGCTGCTCCAAAGCCTGTTTGAGCAGCTCCTGAAGCGTCGTTCCCGGAGTGATTTGGAGACGACTCAGCCGGGCGCTGGCCTCGCGGCGGGTCAGCCCCAATGACATCAGGGCCCGGATACCGTCGCTCATCATCGAGCTTGGGGCCGGCACCTCTTGGGCGACATTAGCCATCTCGGCCAGGAGCCGCTGGGCCTTTTTCGGGCCGATGCCCGGCACTGTGCGCAGCACCGTCACATCTTTCTGGGCAATAACCGCCCGGATTTCGTCGGGCGAGAACCTAGAGAGCAGATTCAGTCCGGCCCGGGGGCCGACCCCGCGGACCGCGGTGAGGAGCCGGAACATCTGCCGCTCCGACTCATCGAGAAAGCCGAACAGGCTGACACCTTCCCGGCTTATCTCCGTCACAATCAGCAGCTCGGTCTCGATGCCCGGTTCAGCCAGCCGGACCGAAGTGGAAAGCGGCACCCGTATCTCAAACCCAATCCCGGCACATTCAATCACCACCTGTGTCGGCTCCTTCTCACGCAGAATCCCGCGTAACCGGCTGATCATCAGGAAGTTGGGCCCTTGGTGCGCCGGCCAAGACAGTAGGCCGCGGCCAAGGCATCGGCCGCATGTTCGTGAAGCGTGCCATCAAGTCCGAGCAGGACCCGGACCATGTAGTTCACTTGGTGCTTTTGGGCCCGGCCGTTGCCGGTCAGTGCCAGCTTGATTGTTGCCGGGGTCAGCTCCGTGACCGGGATGTGGTGGCGACTGAGGATGTAGAGCAGTGCTCCGGCCGCCTCGGCAGACCGAAGCACGCTGGCCGCGCCCACCCTCTTGAAGAATAGCGTCTCCACCGCACACCGCTGGGGCCGGGTGCGCCGGATGACCTGCTCTAACCCCTGAGCCAATTGCCGCAGTCGGTCTGGAAGGCTGTCTTGGGGCCTGGTGACGATGACGCCGCACTCGATCACGCGCCGACCATCAATGACCCCATAACCGGTGGCGCTCAGACCCGGGTCCAGACCGAGGATTTTCAACTGTCTGTCGTGGCCGACACGCGCTCCAGCACCTCGTCCGGGATGTCGAAGTTGGCGAACACCTGCTGAACCTCTTCCAGACTTTCGAGCATATCAATAAGCCGAAGGAGCTTAGGAGCATCGGCCTCAGAAACGGGCACAGTGTCCTGAGCAATCATTGACAGCTCCGCCCGTTCCCACTTGATGCCGGCGGCTGCGAGCTGCTGTTTCACCGCCTCAAGGGCATCTGGGGGGGTGAGCACCGTGAACCCGGCCGAGTCGGTCTGCACATCGTCAGCTCCGGCCTCGAGTGCTGCAGCCAATACCGCATCCTCGTCCGCCGTCTCACGACTGATGACAATCACGCCCCGGGGTTTGAACTGCCAGGCGACGCAGCCGGCCGGCCCCATCTTGCCGCCGTATTTATCGAAGACGTGGCGGACCTCAGCAGTAGAACGGTTCTTGTTGTCGGTGAGAACGCGCACCAACAGTGCCGCGCCGCCTGGTCCGTAACCTTCGTAGGTCACCTCTTCGTAGCTCGTGCCCGGCAGCTCGCCCGTACCCTTCTTGATGGCCCGCTCGATGTTGTCGGCGGGCATGTTGATGGCCCGGGCCGACTCAATCGCGCTCCGCAGGCGGGGGTTCCCGTTGGGGTCACCGCCGCCGAGTCGGGCCGCGGTGGTAATTTCCCGAATCAACTTGGAGAAGGCCTGACCCCGGGCCGCATCGGCCTTGCTCTTCTTATGCTTGATGGTTGCCCATTTCGAATGTCCAGACATAACAGTCCTCCTTGGCCCGAAGCTTCGGCTCCGGGCAGAGTAACGATTTTATTCGTCCCAATCGGGCCGCAACCGGCCTGAAATAACTCAATCTCATTCTAAGGCAGAGACTCGTTCTGTCAACTGTGCCCCAAAAAGTCCCGGCGCCAAGACATCGTTACCAGGGTTATCCTGGACTACTGGCTGAGAAAGCCGGTGTATCCTTTAGGGAGGCCTGGGAAATAGCCTGAAAGAAGCACCGGCAATGGATATATATGTCCTACCGGTGATGGCAAGACACAATCTAGTGCTGAGTTATCAGCAGAACGGCAGCATTGCCGCTACCGCCCGGCAGTGGCGACAGCGCGAGCGGTGGTCCGGAAGCTGTCGCCCAACACTATAGACACAAGCAGCGGTCAGTGGTCCAGTTCCAGACCGCTTTCTCCTTGTTCGAAACCGCTGGGCTCGATGTCACCGGGCTCGACCGGTTCTAGGTCCAGGTCGCGGTCGGTCTCGGCCGGTTCCTCCCAGAGGGCCAATTTGTGTCTCCTTCGCCGTTTCGTCTTGGGTAGTAGCTTGGTGCGCTTCTTTTGGGGTCTCACGTTTGACCTCCTTTCGAGGAAATGACAAAGTCACTTGGCCACTTGCGCACTAGGCAACTAAAGTTAGCAAACCGGTTCGGCCCGTCAAGTATGAGTTACCGCCTCGCGATAGGCCGGCCTGCTGCTGGTTGACTTTCCGTGATTTCCTGCTACAACTCTAGCTGATGCGTGCCCCTTTTGCCTCAAGACTCAGCCATCTCCCGGCCTATCTGTTCCAGGAGCTGGATGAGTTAAAAGCCCAGATCCGAGGCGACCTGATTGACCTGGGTGAGGGCAGCCCGGACCAGCCAACCCCCAGGCCGATCCTGGCCGCATTTACCCGGGCGCTCCGGCGGACCGAGAACCATCGTTATCCTACCTATGCGGGTAAGGCCCGCGCCCGCCAAGCGGTAGCCGATTGGTACCGGCGTCGGTTTGGGGTGGTGCTCGACCCCGATTCTGAGGTGACAATGCTCTTGGGCTCCAAGGAGGGTGTTGCCCATCTCATCTGGGGGGTGTGCGGCCCGGGCGATGTTGTGGCAGTGTGTGAGCCGAGCTATCCGGTCTATCCCAATCAGTGCCGGCTCGCCGGTGCCACGCCGGTGGCTGTGCCGCTGGAGGAACGTAACGGCTTTCTACCCGACCTAGACTGGCTCAGCCGTCATGCCCACCGATTGAAACTGGTCTGCATCAACTATCCCAACAATCCGACCACCGCCACCGCCCGGCTTGACTTCTACCAGACGCTGGTTGCCCTGGCACTGAAGCACGGCTTCTATGTGGTCAACGACAATGTCTACTCCGAAATTTATTTCGGTGCGGTCGCACCACCGAGCATCCTAGAAGTCCCGGCCGCACACACCTGTTGTGTTGAGTTTCACTCCCTTTCCAAGAGCTTCAACATGGCGGGCTGGCGCATCGGCATGGCGGTGGGCAACCGGCAGCTCATTCAGGCGCTCTTGAAAATCAAGCGGAACACCGACTCGGGTCCGTTCGGCGCCATCCAGGATGCTGCCACAGTTGCGCTGCGGCGCGGTACCCGATTGACCGCCGCCATCCGCCGGATGTACCGGCAGCGCCGCGACACGTTCTGCACCGAGTTACAAAAAGCCGGCTGGCCGGTGGCAAAACCGGAGGCGACCTTCTTTGTTTGGGCCAGGTTACCGGATTGGTTCCGTGCTCGGAAGAACGGCTCCCGCTCCTGGGCCTTTGTGGAACGGCTGCTTTTGTCCTGCCGGGTGATGGCGGCCCCGGGTAACGGTTTTGGTGCGGCTGGCGAGGGCTATGTGCGGTTTGCCCTGGTGCAGCCCGAGGCACAATTGCACAAGGCGGCGGTGCGGATTGGTCGGTGGCTCAATTCCGGTGCGAATTAGGAGGAACGGCTGGCTCTGATTGTTCAGAAGTTTGGCGGTGCGGCGCTGGGGAGTCTGGCACGGCTGCGCCAAGTTGCCCGGCGTATCGCCGCCACCCGGCGGGCGGGTCACCGGGTGGTGGTGGTGGCATCGGCGATGGGCGACACCACCGATACCTTGAATCAGTTGGCCCATGCCCTCACACCCTGTCCTGACCCACGCGAGCTGGACATGCTTTTGACAGCAGGCGAGCGTCAGACTATCGCCTTACTGTCAATTGCGGTTCGGGCACTGGGTGAGGAGGCGGTATCGTTCACCGGTTCCCAGGTGGGCATCATCACCGACCGTTTCCATGCTGATGCCCGGATTCAGGAGGTGCGGGGCGAACGGCTCAAAGAGGCGCTCCGCCGGGGTAAGATTCCGATTGTTGCCGGGTTTCAGGGGGTAAGTTATGACAAGGAGATTACCACGTTGGGACGGGGTGGTTCGGATGTGACCGCGGTGGCCCTGGCAGCATTTCTGGGTGCGGAGCGGTGTGAGCTGTTCAAGGATGTCACCGGCCTGTTCACCGAGAATCCCCGGGAATTTCCCCGGGTCCGGTCCATCCCGAGCATCAGTTTTGCGGAGCTGGCGGAGCTGGCCGTTTCCGGAGCAGAGGTAATTCACCCCCGGGCCTGTGCCCTGGCTGAGAAGTACGGCGTGCCCCTGGTCATCCGCTCGGCATTTAATAACAAGCGAGGAACTATGGTCAAAAAGTTGGAACGATTGGAGAAGGCATTTGTCCGGGCGCTCACCCACGAGCACCGGCTGGTCCGGGTGGCGCTGATTGCGGTTCCGAAACGGCAGCGCTGCCTGCACCAGGTCGTCACCCAGCTGGGTGCCAACCGGGTGCCGGTGGTACTGTTTAATCACGGCGTTGTCCATAAGGACCGTTTTGACCTCACCTTCATCATTCCGGAGAGCCATCTGGCTCAGGCCCAGCAGCTTCTGGCGCGGCTGGCCCGGTCGGTCGGGGCGCTAAGGTGCGCGGTTAAGAAGAATCTGTGCTCGGTGTCGCTGGTCGGCCCTGGGGTGGGTAGTGATGCCGAAATCATGTGCGATACACTAGCGGCCCTGCATCAGGCTGGCGTTCACTTGGAGGCATTTGCCACCTCGGCAACCCGGCTTTCCTGCTTTATCGGCCAGGACGACCTCCGCGCGGCAACCGCGGCGCTCTTGGCCCGTTTCCGGCTCCAGCGCTGAGCATGAACGAGTCAAGGAACCAAGAAATGGCAACTGACTCAAGGAGTCCTCAAGTCCCCGAATCCGTGAATCCTTCGGCCCAAATCATCGAGGCGCTGCTGTTTGCTGCCGACCAGCCCCTCAGCGAAGCCCGCCTGGTAGAACTGGCGGAGAGTGATGCGGCAACGGTGCGGTCGGCGATTGAGGAGTTGAACCGCAGCTATGCGGCTACGGGCCGGACTTTCCGTATCAGCCGGGTCGCCCAAGGATATCAGCTCTACACCATTCCGGAGTTCGCTGAATGGGTGCGCCGGCTTTACCAACACCAGCATGTCCAGCGGCTCTCTGCCGCCGCGCACGAGGTCTTGGCCATTATCGCCTACAGCCAGCCGGTCACCAAACCGGAGATTGAACGCCTGCGGGGCGTGGACTGCTCCGGACCGCTCCTCACCCTCTTGGAACGCGGATTGATTGTTACTGCGGGCCGGGCCCGGCGACCGGGAAACCCCTTTCTCTATCGAACCACCAAAGAGTTTCTGCGCTACTTCGGCCTGGAGTCGCTGGACGATTTACCCAGTCTGGATGAGCTGAGTACCTTCCTTGCTGACCGTGAACCGGACACAGCCTAGACCGGCGCAGCTGGTCTTGGGGATTATCGCCTCGAACACCGAGTGGCTGGCTGCCGCCGAAGCGGTGCTGGCACAGCAATTTGGTCCGATAGCGCTGAAAAGCGCCATCATTCCCTTTGACTTCACCGACTACTATGAAAAGGAGATGGGGTCGGGACTGCTCAGACGCTGGGTCTGCTGTCAGGGGCTCGTTGAACCGGAAAAGTTGGCCCGGCTCAAGCTTCAGACCTGCGAACTGGAGCACCAATTCCGGACGGAAAATCACCGCCGGCGGGTGAATCTGGACCCAGGGCTGCTGTCGCTGCACAATCTGGTTTTGGCCTCAACCAAGGAGTTTGGTCATCGCATCTACCTGGGCAGTGGTATCTATGCCGAGGTGACGCTCATCTACCAGAATGGCCGGTTCCAGCCTCTGGAATGGACCTATCCGGACTACCGCACTCCCGTCTGCCTTGACTTTCTGGCCGCCGGCCGCAAGCTCTTGACACTATCATTGGCAGCCGACCGATGAATCGACTGCGCCGTTGGTTTCTGACCGGCTTGGCAACAGTCCTCCCGGTGGCTCTCACGGTCCTCGTCATCAAGGTTCTGGTTACCACCACCGCTAACCTGCTGAAACCGCTACTCCTTTGGCCGGGGCTCTTGGCACACCTGCCCGGTTGGGTGGTTACGGTGGGAAGCGCCTTCGCCGCGCTGGTCCTGATTATCCTGGTGGGGGCATTGACATCGGGAATTGTCGGTCAGAAACTTATCTCTTGGTTGGACCAGGTGATGCAGCGGCTGCCGTTGGCCAAGGATGTCTACAGCTCCGCCCGGCAGCTCACCGATGCGGTCTTTGTGCAGCGCAGCTCCTTGCGCAAGGCCGTCATCGCTGAGTATCCCCGTAAAGGGATCCTGGCCATCGGCTTTCTGACCAGCGACGAACGGCTTGTGCTCGGCGACGGTCGTCGCGCCCTGATGGTGTTCTTCCCGACAACCCCTAATCCGACTACCGGTTGGCTCGCACTGCTTCCCGAAGACGAGGTCACCGAGACCGATTTGTCAATCGAAGAAGCTCTGAAACTGGTAGTCTCAGGCGGACTGGTGCGACAGGAACGGTTAGCCGCCGCCGTCAAAGGACACCAGCCCAAAAACTGACTACTTTTCTCCTTCCTTGGCCTTTTCTGCCTGGAAGCTGCGGTAGAGCCGGGCCAGCTCCAGCAGTCGTGCCTTGACCCGACCATTGACCGAGTCGGGTGGATAACGGCCCTGACGGTCCGGCTTGCCAGCAGGAACACCGGTCAAAAGCTCAATCCCCTCATCGATGGTGGCGACCGCATAGATGTGAAATTTACCTTTCTTGACCGCTTCCCGGACATCCCGGCGCAGCATCAGGTCGGGGATATTGCTCTTCGGGATAATTACGCCCTGAGTGCCGGTCAGGCCCCGTGCCTTACAGATGTCATAGAACCCCTCGATTTTCCAGTTCACACCACCAATCGGCTGAACCTGGCCCTGCTGATTCACCGAGCCGGTGACCGCCAAGTCCTGACGGACCGGGAGCCCCGACAGGTCCGACAGCAGGGCATAGACCTCGGTCGAAGAGGCACTGTCGCCATCAATCCCGCCATAAGACTGCTCAAAACAGATTGATGCCGATAACACCAATGGCTGGTCCTGAGCATATTTTCTCCTCAGATAGCCGGAGAGGATGTAAACGCCCTTGTCGTGTGTCGGGCCGGAGAGCTGCGCCTCGCGTTCGATGTTAATGATGCCGGCCGCGCCCACCCCGGTCTTAGCAGTAATCCGGACCGGCTTGCCAAAGGCGTACTCACCGGTGTCATAGACAGCCAGGCCATTCACCTGTCCCACCGCCCTGCCGGTCACGTCAATAAAAATGGTGCCTTCGACAATCGCCTCCTGCAACTTGTCCTCAAGCAGTCGGACCCGGTCGCGGCGTTTCTCAATTGCCCGCTCGACATGCTCCTCGGTTACGGCCTTAGCCCCGGCCTTACTGGCCCAGTAATTCGCCTCCTTCAACAGGTCGGTGATGATGTTGAAGCGGGTCGAGAGCCGGTTCTGGCGGCCGGACAGGCGCACCCCGAACTCGATGACCTCCCGAACCCCGCTCTGGGTAAATGGCCGTAACCGTTCCTTGTCACACAGCGCCTTGACTACCCGGGCGTACTCCTGAATCCCGGACTTGCTCAACGGCATGGTCCAATCGAAATCGGCCCGCACCTTGAACACCTTCTTGAAGTCCTCGTCATAAGTGGCAAGGAGTGAATAGACTACCGGGTCGCCAATCATGAGCACCTTCAGATTGATTGGCACCGGCTCCGGCTTCAGTGCCGAAGCGCCGAACAGCGAATAGAACGGGTCATAAGCGGTTATCTCCAATCGCTGGTTACGCAGGGTTCGCTTCAGCGCCGGCCAGACACCGGGTTCGAGCAGCACATCCAAGGCGTTGAGGACCAGAAACCCGCCGTCCGCACGCAGGATGGCGCCGGCCTTGATGCGGCTGAAGTCGGTGCGCCACTGGCCGGTACGGTCCCACACCCGTTCAATCGAACCGAACAGGTTCTTATAGTTGGGATTGGTTTCGAACACCACGGGCGCGGGCCGGGTCTGGGAGTTATCCACGAGCACATTGACCCGGAACTCAAGATAAGGGTCACCCTTGGGCCATTCCCCATCGCTCTTGTGTCCTTCGCCGGACTCCTGAGGCCGCTGCTGGAAAAGTTCAATCCGACTCATCAGCGCGGTGCGCACCTCGGCCAGATACTCAGCCACCTTACCATTCTGATACCGTTCCGAAATCTCGGCCAACCGTTCGTCCAGCACCGGCCGGACAACATTCTGGTCCAGTTCCCGCAGGGCCTCACGTGCCGCACGCTCATATTCCCGAATCTCCTTGAAGATGGCCACCAGCTCGGTGGTCAACTTCTGATGTTTCTGCTTCAGTTCTGCCCCCTGCTCAGCGGTCAATTTCCCTTCCTCTACCAAGGCATCAAGGTCGTCAATCTTCGTCGGCTGTTTGTCAATGATTGGAGCAAGCTCCGGCCGGAGAAACGGGGCGGTCTGAACAAGGGTAAACCCTTCGCTTGCAATCTTGCGCTCAAACTCCCGGACCTTGGCACTGCCGCGCTCCTTGAAGCTGTCGATGATACTCTGGCGGCGGTGCTGATAGCTGTCGCTTTCAAACAGGGTCGGCACCGTCTTGACCAGAAACTCGATGAACTCGTCCATGTCACGCTGAAACTGCCGCCCCTTGCCGGGTGGCAAACGGAGTAGCCGGGGCTGGTCCGGGTCCTTGAAATTGTTGACATAACACTTGTCGTCCAGCTCGCCTACCCGTCGGGGTTTCTGCGCCAGCAGTCTCTCGACCGTGGTCGTCCGGCCGGTACCCGCTGGGCCGGTAACAAAGATATTGTAGCCGGCCGATTCAATTTCCAGTCCCAGTTCCAGTGCTGCCACCGCCCGGCGCTGACCGATAATTCCTCCGACAACCTGGATGTCGTCGGTAGAGCAAAACTCAAGCCACTTCCTGGGACAACGCCAGGCCAAACGACTCGGCGGAACTCGGTACTTTCGATAATTGGCCGTCACCGTACGCCCTTTTCTCATCGCGACTCCTTTCACAAATTATTGACCATCGACTCCTCGTGTGACTGTCCCTAAAGACAAATTGGGCCTTCGCACTGGACCATTCCCGGCATAGAATCGCAAATAGAGTAGAAGCAGAAGTTCGCTTTGTCAATCACAGAGTTTAGTTGTTGAATAAAGCCCGACTGACAAAAAATACCGGGTGCCTGCTCGTCACAGGCACCCGGCTATAACCCCTTCTTTGAAGCGGTCGGTGCACTTCGGTAAGAAGCGCATCGCTCTTCTCGTCGGTCCCCATCGAGAGTGTTGACTGGTGAGGAGGGAACTTAGGAGCGCGGCACCCTCCTCGAAGAGAACCTCAGCTCGGCTCGGTCACAGTCTCCGTACCCACCCTTACGTCATGTGACCTGCTATTATGCATTAAATGTGCCAATGGCATCAAAACTGGGCCCCTAATTCGTAAATCCAGCATCTACGAAACTTAACTAATAAGCCCACCACACCAAAGGTTATAACCGTGGAGCAGGTGATGATTTTTGTTACGGGTGTTGTATAGAAATTATACTATAGCTACTGGAGCAGTCCGTACCGCTTCATTTTATTTCTTAAGGTAATGCGGTCTATTCCCAGCATCTTAGCTGCTGCGGTCTGGTTGTTGCCGGTCTTAGCCAGCGCCTCGATAATCGCTTGGCGTTCTACTTCCCTCAAATCAAGAGTGCCCACAGCCTTTTCAATGGAAGCCGCCCCGGGCTTGGGTCGGTTGGAAACAGTGAGTGCCTGAAACATACTCAATGTTGTGGCAACTTGCCCCATCCCGATAACCGCGGCACCATCATACTGGGCCCGCTCATAGGCCCGTTCAATGATGGTGCGCAGGGTCCGGATATTGCCATCGAAGAGACTATTGCCCCCCTGAATATATTGGATCACCAGTTGCCCCAGAAATCGGACCGCCGTGGGGTCGGGGGTTAGCTGCCGGCGGTGCCGGGGATTCTGGTTCATGTTCTCAACAACAAAATTAAACAGCTCCTCAATATCGGCCTCAACTGTAGCCGGGGCTTCCTCCTGCCATCGCTCTTTGAGCGAGGGCACCGGGATACACTGCTGAACGAGCCGGCTGTAGAAGTCGCGGCGGAACTGGAGTTGCAGCTCTTCAATTGTCTTGTTGGTGGCGGCAATGATTCTGATGTCCACATCCCTCTCAACAGAGCTGCCGAGCCTTTTGACCTTGTGATATTCAATAACCCGCAGGAGTTTTGTCTGGAGTTCTCCGTCAATGTCCCCAATTTCGTCAAGGAAGACGGTGGAGCCGTGGGCCGCCTCGAAGATTCCCGCCCGTGCGCCGGTCGCTCCCGTGTAGGCGCCGCTTTCGTGGCCGAAGAGGTCATCCCATACGAGATTCCGGTCTAACGTGGCCATATTGATGGTGAGGGGGGCTTGCCGGCTGCGGTTGTCGTAACGGTAGCTTGTCCGGTGCAGGGCGTTTGCCACCAGCTCTTTGCCAACCCCCGCCCCCCCAAGAAGAAGGACAATCCCGTCCGTCGGACCAACCCGCTCAATCTCGTGGGCTAACCGGACCATCTTGCGGGAGCGGCCGACCACCATCTGGTGATGGTCACGCCAGTGCTGACGCTGCCCCGGGTCAAGCGGCCGCAGGGCATGAACATCAATTGCCGCAAGGACCGCCTCCAGCCCGGACGGCGAGTCGGTATTTTCATCAATGAAGGAACAGGTTCCGTAACCTGGGAACATGATGAAATCGGCAATCTCCCGAAGATGGGGCAACTCCTCAGGACGCGCAGTGAACAGTACCGGAACCACCCGGTCCAGGCCCTCTTGGCGCAGGTGGCTGTAGATGATTACCCCCTGCAATATCTTGACATCAATTGTTATTGAGACCGGTCGGAGACCGACCGGAAAGCCCGCCAATTTGTCTTCATCTTTGAGGCAGGAGAAGTCAACGTCCTGGATAATGAGCGCCACGAACCGACCTTTGTTGCACCGGTACCAATCCTTGAGCTCCTGAAGGCAGCCGATGTACTCGAACTGGAACTGCTGGGCAAGGCGACCGTTGTCAAAACGGGCGGCCGCCTGGACCAGCCGCTGGAATTTGCTGGGTTGGTCGTCAACGACCAGCACCACCGGCCGCGCAAGACCCTCGGCGCGGATGTCTCCCGACCCCGACCTAGTCATCCCCAGTCCTGTTTTGCTCTCTTGCTCCGCTGGACCGACGCCGGTTCATCGCATCACCACTACTTTCCAGAGGCATCGCTGGGCCGGCCGCCGGGACAAACGAATCGAAGAGGAGCTGGCCTCAGACCCAACTGTTGCCTGGACGAAGACTATCCCGTCCGGGGCGGTGAAGGTGCGCTGGGCCCCTTGCTCAAGCTGGACCGAACCGAAGAGTCTCCGGCCGCTGACCGCGAACGCCTCAAGGTGCACCGGAACATTCGCCATCACCATAACCGTTTTCCCGCCATTGACACTGACCAGCGGTTCCGGGGTGGTGACCGGCGGCTGCACCGCTTTGTCGCCGACACCAACGCCAACGCCGCAACTGTCTTCATACGGCCGATGGTCAGCAGCGGTCACGGTCAGCAGCATTGTCCCTGGGGTCAGGGGATGAATCGGAATGGTATCCGTTCCCCAGACCCAGCGCCGCTCGTACACCTCCGGACCTTTCCACAGGCATACCCGCGCCCGCACCGGCTGGCCCGAAGATGAGACCTCAATCGGGAACCACTGCGGGCCGGTGTCGAGAGTCACCGGATGATTGACCGTGAGTGTCCTGGGCTCATCTTTCCATAAAGGCAGATTGGGCTCGCCGAGCAGGGTCCAGACATAAAGCGCCTGGCGCCAGCGCCACTGGGTCCGGGCCAGTGTGACATAGCGGTCGCGGGTGCGTGCCTGGTTGCGGCCCAGCTCATAGCCGGTATCGGTGTTGAACAGGTTGTGGAAGAACTGATAGGCAAGAATCTCGCTGGTGTTGACCCAGCCGGCGCGCGTGTTGGCCAGCACCGCCACCGAACCGCCGTTGTTGTGCTTGATCAGCGCGCTGCCGATGCACCCCCGGTCAAAAGCGGCCGCCAATGAGCCGACGGTCAGCAGCACCCCCTGGCGGTGGAAATTGGTCAATCCCGGAACTCCGGCGCTATCAAGAACCGTCTGGGTGCCGACAATCAGCGCCTGGCCGTCCGAGTGGCCCAGATGCCAGGCCAACTGGAATCCGGCATTGAGTGAATCCCGGAGCTCTTGGGCTGCTGGTGGGTTGGTGAGCCCGGCCTCAAACCACCCGGCAGGGACTCCAAGGTGGGTTGTGTCACCGGCACGGATGAGCCGTTTCAGAAACCCTGGCTCCGGGTGCTTCTCAAACTCCAGCCACTTCTGCACCAGCACCTTGACCGCCGGCGTATCGTTCAGCGGGGCCCGGGCCACAAACACATCGGCATGAAAATCAATTGAGTCGTCTTCTTCGCCGAAGATGTTGTCCCCATCACCGTCCCAGGAGCCGGTCAGGTCCGAGAAGTACATGTCGCAGGGTGAATAGTCGGTCAGGTTTCCCGGCGTGAACACCATCCGGGTGGGCACGCTCATCGTGTCCCCGGCCAGCAGAACCCAGGTGGTACCGAGGCTGTCGTGAAGCATCTTGAGGTAGTTGCGAACCTTTTCCGCCCGGTCCCGGCCGGAACTGTGCACCAGCACCGTCTCCATCGGGACGACCTCGGCCGCTAACCCCTTGCGGGTCTTCCAGAAGACGAAATCGTCGAATGCCGGCGCCAACTCTGCCGGTGTCACCATCAAATAGTCAACGCCGGTCTGGCCCAGGGACATCCCGGCAATAACAAGCGCGAGCCAAGAACGGTTCAGCACAGAACCTCCTGTGCCGGCTTGCCGCGGCCGACAGCATTCAAGTGTAGCCTCTCCCTAAAGGCTAGTCAACTCTCACTCGCTTCGGCGCGCTGACCATTGTTTCCCGGTTAGGGTGCGAGTCGGACCGGCTTACCGGCTGCGGCCGACCGATGCGCCACTAATATTAGAGCCCAAAATCGGGCCCAAAGTAACGGTTTCGGCCGAAGTCCGGTATACTATACGGTCCCCCCCACCGGCCCGGGCCACCCTTTTCCGGGGAAAAGGCTTACCCGGCTGGGGCCGGTTTTGGCCCGGAAACCGGTAGGAGTTAGTGGTCCAGCCGTAAGAGAAAGTGGTCGAGTGCTTAAGTGCTCTGGGGAACTTCGCACTTCCGAATTCGACTTTCTGCTTGACAGTCCCGGCTTGCCACGGTTCAATTAGAATGCTGTGCGCCTGGTTTATTGGTCGCTCTTAGCGGTCGTGACCGGTCTGGGGAGCCAGGTTGGTCCTGACTGGACCGGGCCCGTGCCCAGCACCACACCGGAGCTCCCCGAGCTTGACCACCAGTTCGTAAACGCCGTCGCACTGGGCGACTTTGCTCTTGCTAAACGGCTGGACCGGCAGTTGAGCCGGTGTCAGACAAGCGTGACCGGCCCGGTGAGTCGAGTGTCGGTCCGGCATGGCCCGTGCGGGGCCGGGTCCTTGTGTTGGGGTGAAGACATCGCCATTGACACCAATCCGGTTGCTGCCTTGGCTGCGACCAATGATCCCCAGGGCATCATCTGGGTGGCGGCCGCCTATCCGGACAGCTCGATTCGGATTTACACCTCAACCGACCAGGGGCTGACCTGGTCCGCGGCACTTCAGCTCGATGTTGCTGCCTCCATCTCTCAAATTGAGCTGCTCGTCGGTAATTGGGATTCCAACTTCGTCTTTCTTTTCTACCTTGCCCCAAGTGGTGACGGCGACCTCTGGGAAGTCCGGCTCAGCCCCGACCTGTCAAGCTGGAATGTCATCCCGGTCGCGGTCGGCCCGGACACGATTGACGACTTCTCGGTGACAATTGATACCGATTCGGCCTACTATCTCTACTGCCTGTTTGTGAACGAGCGGCGCACCGGCCGCACGGGCCGATTCACCCGTTCGCTTGACTACGGTCGGTCCTGGGAAGCGGGCCAGGACTGGTGGAACGCCTATGACCCCAACATCTCTTTCGGGACCGGTTCGACAATTCACTGTGTCTGGCGCTATGCGCTGACCGGTCGCCAGATTCACTACGAATCCAGCCACTACTATGGCGCACCGGGCCACTGGGAGAGACATCACGTGATGAATAACTCTCCGGAGCGGTGCTGGGACCCGGTGGTGGTGCAATCGGACACGCTCCCCCAATCCTCGTCCGTGGTGCTGGTATTCTATACTGTCGGCCGGCGGGACAGTGCGATGCTCGACCTGACATACTCCTACAGTGGGGACGGCGGCACCAGCTGGACGATTGGCCAGACATTCAGTGACTCCTTTGCGGACGAGTGGTTTCCTTGCCTGGCACTGGACCGCACCAACCCTCACGGCTTTGTTGACCTCAGCTACACCTATGGCGGCACGCGGCCTGATGATGCCACCGTCGTTTATTGGCGCTGCGCCCGTTTTGCTACGGTCGGCACCTGGTCCGAGCCCATTCAGGTGAACGGCCCCCGTGCCAATCCGTTCTATGAAAGCGGCCGGCCCCGGCTGGTCTATTCAGGCACGCATACGCCGCGGGGCCCGGGCGTCATTTTCAGCCGCTACGGTCGCACCCAGCCCAACGGGATTTACTTCGACGCCACCTGGCAGCGGCCATTAAAACCTGCAAGAGAAAGTCCCCTAGTGCTCAAGTCCCCTAGTGTCCTAAGGAATCGGCGCGCGCCCGTCCTCGGGCACAACTCCGCACTTCCGAATTCAGTGTCGGTCTACGATGTGACCGGCAGAATTGTGGCGCACTGTTCAACGGTTGCTTGGGACGGCCGGGACAAACAGGGTAGGCTGGTCCCGCCGGGCACCTATCTTGTCCGCATCACTGGCCCAGCCGGCACCGGCACCGTCCGTCTGGTCATCAACCGCTAGTCGAAAGGAGTAACAATGAACCGTCATTGGACCCTTATGGCAATCGCCGCCTTCCTCTTTATCGCCGGCAGCTGTGAGCAGGATGAGCCGGTACCGGAAAGGCAGTGGGAACGGGGTGACTTCCACCCGGTTGGTGGTAAACCCTACAATCTACCAGAAGGTCTTGATGTTCGTTACATCGTCGGTGCCGATTCGGAAATCGCCACCTCATTTCTGCCCCTGACCATGGCGGTGTTCAACACCACCACCCGCCGGATTACCGTCCCAATGCCGGCCGGGCTGTGCTTCGACCCGGCTGACCATGATTATCAGTACATGATTCTTTTGCAGGATTTTGCCTTCACCGTTCCCCCTGACCAGGACACCACCATCTTCTTGCCCACCTACTGCTGCAATGAAGACCTGGACGAACCGGACGAAGATGCCAACTATGCCTTGGACATCCAGGTATGGGAGCGGGAGCTGAACGAACTGTTTGACCTGGTGCGGGGCAAACAGCTCAACAACCCGACCTCAGTCCAGCTGGCACAGGATGCCCTGTTCGAGATTACCGACGGGGCCGGTCTGACTGACACCATGCGCACCAAACTGCAAAATCTGCCGTAACACCAATAATCCGGAGTTCGGATAGGGCCGCGCAGCTGTCGGAGCCGATTGCCTCGTGGAGTGCTGAAGGTTGCTCCGGCTCTGGCTCTGACAGCGGTCATAAGCTACCGCACCCTACCACGATGCCAGCGAGACGAAAATTTCTGATTGCTGGTCGTTGGTCGCTGATTTCTGATGCGGTCTCTTTCGGTTGACATTGACGACCAGAAGGGGTAGATTTGCTCGATGGCATACCGGCTTGCTGTCTGCAATCAGAAGGGCGGCTGTGGCAAGACCACCACCGCGGTGAATCTGGCGGCGGGCCTGGCGCTGCGCATGGGCAAGGTCCTACTGGTGGACATGGACCCCCAGGCACACGCCACTCTGGGGCTGGGGGTTGACCGTTCCCTCCTGCCGGTCTCGGTCTATGAGGCACTGGTTGAGGCGCAAAGAGTGGAAGAGGTGCTGCTGCGGGAGCGGGCCCAGGGGCTGGACCTATTACCGGGAGCGGTGCATCTGGCTGGTGCCGAAGTGGAGCTGGTTGATGCCGACCACCGGGAGTTCCGGCTGAGTCGGGCCCTGGGGCTGATTGACCCCAACTACACCTTCATCATCATTGACTGCCCCCCATCTCTGGGTCTATTGACCGTCAACAGTCTGGTTGCGGCCCAGGGTGTCATCGTGCCGGTTCAGGCCGAGTACTACGCCCTGGAGGGCCTCTCCCGGCTCCTGGATACCATCAATCTGGTGCGGCGCAGCCTGAATCCCGTTCTGGATATCGCCGGCGTGCTCATCACGATGTTCTCAACCCGGCTGACCCTGTGTCAGCAGGTGGTACGGGAGGTGCGAGAGTTCTTCAAGGAACAGGTGTTTGACACAATGATTCCGCGCAGTGTCCGGCTGGCCGAGGCGCCCAGCTTCGGCAAAACAATCTTTGCCTACGACGGCCAGTCAGCCGGTGCCTGGGCGTACCGCCGGCTGGTGGACGAACTTCTGGCCCGGCGCGGGCTGAAACCCGAAGAGGCGGCATGAGTCGCAAGGCGCTGGGCAAGGGCATCCGGGCAATAATCCCGGAATCAACTCAGGAGGCACTGGCCGAGGCGCGACCGGTGCGTCTCGACGAAATCCGGCCCAACCCCTACCAGCCGAGACAACAGGTGGCGGAGGAGGACCTAACTGAGCTGGTCGCCTCAATCAAAGAGAAAGGGGTCCTCCAGCCGGTGGTGGTGCGGCGGCGGCGGGACGGATTCGAGCTGGTCATGGGCGAACGCCGCGTCCGCGCCGCAAAACTGGCCGGACTGGAGACGATTCCGGCGGTGGTGCGGTCGGTGGACGACAGCGAGCTGCTGGAGCTGGCGCTGGTCGAGAACCTCCAGCGCAAAGACCTGAACCCGATTGATGCAGCTCTGGCCTACCAGCGGCTCAACAAGGAGTTCGGCCTGAGCCACGAACAGATTGCCCAGCGGGTGGGTAAAGACCGCTCCACCATCACCAATGCCCTGCGGCTGCTGGACCTGCCCTTCAAGGTCCGCGATGCGCTGGCCGCCGGCTCAATCACCAGCGGTCATGCCCGGGCACTACTCGGCTTGCCCACTCGTCGGGAACAGGTTGAGATGTGCGAACGCATCATTGCCGAGGACCTGTCGGTCAGAGAGACCGAACGGCGCTGTGGTGAGCGTAAACCCAAGCCGCCGCCCCAACCGCAGGAGAAGGATGTCCACATCCGGCAGCTGGAAGAGACGCTTCAGGAATATCTTGGCACCAGAGTGGTGATTATCCCGCCGCGGCGGGGCCCGGGTCGGATTGTGATTGAGTTCTTCTCCGAAGAAGATTTGGAAAGGATGACGCGGCTAATTCGGAAATAAGCGCTGATGGCCCGTAAAGAAATATCGGTGATCATTTCGGGTAACTACAGCCCGAACGCCTATCACATTACCCTGGGCCTGGGGATGGCGCGGCTACTATTCGGCCTGGTAATTGTCCTGGCGCTGCTGATGGTGGCCGCCTTGGGCCTCTGGGTCTCGGGTGCTTACCGGCTGATCCGGCTCGCCTCTCTTGAAAAACGGAACCGGCAACTGGAGCAGGAGTTCACCAAGCTGGTCATGCTCAAAGACCGGCTGCACCAGCTTGAGGAACAGAGCCGGAAGCTGGCCGGGATGCTGGGCGTGGAGCTGACCCCGGCACCGGTGAACTGGGATTCGGTAATGATTGACTCCGCGAGCCTGCCGAGCTGGCTTGACAGCCTCGCCTGGGGCAGCCATCCGGTGCCGGTCCTCGTGCCGGTGCCGCACTACCGCCTGTCGCGCCAGTTTGGGCCGGAGCATGAAGCGGTGGACCTGGCGACTAAACAAGGTGCCCCAGTCCGGGCCGCGGCCGACGGCGTGGTTACCGGCCGGGGAACATCTCCGGAACTCGGCAAATACCTCATTTTGCAACACGGCCCGCATTATGAAACCTACTATGGCCACCTTGCCGGCTGGAACGTTCGGTTTGGTGACACGGTTCGGGTTGGCCAGACACTGGGCACGGTCGGCATGAGCGGCAAAACCAGTGCCCCCCACCTCCACTTTGAGATTCGCAAGGATGGGAAGCGGATTGACCCCGCGAGCCTGATTCACTTCTGACCCAGCCGAAAGTGCCTTAGTGCCTTGGGGAACTTCGTATTTCACACGTTGCTTTACTGTAATCACTTGACAAGTAGCCTAATTTTCTTCTAAACTTATACGTTGACTGGGGCGGGCTGGTAACGGCAGCCCGTATCTCGGCAGCGGCAACCGTTTCTGGCTTCGGCCCCGAGTTAGCGGGCATATGATGAAACGGTCCTCGCCTGTTAAAGTGGCAGCCTCTCCTGGCTGGAGGGCGCCGAAGCTGAGCGCCTCACAACTGGGGGAAGCTGCGTTTCCTTGGTAAGGAGGCCCAATGAAACACAACTTTGTTGTTGCCGCTGTTCTCACCCTAATCACATTCGGTTCAGCCGAAGTCTGGACCAAAACATTCAGTTTTTCTCCACAATCAATAGTTCTCAACCCTACCAATCGTGACGGTCAGCAATTTCTTTTGGTAACGCTCCAGCCTGACCCCGCCACTGCCCGCCACGGTGTCGGTGTTCGTTATCCGACCGACCCGGGCAAGCCGCTCTTACCCTTCTGGACACTTACTCTTGTCATCCCTCAAGGTATGCGGGTGGCCAGAGTTGATGTGGTCTCAGGGCCCAGCGCTGACATCCCGTGTCCTTATCTGGTCCTGCCGGTCCAGCCACCAGTTTCAACAAATCAGCCAACCCTTCCTCAATTCGTGCCGCCTGATGCCTCGGTGTATGGCTCGTCCGCACCCTGGCCGGCACAGCTCTATGAAGTGGGA
>Ga0068707_1001034_pt1 | contig 19137 bp, 16 predicted proteins | sample YNPNPMetaG_FD_66600 | JGI IMG/M metagenome (GOLD analysis project Ga0068707, IMG submission 66600) | Anoxygenic and chlorotrophic microbial mat microbial communities from Yellowstone National Park, USA - YNP NP MetaG | ecosystem: Environmental > Aquatic > Thermal springs > Hot (42-90C) >...
TGCTAATAAATATGACCAATCAAAAACAGCTTCTCTAAAAAAGGAATTTTCGGAGGTTCTCTTGAGAATCTATCCATGTCTAAATACCACCACATCCTCCCCGCCAAGCACAAACGGCGGAAAATCATCGTTTAAGAGGAGAAGTTTCATGAATTATATAAGCAGGAAAAGTCGTTAAGCCGTGTTGCGGTCGTCACCATGTTCCGCGAAACCATGCTTCAATTTTCTTTTCCAGCATATCCGCCCTACAGTTATCCCCTCTACATCGTGGTAGTTCAAAAGCATTGAAATATTTACTAACAATACCCGGTTCCGTTGTGCAGGCACTTACAAAACCTGCTTTTTTTAACAAACTGATACTTTCATGTGTATAGTGGATTTTTCTCCCACGAGGATACGAAAAGTGCTGTATGGGGCGTTCGGTGATGTCCTCAAGTATCCGTTTGCATTCAAAAATTTCATGCGCCTGCGCTTCCGGCGAAAGCGCAGACAAAACCGCATGATGTACCGTATGCCCCCCTACCTCGGCAATACCGCTTCGCGCAAGCTGGCGGAGCTCATATTCCGTAAGCTGCCGATGGGTCTCTCTGTACTGGAGTTCAACGCCCGACCATGAACACAACTGAGAAATAATTTCCTGTTGAACCTCATAGGGTTTTGTTTTGAGTGCCGCATAGAGTTTGTGATGAAGTTTTTTTCGCGCTGCTGAGCCTTTACACATGTCTTTTTTATTGTGTGCTGCCCATGATATGTTAATTCCATCAAAAGTTAATATAAGCTGGCTTGGAATCCGAACGGGCATTAGTATCAACTGTTCAAGTGCGTCCCAGTAAAATTCCCGTTTCCCTCCGACAAACCCAGCAGCAACAAAAAAAATAGCTGGCACATCATATCGCTCAAGAAGCGGTAGTGCAGTAAAGACATTATCTGCATAGCCATCATCAAATGTAATAACAATACTTCGCTTGATTGTTTTTCCCCTTTGTAGCGACTGGGAAAGACTGCTAAGACTTTCAACCCTATATTTTTTAAGTAGTTCAAGATGGCTTCTGAAGTTTTCTGGAGTAATGCAAATTCCATGCGGGTCAGACGTTACATCGGCAACCCTATGATAATAGAGGATGCAGGCTCCGCCATAATATCGCGCGCAGAGCCGTGCAATAGCCTGTTTCAGTCTATACGCACTGGGAACATGCATACCCTTTACCGTATGCCATAGGCGCGGGAAATCCGATCAACAAGGGAATCGCGCTCCATTGTGCAACAGCCTTGTTCCCGTATGGTATAGAATGAACCAAGGGGAAGCATTATGAGGTTGTTTGCAAGATAATTAGCATGAACATGCCGCACGGGGTTGTTTTTAACACAAGCCGGCAAATGAGGCCATGGCCGCGCCCCAATGCCTGCGCTTCTCAAACTTGCTATGACAGCAGGCGCGTCATGCACTAGTACAGGTAAAGCCTGAGGGCATGCATTCTTATCAAGGTCAGGATACAATACATGACAATCTTGGCGGTTGACGAGCCACGCGGCGAGATGACGATAATTTTCACGGCGCTCTGCTGCTACACGGATATAATCTGTAGTTAGGATACGGTGCCACGATTTTGGATCTATGCCTGTTCGTGAAAAATAAATATTGTTGCTGCACCCATCTTCTAATATGTCGTTATGCTGAGAACTATCCAAAATCTGTGGGGGAAAAAGAGTCTTTGCCGCAGCAAAAAGGGGGATAGTTTGAGGCACGTGCTCTAATAAATAATTTTTTATACCCCAAACAGAATTTTGGATAAAAGTAATGCGCGGCAGAGGTGGCTGCATAATGTTTGTCGGTTTAAACCTGTCATTATTGACTACTAGCGCAGCTCCACTGGAAACAGACAACACCTTGCGCAGGCTGTAGACAGCAAAATCCCCCAAAAGCGTAATGTCTGAATTTTGAAAGTGATACGGCAGGCAGTGGGCATTATCTTCTATAAAAACCATATTATTGTGACGGCATATTTTTCGAAGCCCTGTCATGTCTTGACGGATCCCAAAAAAATGCACTGCCACAAGAGCTTTGCAGCTATCATCAATGCAGCGGACAACATGGTCTTCGTCTGCCCGTAGGTCGTTATTCACTTTGTAATAAACAATATGAAACCCATGCCGTTCTAAGAAAGCACTAATTTCGGAACAAAAATAATCGGGCAGGAGTATGGTGTCATCCTGCTTGCATCTTCCAGCAATGAGGGCTTGCAGCAGCGCTTCACGACCGTAGCGATAAAAATAGACTGCCTTTCTGCAGAGAGGTTCTGGTAGAAAGTTTCGCCAATCCTTTTGCTGACGGACTACATCAAACATTCTGTCGTCGCTATGCGCCCCCTTTTATTCGAGTGCGCAGGAGAGACCAACTCTTTTCAGCATATTCTTTTATTCGCTTCCGATGGCTGGAGAGCGTGTAGAGCGTTGCGATTTCCGGTTCCCACTGCAGCTTATAGGGCTCATTGCCTGCCATAAAATCAAATAATTTCGCTTTCCGTTTCCACGCTTCTGCAAGAACATATTTCAATATCGCCTTGCCGACTGAGTATCTGCCGTAATCAGGATCATATGAGGTTGTCCAGAAGTAAATACCATTCACGTGATGGAAACAAACACAATAGGCAATCGGCATGGCATCGCAAATGCTGTCATACATCAGGAGAACAAGCCATCCTCGCGTCGCATTATATGTTTCCCGTATGTCCTTCAGCCATCCGGCACGATCCGACCGTGCGACAAGCGTAACATGACCGCTGCGTTCTTTCCTTTTGAAATCAAGTGCCCTCATTTTTTCGTAATCAGCATCGCTCCACACATCGGATATGCATAACCGTACAGTCCCACGTTGCTCATCCAGCCTGCGCATGCGCCGTTCTATGTCAGAAATCGCCTTTGACTTTCTCCTGCACTGATAATAACTTTCAAACGATCCCGTGATATTTATAAACGGGCTTCCGAAAGCGGCATACCAATGTGGTTTGGGCAGAACATGACAGGAAAAACGTTTATGAAAATCAAACAAGGGGCTTCGTGTACTGAATGTTTCAAGGCGTAGCGACTCCCACGCTGGACATTCTGCAATTGTTTTCCAAAGTGCACTGACCGCCGCCTCCGCAAACACCTTATCCACAATAAAGTCAACAACATCAGCTATATATCGAATCCAAACAAGGCGGCGGGTTGATATTTTTCGTTTAAACCCGATAGGTTCCCTGTGAATCATGAGTGGTGCTGCGGCAATAAGCTGGCTGTGCTTACGGATTAAGATAACAAGAAGGTTGTCGTGTATATGTCGGTGGCGCAAGGCTGCATCAAACCATTCCCAAGTAAGCTGCGGGTGAATAAAAGCCGATCGCAACAACAGATCATTCCACTCTTGCTTTAAAAGAAGAAACTCCTTGTAGTGTGTGATAATTTCCTGTTTGATCATGCCGTGGTTTAACGCTGCCGAGAACGTAACAGATACTTAATACCTTCACCCACCTTAGCCAGCTTACCACGAACCAACCCATAGCAATTCAACAAGGCTGCAAAGGCTTGCTGAATGCATTGCAGTTTCCGGCATGCATGAAAAAGAGATGAGAGATACCGGGGTAGTCCTGGCGGATACAGTGCCAATGCAATTAAATAGTGTTTAACTGCACTGTGGTAATCCTCAAGGCGGCAAAGCGAATCGCCGCATTTCCAGTATGTATCAGCAAGATTGCGCTGATGGCGGATACGGTCAACAATGCCAGCGTGTTCAAGCTGCAAAAAATGGTGCCGCAATACTGACCGCTGGCTCCGATAAAAACGAATTGGATTACCTGAACCGAAAGCCCCACTTGAATTCGCATCATGAATTCTATACTCACCAAGCACTTCTGAAAGAAAATAGAAGATGAAACCGGAACGAGCGATTCTCAACCACAAATCATAGTCCTCAACACAATAAAAATCTTTTCGCTCATCAAAAAGGCCTACCACGTTTATTACGTCCTTTTTAAGAACCGTTGCAGAAGTTGAAAGCGAATTGCCCCGCAACAAAAATCTTTTAAACATAAACGGCTCATATGGCCCATAGGTAAGTACTCTCTCTATTTTTTCTTGCCTCCTCAGATTTTCATTATGGCAGACAATGCTGACCGAGGGGTGTTGAAAAAAAACCTCCATAACTTTTTCAAGCTTGTTCGGATACCAAACATCATCAGCATCCAAGAACGCAATATAGTCACCGTGTGCCTTCCGAATACCGGCATTACGGGCAACAGCAGGCAGACCTGAATTAGGTTGATAATAGTATCTGATCCGCGAATCACGAAACCCCTTAACAATGCTTGACGTGGCATCAGTTGAACCATCATCAATCACAATTATTTCAAAATTCTGATAGCTCTGGTCAAGTGCACTCTGAATTGCATCAGGTAAAAATCGACCACAATTGTAGGTTGGGATAACAATACTGACACAAGAGGTTATCATCTGACGTCAAAACTTTAAACATCTGGGAGGAAACACTGCAAGCGATCATCGGATACCGGAGCAAAGCATCGGTTTAATATTTCTCTGTTCCTTTGCAGCAGGTACACCCTGTCGGGTACCTTAAGGCTTAGAAATTTCCTGACCTTGCAACGTATTTCCTCAGGACTATGGCATGTCTCACGATAATCCTCAAACCATGTAAGCGGATCAAAATCAAGTTCTGCTTCACGACCGACTCGCAGTACCGGAACACCAAACGCCATTGCTTCAAATGCTGAAGTTGAGCCATTGGTAATAAAAACCCCAGCTTGGGAAAGTAGCTCATGCATGCGGCCATCTGCAATGCGCATGTGTTCCGGTAACTCATTACAAGGCAAGACCTCTTGAACCGGCTTGGAATCCATCATCGGGTGGGGTTTAATGAGCACCGTAAGATCGGGCGTATCCTTAAATGCAAAATATATTTTGTACAGCAACTCAATTGCTGAATCCTCTTCCAGTGGCAAACCGACAAGAACCATTTTGAGATGCTGGCCAGCGTCTAGGGTAGATTGCACAAAGGCATTAAAGTATTCATACCGTAAGGAGCAACCTGTTTTTACCCGATCTGCAGGGAACCCTGCTGCAACAATTTTTTCCCGAAAAAAATCGCCGTTGGTGATTATATAATTATCAAGAGGCGCAATTGCCACTTCGGTTGAAGGGATAAAATAACCCAAAAAAAAAGGAGAAAAAGATGTATGTTGAAAGCCGATGACAGGAGTGTGCGGGAAATATTTTCTAAAACCTGCAATCAATGCCTTTTCCCAAATCTGGTTTTCAAAAGTATGAAAAAAATAATCAACCCGAATACGTTTGGCCGCAATTTTTTTCACCAAATAATAGTACATAAGGCATTGGGGAACTCTTCTGCCAAGCGCTTGTGATATTTTTTCATCTCTGACCAGCGGGGTTATATTAAGCTCGCCGAGCATGACCTTGCCGCGTGGAATAAAAAGTTGCCTGAGCACATGTGGTAGTGTCTTGCAATAGTCAAAAAGAGAGTAGTAATCCTCAGGTATACAAAATTGAACAGTACTCTCTCTCATCCAGGCATAAGCTTCTCTGACCGTACGCCGTATATTATACAGGTATGGAAGGAACATAACGTCATATCCCTGTTCCTGAAGCCATGTAGGAAGACGCCCCCAATATCGTTCATTAAATACTCCATTAGCACCAAAACAGGTTTCGTCAACAAACGTGTGCAAAAGCACTCGTGGCTTATCGAACTTGCCAAACCCATCCCGAACACTCTGTTTTGTTGCAGCAGCGTCTTTTTTGTTTTTTAACCCCCATCGCAAAAAAAGCAACCACGCACGGGGCAGCTTCCACACCAGAAAAAAAAGACCTCCTAAAAAGCGAGCTGCTGTTTGGCAAATTCGCTTTCTGCCCGTGAATATGACTTGCGACGTACAATGCTTATGCGTTACTTCCAGATTCTGTTGTAATGTAACGAGCAGGGCATCGTTTTCTGCAATGATACAAATGTTATCTTTGCTTTTTTCAATAATATCCAGTGCCAGCCGCAAATAGCAGCAATAAAGGAAAAGAGGGCTGACCGTTATATTGCGTTCTGAAAAACGAGACACCCACCACGCGATACTATTGTACTTTAGCCCCATCCGCGCCACAGCAGCAATAAAAGGCTCCTTAAGAGCATGAGCTGTTTTTTCAAGCCTTTCGCTGATAGGGAGCTTGCTACAGTGAGGAGGCATCTTCTCTTCCCAGACGCACATGTTTTTATACTTTCTGCCAAGATAAATCCATTTCCACGGCTGGGTGTTTTTTTGAATGAGGGGGTTGGGAATTTCACTGCAGAAAGCTGAGTGGAGGATAATGAAACGCGCGTCTTTCTCAGTATGGTTTGTTTGCATCTTTTGAGAGTATTATAAAATGATGAATACCAAGAAATGGGCAGACTCCATTCACAAAAGCATCCAGTGCAGAAGCAAAACGATATCCATAAAATTTCTGCATCACATGTTTTGGAACCTTGGGAACAAGGAAACCTGTCTTTTTATACCGTATCACGGTATAACCGGGGCAGCAGTGTCTAATTAAAGAAAAAAGATCCTTTTTCGTATAGACACAACTAAAACTACCCGGGTTTTTCCTCTCCTTAAGCCGTCCTTCCAACATATCGGAGAAGCGATAAGCATTTATCCTTGCCAGAACAAGCCTCCCTCTTGGCTTTAACAGTCGCCAGCATTCCTTTAAATGAACTTCAGCCTGTTTCGGCAGAACAAACCCGACAATGCTGGATGAGAGAATCTGCGGGAATGATTGTTCCGGCAGTTCAGTAAGACCTGTCGGAGTAAAAACCAGTTTGTATTTATTTGTATCTCTAAAATGCCCGCGCAGTTCAATAAGAGTTTGAGGGACTATTTCAATCCCAACAACAGAGGGAAACCGAGGCCAGTAGTCATCTTTCCACCATATTCCCCCACAGCCATAATCAACCAGAGGCTGTGAATAATCCAGAGAGTCAAAAAGAATTTTATTTAAAAAACGGCGAATATTACCGACCTCGATACCATGATACTGCTTTTCAAACTCTTCAAGCGAAACATGCATTGCGTGTTCTTTTTCCCTGTTCTGGCTTTCTAAAAAAACGAAAAGAGACAGATAGTCTGCAAGGCTATTTTTGCATTGTGTATGGCATTCAATAGTATGCTGCCTAAGAAGCAAAATAACAGACTCAAACTTCTTTAGAATAAGTGAATATAATGTTTCAGTCATCGGATACCTTCAGTATTATTTTCAAATAGTTTTTCTTTCCCTGCATCTGCCAGGCACTTTTGAATTGCTGCAGCGGCATAATGCATTGTAAAAATGGCTGGGGGTTTAATGCAGGAAGCAGTGCGATCGCCTCCTCGAAATCCTCCGAACTGCTCCCGACTGATCCGACGATTATTTTATCGTAGGCGACAATGCTCTCGAACGTGAATTCCCGGTGCGCATAGGGCAGCCCAAGCAGCAGCAGCGACGCTCCGGCACGGCTTAAAAGCAGCATCGCATGCAATGCGTCCGGATCGCCGGTCGCTTCAACACAGGCATCAGCATTCGCAATCGCCTGCATATCCGTTGTTGTTGCTATTCCCATTGCGTCAAGGCAGGCAAGCCGATTGGCTGCCCTATCATACACCTGCACCTCATGTCCCTGGCGATGGAGCACCTGAGCACAGAGATTGCCTAAAGGTCCTGCACCGACAACTGCACAGCGTTTGGGCACAGCACCCAGAGTCCATGTCCGCTGCAACCTTCTGATTCCCTTGAGCACAACCGCGAGTGGCTCGCAGAGACAGGCTGCCCGCATATCATAGTCTCGTGGCAGAGTGTGCACAAACCGTCCGGGAACAATCACATATTCGCTGTATCCTCCGTTCCGTCCGATAACGCCGATCTCCGTACGCTCAGGACAGCCGATATGATTGCCGCGCCGACATTCTGGGCACACACCGCAGCTTTGAATACATTCAACCACCACCGCGTCGCCGTCACTGACGTGCTGCACATTCGCCCCGACCTCAACCACCTGACCGCTGAACTCATGTCCGGGAACGATCGGGTAGTGTGCTGTCCCCCGTTGGTAATATCCCAGTGAGCCGTTGTAAATTTCAATATCAGTTGCGCAAACCGCCTCATATGCAACCCGCACCAGTACCTCGCCGGGTTTCAGTGGTGGTATTGCAATATTTTCAAGTGAGGCGTGATGTGGTTTGTGAATGACAACTGCCTTCGCATGGTAGTCAAAATACATTGCCTCGCGTCGTGCTGGACTTTTCATGACCGCACCGTCAAACAACCCCTTGACCGTTCCCAACGCCTTATTGACTCTGAAAAGAGCTATTTCGCCTACACGCTGCAGAGAAGCGCCGTCTCTGCCAAGTGCGCAGATGTTGTGGATTACATCGCCGACAAGCCACCCTGCTTCATTTGCAACAGCCTCAAGGGCATGCCGCCGGCCTTTGAGACCAAGCCAATGGGAAGCAACAGCTTCTCGGTAATATCGCCTGCGCACCTGACGCCATGTCTCTTCATGGATATGGTAAACAGTAGCGGACGGCTCATAGAGAATCATATAATCTCTGTCAGCCCAGTATTTTGCCCATGCGATATCTTCAAGACCGGGCAGTGTTTCGTCAAACGGGTGCTTTTCCCACAATTCCTTTCGAATTGCTGAGTTTGCATTGTTTGCAAAATAGTCCGGCGGCTTCATAAAAAACCGCCGTTCCCCAAACATCCGCTTCAAATCCCGTGCTTCACTAAATTTTGACGTTTTCCATCCCCGCTGGCAGCCATAGACCATCGCAATTTTTTGCTCGGAAAAAGGGGTGGTAAGGTTGTAGAGCCATTCCGCACTCACCGGTACCGCATGCGCTGAAACGATCACAATAATATCTCCCGATGCTGCCTTGATACCTTCGTTGAGCGAATGGCCGAAGGTAAAATCATGACCGCTGATCCTGATAAGCTTATCGGCACGTTCCCGGGCAATGGTACGTGTCCGGTCAGTAGAGCCGGAATCAACAACTACCGTCTCAAAATCACGGCGCGTCTGGGTTGCAAGGGCGTCAAGCAACAGCGAAATATATTTCTCTTCGTTAAAAGCGCGGATGATAATAGAAACAGCAGGCTGGGTCATTTTCAGCAACGTGATTGCAGCCCTTCAATCAATTTTGCAATTGTGTTTTCATGTACCCTGCGCCACGCAGTAGGGCTGCTGTTGGCGTTATGCGGCGCAAGAAGACAGTTATCCATTGAGCGCAGCGGGCTATCCTCCGGCAGTGGCTCTTCCTCAAATACGTCAAGCGCTGCGCCAGCGATTCGGCGTGACTGAAGCGCCTCGATAAGTGAGGGTTCATCAACAACCGGTCCGCGTGCAGTATTAATGAGATATGCTGTTGGCTTCATCAGCCCAAATTCACGGCTGCTCATTAGATGATAACTGGTGGGATTAAGGTCGCAGTTTAGAGAAACAAAATCAGCCATCTGCAACAGTTCATCCTTACTGACCATAATGATTCCCGTTTCGGTCAAAAATTCATTGGGCATTTCAACAAGGTCATTTCCAAAAACCCTCATGCCGAATGCTTTGGCTCTGCGTACAACAGCCTTGCCAATAGTGCCTACACCTATTACACCCAACGTGCATTCCCCAAGAGCAACACAGGGCCGTTTTATCCAACGACCCGCACGCATGTCATGGGTCGTCCACGGTTGCTGTCGGGCAAAGCAGAGAATATAGCATAAAACCGTATCCGCAACCGGCTGCGTAAATGCACCTGGGGTGTTATAGATAGGGATGCCTCGCTTCTGCGCAGCTTTCCGGTCAATGGAATCAACGCCGGTTCCCCATTTGCAGACAACTTTTAGCCGCGACGCTTTTTGAAAAACCGCTTCGGTAAAACGGTCATCGCCGCAAATAACACCGTCAACATCGCCAATATAGTGCAGCAATTCTTGTTCGCTCAACCGCTCGCGAACTGGAGGAACAACTAGTTCAATGCCATGATCATCAAACACATGCTGGTATTCGGATATCACCGGCTGCATGTAGGGCGCGGATATCATGACTTTCCATTTCATAGACTCATCTTCCTTGTTTCAGTTTAGATACCTCTTGGTGAAAGGATCATCTGACAGCAACTGCTCAACCAGTTTCAAATCCTCCTGAGTGTCAACGGCATGTGATGCAACTGTGGTTTCAACCATTCTGACCTTGTAGCCGTGCTCAAGAAAACGAAGCATATCAATTGACTCGGCAATTTCAAGTGGCGTCGGCTGGAGCCGGGCATACAGCCGAAGCGCCTCGCGCCGAAACGGGATAATACACACCTGTTTGTAAGCGCGTATTGAAGAAAACCCGGTAGCGGGAACCGCAGGGATCGGCGAGCGAGAAAAATAGAGCGCGTCGCCTTTATGGTTCATGACAACCTTGATAGTATTGGGATCAAAAAACTCCGTTTCAGTTTTTATGGGTGCTGCAAGGTTCGTGCAGATAACCGATGGGTCTTCGTAAAACGGCGCAACTGCAGCATCAATCATTTCCGGATGCAACATCGGCTCATCGCCCTGAACCATGACCACAACATCAGCGCTCACGTGCTCAGCAGCTTCAGCAATCCGGTCGCTTGCTCGCTGGTGCGTTGGGGATGTCATAATCACGCTGCCGCCGAAATCCTGTACCGCATCCCGTATTTCCGGATCGCAAGTCGCCACATAAACGGCTTTGAGACAGTTCGCGCAAGCAGTTCTTCGGTACACATGCTCGATCATTGGCATGCCAAGAATTCGCGCAAGCGGTTTACCAGGGAACCGTGATGAACCCATACGGGCAGGCACCAGAGCTATAATATCCATTGAAAAATCCTTTCCTCAATCCTGAATAAGTACCGCGCGTGTAGGCGCACCCTCGCTGCCGGTAATGCTGAGTGGCAAGCAGATAAGCCGGTAGCTGCCGGCAGATGCGGAACGCAAGTTCAATCCTTCAAGGATGATCACGCCATTTTCCAGCAGGATGCGGTGTGTCCTGTCGTCCCGGTCGGCAAAGCGCTGGACAGAAAGATAGTCAACGCCGACCAGCCGTATGTTTGTTTTAGCGATCCACTGTGCTGCCTCAGCAGTCAACGCGATAAAATCATGATAAAACTTATGGCGGGGATTGTCCCAAAGGCGTGAGTTTTTTGTTTTGATGAGCAGTCGCAGTGTGCCAGCGGGCAGGGAAAACCCTTCCAGCACTTCAGGTGTAATCGCAGATGCTTCACCTGCATCAGCCACCACAGCATCTCCCATAAAAATATCAAGTACTATATCAGCAACCGCTGCGCCGCCCCTGATAAAGTGCGCAGGCGCATCCACGTGCGTGCCCATGTGAACCGTGCCGGAAATTTTCGTCACCGTGCAATCGTCTCCCTGAGCAAGGTCTTTGAGCCGTCTCACAACCACTGCAGGATCACCGGGCCAAACCGGCATGTCGGATGAGAGAGGAACTGAAATGTCAATAATGTGCATTTCTGTTACAGCTTTTTTCTGGCAACAACGCGTACGTGCGAGCTTAAGCGGTGCTCTCTGAGAAAAGCCTGAAACTGCTCCCGCACATCTTCGGAACGGTTGAGAACAAGATTTCGTTCAAAACGGGAAACCGACAGCGCGGGGTTCTCGCGAAGCGCGTTTGCCACGATATCCACGTCAAGATTTCCGGGCGTGGTCAGGGACACAAGCTCAAAGCCGGCCCGGACGACAAGCTTTTCAATGCCGTCCAGCGACAGCAGGTTGATATGCTGCGGCGGATAAATGCTTTTGGAATGCTCCCAGAGAACCTGAATGTCAAAACCGCTGACCGTCAGAGTGGTCAACATGAAAAGCCCGCCGGGTAGGAGCAGTCGGTGCGCAGCGCCTACAAACGAATGCGGATCATATAGGTGCTCGAGCACCTCAAAAGCAGTTAAAAATGATGGTCGAATATGAACATCTGATTTCTGAACTTGCTCAAGCGGTTTCTCAATAATGGGAAATCCCTTGTCGCGGCAAATGGCGGCAAGCGGCGGGGCAGGTTCAATACCGATAATCTGGCAAAATCTTCCAAGCCGTTGTACCTCTTCAAGCAGGATGCCGTACCCCGGCCCAATATCAATAAACACCGATCCGTGCAGGCCGAAGCGCTCAGCCAGCTCTCTAATCAGCAGCGCGCGGGGACGGAACATCTTTTCCCTCCGCGCTTCAGCGGTTTCCTTAAAAAAACTGGTCGCCCAGAATGCAACCGATTCCGCGTCCCGGTAAAATGCGTCAATGGAAGCAGCCGGCGGACGGGGAGATGCGTACAGCGAACCGCAATCAGCGCAGACCGCATAACGAAACCCGAACTTTTCAAGCGTATCGGAAATTCTGCCGCCGGCGCATGCAGGGCACGGCACTTCAATGAAATTGGTTTTATCGCTGAAAAAGCGCTCGATATCCTGCCGGCACAGTTCAAGATACTGGTTGAAAAGACCATGAGGTCGTATGTCTGCTTCCTTCATAACAAAGAGCGCCTTAAAGTGTTTTAGGGAAGGGATTTGATGACCCGCGCGGGAACACCCGCGGCAAGCACATTTGCAGGGATATTATCGGTGACCACGCTGCCGCTTCCGATAATGGCATTATCGCCGATGGTGACACCCTTTAAAATAATTGTCTGCATGCCGACCCACACATTTTTACCGATTACAACATCAGCATCGTTTTCAAAGGCTGGGTTGTGGAGCCTGTTTTCAGGAGGCCAGAGCGCATGATAATCAGAATCCGCGATTACGCAGTTCGGAGCAATCATGGTACCCGACCCAATGCGCACGGTTTTCGACCGTGCCGCAATCGAGGTACCGTTAAGCCCGACGCCATCCTCGATAATTATCTTCGCTGTGGCAGACCATGTGCGCAATTTTGTCGGCGCGTATATCGAGGCTGCGGTGCAGCGGGCGCTTGAAGAAACGATCGAAACATTATTTCCAATTACGATTTCGCTTCCCGGAGCACGCATGATGTGAATCGAGCCGTAACACTTCACGCCCCTGCCGATGGTAATGCCCAAAGCAGCCCCCTTCATGCGCAGCACCCATGTGCCGATCAGTCCCGAAAAGAAAGCCTGACAGAAAACATGCAGTGAGGCAACAACATCGGTTGCTGCAGGGTTTGTTTAAAGAAAGGCCAGAGTCTTCTTGAGATTTTTTTTGAAAACCATTACAGATCGACGCTGCCGACTTGCGACGGTTTCTGTGCTCATGACTTTTCAACCTTGAGAGCAAGGAAATTGACCGCGTTTTGTCTCGATGCCTTTGTCAAACGATACGGTAGGGCTTGTTTAAAAACTTTAAAGCCGTGCTTTTCTAAAAGCACCCTGTAATCCTTCTCTCTATAAAAATGATCCCCTGATGTTATATCAGGAGGATATAGTGTCCGAAATGAAAAACCGAAGCCGGTTATAGAATCATGGCTGGAACTATCTACCTTAAGTTTCTGTGCATATGATGCCAAGCCTGCCGAGCGTAGGAGTTCAACTACCAATTGTTTTGGACGCAACCGGGACATTGTTCTGCAAATCTTTTTCAGGTGCGCGTAATATCCAACCGGCTCTTCGCCCGTTATCAGGACAATGCCGTTTTTGCGAACAACGCGCCGGGTTTCCTGAAGCAGCCTGTCGATATCAAACGCGTGATGAAAAGCCTGCGACATCACCACGCAATCAACGCTTCCTCCCGGTAGGTGAATATCATAAAAACTCCCTGTTACGCGCTGAATTTTTTCTGCCGGGGCATTATACATCTGTATGACCAGCGGGGCTATTTTTTCCAACCGGTGCCGGGAAATATCAACGGCAAAAACTTTTTGAACCTTTTCCTGTAACGCAGTGATTGCAGATGTCCAGCACACCCCTGCGGCTACATCAAGGCATATCCCATGCAAAACATAGCCCCTGCGCTGTGCAAAAAGCAGGAGGTCGAGAAAAGCCTTTTCCAATCGGGTATCATCACGCAAATAGCGCGCAAGTGATGTGTCGTACGTGGAACGTATATACCACGCCTTCTTCTTTTCGACCTCTTCATCATTCCAGTAATCAGCGCTTGCAATTGTATCTTTCTCATGATCTGAAAGCCAGCTTATAACCTCGGGGAGTGATTGTAACACCTGGTCTCTATCAAAAACTATTTGGCTATTTTTATTAACGTTTCCATCCATACCGACATCCAGTCCCTGCGGGCATAGGCAAATTGGCGGCAAAATTCGTTCCTCGCATGCTGAACCTTAGGCAATTGCCACCAGGCTTGAGGATTGTCAAAAACAGCATTGACCTTTCGGGCAGCGCTTTCAGGTGTGGTATGGAGAATCTCTGCATCCCGAAGAAGCTGAAAATATGGCTCTGCTTCGCTGCGCATCAAAAACACCTCATGGTCCCAGTAGAAAACAGAGGGGACATTTATCGTCAATGCTTCAATGAAGGATGTATGCGGATGGTCAATAACGACGAGCTTGGCATGACGCATCCAGCGTATAAGGCTGCCTTCTTTCAAAAGCTCTGCCTCAGGGCACGCTTCTGCAACAAGCTGAAGCTCATGCCAGCCTAAATTATCATTCGCATCATATGGTCTGTACAGCACCTTATCTCTGATATCGCTATCAATGTGGAGGAAAAAACGTTTTCTGCTCTCAAAGTAACCGGACATATCTTCCGGCTGGAGCCCTGTAAAAAACCGATAATGATATTTCGGCATCACCGTGCCCACAAACACAAGACTGTCGCATCGGCATCGATGCGTGTCTTTCATGCGGGACAAATGCGGGCTGGGCAAGAGAACGATTGCCACATGCTGTTCATCTCTCCAACCCCAGGTAAAAAAAATGTTTTTCTCCCGGGATAATGTTTCAGTGGGAACCGATAAGGACATACCGTACCCGCCGCCATGCTGGAAGTCAACAGTCATGGCATTCCCTGCAGCCTGCTCCGCGGCATAAAACTTAAACGGCTCATTGAAATACCAGCCGATGGATGACCCGACCGCCTGCGCCTTTTTTTTGGTAACAAGCGAGCTCACCGCTTTTTGATAGGCAAGATAGTTCTCAATATAACAGCGAGGGATAGACTTCGGTATAACTTCGCACAGCAAAGCATGAAAAGCATCATCCTTATGCAATGTCGCAAGCTGTAAGTGTTTTCGCAATCCAGAGGAGCATACAGGAGCGTGACAAGGGGATTTTTTTTTGAAATCAACAAACTGTATTTTAAAAAGCGATCGAATTAGCATCATAATCTTTTCTGCTGACGATATATGATACATGTCAGACAGCACAACGCGGGGGCGCGGGGAAATAAGATTCATATGGTGATTAAGAAGATTAAGAGGATCGCCGCAGATTTTTTTTATGTTCAGCTTAATCTGCCCAAGTCGGCCCAGCGGCTTGCCGCACCGGTTGTCTTTCCGGGATACCACAGATAGCATATCGTATGGCTTCTCAACACCAAGTTCAGGAAAAGAGCGCCGGATAATAAGACTGAACAGAACAAGATTATAAGTATCATCATATACCCTTCGGCCGAGGAATTCATACGTCGTATCAACTGAGGGATTACAGTCCTTTTCAAGAAGGATGTGGGTGTAAATTCCGGGATAAAGCCCTACGGCATTTTCAATCCGTTTATAGCGGTCATACAATGCTTCAATAAAATGCAAAAGCCACGGCCCGATAAGTATGCGCCAGTAACAGAGAGGATAGGACACTGTATGCGCGGCATTCAGGCATTCAGCCAGCGCCGGCAGAAGGCTATCATACTGCTCATAGCAATACTCTGCAGCTTCCTTGATTTTTGCTGCCGGCTTCCACGGAGAGGGAACCACTTGGATAGTTTTGTTTGCAACAAGCTTCTGCGCCCCCTCGCCCGTAAGGCACCAGGGACCCAGATAAACGATAGGTGCGTCCGTACCCCAGAGTTCATGCACCCCTGTTGTTGCCAAATAGTTACGCTGAGCCATCCTTTTTGGACAGAAGAAAACCGCCGATGACCAGATGATTTAGCCCGGTACCTGCAAAGCACCGCAGCGCATCCTTGGGTGTGCAAACAATGGGTTCATCGTTGTCATTAAAAGAGGTGTTAAGTAAGACCGGAACACCGGTCAGTTTTTTAAACTCTTGCAGAAGGTTCCAATAACGGGGATTTGTTTTTTTTGATACGGTTTGCGAACGTCCGGTTCCGTCATAATGGGTCACTGCAGGGATAAGCGACCGTTTTTCCGGCCGTATTGGAAAAACCATTTGCATAAAAGGATTGTCGTGGCAGGTTTCAAAATACTCATGAACGCATTCTTCAAGAATCGAAGGCGCAAACGGCCGATATGGTTCGCGGTGCTTTACCGCGGCGTTTATTTTATCCTTCATTGCGGGATCGCGCGGGTCAGCAAGAATGCTTCTGTTGCCAAGCGCACGCTGGCCCATCTCCATCCTTCCCTGAAACCAGCCAACAATATCGCCGCGCGCGATAAGCTGCGCCGCCGTTTGCTCAAGATTTACGGGCTGGGTATAGGGGAGCAGGGAATCATTAATCGCGTCCTCAATCTCTGCATCGGTATATCCGGGGCCCCAATAGTCATGCTCCATACAAAAAAACCGAGCATTGCCAAGCACCTCATGCCAGTAGTAAAAACAGCCGCCTATGCTGCCCCCGGCATCGTCCGCGCTCGGCTGAACCCAGAGCTTTTCAAACGGGCTTTCGCTTGCTATTCTCCCGTTCATTTTGCTGTTCATCGCAACCCCGCCGGCAAGGCAGAGGTTTTTACTGCCGGTTTTTTCATGCAGCCAGCGCACCATGTCAAGCACAACATCCTCGACACGCCTTTGAAATGACGCTGCGATATCGCGGTGGCGATCATCAAGCGTTTCATCGGGATGCCGTTCAGGACCGAAGGTTTCAGTAAACTGATCCGAATAGCGCCGGGGACTCCAGATGTAATAGGTGAAGTAATCAAGGTCAATCCTCAGCTCGCCCCGCCGTGCGTCAAACCGGATCATTTTCGCAAAATCAGCATAATACCGGATAGGGTCGCCGTAGGGAGCAAGCCCCATGACCTTCCACTCATCGGCGTTTGCGCGAAAACCAAGATACTGGGTCACTGCCGCATAAACCTGTCCCAGGGAATGGGGGAAAAGCGTTTTGCTGATTGCATCAATCCTGTTTCCTTTTCCGTGAAAACACTGGCAGGTTACGTCATCGCCATAGGCGTCTATAGTGAGAATAGCCGCATCGTCATACGGCGATACAAAAAATGCGGATGCAGCATGTGCCGGATGATGGGGAACAAAATGAAGGCGCATTTCTTTTCCGTCCGCGAAGCCGATAATTTCGCTCATTGAGGCGATGCGTTTGTTGCTTTTATCGCCGCAGATGAGGGCAATCAGGTTGTTCGGTATGTAGTGGAGAAAATGTTTGTGATAGCGCACGGCCGCCGCCGTGTCATGCGGCTCAAGCTCATGGCCAGGATTCCACGCAAACACAATGTGGTCAACATCCTTTATGGATCGCAGTCCTGCTTCACTCAGGCAGTATTCAATCGCACGGGCAGGAAAAGCGTCATCGAATTTTATGCGCGAAAACCGCTCTTCACGGGCGGCCGCAACAAGAACGCCGTCTTTAATGATTGCGGCAGCGGAGTTGGAATCATTAAGTCCTAACACATGCATGCATCAATCCTTTCACGGTTAACATTGATACCCTTTATTGATTCAACTTCCAATGCACCCCTGAATACCCTGATGACGTTGCAACCTCCCTGATTATTTCTTCGCGCCAGTTTTTTAGCACTGCGTCAGAATGCCTCGTAAGGTTTATGGTGATTTCATCAAGAAGCTTTAATTCTTCAATATACTGCAATTCATCCCGTATTAATCCGCGTGCAACTGCCTGTTCGTACATTCTTGTGCCCGGATAGGGCGTAAGATAAAACAACTGGAAATTGTTCGTGAAACCATTTTTTATAAGAAAATTTTTTGTCAGTGCCACGGATGCTGCGTCCTCGCCCGGGCTCCCGAGAATAAAGGTTGCATTATATTGAATGTTGTTTTTTCTTAACCAGGCTATAAGGCGCTCTGCCTTTTGCAGATTGATTTTTTTATTAAGTTCTTTGAGAATATCAGGGCTTGCTGATTCAATTCCCATGCTCACCCCGTAAAGACCCGCCTTGACCATAATGTCAAGAAGCTCTATTTCTAAATTATTAACAGAAGCCTGGAATCTAAAATTGATTTTGATTTTTTCCGCCTTTTCGCAAAATGCAACCAGCCACTTTTTATTAAGTGCAAAGCAGTCATCCTCAAAGGAAAATCGATTTATGCCGTATCGTTTTCTAATAAACTCTATTTCGGAAATGACATTTTCAACCCGCCTGTATCGTACGTTATTACCGGCAATACGATAACAATACGCGCAGGAAAACGGGCATCCCTTGGAGGCATAGAGTTCAAAGCCCCGCCCGGTTTTGTTCAAAAAAGACAAATACTGTGTCATGTCAAAAGCTTCATACAGAGGGCGGGGAGTCCGGGAAATATCAGGGATGCGGGCAGGCGGTGTCGCGATAAGCGAAGAGTTCCTTCGGATGATAATTCCCGCTATGTCTTCGAAACTGTCTCCATGCGTAAAAGCATTAATACAGTCTTTTATTACCTCGTCACCCTCACCAACAACAAATATGTCGGCCTTGATATTTTCCAAAACTTTTTTTGGTGCTGTAGCAGGCAGGCTGCCGCCGATTATAACGGTCGTATCCGGCCATACACTTTTTATGCTGTTTACAAGGCGAACGATCCTCGTATAGTTTGTTATCATCGCTGTGATTAAAACGATATCCGGAGTTTTTCCATAAGTTCGTAACGTCTGTTGTTCATCGCGGTCTCGCAATGCATCAAAATCAATAACGTGAATATCATGTCCCTCTGCATGAAGCACCGCTATGATCGTGGCAAGCCCCAGAGGAACTGAAATAAAATACTCAAGTTGACTGAGTTTTATCAAGCTGCGACAAGCAGTCTTGACAGTTCTTTGACAACAGAATCACCACGGGGCAACTCCTTAAGATAGTCCACCAG
>Ga0068707_1001035_pt1 | contig 19121 bp, 20 predicted proteins | sample YNPNPMetaG_FD_66600 | JGI IMG/M metagenome (GOLD analysis project Ga0068707, IMG submission 66600) | Anoxygenic and chlorotrophic microbial mat microbial communities from Yellowstone National Park, USA - YNP NP MetaG | ecosystem: Environmental > Aquatic > Thermal springs > Hot (42-90C) >...
CCTGAGACAAGGCCCAGGATGCTATAGTTGATGATGCCGTTGGTGTTGTCCGTTTGGTTGAAAAGGGGATTATCGGAGGGAAAGATGTTCCCCGGCAGGATCTGCACGCCGGCTTGCCCTGCGTCCTGGTCCACCACAGTCAACACGGCGGGATCGAAATTGATGCGCAAATCCACCGTGGAGAGGTTCGTCACCCCTTGGATCAACACTTGGACATCGAACACTGCGCCGGGCGCCACCGTCTGGCTGGAAGGCTGTAAGGAGACCAGGGCGGCCAGGGCCGAGACGGGGCGGGCCTCCGGCCCCCAAGATAGACAGGCGCCGAACAGCGCGACCAACAGGAGCACGGACCAGAACCGTGTGCGCGCGTTATAGGGTTTTGCCATCGTGGTGACCTCTTTTCCGTAGAGCTTATGCCCGGCCGGGCCCTGGAAGATGGATCTTTTGGCGCTGGGTGGATGTTTGCCGCTTCTTTTGAGTATCGTAACACGTTGTTGGCCCGCTGTCAACCGCAAAAAGCGGGCTTGCATCCTGGGGCGCGCAGGCTATAATCCAGTGCGCACACATCGGATGGCTTGCGCTGCTCGCCGATCGGCGGCAAGGAGCGACCAATGATTTTGCGACCGCAAACTGCGCCCCCCCAGACCAAAGAGCATGCCCTATGTCTGGCGCGAGAGAGATTGCGCGCGCGGGCGCCGGATGAGATCGCCCGCTGCGCCGGCGTGGGCTACACGGCGCTCTCCCAAGGCAAGGGACGCTTTGTCGTGCGCTTTTTCCGCGAAAGATGGGATATCACTTATCCAGACGGTGGAGTGACGCGCCAAGATACGGGCAGCCCGGCCAAAGAGGCCCTGACCTTGCTTCTGCTCCACTATTTGGCGCATGCCGACGGCCATCCCCTGGCCGTGCGCTGGGTGGCCTTCCACGAGTTGCCCGACGGCTTGATCTATGACCAGGCCTTTCGCCGCCGGGTCGAGCCGCCCCTCTTGGCCCGCTTTGGTGAGCGGCCCGAACGTCTGCGGGCCGCCGCCGCAGCCCTGGGCGGTGAGGCGCTCCCTTTGGGCGATCTGGCTTTTCGCTTTGACGCCCTGCCTCAAGTGCCGCTGGTCTTGATCTGGCATCGGGGGGATGAAGAGTTTCCGCCGGCCTTTAGCCTGCTTTTTGATGGCGCGGCCGGGCATTATCTGCCCACCGAGGACTTGGCGATCTTGGGCGGGATGTTGGTGGGGGCTTTGGTCAAGGCCGCGCCGCGATAACGTTTTGCCAGATAGCGAGGAAACACACGATGTTGAACCAAGAGGGCACCATCAGTTTCATCAACGAATTGTTGGGCGCGATGGATAGTTTTATCGCCGAATATGAGGCACGCCGTGGCCCGCTGACCAACGATCTGGAGCGCGGTTTGGTTCTGTCTTACATCTTGGGCATCATGCGTTGCGAGCTGGAGACCATTTGGGATTGCCTGGCCCGGGCGCCCATCTTTGGCGATCTGCACCCGCGCTTGGTGTTCGAGGAGTGCCTGAACAAGGAGCTACCCCAGAACGCCGCCCGCATGGCTTTGATCGAGCAAGAGCTCAAGAAGCGGGGCTGGGTGGCCGGAGCATAGTTAACGAGCGGGGCCGGGCTCGTTCTGGCTAAAGGTTTTGTAGAGGGCTAGGAGATTATCCAGGTGTAGCCTGCTCACCAGGCCGTTCAGGGGAATGCGCGATTTGCCGCAGGATTCGATGTCGATGGCGCGCAGCTTCTTGGCCGGTTCGCCCCGTTCCACAAGTTCGCGCACCCGCTGGGTGATGGTCTCCAGGTAGGCGATGCTGCTCTCCAGCGTCTCTTCGATCTCGCCCCGCAGGAGGACATCCCCATGTCCTTGGATGATAAAGCTGGGCGCCAGGCTCTGTACCCGGCGCAGGGATGCCTGGAGCTGGGCGCCATCGCCGCCCACGATATAGGGCACCGGCATGACGGTATCCCCCGCGATGAGCACCTTTTCATCTTCGATAAAAATGCTGATGCTATCGGCGGTGTGGCCCGGGGTGTGCAACAGCAACAGGTGCCTGTGCCCCAGGTGAAGGCTCATCTCCTCGCCGAAGGTGATGTGGGGCAGGCATAACGTCACCTCGGCCAAAGCGGGGGTCTCGGCTTTGGCCCGGTCCAGCCGGGCCTGCCCGGAGGTGGCCAGGATCTCGCGACACAGGTCTTGGGAGATCACCTCGGCCCCCTCGAAGAAGCAGGTGCCAAAGACATGGTCGGCGTGATGATGGGTGTTGATCACATAGCGCACGCTATCCGGGCCGAGTTTGTTTTCGATAAAGGAGGCCACCGCCCGGCTTTCGCTGGGGAAGGGCAACGTATCTACCACGATGGCGCCTTTGGCGGTGAACAGCACCGTCGTGGTGACCTGGGCGTACAGGTCACTGGCAAAGATGAAAATGTCCTCGGCGACGCGGTCCAACCTCATGTCTGGGAACCTTTCTCTGCATTATCGGCAGGATAGCACAGGGGCGGTCGGTTGTCAAGCAAAAAGAGCATCACAGGATTGACAGCAGCGACCGAGCATGGTATCATTGAGCATCGTCACCCGACTACGATGGCGTGGGAGGGCCCGCGTGTTCGTGGAGGTCGGGTGAGCGTTTGTTAAAGCGTCGCCAGGTTGGGGATTAGCCGAGTGCTCCACAGGCTGCTGGAGGGCGTCCTCGTGGGAGGGCGTCCTTGGGGAGAAGCACTGGCGCAACCGGAAACGGCGAACCCAGCCGAGAGGGCACAACAAAGCAGAGCTGGGCAAGCTCTTCGTGATGCTGTCTCCAGGCGGTGCGCGTCCGGTGGGATCGGCGGGCCAGCAGGGGTTGGTGGCCCTGCCGATACGGTGGCGAGCCCGGTTGAGAGACCAACATTCAGGAAGGGAAAAGATGAAGCGTCTCGCCAGCAGCCTGTTTGTGTGGTTCGTCCTGCTTGTCCTCCTCGTGGCCGCCAGCGGTTGCGCGGCCAAACCCACCCCCACGCCCGCCGTTGCCAGTAAGGAGGGCGTGACCTACAAGATCGGTTTCATCGCGGCCGTCACGGGCGGCGCCTCCTCCCTGGGCGAGCCGGAGCGCGATGCGGCCCTCATGATCCAAAAACAACTGGACGCCCAAGGGGGCATCGTGGGCGTCGATGGCGTGAAACACCCCGTCAAAATCCTCATCTACGATACCGAGGGCAAGGGCGATGTGGCCGTGCCAGTGGTGAAAAAGCTCATCAGCGACGAGGGCGTGGTAGCGATCGTTGGCCCCACCACCAGCCAGGTGAGCATGGCCATCATCCCCGTGGTGCAAGAGGCCAAGGTGCCCAACATCTCCATGGCCTCCTCCAGTTCCATTGTCGAGCCGGTGGCCGAGCGGTACTGGGTCTTTAAATCGGCCCAATCCAACAAGCACACCGCCCCTTGGCAGGTGAAATATGCCAAAGCCAAGGGTCTCACCAAGGTGGCCAACTTTTATGTGAACAACGCCTATGGTGAGGATGGCCGCGACGGCATCCGCGCTGCCGCCAAGGAGATGGGCGTGGAGATCATCCTGGAGGAGACCTTTGACGCCGCCGACACGGACATGACCCCTCAGCTCACCAAGCTGAAGGCTAGCGGCGCCCAGGCGCTCCTGGTCACGGCCATCCCGCCGGCCGCCTCCATCTTGACCAAGCAATTCCGCGAGCTGGGCTTGACCATCCCCATCATCCACAACCACGGCATCGGCATGAAGGCCTTCATTGACCTCTGCGGCGCCGAGGTGGCGGAGGGCGTGGTCTTTCCCATGGGCAAGTTGGTGGCCGTCTCGGCCCTGCCCGATAGCGATCCCCAGAAGAAGGTGTTGGAGGCCTTTGTGCGCGATTTCCAGGCCAGCGCGGGCAAGCCGCCCAGCACCTTTGCCGGCCACGCTTGGGACGCCTTGCAGATCACCCTGCAGGCCCTGACCAAGCTGCCCGATGGTCTGCCCTTGGCGGAGCAACGCGCCCGCCTGCGCGACGAGATCGAAAAGACCCAGGGCTTTGTGGGCACCGGCGGCATCTTTAACCTTTCGCCCCAGGATCATGTGGGCTTGCGGATGGAAGATGTGGTGATGGCCCGCATCGTCAAGGGACAATGGGAGTATTTCCCGCCGGATAAATGGTAATGTGCATCCCTCGGAGCGCCGACAAGCCACCGGTGGACTTGTCGGCGCCCCGGCAAAACACTGGAGAGATCATGGGCAAAATACTAGGGCGCACAGGATATCTTTGCTTGGCGCTGGCGCTCGTGCTGAGCTTGGGCGCCTGCGGCAAGACCACCCCCACGCCCGCCGCGCCGGCGGGCAAACAGGGCGCCGCCTACAAGATCGGTTTCGTCGTGGCCATCACCGGCGCCTCTTCTTCCTTGGGCGAGCCGGAGCGCGACGTGGCCGTTATGGTGCAAAAGCAACTGGATGCTCAAGGCGGCATCGTCGGCCCCGATGGGGTGCGGCATCCGGTCAAGATCATCATCCAAGATACCGAGAGCAAAGGGGATGTGGCCGTCCCCGTGGCCAAAAAGTTGATCAACGACGAGGGCGTGGTGGCCCTCATCGGCCCCACCACCAGCCAGGAGAGCATGGCGCTCATTCCGGTGGTGCAAGAGGCCCAGGTGACCATGATCTCTCTGGCCTCGTCCAGCGCCATCGTCAAGCCCGTGGCCGAGCGCAAGTGGATTTTCAAGGTGGCCCAGAGCAATGAGCACACCGCCCCATGGCAGGTCAAGTATGCCAAGGCCAAAGGGCTGACCAAGGTGGCGAATATCTATGTCAACAACGCCTACGGCGAGGACGGCGCCCTGGCCATCCGCGAGACGGCCAAGGCCGAGGGGGTGGAGATCGTCCTGGAGGAGACCTTTGATGCCGCCGATACCGATATGACGGCCCAGATCACCAAGATCAAGGCCAACGGCGCCCAGGCGGTATTGGTCACGGCCATCCCGCCGGCAGCGGCCATCTTTACCAAGCAGTACCGCGAGCTGGGCCTCACCTTGCCCCTATTGCACAATTCGGGCGTGGGGATGCAATCCTTTATTGACCTGGCCGGCGCCGCCAACGTGGAGGGGGTCATCTTTCCCATCGGCAAAGTGGTGGCGGTGGATGCCTTGGCCGATACTGACCCGCAGAAGCCGGTGTTGCAGCGTTTCGTTGCCGATTACAAGGCGGCCACGGGCAAATACCCCAACCAATTCGCTGCCCATGCCTGGGATGCCCTCCAGATCGTCCTGCAGGTGTTGCAGACCTTCCCCGACGGGTTGCCCTTGACGGAACAGCGCGCCCGTTTGCGTGATGGCATCGAGAACCTGAAAGGCTTTGTGGGGGCCGATGGCGTGTTCAACTTTTCCCCTCAGGATCATGTGGGCCTGAGCTTGAACGACGTGGTGTTGGTGCGCATCACCGGCGGCCAATGGCGCTACTTCCCTCCAGACCAATGGTAGAGGTGCGTGGGTGTTGAGTTACGCCTTCAAGGACTATGTCCAGTTCCTGCTCTCCGGGGCCAGCACGGGGTGCATTTACGTGCTGATCGCCCTGGGGCTGATCACCATCTACAACGTGAGCGGGGTGATCAACCTGGCCCAAGGGGAGTTTGTGATGTTGGGGGCCATGCTGGCCGTGGTCTTTTATCGCCAACTGCACTTTCCCTTGTGGTTGGCCTTTCTGGGGGCCGTGTTGGCCATCATGCTCTTGGGGGCGCTGGTGCAGCGGGTGACGGTGTACCCGGCGCGGCGCGCGGCGGAGGTGACGTTGATCATCATCACCATCGGCACGGCCATCGCCTTGCGGGGCATCGCCCTGCTGCTTTGGGGAACCACGTCCTACTCCTTGCCCGAGTTTTCGCCCGGCCCGCCGCTCCAATTGGGCGGAGCGGTGTTGGCGCGGCAACGGCTGTGGATCATCGGCACGGCGGGGATCGTTTTGCTGTTGCTCTATCTCTTTTTCGAGTTCACCCTCTTGGGCAAGGCGGTGCGGGCCTGCGCCATCAACCGCCAGATGGCCGAGCTCTTGGGGATCAACACCCAGGGGATGGCGCTGCTCTCCTACGCCATCGGCGGGGGGTTGGGGGCCATCGCCGGGGTCGTCATCGCGCCGCTGGCCCTGGTGAGCTATGATATGGGGCTGAGCCTGGGCCTGAAGGGCTTTGTGGTGGCCATCATGGGCGGCATGGTCAACGCCCCCGCGGCCGTGGTGGGCGGGCTGATCCTGGGCATTGTCGAATCCTTCTCCGCAGGGCTGGTCTCCTCCGGTTTCAAAGAGGCCATCGCTTTTGTAGTCCTGTTTGTGGTCTTGGTGGGGCGCACGGTGCCGTGGGAGAACCTGTTCAGGAGGCGCCCATGACCCCATCGCTTTCCGCTATCCTGAGCTCCCGCAAGAACGTGGTCGGCCTGCTCCTTTTGGCCGTTTTTCTGGGTACGCTGCCTCTTTGGCTGAACACGCCCTACGCCCTGAGCACCCTCATCCTCATCGCCATCTATGCCATCGTCACCATGGGCCTCTGCTTGTTGATGGGCTACGCCGGGCAGGTGTCCTTGGGTCAGGCGGCTTTCTTTGGGCTGGGCGCCTATGGCTCGGCCATCCTCAGCACGCGGATGGGATGGTCGCCGTGGTTGGCGCTGGTGGCCAGCGCGGCCATCACCGGCGGCATCGCCTACCTCATCGGGCTGCCCATCTTTCGCCTCCAAGGACATTATTTGGCCCTGGGCACGTTGGCCTTTGGCCTCATCGTGCGCGTGGTGCTCAATGAGGGCAAGACCATCACCGGCGGCCCCACCGGTCTGCCCGGCATCCCGCGGCTGACCCTGGCCGGCGTCGCCTTGAAGAGCGACCTGGCCTATTATTATCTGGCCTGGGGGGTTGCTCTGCTGGCGCTGATCATGGCGCTGAACATCGTCAATTCTCGCTTTGGGCGCGCGTTGCGGGCCATCCGGGAGGGACAGGAGGCGGCAGAGAGTTTAGGGGTGGAGGTGGCGCGCTACAAGCTGCGCATCCTGGTCACCAGCGCCATCTATGCCAGCGTGGCCGGCAGCCTCTATGCCCATTACATGATCTTTGTCAGCCCCAACGCCTTTGATTTCGATACTTCCGTGCGCCTGGTGTTGATGGCCGCGGTGGGTGGGCTGGCCAGCGTCTGGGGAGCGCCCTTGGGGGCGGCGGTGATCCTGCTCCTCAGCCTGGTCTTGCGCGAGGTGATGCCCCTCCTCACCGGAAGCAGCTCCGGCGAGCAGCAACTTGTCGCCTACGGGGTGTTGCTGGTGCTGATCATGATCTTTATGCCCGATGGGCTGACCGGCGCCGCCTCCCGTGCCTGGCGGCGGGCCCAACCCTTGGCGGTCCTGCGCCGGCGGTTGAGGAGGGCCTGATGGACGGCGAGCCCTTGGTCATCCTGGAAATCGAAGGTGTAAGCAAACACTTTGGTGGCGTGGTGGCGCTGGATGAGGTCTCGTTTGCGGTGCGCGATGGCGAGATCTTGGCCCTCATCGGGCCCAATGGCGCCGGCAAAACCACCCTGCTCAACATCATCGCCGGCACCTTGCCCCCCAACAAGGGTCAGGTGCGCTTTCGGGGCAAACGGCTCAACGGGCGTCCCCCTTACGAGCGGGTGCGCATGGGCATCGCCCGGACCTTTCAGCAAGCCCTCATCTTTGGCAAGATGACCGTCCTGGAGAACGTCATGGTCGGCTGCCATATCCGCGGCCAGAGCGAATTGCTGGATGCCGCCCTGCGTTGGCCACGGGTGCGTCGTGAGGAGGAGGACCTCTATCTCGACGCTTTGCGTTTCCTCAACCTGGTGGGCCTGGGGGCCAAGGCCAACCAAGAGGCGGGCACCCTGCCCTTTGGTCAGCAGCGCCTGCTGGCCATCGCCCGCGCCCTGGCGGCCAGCCCCACCCTGCTCCTTCTGGATGAGCCGGCCGCCGGCCTCAACCGCCTGGAGAAGAACGATCTGGCCGACCTCATTCGCCGCATCCAGCAGATGCGCATCACCATCATCCTGGTGGAGCACGATATGGAGCTGGTGATGCGCCTGGCCGATACCGTGGTGGTGTTGGACCACGGCAAGCGCTTGGCCCAGGGCACTCCTCAAGAAGTGCGCCGCAACAAGGCGGTCATCGCCGCCTATTTGGGCACGGAGGAGGGGTGATGCTTAACGTCACAGGGGTAAGCGTCTATTATGGTCACATCCAGGCGGTACGCCAGGTCTCTTTGACGGTGCAGCAGGGAGAGATCGTGGCGATCTTGGGCCCCAACGGTGCCGGCAAGAGCACGCTGTTGCGGGCCATCACAGGCCAGATCAAGCCCTCGGAGGGCGAGATCTTGTGGCAGGGCCACAGGTTGGATGGCTTGAGCACCCATCAGGTGGCCCGCGCGGGACTGGTGTTGGTGCCCGAGGGACGGCAGATCCTGCCCAGCATGACCGTGCGCGATAACCTCCTCTTGGGCGGCTATCGCCATGAGGCGGGCCGCCTGGGGGGACTGCTCCGGCCGGTGGGCGGCGTCTGGCGCAAGGCCGACCTGCAGGAGCGGTTGGCGACGGTGTTTCGTTATTTCCCTCGCCTGCAAGAGCGCCTGGGCCAGCGGGCGGGCAGCCTCAGCGGCGGCGAACAGCAGATGTTGGCCATCGGCCGGGCTTTGATGGCCTCGCCCCGTCTGCTCCTGCTGGATGAGCCCTCCATCGGGCTGGCCCCCAATCTGGTGCGCGAGATCCTGCAATTGTTGGTGCGCTTGCGGGAGGAGGGGCTGACCTTGCTCTTGGTGGAACAGGATGCCCATGCCGCGCTGCGTATCGCCGACCGCGGTTATGTGCTCGAGACGGGCCGCGTGGTGGCCGAGGGCAGCGCCCGTGAGTTGCTCAACTCGGAACGGATGCGCCGGGCGTACCTGGGCATGGTCTAGGAGCAGCCCACGGCCTTGTGCCCGTGAAATACGCCCACGAGGGGCTGGGCTACGGCACGTTTGCCCGTCGACCGACGCCCACGAGGGGCTTGACTACGGGATAAATGAGGAGGACAAGATGATCATCTGGAACCGTGAAATGGAGTGCGCGCCGCGGGAGCGCTTGGAGGCTTTGCAGAGCCGCCGGCTCCGCGCACAGGTGGCCCGGGTGTACGAGAAGGTGCCCTTTTACCGCCAGGCCTTTGACCGGGCAGGGATCCGCCCGCAGGATGTGCGCGGGCTGGAGGATCTGGAGCACCTGCCCTTCACCCGCAAAAGCGACTTTCGCGATAACTATCCCTTTGGCCTGCTCGCCGTGCCCTTGGAGGAGGTGGTGCGGGTCCACGCCTCCAGCGGCACCACGGGCAAGCCCACCGTGGTCGCCTACACCGCCAACGATATCGCCCTGTGGTCCGAGGTGATGGCCCGCACCTTGGCTTGTGGCGAGGTGACGCGGAAGGACGTGGTGCACAACGCCTACGGCTATGGCCTGTTCACCGGCGGTTTGGGCGTGCACTATGGCGCGGAAAAGATCGGGGCCACCGTCATCCCCATGTCCGGCGGCAACACCGCCCGGCAGATCATGCTCATCCAAGATTTCGGCGCCACCGCCCTCTGTTGCACCCCCTCCTACGCCCTCTTTTTGGCCGAGGCGGCCCTGGAGAACGGCGCTGACCTGCGCCAGACCAAACTGCGGGTGGGATTCTTTGGGGCAGAGCCTTGGTCGGAACAGATGCGCCAAGAGATCGAGGAGCGCTTGGGCCTTTTGGCCTTGGATATTTATGGCCTGAGCGAGATCATCGGGCCGGGGGTCTCCTCCGAGTGCGTGTACAAGAACGGCTTGCACATTTTCGAGGATGTTTTCTTGCCCGAGATCATTGACCCCGATACCGGCCGCCGCCTGCCCTATGGCGAGACGGGCGAGCTGGTCTTTACCACCCTCACCAAGGAGGCTCTGCCCGTCATCCGTTATCGCACGGGCGATATGGCCAAGCTCAGCATCGAACCCTGTGCTTGTGGGCGCACCACGGTGCGCATGTCCAAGGTCAGCGGGCGCACCGACGACATGATCATCGTGCGGGGCGTGAACGTCTTCCCTTCGCAGATCGAGTCCGTGCTCTTGCAGCTCAAGGGTGTGCAGCCCCACTATCTCATCATTGTGGACCGCGAGCGCGGCGCCATGGACACCCTGGAGGTCTGGGTGGAGGTCTCGGAGGAGATCTTTTCCGATAAACTGGGCAACCTGGCCGATTTGCAGAACCAGGCTGAACGACAGATCCAGGATGTCTTGGGCATCTCGGCCCGGGTCAAGCTGGTGGAGCCGCACCGCATCGAGCGGAGCATGGGCAAGGCCAAGCGCGTCCTGGACCGCCGCGAGGTGTACAAGCAGGGCTGATCCGTTGCAGCCGGCCGGGGATTCAACCTGAACATCTGAAGGCAGCGCTTGGCGGCCATAGGGCTTGACAGGCCAGCGCGGTGCGGGTAAAACTGCTGTCAAGGAGTGAGCGAACGATGGCGATGTGGAATCGAGAGCGAGAGACCATGTCACGCGCCGCGTTGGAGGCGCTGCAGTTGGATCTCTTGCGCCAGCAGGTGGCCAATGTCTATGAGAAGGTGCCCTTTTACCGCCAGGCCCTGCGGGAACGCGGCATCCGCCCGGAGGAGATCCGTTCCCTCGATGATCTGCGGCGGCTACCCTTCACCCGCAAGAGCGACTTTCGCGATAATTATCCCTTTGGGCTGTTGGCCGTGCCCCGGCGCGAGCTGGCCCGCATCCATGCCTCCAGCGGCACCACGGGCAAGCCCACCGTGGTGGCCTACACCAAGAAGGACCTGGATACCTGGCGCGAGGTTTGCGCCCGCAATCTGGTGGCAGCCGGCGTCAGCGCCGAGGACACGGTGCAGATCGCCATGGGCTATGGCCTGTTCACCGGCGGGCTGGGCTGGCATTATGCCAGCGAGCACATCGGCGCCACAGTGGTGCCCATGTCCTCCGGCAACACCAAGCGCCAGATCATGCTCATCCAAGATTTCGAGACCACCGTCTTTTGTTGCACTCCCTCCTATGCCATCTATGTGGCCGAGCAGGCCGACGAGATGGGCGTGGATCTGCGCCAGACGGCCCTGCGGGTGGGCATCCACGGCGCCGAGCCTTGGTCGGAGCAGATGCGCCAAGAGATCGCCCAGCGCCTGGGCATTGACCCCATCGACACCTACGGTCTGAGCGAGGTGATGGGGCCGGGCGTCTCGGGGGAGTGCACCCAGCATTGCGGGCTGCACATCAACGAGGACCATTTCCTGGTGGAGATCGTGGACCCCGGCACCGGCGAGCCCCTGCCCCCCGGCCAATGCGGCGAACTGGTCATCACCACTCTCACCAAGGAGGCCCTACCCGTCATTCGCTACCGCACCGGAGACATCACCCGGCTCGACTTTACCCCCTGTGCCTGCGGGCGCACCCTGGCGCGGATGGAGAAGGTCAGCGGCCGCACCGATGATATGCTCATCGTGCGCGGGGTGAACGTCTTTCCTTCCCAGATCGAGGCAGTTTTGCTCCAGGTGGAGGGTGTGCAGCCCCATTATCTCATCATCGTGGACCGGGAGCGCGGGGCCATGGACGATTTGGAGATCTGGGTGGAGGTCTCGGAGGAAGTATTCAGCGACGATATCGGTCGGCTGAAGGCGTTGCAGCGCCAGGCGGAATATGAGATGCGCGAGATGCTGGGCATTCAGGCGCGGGTCAAACTGGTGGAGCCCCACCGCATCGAGCGCAGCATGGGCAAAGCCCAGCGGGTCATTGACCGCCGCGAGGTGTACAAAGCATAGATGACCGCCCTTCTCCCGCCTCTCCCTGTGGGGAGGGGCAGGAGAGAAGGGAGAATGAGACGAGGAGGGAAACCCATGCGCATGACGCAGGTATCGACTTTTTTGGAGAACCGCCCCGGTCGCTTGCTCCATTTGATGAACCTTTTGGCCGAGGCCAAGGTCAACATCATCGCCCACAATATCGTGGATGCCTCCGATTTCGGCATCGTGCACATGTTGGTGGACCAGCCCCAGCGGGCGCTGGAAGTGATCCGTGGCGCCGGCATGACGGCCTCCTCCACCGAGGTTTTGCAGGTGACCGTCCCCGACGAGCCGGGCGCCTTTGTGGAGCGGGTGCTCAAGCCCCTGGCCAAGGCGGGGGTGAACATTGAGTATTCTTATGCCTACAGCAGCACCTGCGCCGGCGAGGCGCGCATCGTGCTCAAGGTCAACGATCTGGTGGCCGGCGAACGGGCTTTGCAAGGCTAGCCGGCCAAGGCCGTAGCCTAGCCCCTCGCGGGCGTCAAACGACGAGCACGAGGCCGTAGCCTAGCCCCTCGCGGGCGTTCCACAACGGGCCCAAGGTTACGGAACGTTGGCGGGCATGAGAACAGGATAGGATATCGGCAAAGGGGCCGGTAGGGCGCTGCGGCGCTCTCGCCTGGGGGAGAGGCCGCCCCTTTCTCGGCTCAGTGCGCGGCAACAGAGGGGGGACGATGAAAAGGGATTCTGTGCGGCAGATCGTCGTGGCGCTGGCGACGGTGGCGACCATCGTCATCAACGTCTTGGCCAATGCATTGCCCATCAACGGCCAGACCACCGCCGAGATCTCGGATCGCATCCAGGTCTATTTCACTCCGGCGGGGTACGTCTTTGCCATTTGGGGGCTGATCTATCTGGGGTTGATCGTCTTTACCATCTATCAGGCCCTGCCGGCCCAAAGGGCGAACCCGGCCTTGCGGCGCGTCGGCTGGCCGTATGTGGTGAGTTGCCTGGCCAACAGCGCCTGGATCTTTTTGTGGCATTATGATCAGATTGCCTGGAGCCTGGTGGCGATGGGCGTCCTTCTCGTGGCGCTCATCGCCATTTATTTGTTATTGGGCATCGGGCTGGGCAAGGGGCCGAGCAAGGAACGTTGGCCGGTGCGGGCGCCCTTTAGCGTCTATCTGGGCTGGATCACCGTGGCCACGGTGGCCAATGTCGCCGCCTATCTGTGGACCATTGGCTGGGGCGGCTGGGGCCTGCGCCCAGAGGTGTGGACGGCGATCATGATCGCCGTGGCCGCGATCCTGGGCGTGTTGGTCTTGGCCACGCGGCGCGATCCGTTGTATGCCCTGGTGTTGGTCTGGGCCTTGGCGGGCATCGTGCAGAAACATCCAGAGATTCTGGTGATCTCGTTGACGGCCGGGGCTGCGGCTGTGGGGCTATTCTTGGGCGCGGTGGTGGCGCTTTGGCGCAAGTTGACAGTGTAAGAGATCCCCAAGACCCATTGGGGCATGGGCGGCGTGCCGGCGGCGGAGCGGACGCCCACCCCGTCGGAGGGCGCAGCGCCGAACCGCTAAAACGGCGGCAACGAAAGGGGGCGCATGAAAAATATCTGGCGCCGTCCGCCTCCTTGGGCGGTGCTGGTCGTTTATACGTTGGCGTTGGCTGTGTACGCCATATTGGTTGCCGCCAAGGGGCAAAACCAAGGGTTAATCTCGCTTTTCATGCTGCCCGTCGTGGTCGGGGCCTTTTTCTATCCGCGTTGGGTTTACGGCGGCATGTGTGCCATCCTCTGGGGCGTGATTTTGCTGGGGAGTTTTTACCTGCGCGATGTGGCCCGCCCCTTGCTCCTCACCGGCACGTTTTCCACCTTGGTGATTCTTGCTTTGGCTGAGGTCATCCACGGGCTTGTATCCAAGGTGCGGCGCAGCGAGGCCCGGGCGCGCGCCGCCCAGGAGCGGCTGGAGTTCATCCTCAGCAGCAACCCCGGCGTCCTGTATACCCGCAATCTGGATGATGGCTCTCTGACCCTCATCTCGCGGAATGTGGAGGCCGTGTTGGGCCAGCCGCCCGAGGTCTTCTTGGATCCGGCGCGCTGGTTAGAGTTGGTCCATCCCGACGACCGAGCAGCCCTAGCAGCCCATGCCCAAGTGGTGCGGGAGGAAGGGAAACATGTGGTGGAATATCGCTTGCGCCAGGCCGATGGCAGCTATCGTTGGCTGCGCGCCGAGTGCCGGGTGTTGGACGATGGGGAACAAGGGCGCCAGGGCGTGGGGTTGATCGTGGACATCACCCAACGGCGTGAGGCCGAGGCGGAACGGGAACGGTTGATCGCCGAGCTACAAGAGGCCCTGGCCAACGTCAAAACGCTGCGGGGATTGTTGCCCATCTGCGCCTGGTGCAAGCGCGTCCGCGACGATGCCGGTTACTGGCAGGATGTGGCCCTCTATCTGAGCCAATACACCGATGCCCAGTTCACCCACGGCCTGTGCCCGGATTGCCTGAAAAAGCTGGAGCAGGAGCTGGCCGAATCCGACCCGGCAAACCATCCTGCAGCCAACGGTGAGCGCTAGGCCCTCCAACGCGCTTTGGAACACCCGTTAGCGGCTGAGGAGAAAGACGAGCTCGCCGGGAAAAAGGAGACGTTCCTCCACGCGCCAGGGCAGGGCACGCAATAGATCGCGGAAATGGGCCTCGTAATGGGCCACCATCCCCTTCTCGCGCCCGCCCAGGCTGTGGGCGGGAAAGGAGACCAACAGATGTTGGGCCGGGATCGCGGCCAAGAGTTTGCGGCCGGCGTCTTGGTCCAACTGCTCCAGGCAGGGAATGGCTTTGAGCAACAGGGCTACCTGGACCAGCTCCGTGGGCGGGTTGTGGAGCAGATCCCGCGCCTCGGCCTTGCCCTGCACTCCCAATAGCGAGAGCGCGCCCTGGAGAAAGGTCATCAGGTCCAGATAGATGTCATAGGCTGCATAATGGGCGCCGGGGGCCAGGGGCATCCAAGGGATGGCCAGGGGGTTCAAGCCGCAAGCCAGGTCGGCCACCGAGGTCAAGGGGCCCAGGGCGCCCAAGGTCTGGGTATAAAAGCTCTCCAAAAGGGGCAGGCGCTCGCGGGAGGAAGCATGGTGGGCCATGATCTGGGCGCAGGTCGCGCGCAGGGCCTCCCCTCCTCGGCCCGCGGCGTCTTGCAGCAGGGCCAGCCACTGCGGATAGGGCATCTTGGCCGCCAGATAGGCCGCCCCCACCTGGTGTAGCTTGTTCTTGGTGGCCTTGATGGCCTCGGCCAGGTTATGCCGGGCGGCCAACTCTCGGGCGCCGATGGCGGCGACCACTGCCGGTGCCACGTGGCGATATTTGGTGCTTTGCCCAACCGCCCTCACCAGCGCCGCCAACGCGGCGTTCGGCTCAAGGGGCGTTCCCCTTTCCTCCCGCATCCCTCCGCCTTTATTCTTCATCTGTCGGCCTCGCCTCCTGTGCGGCCCCGGCGATGACCAACACATATTCCCCTTGGCGGCGGCTCTCCTGCGCCTGGCGCAGGAGGTCGGAGAGGCGCCCGCGCCACACAGCCTCGTAGAGCTTGGTCAAATCGTTGGCCAGGGCCGCCGGCCGATCGCCCAAGACGGCCAGGGCATCGGCCAGAGAATCCAAAAGGCGATGGGGGCTTTCATAGTAGATCAGGGTGTAGGGCGAGGCGGCATCGGCGGCAAAGAAGCGGCGGCGAGCCGCCGACTTGCGTGGCGGGAAACCGCGAAAGGTGAAACTGTGCAGCGGCAGCCCCGAAAGGACGGCGGCCATGATCAGGGCGCAGGGGCCGGGGATCATGGTTACCGGCAGCCCCTCCGCCAAGGCCGAGCGCACCACGGAATAGCCCGGATCGGCGATGCCGGGGGTGCCGGCGTTGGTCACCAAGGCCACATCCTGCCCCTGCCGCAGCAACTCCAAGATGCGCTGGCCGGCCTGGACCTCGTTGTAGGCGTGGAAGGAGATCTGGGGTTTGCTGATGGCGAAATGCTGCAACAGGCGGCCGGTCTTGCGGGTATCCTCGCTGGCGATGATATCCACCTGTTTGAGGATCTCTAGGCCGCGCAAGGTCATATCGCCCAGGTTGCCGATGGGCGTGGCTACAAGATAGAGGGTGCCGGGGTTGCCCATAGGTTCGGATTGTTTCGCCGGATGGAGAGCTGACAGGTCTTTTAAACCTGTCAGCTCTGCTGCTTATGGCTCATTCTTTGCCCACCATGTGGTGCAGATACGCCTCGATTAGCCCGTCCAGGTCGCCATCCAACACGGCGGTGGGGTTGCCGGTCTCCCAATCGGTGCGCAAATCCTTGACCATGCGGTAAGGATGGAGCACGTAGGAGCGGATCTGGTTGCCCCAGCCGGCGGTCACATGTTCGCCGCGCAACTTGGCCCGCTCCTCCTCCTGGCGCTGGAGTTCCAGGTTGTACAGGCGCGCCTTCAACACGGCCATGGCCCGCTCACGGTTCTGCACTTGAGAGCGTTCGTTCTGGCAACTGACCACGATGCCGGTGGGCAGGTGGGTCAGCCGGACGGCGGTGGAGGTCTTTTGCACGTTCTGGCCGCCGTGGCCGGAGGCATGAAAGACCTCCATTTTGATGTCTTCGGGGTTGATCTCCACCTCCACGGTGTTGCCGATATCGGGGATCACCTCCACCAGAGCGAAAGAGGTATGGCGGCGGTGGGCATTATCGAAGGGAGAGATGCGCACCAGCCGGTGCACGCCGCGCTCGGAACGGAGCAGGCCATAGGCATAGGGCCCTTTGATGGCCACGGTAGCGCTTTTGATCCCCGCCTCCTCCCCTTCCATCTGGTCAATGATCTCGGCGGTGAAACCGCGCCGTTCGGCCCAACGCAGGTACATGCGCAGGAGCATCTCGGCCCAGTCCTGCGCCTCGGTGCCGCCGGCGCCGGCATAGATGGAGAGGATGGCATCGCGCTCGTCGTGGGGACCGGACATGAGCAGGCGCAGACGCATCTTGTCGAGCTTGGCCTGGAGCGCGGCCATCTCCTCGGCGATCTCGGCCATGAGGGTTTCATCTCCCTCGGCCTCGGCCAGGTCCAGGAGTTCGTCCAACTCTTGAGCTTTGGCCTCTAGGGCGCGCCATGCGCCCACCTCCGCCTCCAGGGCGGCGAGCTCTTGCAGGGTGTTTTGGGCGGCTTGGGGATCAGCCCAAAAATCGGCCTCGGCGGCGCGGGTGTGGAGGGCGGCGATGCGAGCTTCCTTGGTGGCCAGGTCAAAGACGCTCCACCAGGTCGCGGATCTCCTGGCGCACGTCGGTGAGGGTGGTTTTTATGTTTTCCATAGCGCAAGCACCTCCTTTTTTAGGTCGCAATGATGACGGCCCAGGGCCGTAGCCTAGCCCCTCGTGGGCGCTGGTCAACGGGCACAAGGCCCTGGGCACGGCATCTCCCAGCCGATCACTGAAAGAGCGCCTCGACAAAAGCTTTGGCATCAAAGACGGCGAAATCGGCCAATTTTTCGCCCGTGGCGGCAAAAAGGACGGGCAACCGGAGCTCCTCGGCGATGGCAAAGACCATGCCCCCCTTGGCGGTGCTATCCAGCTTGGCCAAGATGACTCCGGTGACGCCCACCGTCTCGGTGAATTGCTTGGCCTGGGCCAGGGCGTTCTGGCCGGTGGTGGCATCCAGGACGAGGAGCGTCTCATGGGGGGCCAGATGCACCTGCTTCTGGGCGATGCTCTTGATCTTGCGCAGCTCCTGCATCAGGTTGTGCTTGGTGTGCAGGCGGCCGGCGGTATCGATGATGAGCACGTTGGCTCCACGGGCGGAACAGGCCTGGATAGCATCATAGACCACAGCGCCCGGATCGGCGCCGGGCTGGTGGGCGATGACCTCCACGCCCACCCGTTGGCCCCACAACTTGAGCTGGTCGATGGCGGCGGCGCGAAAGGTATCCGCCGCGGCCAATAAGACCCGATCGCCGCGCTGACGATGGAATTGGGCCAATTTGGCGATGCTGGTGGTCTTGCCCGAACCGTTCACCCCCACGATCAAAATAACATGCAACAGCCGTTCGCCGGGCAAGTAAGGGCGCTCCACGCGCCGCAGGATCTGCAGCAGGTCTTCTTTGAGCAGGGCCTGCGCTTGGTTCGCGTCCTTGGCGCCGCCCTCGGCCACCTGCTTGCGCAAAGTCTCCATCAAGGCGGCGGTGGTTTTGACCCCCACATCCGCCTGGATGAGCAGCGCCTCTAGCTCCTCCCAGGTTTCCTCGGTGATTTTGTTTGCGCGCAAGAGGTTGGCGATCTTGCTGAAAAACGATTGCCGGGTCTTGGTCAACCCAGCCTGCAGGTCTTGGGACACGCTTGCCTCCACAACAATCTGGTTAATTATAATGGGGAGGCTTGCCAGCGCCAAAAGTGCGCTTTCAAAGGGTGTCGGGAAATGCCCCCCCGTCGGTTAGAAACCGACGTCTGGGGATAGTAAGCCCGCGCCGCGGGCTTGGCAAGCAGAGGCGTCGGATTCCATCCGACGGCGGGCAAGGCCTCTACGCACCTTTTTTCAACATCCTCCGCTCTCAGGGGATGAGCGCCTCTGGTGCAGGGGTCACTTCCAGGAGGAGCGCGCCGGGGAAGACGGGACCATCGCGGCAGACGAGTTTCTCTCCCCAATGGCAGTTGCCACAGACGCCCAGGCCGCACTTCATGGCCCGCTCCAGGCTCACCCAAGAGGGGAGGTTGAGCTCCTGGCAGCGGCGGGCCACGGCGCGCAGCATCGGCTCGGGGCCGCAGGCATAGACGGCTTCGGGCCAACGCGCCTGCAAAGGCTCGGCCACGGCCTCCAACACGGTGCCATGGAACCCGGCCGAGCCATCGTCGGTGGCGATGAGGGGCGCCAGGCCCAGCTCGGCAAAACGCCAGGCCAGCATGAGCTGTTCCGCCGTGCGCGCCCCCAGGGCCACCAGCACCTCCGCGCCGCGCTCCAGGGCGCGCCGCGCCAACAGGGGCAGGGCCGCCGCGCCGCTGCCCCCGCCCAGAAGGAGCAGCCTGCGCCCTTGAAGGGGGAACCCGTGGCCGTAAGGTCCGCGCACCCACAGCCGCGCCCCCGGCTCCAGGGCGCAGAGGGCGCAGGTGAAGGGGCCCACGCGGGCGATGGTGAGGCTCAGGGGGGCGTCATCCATCACGGTGAAGGGGCGCTCCTCCACCCCCGGCAGCCACACCATGACGAATTGCCCCGGCTCGGCGGGCAGGTCGCCATCCAGCATCAGGCTCACGCCGGCCTGGCCTTCCGGCACCACCCGCTTCACCCGCAGCGCCCGATGAATCGCCATCCTGTTCCATCCCTTCCTCGCGCTTTGCATGGGCGAGCTGTTTTCCCTGGCTCAGACCAAGGTGGCCGCGGCCCGGTCCA
>Ga0068707_1001036_pt1 | contig 19105 bp, 12 predicted proteins | sample YNPNPMetaG_FD_66600 | JGI IMG/M metagenome (GOLD analysis project Ga0068707, IMG submission 66600) | Anoxygenic and chlorotrophic microbial mat microbial communities from Yellowstone National Park, USA - YNP NP MetaG | ecosystem: Environmental > Aquatic > Thermal springs > Hot (42-90C) >...
CGCATCGTCAACCTCACCTCCTACGGCGCGCTCGAGTCCATCCCCAACCTGCTGCTCTCCTCCTCGATCCGTCCGTCGATCCTCGCCTGGACCCGCGCGGTGGCCCGCGAGGTCGCCGCGGACAACGTGGGGGTGGTCGCGGTCTGCCAGGGGCTGTTCTACACCGACCGGGTCCGGAAGCTCGTCGAGCTGCGCGCCCGGCAGGGCGGCATCACCCCCGAAGAGGCGCTGGCCCGCTGGGTCGCCGAGATCCCGATGGGACGCATGGGTGAACCCGCCGAGCTCGGAAACCTTGTTGCCTTCCTCGCCTCCCCGCGCGCGGCCTATATCACCGGTACCGCCGTGGCGATCGAAGGCGGCATCCTGCGACGGCTGACCTGACCGCCCCCACCGTAGGGCGAGCGCGCCGGGAACTGGCGCGGATCGCCCGCGCGTGGTACCCGTTCGAGGCGATGTCGTCGCCGGTCTCGCGCGCCGCGTCTCCGCTTCGTCGCGGGCCGCCGTTCGCGCCGCCCGTTTCGCCCGTGGACCTCGGGCAGTATCCAGCGGGAGCGCGTCCACCTCGCCGCGGCTCGCCGTTCGGGTCGCCGGCCTTCCCAGGTTGCGGGGCAGGCGATGCAAGGAGACCTCGGCCCCGCCACCGGTCGGCCCGGGCGCTGCCGGCGCTGCTGGCGCTACTGGCCTGCACCGGCAAGCCTTCGACGCACGGCGGCGACGCGCTCCCCGCCTCGACCCGGGGCGCTCCCCCCGCCGATGTCGCTGCCGCGGTTCTCTCCGCGGCCGGCGCGGCCGCCGCCGCGCTGCCCGGCGTCGCGCCGTCCGGCGAGCCGGCGGCCGAACCGCGCCCCGCGGTGCTGCGGGCCGGGAACGAGCGCGGGGTGCCGCTGCATCCCGGCGTCGGTGAGCGGAAAGTCGGCGGACGGTTGCCCGACGGCACCCGCGTCCTCGTGGTCGACACGGCCCGCGAGGGGGGGTGGCTCCGCGTGCGCGCCGGCGACGGTACCGAAGGTTGGGTGGTCGCCCGCTACGTGCAGTTCGAAGCACCCGCCGGGAGCACCGCGCCGGATGCGCCGGCAGGGCTGCCGGAGGACTTCCCGCTGCCGGGCGGGGCGTGTCCGACGGCGATCCCCGACCCGGCGGCGAAGCTGGCGGAAGCGCCGGTCGAGGACGAGGCGGAGCTGGCCGGGGTCGAGTCGGCGTTGGCAGGCGGCCGGCTGGTGGTCGTCTCGTACAACGTCTGGGAACTGTACGACGGCCGGGACGGCGACGAGTACCTGAGCGACGAGCACGCCGAGGCCGGCCGGCTGGGCGAGGCGGGGCACGCGGCGCGGCGCGTCGAGGTGCTGGGCGGGGCGCTGCGGGCGGCGGCGCCGCACGTGCTGGTGTTGCAGGAGGTGGAGGACGCCGGGCTGGCCTGCGCGGTCGCCCACGTCGCGGTTCCGGACGCCGGCTGGCGCTGCTGGGCCGCGGGCTGGGCGCGGGAACCGCACCCGCAGAACCTGGCCGTGGCGTCTCGGGTCGGCGGCGAGACCCGGCGGCTCGACCCCGGCCGCGGCATGGGACAGCGCGGAGCGCTCGAATGGACGCTGCCGGGCGGGAACCTGCGCGTCGCGGCGGTGCATTTCAAGTCGAGCGTCGGGGCCGCGGGCCCGGCGGATTGCGACAATGCACGCAAGCGGATGTCGCTGGCCTGGGGCCTCGCGCAGCGGCAAGCCGACGTCCCGGCCGGGGCCTACCTGGTGATCGGCGACTTCAACATCGACCCCGCCGACCCGCTCAAGGTCGAGTACGACCGGACGGACGACATCCTGGCGCGCGCCGGTGACGAGGACCTCGTGGCGCGGCTGTGGCGGCCGACCGCGCGGCCGGGCGAGTCGTCCGGGCCGCGGACGGTGATCGACCGCGCCTGGTTGCGAGCCGGCGCCGGCGTGGAGGCGGTGGGGCTGGAGTTCCTCGAACAGGCGCCCCGCCGGGGCTGGGCCTCGGACCACGTACCGCTGATCGTCAAGCTGCGCGTGCCGTGAGCCGCTCCGTTCGGCGGGCGGTCGGGCACGCGCGGGCGGGAAGGGACGAGGGAGGATCGGCTAGCGGGTCCGGCGGCGGGCGAGGAAGGCGGAGCCGAGCACGAACAGCAGGGAGAAGAGCATGCCGGCGCCGGAGGGCGAGGTCACGCGGCAGCCGCAGCCCTCGTCGCCGCTCTCGCCGCCGCCGTCGGGTGTGGCGTCGCCCGTCGTTTCGGCCGGCGCATCGGCGTCCGCCCCGGTGTCGGCATCGGCGGCCGCGTCCTCGGCATCGGCGTCGGCATCGGCGTCGGCATCGGCGTCGGCGCCGCCGCAGTCCACGATCGGGTCGGTGGGCGCGGGCAGGCCGGTGTCGGTCGGCCAGCGCCGGCCCGTCGCCACCAGGTCACCCTCGTCGTTGCTGCCGCCGCTGACGTACACGAAGTCGCCCAACACGGCAGCGCCGTAGGCGTAGACCGGGTCGGGCAGCGGGTCGGTTTGCTGCACCCAGGTGTCGCCCCCCAGGCACCACCAGTCGGGGATGATGACGATCGACCGGCCATCCTCGCTCGAGGTCACGCCGCCGACGACGCAGAACTGGCCGCGGAACACCACCCCCATGCGGTCCGAGACGAAGCTCGGCAGCATCGGTCCCTCGGTCCAGGTGTTCCCGGCGATGTCGTAGATGCTTGTCGAGCGCGTGATGTAGCTCAACCACTGGCCGCTCGTCTCGTCCTGCTGCTGGAAGCTGCAGGCGGTGATGTAGAGGTGGCCGTCCAGCACGGCGCTGGCGCCTCCGGTGCACCCGTACTCGTCGGTGAGGATCGCCAGCGTCCCGCTTTCCGAGTCGGTCCAGCGGTCGGCGGCCACGTCGTAAGCCTGGAACAGCGGCAGTGTCGTGTCGGGCAGGTCGGGCTCGTCGTCCGACGGGATCTCGACCTCGCCGTTGCGGTTGGCGTCCACGTAGCCGCCGTACACGAAGACCCGGTTGGTCGCCGGGTCGCACGCCACGACCGGGCTCATCACGGCGTAGTACGGGCCGCTGTGTTCGGACCAGGTGTTGGCGGTGATGTCGTAGTCGAGCAGGGTGTCGAGGTAGTAGGCGGGGGTGGCCGGTGGGCCGGATGTGGCGAGCTCCGTCAGCCCGCCGACGTAGTAGAGGTGCCCGTCCATGACGCAGGCGCCGCCCAGCGTGACGTTGGTGGGCAGGTCGGCGACCGCGCAATCGTCCCAGCCGTTCGTCGCCGGATCCCAGCGCATCGCGCGGTTGGTGAGCACGCGGAGCGGGGTACCGGACGAGTCGTCGACGCTCTCGCCCGTGATCGCATAGAGGTAGTTCTCGTCGGCGACCAGCGTCACGTTCTGCAACGCCTCGGGCAGCTCGGCGATCGGCTGCCAGTCGCTGTCGCCCTGGGTCGCCCACACCCGGATCGTGGCCCGGCTGGAGTCCGTGCCGTCGGTGGCGGTCACGGTGAAGTCCGCGACGTCGCCCGCGGCGGCGCCGGCCGGCGCGGTGACGGCCACGGAGAACGCAAGGCTGCCGCCGTCCGCCGCCACCGACCCGTCGGTTGGCATCGGCACGGCGGTCCAGCCGGCGGTGCCCGTCGCCGAGAGGGTCACGTGGACCGCCGTGTCCCCGAAATTCACCACCTCGAAGTCGAAGCTGGTCGTGCCGCCGGGCGGCACCGTCCCGCTCGCCGACCCCGGCAGGACACCGAACGAGTCGCTGGCGCGGAAGCGGACGGCGTAGTTGTCGGGGATGCGGTGCGATGTCGTCCAGTCGCACAGGCTGAGCCCGATCGTGCCGTCACCGTTCTCGATGCCGATCGTGGTGTTGTCATCCCAGCGCGGCAGGCCCGCGTGGGTGCCCGACTCCTGGATGTTCACCTGCGCCTCGTTCGTCCCCTCGTACAGGACGATCTGGAACGTCACCGGGTCGTGACCCCACGGGGGTGATCCCTGGTAGTAGTCAATCCCAACCCAGCTGACGACGAAGGTCCGGCTCCCCGCGTCGCCGAGGGTCGCGTAGCAGATCGTGCCGCCCTCGGCCGGGTTCAGGTCCTGGAAGAACCCGTAGATCGCCAGGTTCACGGTCTGGAACGAGCCGCTGCGGTTGACGGGGAGCGGACACTGGCCGCCGAACGACGTGATCGTGTTGGCCTGGAAGGACACGTAGCCGTTCGACCCGATGCGCACGGTCGTGTAGTCGGTGCCGTAGAAGCTGAACGTGAAGCCGATCGGGACGGCCACCGATTCCTGGTCGTCGTTGAGCGTGAGGCAGTTCGTCGTGCCCGCATCGAGCCACTCGTAGGTGACGTCGGCCTCCTCGCTGTCCGCCCAGCCGTAGCCGAAGCGGTCGGGTCCGCCGACGGCGCCCCGGGCCACGGCGGCCCAGGCGGTGGCTGCCGCCAGACAGAACACGGGGATCGTTCGCGCATTCATGTGACTCCTCCTTCGACCTTCGACGCCGGAAGGTCCGCGCCGAGACGGGGGAGCACAGCACGACCGCAGGCCGGATGCAAGCGGAAGCTGCCGGCCGGTCGCATTCCGGGTGGCATTTCCGGCCGGTTGGCGTATCCTCTCGGCCCGCAGGGGGGGAGAGGAGCCGACGGGCCGCGCGCCCGAAGGAGGGAACCGCATGATGCCGACGAATCGCGGGACGAACTTCGCGCTGCTGCTGGCGACGGCGGTCGCGGGGGCCGGGTGTGCCGAGGAACGCGCCCCCGTGAACCGCGTCCAGCCCTACGCGCTCGACAAAGCCTTCTTCATCGGCGAGGACTTCGCGTCTCCCGCCGACGATCCCGAGTTCTGGTCGCAGACGATGATCGTGGACGTGCCCTACGGCTCGACGCACGACGGCCTGTTCACCTCGTGGTGGGCCCCCACCGTCCGCATCCGCTGGCAGATCACCGAGGATCTGCTGCTCGGGCGGCTGGCCTACGAGCGGATCGAGAACGGGGATGGGACCGGGCTGCGCGGTCCGACCGAGGACGGCGTGATCGTGGTGGCCTACCCGATCGAGAGCCATTTCGACATCGTGCGGCAGTACAACCCGACGACCGGCGAGGAGATCAACGTCGTCGAGGAGAACACGACCGACCGGCCGTGGTACGAACGGCGGTACATGCGGGTCGACTGGTCCCGCAGCCTCAACACGGGCAGCTACGATTTCGACACGTTGTCGAGCCTGGGGGTGATGGGCGGCTACCAGTTCGAACCGCTGGACTACGACGTGACGGACCCCAACGACCCCAACGCCCCCGTCTTCGATCTCGAACACGGCTACTTCGACGTCACCAACAAGGCCCTCGCCTCGCCCCAGGTCATCGATATCAGCCGCCTGGGCTGGGGCTACACCACGCTGCCGCAGTGCTGGTTCGACGGCGACTTCATGAACGGCACGTACCCGTGGGGCAACTGCAACCCGACCGAGGTCACGATCCGGCAGTCGTTCCTGCGCGTGGAGGACCGCGACTTCCAGCCGCTCGACTGGGACGGCTGGCGCTTCCAGGCGTTCGGCGGCCTCACCGAACACCGCCTGGGCTACGCCCGGAACTACGGCATGTCCGACGACATGTGGCACCGGTTCCTTGACCACCATAACATCTGGGAGCAGTCCCACTACTATGCCGACCCGGTCCACAGGACCGGCGCGATCCCGTGCTTCACGCCGGAGACCACGCCCTACGGCGCCGATCCGCATCGCGACGTCGACCCGCGGGACGGGACGGAGGACGAGTGTGCGGCGGCGGGACCCGGCTCCAAGTGCGACACGTTCTCCCAGAAGTGCACGCTGCCTTTCGCCCAGCGCAAGCCCAAGCCGGCCGCCGTTTACTACACGAACGGCTCGAATCCCGAATACTTCGAGTCCACCGCCGAGGCGCTCCACGACTGGGACGTGGCGCTGCGCGCCGCGGTCCGCGCCGCGCAGTACGCGGAGTGCCGGGCGACGGGCGGCGACCGGGACACGTGCGTCGCGCGCTTCCCGATCTGGTTCGGCCAGATGGACGACTACCAGGACGCCACGTGGCTGTTCGCCGAAGTCGACAAGTGCCGCAACGGGTGGGCCTACCCTCGCGAGCGCGATTGCAACGCGCTGGCGGATCGGCTGGGCCGCGAGCGCGGCATGGACCCGGCCGTGATCGACGTCGCCAAGATGGACGAGATGCTCGTGCTGTGCCACAGCCCCGTCCAGGCCGACGACCCCGCGCTGTGCGGTGGGCCGCGGCTGCCCGTCGGCGTCACCGCCGAGCAGTGCCAGTACGCCTACCGCGACGGCACCCCCGATCAGCCGCTCTACCGGACCTGCCAGGACGCGCTCAACGTCCGCAAGGGCGACCTGCGCTACCACAAGGTCACCGTCGTCTGGGAGCCCCAGACGCTGTCGCCCTGGGGCTTCGGCGCCGACTCGGTCGACCCGCTCACCGGCGAGGTCGTCGCGATGAACACCACGTTCTGGTCGCACGTCACCGACATGATCGCGCAGGACACGGTGGACAAGCTGCGCTTCCTCGAGGGGGAGTTGACCGCCGACGAGGTGACGGAAGGGGAGTATGTGCACAACTGGGCGCAGGCGGCGGAGGCGGCTTCGCGTAACGGCGTCGCGCCGCTGCTGTCCCGCCAGCAGTTCGCCGACCGGCTCGCCGCGGTCGGCGGCGCGGCGGACGCCGCGGCGGTTCCCCCGGCCGTGCCGGCCAGCGTCGCCCGCGAGGTGCAGGAGATCAAGCGCGCCCTGCAGGGCGTCAAGGCCTCGCTCGATGCGCCCTCGTCCGCCGCCCCGACGTACGCGGCGCGCCGGCAGGCCGCTCGCGGGACGGCGTTCGAGGCGGAGCTGCTCACGCCGATGGTTCAGCAGTACGCCGGTGTCTCCGGCATGCCGGTGGACCAGAGCGTGATGGATGTCGCCTCGCCGCTCCGCGGCGGCGACCCCGAGCTGCGGCTGCGCCTCCGGCAGCTCAAGGAGCAGGCCTATGCAGACCGCGGCATCTGCCTGCTGGACGCTCGCGAGGCGCAGGCGCCGTTCTCGCTCACCGGACTTGCCCGAATCCTCCAGGAGAAGTTCGGCGAGTTCAACCGCCGCGACCCGGCGCCCGTACAGGCCGAACGGGCGGAGCGGATGCGCCGGTACATCGCCTACCGCATCCACCGCGCCGGCATCTCCCACGAGTTCGGCCACTCGATCGGCCTGCGCCACAACTTCGTCGGCTCGTCCGACGCGTTCATGTACCGCCCGCAGTACTGGCAGCTCCGGACGAAGAACGGCACGGTCCGCGAGCCGTGCACCGAGCTGACGCCGGACGGAGAGTCGTGCGTCGGGCCGCGCTGGTTCGACCCCGTCACCGAGGAGGAACGCGACAACCTGATCTGGATGTGGAGCCTCGGCTCGATCATGGATTACGCCGGCGAGTACACCCAGGACTTCCTCGGACCCGCGATCTGGGACTTCGCCGGGGCGCGCGCCTTCTACGGTGACACCGTCGCGGTCCATCCCGATCCCGAGTTTCGCTTCGACACGCCCAAGGGCCGCGCCGCGCTTGACAAGATGGACAACTTCGGCGGCATCCTCGGCATCCGCCACTCGCTCGACGACGGCGACCCCACCACCAACGACGACTACCACTACTCGCTGCTCCAAGAGAAGCTGGGGATGATCCACGACTGCGTCGAGGTCGACCCGTGGTTGTTCGAGCCCCCCGACTGGAATGAGGAGCGGATGGGCGAGTGGCATCCGCTGCTCGATGGGCTGATCGTCCAGGTCGATGGCCGCTGGACCCGCTGCAAGCAGCCGCGGGTCGATTATGTGCAGTGGACGGAGCAGCGCTTCCCGACGGTCGCCGAGGCCGGGCCGTACTATCGCGGCGGGCCGTCGATCGATCGGGAAGGACGGACGCGTATCCCCTACGGCTTCGGCACCGACACCTGGGCCGACCTCGGCAACGTCTCCGTCTATCGCCACGACAACGGCGCCGACCCCTACGAGATCTTCAACTTCCTCATCACCTCCCAGGAGACCTGGCAAGTCTTCGAGACCTACCGCCGCAACCGGATGTCGTTCACCGTGCGCGGCCCGGCCGACCGGATCTTCGCCCGCTACAACGCCAAGATCCGCGACGGCGCCAAGGGCCTCGGCCTGATCCGCAACATCTACGAGGACTACGCGCTCGAGGACGGCCTGCACTTCGGCTCGCTCTGGCCCTACATCGCGACCTTCTTCCCCGAGAACGTCGTCGCCGCCGGCCTCGCCTTCGACCACTTCGCCCGCCAGGCGCAGCGGCCCGAGGTCGGACCGCACTTCTTCCGCCCGTGGGAGGACTTCCTCCGCTCCGCGCGCGACACCGTCGACAATCCGGGCGCGACCAAGGTCATCATCCCGAACGGCATCACCGCCGTCGGCGGCACCGCCAGCCCCGGCGGCAAGCTCGTCGAGAACCTGCTTTCCGAGGACCACGGCGAGTACGACACCTGGTACACGCTGAACTCCGGATCGTATTACGACAAGATGAACGTCGCGATCCTGATGACCGAGTCGGTGGACAACTTTATCAGCAGCACGCGCAACGACTTCGTCGACCCGCGCTACCGAGCCGTGTCGATGGCCGACCTGTTTCCGGACGGCTTCCGTCGCTGGCTCGGCAATGCGCTGACCGGCGACGAGGTGCTCAAGGGGCCGCGCGTGATCGCGGACGAGGACGGCGATCCGATCGTCGATTTCGAGCGCTACTCGCGGGGTCCGATCGGGTGGACAACGTGGTGGACCGCCGAGCCCGAGGTCTGCTTCCCCGCCGAGCAGACCACGATCTGCAGCTCGTACCACCTCCCGACCCGCGACCCGTTCCATCCGCTGGCGCCCGAGCACACCGCGGTCCTCGACCCGCAGCTCGGCTGGGAGCAGCAGAAGTTCCTGATCGCCTGGACGATGCTGTACCTGTTCGAGAACGAGGAGATGCACTGGCTCGACCAGCTGCGCGTTTACGAGAAGGGCCTCGATCCCGACCCCGGTCTCCGCCAGTACATCGAGTTTCACTCCCCGGACGGCAAGGTCTATGTCGCGCAGACTTTCGGCAAGGAGACGATCTTCGGCAAGACCGTGCAGAAGGGGATCGCCGCGCGCGTGCTGGAGTGGGCCAACGAGCTGCTCGCTCGGGCCTACGAGACGACGCCGGGCCCGGACCTCGACGGCGACACCGTCGGCGACTGGCCCGAACTGGTCTACGCCCCGGGCACCGGCCGCCCGATCGTCCGGTGGGACCCCAACGTGCGGTACGTCGCCTCCGACGGCAGCGAGCATCCGGAGGGGATTCCCGGCTGCAACATGACCGAAAACGACGCCTGCGACTGCAGCTCGAACCTGTCGTGCATGCAGCTCCAGCGCTACCTCAGCGTTCCGGCCTACCTCCGCGAGGCCGTTTCCGCCTACCGGCTCGGGGAACCCGAGCGGCGGGGCGTGTGGGACTGAGCCGGGAACCGATGCCGCTGGCCTTCCGTTCGACGAGCCACGGGACGGTCGCGTTCGGTTTCTTCCACATCGAGACCGACCTGCTGCTCCTGGATCGCCTGCTCTTCTTCGCCGACGACTTCTGTCGAGCGGCGACGAGGCTGCGCGTGCCCGGGGACGATCCGGCCCCCCGGACGTCGCTGGCGGGGTGGTGCGTCCCGGACCCGGGGCGCCTGGGCGACCTGCACGGATCGATCGCGGGTCGCGCCCGCTGGGGGTTCCTCGGGGCGCTCTACGCGCGCTGGCCGTTCCCGCGGGACCCGGCGGCATTCCGGCAGCAACCCGACGGGTTCCGCAACCGCGCCGCGGTTGCGGGTCTGGCGGCACGCTTCGGCGAGCCGTGCTCGATCCTCGCGGCATCTGACCCGGTCCGTCGAGTGGTGGAGGTGGGGGAATACGTCTTCGAACCGGCGGAGTTCGACCGGATGATCGCCTATGTCGACCGCGGCGGCTGGCCGCGGTGGCGCGACGACGTGCGGCCGCCGTACGTGGCGGCGATGATGTCGACGTTGCGGGCGGCGGGCTGCGCGCCGCTGCCGTTCGAGCCCGCGGAGGGACCGGAGCAGGCCGCGCGGGCCGCGGGAGGAAGGAAGCCGTGACCACGTCCCGAACGCGCGAGGCGCGCCGAATCGCCCGGCTGGTCTGGCTCGCGGCGCTGGCAACGCCCGCGATCGCCGCGGCCGCCGAGACCGATTCGTCGGCGGAAGCTGGCGCCGGCCCGGCGGAGGATTCCGCGAGCCTGTTCGTCGACGGCCCTGGCGAGCCGTGGGCCGTGGCGCCGGACAGCGCCGGCGGCGAGATCGACCTGACCGGCAGGACGCCGGGCGAAGGGGAGGACACCGCCCCCTGGCGCGGCACGCGGCTCAGCTACCGGAACATCGCCACGCTCGACAGCTTCGACAAGACCGCCCGCATGACCTGGAACCCGTACTACGCCATGGAGTTCGGCTTCACGTTCCGCTGGTGGTTCGGCAAGGTCTGGTCCGCCGCCGCCGCCTTCGACCTGACCCGCGAGCTGACCGAGGCGGACGACAACACGTATGCGAACGAGACGGTTTTCCACGATCTGCGGCTTTCGACCCGAGCGCGCGACTTCTACACGATTCCGGTCGTCGGGATCGACCTGTCGGCCGACCTGATCTTGACGCTGCCGACGAGCAAGGTTTCCTGGGCCCGCACGCTCGTGATGGGCATCGGGCCGGGGCTCAGCGTCGCGCGGACCTTCGATCTGCACGGCGACCTGACAATCGCCTATCATGTTCGCGGCACCGGCTACCTGCACGAGACGACCACCGCGCAGCTCGAAACCCCGCGCATCCCCACCTGCATCTCGGACGGCGGCGGCTGCGACGAGTTCCTCAACACCGGCGTCCGCAACGTGCGCGGCCGGGTCCAGCACGGCGTCGACCTGTCCTACGCCCCGCTCGAATGGCTCGGGGCCTCGGCGTGGTTCGAACACGTCGTCGACTGGCTGTATCCGATCGAGGAGGAGGATCCCCGCATCTCGTACCAGCCGGTGGAAGCCACCGACCGGCGGCACTCGTCGGCCTTCGGGGTCGAGCTCACCGTGACGCCGCTCCGGGCGCTGGAGATCGGCCTGGGCTACGAAACGGTCAGCCCCCAGCTCGCGCCGGACTCGACCTACTACAACCCGTTCTACAACCTCTATTCCACGCTGTACCTCGACCTGCGGATCGATGCCGACGGCGTGATCGACCTGTTTCTCGACTCGTAGCGTCGTTCGTCGACCTCGAGCCGGCGCTCCCGCGCGCCGACCGTCCCCCGCACGCGCGCCACCTGGCACTCCACGCGTTCCCGGTCGTACGGCAGCGCGTCGAAGCTCGGCGCCGCGGGGAAGCTCGTGCGCGCCAGGATCTCCAGCTCCAGATTCCGCTCGAACGCCGCACACGCCGCCCGACCTTCGGGGCTGGTGCAGATCGAACCGTGCACGTAGGCCGCGCAGCGGCCGCCGGCGAGCAGGCGCGGGTCGAGCGCCTCTCCTTCGCCGAACGGCAGCGGGTGCCGCGGCGGGAAGACCGGCAGGTACAGCGTCCGGCTCCCCGCGTGCGACACGTGCGCCACGTAGCAGCCGGCGGGCAGCGCGGACAGGCGCTCGCGCAGCCAGCGGTACTCCTCGTGCTCCGTCGTCCGCGCCCGGACGACGGGGGCGCCGCCGACGACGAGGGCCAGCGCCAGCGCGGCGGTGACCGGAAGCGCGGCGCGGCGCGGGACGTGCGCGGCCAGCGCCAGGAAGGGGAGGGCGATCCAGACCCGCGCGTAGGCGTGCAGGGCGATCGCGCTCTGCGCGAAGCTCGGCGCCGTTGCCGCCAGGTACAGCACGGCCGGCGCCGCGGCCAGCACCAGCCGGCGCGTCGGGCGCCGCCACGTCGCGAGGACGGCGGCGGCGACGAGCGCGGCGGCGAACAGCGGCAGGCCCCACGAGGGAGCTGCGGGGCGCATCAGCGCACCGGCTCGCAGCCGGTCGAGGACCTCGAGGACCACGTCACCCGAGACGAGCGCGACGATCGCGCCCAGGAGCGCGACGGCGGCGGCCGTCCAGAGCAGCCGCCGCCGCCCGGACGGGAGGTCGGGCGCGGCCGGCACGACGGCCGGGACGAGCGCCACGGGACCCCAAGCCAGCGGATGGACCCGTGCCGCCTGCGCGCCGAGCAGCGCCGCGGCGAGGCCGAACGCCGCGGCCACCCACCGGCGGCGCCCTTCGGCGCCGCGGACCGCCGCGAGGAGCAGCGCCGCGGCGCCCAGCGTAAGGGCCGCAATCGAGGGAAGGTACGACTCGGTGGCCCCGAGCCGGACGGAGACCGGGTCGAACGCCAGCAGCACGGCGGCGCCGAGCGCGACGCGCGCGTCGAGCCGCAGCAACCGCGCCGTGACCCAGGCCAGCGCGGGGATCGCCGCGCAGAGCATCGCGTTGGCCAGGAAGATCGCCGTGTCCGGCGACCCGGGCCACAGGCGGGCGACCGGGCCGAACAGCTCGGCGTAGCCGGGGCCGTAGTGTTCCAGGCTTCCCGAGCCGGCGATGGCCGCCGCCAGCCACGCCGGCCCCTGGCCGTTCACGTGGAACGGTCCCCACGGGCCGAAGGCCGTGCGCAGCGCCAGTGCGCCGCCCCACAGCGCAAAGGCGAGGCCCGTCGGCCGCGCGCGCGGTCGCGCCCCGATCAGCCCCGCGCCGGCCAGGAGGAGGCCGGCCGCGAGGATCCACGGGAATCGACCGCGTCGAGCCGGCCGGTCCGCGGTGTCGCAGCGGCTCGAAGCTGTCGCAGCGCCGGTCGTCCGCGGGGCATCCGGGCGATGCCAGAGGAACGGAGCCTCGAACGCGCGGAGGCGCGCTTCGAGCGCCTCGAGGAAGCCGGCCGGTGGATTGCCGCGCGGCCGGAGGGCGAATTGGGCGGTGCGGCGTGCGCCCGCCGCGGCGCCCGCCACGTCGACGAGTTCGATCCCGACCTCGCCGGTCGCGCAGGCGTAGCGGGCGACGATGCGTTGCGGCTCGATCGCGGCGTCCTGCAGCCGGCAGCCGCCGGGCAGTGGCTCCGCGCCTCCGAGCATGGTCTCGACCAGCGTCTCCTGGCCCGGAGGGATCACGCGCTCCGCGGCGCGCGCGGCCCGGACGGCCGCGGTGAGCATCAGGCCGGGGAGGAGCACCATCGCGACGCGGCGGAACCGGGAAGTCATGAACGCCTGGGTGGCGATGATACACCCCGGGCGCGGGCGGCGCGGCGCGGAACCGGCGGGGCCGCCCGGCGGGAGCCGGGGCGTGGCGGGAGGCGGCCGCGCTCTGCTAGATTGTCCGGCGATGGGGCCGGGAACACCGCCGGTGATACCGTCCGCGGCGGACGGTCGGGACGCCGGGATCGTCGTCTGTCCGGTGCGCGGTTGCGGCGCGCCGCTGGCGTGGGGGGAGCGCACGGTCCGCTGCCCCGCGGGACACTCGTTCGACCGCGGCCGGTCGGGCCACGTCAACTTGTTGCTGGTGCAGGACCGACGGTCGAGGCATCCGGGGGATTCCCGGGCGGTGGTGCTCGCGCGCCGACGGCTGGTCGAGGCCGGGGCGGCGGACGCCGTCGCCGACCGCGTCGTGGAGCTGCTCCGGGAGGCCGGCGTCGCGGCCGGCGCTCGCGTCCTGGATGCCGGCTGCGGCGAGGGCTTCCTGCTTCGCCGGCTCCACGCGACGCTCGGCATCGAGCCGTGGGGCGTCGATATCTCCACGGCCGCCGTCGAACTCGCGGCGCGATCGCTCTCCGCGGGGCGCTGGATCGTCGCCAATGCGGACCGGCGCCTGCCGTTCGCCAGCAGGCGTTTCGCCGTGGTGCTCGCCGTCGCCGCGCGCCGTCATCTTGCCGAGTACGCCCGGCTGCTCGCCCCGGACGGCCGGCTGGTGCTCGGCGTGCCGGCGCCGGACGATCTCGCCGAGTTGCGCGAGGCGGTGCAGGGTCGCGCGGACCGGCGGGACCGGGCGGGGGGGCTCCTCGCGGCGCTGGCACCACACTTCCGGCTCGAACGGCGGGTGACGGCACGCTCCCGCCGGCGGCTCGACCACGCCGCGCTGGCGGACCTGCTGGCCGTCACCTATCGGGCTGGCCGCGCCGGCGTGCAGCAGCGCCTCGCCCGACTGGAGGCGCTCGACGTGACCTTCGCGATCGACCTGCTCGTCGCGGTTCCGGCCGGCGCGGGCCGAAGTCCGTAGGGGGGGCGGCCCGAGGGTCGGGCGGACGAACGGGAGGCGGACGGCGCGTTCCCGGACCGACGGCGCTGCCCGGCGGGCGGGGTGGTCTAGAAGTTGAAGAGCACGCCGGCGTTGAGGTCCCAGTTCACGGAGGTGCCGTCCCGCGCCGCGACTTCCAACCCGATCGGGCGGAACCAGACGGTCAGCAGGCCGTCCACCAGCACGGCGCGCAGCTCGCCGTGGAACATCATGTCGAACAGCGCCGTGGTGTCCGTTACTTCGCCGCCCATCCCCGGATCCGTGTAGCTGAAGTGCGAGATCGCCACGCCCAGGGCCAGGCCCGGCGTGATGAGCAGCATGCCCGAACCCCAGTCGTACACGTTGATGTCGAAACCGACGCGGGCGTCGACGTCCGCCCAGACGTAGTTCTCCTTGAACGCCTGGTTCGCCAGCAGGCCGACGAACAACCCGGGGTGGCTCCCCGGCGACCAGACGTGGTACCCGACGTCTTCCTCGATCCGGAACATTGATCCGCCGCCGCCGGAGACCCCGAACACGCCGCCAATCCCGAGGCCGACGTAGAACGGCCGTGCGTACCCCGCTCCGGCCGCTTCCACCGTCGGTTCCTGCGCCAGCGCGACTCCGGAGACACTCCAGACGACCGCCGCCGCAAGCCAGCCCAGCCTTCGATTCCCTGTCGCGAACATCCTTCCTCCTTTCCTCTGAGAAATGTTCGGCTCCACCGTCTGTCGCTTCGAACTCGCCGTCGAACCGGAGAACCGTCTTCGGACGCCCTTTATACAACACGGAACCGCGTTTGTCAGATTCTCATCTCCGAGCGCGGGACAATCCGGCCCGCGAAGCGGGGCCGCCCGCGGCCTCACCAGGCCGTCCGGCCGATCGTCCAGCGGAAGTAGGTCGAGACGCCCGAGGCGAGCGGGGGCACGGAGACCGTGTGGCCGTCGTCGCCGACCATCTCGTCGCGGAAATGGAAGAACAGCAGCGCGTCCAGACCGGCGCCGACCGAGCCGAGGTCGGTGCGGTACACGTACTGCAGGTGCGGTTGAAGCGCGAGCGTCGGATGGAAGGCGTTGATGTGGAACAGCAGGCCGTCGCAGCCGATGTAGGCGCCCAACCGCAGTTCGTGACGGCCGTCGGCGGAGAGCGGGACTCGCCCGCCGGCGCGGACCCCTCCGCCCACGGTGCCGAGGAAGAACACCGGATGCAGTTCGAGCGGCGTGAGGTACCAACCGGGAAACGTCAGGTTGAACAGCAACAAATCCGCCTGCGGCTCGAACTTCGTGAACGCGATGTCGTATGTGTCGTCGGACCCGAGGTTGAACGTCAGGACGCCGCCGCCGAGGTTCATCCCGAACCACTCGACATTACGCTCCCATTCCGCCGGCGCCGGGCGGCGTGCAGACGGCGAGCAGCAGGGTGGACGACAGGCCGACGACCCGGGCGGTGGTTCGAATAACCATGCGGCACTCCTTTCGTCCCGCACCCTACGTCCTGCGGGGGGGAACGATCCGGGTGAATCGAGACCGGTTTCAGGACGTCGACATCACCGTTGACTGAACCGTTGTCGGCAGGGGAACGATCCGGGCGAATCGAGACCGGTTTCAGGAGGCGGCGGTGCGGCGGCGGCGGGCGGAGGGCTTGCGGGCCGCCACGGCCTTGCGGGTCGGCGCCTTGCGGGTCGGGGTCTCGCGGACCGGTCTCTTCTTCGCCCGGACGCGGACGGTTTCGGAGGAGGCGCCGCGTTCCGCCGCGTCGGTTTCCTCCCGCGCCGTCGCGCCGTCGGCCGGGGCGGGTCGCGCGGCTTCCCGCAACATCAAGTACAGGCAGCGCAGCATCTCCGCGCCCGGGCGCTCGCGCAGGTGCAACGCTCCGCCGCGGCAGCGCTCCCACGCCTCGCAGTCGGCGCAGGCACCACCGCGGGCCCACGTCCGGTCGCGGAACACCTGGTAGCGGTCGCGCCAGACGTCGCGGAACCGGTCGCGGGAGACGTGTCCCTGGGCGAATGCCGGGCCGAGCTCGGGACAGGCACCGATCGAGCCGTCGCGCAGGATGCCGCCCGTGGTGATCCCGGCGCGGCACTGCGAGAGATACGGCCGCACGATTCCCTCGAACTCGTCGCCGACGTAGCCCTCCTCGCAGAACTCCGGCTTGGGCAGCAGGCCGTCGGCGCGGGCGTCGCGGACGAACTCGAGCAGCCGGCGGACCTCGGCGGGCCCGGGCACCAGGTCGGGCCGCTCGGCGGCGCGGCCGATCGGCATCACGATCCCGAGGCGCCAGAGCGGGACGCGGGCCTCGGCGACCATCCGGCGGACCTGGGGCAGGACCGGGATCACCGGCCGGGTCACGGTGGTGATGATTTCGAGCTTCCCCTTGTAACCCGCCGCACGCAGGTGTCGGATCGCCTCGGCGACGGCCAGCGTCGAACCGCGGCCCCGGAGGCGATCGTTGAGATCCGGGGGGGCATCCATCGAGAGCGAGATCGATCCGATGCCGCAGCGGACCATCTCGCGGGCCGCGGCGGCGTCGAGCAAACGGGCGTTGGAAACCATACCGTACGGGAAGCCCAGCCGCCGCAACTCGGCGAAGATCGAAAAGACCCCCTCGCGCAACAATGGCTCGCCGCCGGTCACCGCCACCATCACGCGCCGCGGCTCGAAGTCCGCCGCCACCTGGCGGATCTGCTCGAGCCACTCCGGGATCGTCAGCTCCTTCGCGGTGTCGGTCGGCAGGCAGGAGGAGCCGCAGTAGGCGCAGGCCAGGTTGCAGCGCCGGGTGATCTCGAGGAACAGGTAGCGCAGCGGGTGGTCCCGCATCAGCCCATCGATCTGCTCCGCATGCTTCGCCCAGCGCGCGGCGTCGGGCGGACCGGCGGGCACGGCGGGAGGCGCCGTCGCGGCCGTCGCGGTCGCGGACGCCGATTCGGACGAGTCGCTCATGGGGCTCCCGCGCCGGTGTGCGCGCTCCGGTGTGCCTCAACCCGCATCGACCGGAATCGGTCCGTAGAAGGTGGCCGGTCCGGAATCGTCGGTGCCGGCATCGACCGGCGTCGGTCCGTAGAAGGTGGCCGGCCCGGAATCGTCCGTGCCGGCATCGGACGGCACCGGTCCGTACAGCACCGGCGGCTCGCCCTCGTCCGCGCCGGCGTCCGCCGGCGGCGGGCCGTAGAACACGGGTGGCGAGTCGTCTCCCACGTCACCGCCACCGTCCGCCGGGGTGGGTCCGTAGTAGACGGCGGGGGTGTCGTCTGCGGCGTCGGGGCCGCCGTCGGCGGGCGCCGGGCCGTAGTAGGTCGCGAAGTCCGAGGGGACGTCGCCGGGGACGTCGGCCGGGACGTCCTCGCCGACGTCGGCGTCCGCGTCCGCACCGGTGCCTTCCCGACAGATGCGGCCCCATTCCACCGTACGGCCGCAGCCGTCGTCGTAGGTCAGCGGCGTCGGGTCGCAGTACCAGCCGGGGCCGTAGTTCGCGATGCACTGCGTGTCGGACGTGCAGGTCGCGGGACCGTAGAACGTCGCCGGCGTGCAGTCCGACCCGCCGTCATCGGCCCTGTCGGCCGGGGTATCGGCGGTCGCGTCGCGCTCGTCGTCGCCGCTGCTATCGCACGAGGCGAAGGCGCCACCGCCGGCGAGCGCCACCGCGACCATCCACGGACGCAGCTTGCGGACCTGTCGCATCCATCGCAGGAGCATCCCCACCTCCTGGCGGCCTCCCCGGGGCCGCCCCATTCGCTCGACCCATCAACTATGACGCACAAGTCGGCGCCGTGCAAGTCGGTCGGCCGGTCCATGGCCGGTCGCCTCTCCCGCTGAAGGAATCGCCCGGCGCCGGAGCCTGCATCCCGTGTCGCGGCGATTCGCGCCCGGCCCTCCGGGACCCCGGGAGACGCCGTGCCGGGAGGCGGCAGCGCATCGAACGCGGAGCACCATCGTTCAGCGGCCCGCGACGGCGCCGTCGCGCAGGCCAGTGCCGGCCGGGGATTCGCCGGCCTACTCCGCTGGTGGACTCGCCGCCGCCGCGGCTTCCTCGGGCAGCGTCCAGGACATCGAGATCACGCCGCGGACGTCCGGCGCGCCGTAACCGCGGGTCAGGCCGGCCCCGGCGGCGGCGGAGACCGACAGGCCGTGGTCCTCCCAGACCCGGACGCCCGCCAGCAGCTCGACTGGCGTCGCCTCGCGCGCGCCGAAAATCGCGAAGGTGGTTGCCCCGTAGGTTTCGAGGTACGCGGCAAGCGTGCCGGGGAGGATCGGAAAGGTGAGACCGAGACCCCAGACGAACTCCTGGCCAATCTCGGTGGTGGTCACGTCGGACGGCTGGCGAAACCGCGCGCCGATGTTGGCGGTGACGACCCCGTAGCGCCAGCGCAGCTCCGCCAGCAGCGTTGCCGCGCCGGCGAAGGTCTGCTCGCCGGAAAACCAGATGTCGTCGTCCGCGGCATGGGCGAGCGGCGCGCTGACGGCGGCCTGGGCGCCGAAGCCGAACCGGTCGTCGGGCTCCCCCCAGATCCGGCCGCGAATCCCGAAGTACGGGTCGCCGGGGCGCGTCCCGTCGGGTTCCGGCAGCCCCTCGTAGCGATGGCCGGTCATGAACAGGTTCACCGGCAGGCCGATCCACAGGACGAGTCGGTCAAACAGTCCGAGCGTGCCGACGATCTGGAGCACGAGCTGGTCGCGGACGATCGCGCCGACCTCGGTCGAGGCGTGCCCGACGTCCTCCTCGTAGACCAGGGGGTTCATTGCGTAGTCGAAGTCGAGCCGCGCGCCGCCGCGCAGATGGCCCAGGTCGCTCGGCCGGGAAATCGCGAAGCCGTCATCGCCGAGCGGCGCGGGGCGGTACTGGTCGAGCGTCACCGCTTCCTGGGCGGCGGCGGGGCTCGTCGCGAGAACGAGGGCCGTCAGGGCCGGCCGGAAA
>Ga0068707_1001043_pt1 | contig 19065 bp, 13 predicted proteins | sample YNPNPMetaG_FD_66600 | JGI IMG/M metagenome (GOLD analysis project Ga0068707, IMG submission 66600) | Anoxygenic and chlorotrophic microbial mat microbial communities from Yellowstone National Park, USA - YNP NP MetaG | ecosystem: Environmental > Aquatic > Thermal springs > Hot (42-90C) >...
GGGGGTTTCTTACTCTTTAATGGTTTATTGATTAAAGACCACCTGGGGTTTATAAACACTTTTTTTACCCTCTTTTTTAAGGGGTAATTATAATAAAACATGAATGGTATTATACTCCCTCTGTGATACCCATAGGGTGTATTAACTAATCTGGATATATTCACTGTGAATAAAAAAACTGGTTTGATTGGTACCAAAAAAGGATGTCAAGATGAAAATAATTTAGAAAGAGCGTGTAAAAGGATGAGTAGTATAAACTACAAGGATATAGGTTTCAAAGCTGGTTTGGAGATACATCAGCAGCTTGAAACTCATAAACTATTCTGCAGCTGCGAGTCACGTATAACTGAGGATATTGACTACTCTTTTGAACGTGTTCTACGCCCTACGCAGAGTGAACTAGGTGACGTTGACTTAGCTGCTTTAAAAGAAGCTGAGAAGAAGAAACGTTTCCTTTACACAGCATCTGATAGGGTTACATGCCTAGTTGAAGCTGATGAGGAGCCTCCTCATAACGTGAATAAGGATGCTGTTGACGTGGCTTTAACAATAGCTGTGCTGCTAAACGCTAGGATTGTTGATGAGGTTCATTTCATGCGTAAGATCGTTATAGACGGGTCTGCTACCTCGGGTTTCCAGAGGACAGCGTTGATAGCTACTAACGGTAGGATAAAGGATGTTGGTATACAGACTATAGCGTTAGAGGAGGATGCTGCTCGTAGGATAACTGAGAAGGATAACACGGTTAACTATGGTCTTGATCGTTTAGGTATACCACTCGTAGAGATCGCTACATCAGCTGATATAAAGGATCCTGAGCATGCTAGATTAGTAGCTGAGGAGATAGGTTTACTACTACGCGCTACTGGCCGTGTGAAAAGAGGACTTGGTACTATAAGACAGGATTTGAATATATCAATCAAGGATGGTTCAAGGGTTGAAGTTAAAGGTATACAGTCACTCAGCGCTATATCCCGTGTAGCTGAACAAGAGGTTCTAAGGCAGATAGGCTTACTAGCTGTAAGGGATAAACTACGGGCACGTGTAGATAAAAATGAGTACGATAAAGTCGAGGTGATAGACTTGACTCCTATACTTCAGCGTTCTAAATCCAATGTTATAACCAAAGGGTTGCAGAGGGGTGGATGCGTTAAAGGCGTGAAGCTACCAGGCTACAAGGGTTTACTAAAGCTACCTGATACACGTATAGGTCGAGATTTAGCTGTGTACGCTAAAGTATCAACAGGTATAGGTGGTATAATACACAGTGACGAGCTCCCTGGTTACGGTATAACAGAGGATGAGGCTAACATGATCAAGGAGAGACTAGGATGCAGGGAGGATGATGCTTTCGCTATGATTGTTGGCGAGGAGAGGATAGTTGAAGCCTCTTTAAAATCAGTGATTGAAAGAGCCCGTGTTTACTACGATGGTGTACCAGAGGAGGTTAGAAGGAGTCTACCTGATGATACAACCGAGTACATGAGACCTATGCCTGGTGCTGCTCGTATGTACCCTGAGACTGATATACCACCATTACGTATAAGAAAAGAGGATGTTGAAAAGGTTAAATCAAGATTACCTGAGCACCCTGAGGTTAAAATCAAAAGATTAGCGTTGGAGTATAAACTTAACACTGAGCAGATATACCAGCTGATGAATACTGGTTACGAGTACGAGTTTGAATCATTAATGAAACAGTACTCAGAGTACAAGAATACTATACTACGTCTGCTGATCAATACTTTATCAGAGTTGGAGAGGAATGGTTTAACTATAGAACCAGCGGGTGATATCTTGAGATTAGTTGATACTACCCTTAAAGGGCTTAAACAGGGTTTATACGCTAAAGAAGCGGCACCTTGGATACTAGAGTACCTGGTTAAGTATAAATCAGCATCACTGGATGACGCTGTTAAAGCCTACGGGTTAAAAAGCATCAATGAAGAAGAGATTAAAAAATATGTTAAACACTTAGTAGAGGAGAGAGCTGTTTTTATAAGACAAAGAGGCGTAGAGGCTTTAGGACCAATTATGGGTGTAGCTATGAAGGATCTAAGAGGACGCGTAGATGGTCAACGTCTCAGCGTGCTACTAGAAGAGGAGATCAAACAGTTACTAGCATCTAAAAAATAATGAGGGTTAACCAAAAAAAACCGTTTTTATCTTATGTACATTTAAATTAAACCTGGTAAAAAAGAGAAGAGAGGATCAATCTTATTTATCCTAAATCATTAAACCCTCCCTGTGTTTTATCTTTAATTCACATTGTAAACCCTCTTTAGGGCTTCCTAGAAATGACCCAGAAAAAAGAGGATAAATAGAGCAGGTATCTTCATTCTTTAACCCTTTTAACCAGTAGGAACTTCAGATTCCTCCATCCATCCTTGAAGCTCTGAAGTTTAACCACGCCTTCACGCGTGTAGAGCGTAGACGGCACCTCCCTAGCTTTCACATGCTTAGAAGTAAACATCTCAATCTTGATCTCCTCTGAGAAAGGCATACCATCATCAAAACACTCTAATGGTTTAACATGCTTCAAAGCATCTTTTTTAAATACCCACATACCTGACTGTGAATCCTTAACATCAACTAGGAAGAGGAGTCTAAGAGCCAGGTTTAGTATCATGTTACCGAAACGATGTTTAACACTCATAGAACCAGGTTTTAAACCTGCTAACCGGTTCATAGTTATAAAATCAAGATTATTCTCTAATAAGTATTCTACGTACTCATGTAACCTGTCAAAAGGGTAGGTTGCATCAGCGTCACCTGTAGCTATGATATCACCTGAAGCGTGACTTAAACCAGTTTTATAAGCTCTACCGTAGCCTCGTCTCTTCTCCACTACTATGATAGCGCCTCTGCTACGAGCTATATCAACTGTCCTATCAGTTGAACCACCATCAACGATTATAGTCTCAACCTCATAACCCTTTTTTCTTAAATGATCGTATGGTATACTATCAAGGGTTTTACCGATGCCTTGCTCCTCATTGATCGTTGGTATGATTATACTAATACGCATAAACCCAGGGTCAACCCCTTCTCTTTTTTTTATATGAAATGACTCTTTCAAATACTCTTCAAGTTTAAATTAAGGTGTAATATAAAAAAAATTATAATGTTTTTTGAAAAAAACCAAAGAAAAAAAATAATCAAAAAAAATTAGAGAGATAGAGATGTAGGGGAGGAATCTGGTTTTTCCTCTCCTCGTCTTCCAAACGTTGGGTTTTATTTTTATCGTCTGCGTCTCAGCAGTATGAACGCTACACCAAGAGCTACTAAGAGTGTTAACAACTCGAACCCGGGTACACCACCAGGTGTAACTGTTATAGTCACTGGGTCAGCTGATTTGTAACCAGTGAATGTAGCTGTTATCTGGTAGTCACCAGTCTTTGACGGGGCTGTTAACGTGGTTTGTCCACCTACTCCACTCGTGTAGGTTTTACCATCCAGTGTGACTGTTGCTCCTACCACGGGGCTACCGGCATCATCAGCGATGGTTACAGTGAAGGATGAACCAGCGGTAACCTTGTCTGAGCTTAGTACTATTATTAGTTTCTTCACGTTTAACACTGTTATCGTTGAGGTATCCTCAGCGTAACCCTCCTTAGTCGCTACTATAGTGTAGGCTCTATCAGATGTTACTGACGGTGCAGTGAATGTTACAGTACCATCAGTACCAGTCTTCTTGGTTTCCCTGTTGAATAACACGTCAACATCTGGTACACCGTTACCAGTAGCGCTACTGTTCCTGACTGTGACTGTGAATGATTCACCCTCGTTAACCACTGAGTCAGCGTCAATGTAGAGTGACCACGCTGTGACTCGTACCTTAACATTAGATGTCCTGTTCTCGATCTTTATTGTTATATCACCAGTGGTTGGCGGTGTGAATGAGAATGTAACGTGACCTGATGAGTCAGTTGTACTATTCATCTGACCTGATAAACCTGGTACTACTATGCTGACGAAGACATCCTCTAATCCAGTGCCTCTACCTGAGACTAGTATGGATAGTGTAGCTGGTTTATTGTACGGTAATGATCGTGGTGATGGTGTAACATCAGGTATCTTAACAGGTATCATACCGTTTGCTTTAGCGTAATCGCTACCTGAAGTCCTGGGTTTGAACTCGAATGTTATATTCTGCTGTGCTTTACCGGATTCTAGGTTATTCGCTGTGATGTTATGCATGGTTGCTACACCATTCGTCACAGTTAATGTCATGTAGTTGTTGTTATCAGCGGTGTAGTTAACCCATGTCCTGTTATAATCACCTGCATCTGTTATGTTGAATAGTTTAAGTGTACCGTTCACTGGTTTACCATTGTACGTGACAGTGAAGGTCGCGCTGATGTTCTCATCAACATTCCAGATGAACTCTGAGACATCACATGTGACATCCACTGCTTCTACTACCAGTGTAGCGTTATTACCCTCACTAGTATAAGTATCATTGTAAGCGTATACTGTATACGTACCAGGCTCTGTGAAGTAAACGTTTGTCACGGTTTTATTTGCTTTACCATCAAGGCTTGTTGATGATAAACTACCTATACTGCCTGTGACATCGTCACCTGTGGAGTTGTATATACGGACCTTCAAACCAGTATCATCTGGGTAACCTGTAGTGTTACCTGTACTATTAACAATAGTTGTGTTGAAATACATCTTACTGATCTTCTCACCAGCCATCACTGTACTTGGCGTGACAGTTACTTTTAATTGGTTCCTTGGTTTCATTTTTGTTAGAGCGTAACCGTAGACGTAGCTTACTGATCCACCCTTGTATAGTTTAACGTAGGCTGATATATTCCTCGGTGCTTTTATTGAACCATATGCATTTGTCTGGTTGGTCTTCTGCTGGGTTGTGTTCACTAGGAATGTGTACTCACCAGCAGTGTTCCCTCCTCCTAGCTTTTTCGTTATCAAACCATTATCGTTGTTTATCAATGTGCAGTTATTATCATAGACGTAGTAGAGGTATACCTCAGCGTTCGGGTATGGGTACCCTGAAGCATCCTTGACGGTTACTGTTAGAGTCACATTCTCATCGAATGTGAACTCAGTTGGTGAGATCGTCACTATTGTACCGTTCAAATCTGAGCCACCGATTGTTAATGTCTCTGTTAATGAACCGTAATCCTTCCAGTTGACTGTGAATGTTATCTCTCCGCCATTCAGATTCATAGTCGGTATGAGATTAACAGTCCATGTACCACTAGAGTAGCTTACTGCACCAGCTGGTAGTTTATCCACTGTTGTCGGTAGGTATAAAGCGTCTCCTGATATGGTTATATTCTCTCCTTTATCAGCATGTGGATCAGATACTCCATCACCGTAGTAGCCCCCAGCGTCGTTGATTATCTGGAATTTTATACTTAAGGGTTGATTTGCTATATCTGGAACTGCGGGTATCACACCGTCATTATCATTATTTGATGCTGCACCGTCATCATCTATCCATTTCCATCTGATACTTGGTGGTGACTCGACAGTGAAGTATACCGTCGTGTTCCATTCCTCAGCATACGGACGGTTAGCCTCGGTTACATCGGAGTTAACATCTTTCCAGATGTACACGTACCATGTACCGTTATCACCCCACACTGTGCTACCTGTTTTACCCCATGAGGTTGAGTTCAGATGGATGTAACCAGTATAGTTATATCCTATTACTATATAGCTTGTAACGTTTTCGTCATCTGAGTTGTACACGTATACTTTTAACCCAGATAGGTTGTTACCATCGTAATCCTTAACTGATATATTCACTTGACCTTCGCAGCCCCAGTACATAGTAGCGTTCTTATCTGGTATAGATGTTGTTGGTTCACCTGGTTTTACACGTATAGTCTTCTTTGTAGCATTCACCTCAGGTGGATCCCATGGACCACAAATAGTATAGTTATAGTAGTCAGCGGTTATACCTGTCTTACCGAAGGTTTCATTGTAGAAATAGGGGGATTTATCACTGTAACCCTCTTCAGGTGTATCCTTATCCTTGTATGCGTGCACAGTGTAGTTACCGGAAAATGTGAAGTTCTCCATCCAGTCGCTATTGAAAGTTAATACCCCGGTGGATTTGTACGTATGGAAAACTAGTTCTTCATTAGAGGTATTATAGATGTCTATCCAGCATCCAACAGAGTTTCCACCCTTAGTGACTGTTATAGTAATAGTCTCATTATAACCATATAAAACCTCTTCGCCTTCATCATTAATAGTGATCGTGTAATCCTGAGAGGAGTTAACCCAGAACCAACCCCAGCGACCATATCGACCGGTATGGTTGTTAAGGTTTGAAGCGTTAACCACCATTCCAGCAGAGATGTTAATCTTGTTAGCTAGTATCCATAGACCGGAGACGTTTAAAACAATCGAGCTGTTCAACCTCTTTGACGCTGTAGAGGAATTATCTGTAACATATAACTCTACAGGTGAACCACCTACTATCTTCTGCCTCCATGTGAGATTATATGTAGACCCGCTCTTGTAGTATATTGGGTAATAGACGTAGTAAGTACCAAGGCGCAATGTCGAGGTGTTTATCACAGGGTTGACTTCTTCATCTGGGTTATACTCTAGTTTTGTTTTGGATATACCCCAGGTGTTGACACCAGGTATCGACGCCTCTGCTTTTTCTACAAATTCAACATTTAACTGCTTTAATATCACCATTGTTGATATTATCATAGCGCATACTACCAACATGGCTAATATCTTCTTTCCGTACATATCTCTTCTTTCCTCCTAAATCATCTTTATATTTTTTACCTCTCATTGATTATTTTTTTACCAGCCCGGTTTTTCTGAGGACTAAACACTTTTAAACCCCTTGATTCCACCCCGTGAAACCAGGGTTTCTCACCCATAGACCTATTACTAAATAGGTTCCACTATGAGTGTTTATATATCTGTTATTCCTTCATCTGTTTTGTCCTCACCGGACCTAATCCCAGGTAAATATCTACGTTATTTATATATGTTACGATTTTTTGTATCCTTATCTACTCCTGTAAAGCATCTTAAAAATACTAATAATATATGGAGAAAATAAACATTATTTTAGTATATATCTATCATAATACCAGGTTGTGCCCGTGGAATCACTGGAAAAGCACATAGCACCGGGTGGATCTAATAAGTGCAGACGTTAGACGCCTAAGATGATGGAAATCAATGATCAAACGCACCTCAACGATGCAGAAGGGGTTAACTAAAATGTTTTAGACGTGTTCACAATGATAATCTTTTAAAGAAAAAAACAGTAGTAGCAGTTTACTATTAAACATCCTGTAAACCCCGGAAAAAAACCTGTCATCCTAGAAAAAATTTGTTTTATTTTGATTTACCCATATAGATAAAACCTGAAAGAAGCTAGATAAAAACAGAGAAAAGTAACCTTAACAAATATATACACCATTCTATATTCGCCTTTTTAGGAATCCAAAAAAAGAGGAAAAAACCCCGCCTTAGCTCAGCCTGGGTAGAGCGGCCGGCTGTAGACCCTAAAAAAATTGTGGCCGATACCGGCAGGTCCTCGGTTCAAATCTGAGAGGCGGGACTTATCTCCTCTTATTTTTTTACTATTCTTTCAGGGTGCTTAAAACCTAAAAAAGAAGATTGAAAAACCCAGGGGGTTATCTAAAAGGATCAATCAGGATTACCTATAAGACCCTATGAATAAATGTAACATCAACAGATATGCGCTGATGTTTTCTTGTTTTTACTATGAGACGCTTACCTCCATGTTGTAACCACGTCTCATCCCTCCCTTTAAAACATTGTATTATTTTTAACGCAGTGTAAAAGTATCTTTTTAAATATCGTAGGAATGTTACTTTACAATTAAAGTAGTTGGAAATCCAATGTTCTTTTAGCAGGAGAAAAAGAGATGATTCATCCACCCAAAAAAAAAATTTAGTGGTAACCCATAGTAAACCTATTAACCTATTATAGGTTAACAGTTGGTTTTAATGTTATATATATTAGATATATTATTATTAGTAAACCATGGTCTCTCAGGTTTAATCTCCATATGAGCGTTACCAATGTTAAGAACCCTTGTCTACGTGTACCATTAGATAAAGGAGAAGATACAAGAAGATTGTTATTAGAGAAGGGTCTGCTAAGGACTGATCTTCAGATAAAGCATGATGAACGGTTCTTGTACCTACCATTGAAGGATAAAACAAGCAAAGTGGAGGGTTACGAAGCTGTGTACTCGTATTTTAAAAAAACAGATAGAGACAAAGGGTTATACTACAAGGATCTAGTAAACGTACCTGCAGACCTCAGAGTTAATCTACCATCCTCGTATGATATCATCGGTGATATAATACTAATAAAGATACCTTCTATCCTTGAACCATATAAGAGGAGTATAGGAGAAGCTTTAATGGAAGCTAACAGGAACATCAGGGTCGTATACAGCATTAAACCAGTGCAGGGTGAGTTAAGACTCAGAGACGTTGAGGTTATAGCAGGTGAAGACAAAACAGAGACGACTCATAGGGAGTATGGTTTAGCTTTTAGACTCGATGTTAAAAAAACGTATTACTCACCTAGGTTAGCTAACGAGAGGAGACGTGTAGCATCATTAGTTAAACCAGGTGAAACAGTAGTGGATATGTTCACTGGTGTAGCACCTTTCCCTGTTATGATCGCTAGATACAGTAAACCCAGGATTGTATACGGTCTGGATAAAAACCCTGACGCTGTTAGATACGCTGAGTATAATATAAGGGTGAATAAAGTACTTGATAAAGTCGAGTTAATAAACATGGACTCAGAGAAGGTTGAAGAGGAAATCCTAGCTAAGAGAAGGGTTAAAGCTGATAGAGTCATCATGAACCTACCATTCCAAGCTTATAGGTTCTTCAAAGCAGCGTTAAGGATTATCAATAAACAAGGAGTTATACATTATTATGATATAATAAAAGAGGAGGATCTACAAGGGAGATTGGATTACTTGAACAATATAGCTAGAGAGGAGGAAGCATCTATTAAAACCCTGATGATTAAACGCATAAAGAGTTATTCACCAAGAGAGTTTTATATAGGCGTAGATATTCAGGCTACAAAAAAAGAATGAACAAATAGAATCTAAAAGCCGACGTAGCTCAGCTGGCGGAGCGGCTGACTTGTAATCAGCAGGTCGGGGGTTCAAATCCCTCCGTCGGCTTTTAACAACCAGGTATGATGCAATCCTACATTCCCTCCCCGCTCTCTTTTTTGAATGATTAAAAAAACCCCTTCTTTTTTTCTTTCAGTATACCAGAGAAAAGAAAAAACTCAAAGAAGAGAAAGGGATTATTTAGTAGCATCATCCTCGTTTTTAATAAGTCTTATTTTTTAGCCCCCATTCAAACTTCACATCCTGCATTCGAATTCATCGCCCCTGTGATCATACCCCCCAAGCATAAAAACCGTCGTATAAATTATTTTTTATCCGTATCAGGCATCTCCTCGATGTATCCACCCCACCATACATTGCATTCAGGATAACCAACACACCTCTGAGATCCCTAAATCCAAACTTTTAAACAGATGCCTTTTCAACGTAGACGCATCTTTAGGTACTCCACCAGCGACAACAGCGCCAGCGCACACACCGAAGAACCCACCACTGTTTTTCACGAAACGCTGAATCGCTGCGCGTTCAATCATATTCCGCAGTTGAAAACGTGATACACCCTGGTTGATTTTAATATCAACGACATCGGGAGTATACAGCAGCATATCGTAACGTTCATTAGTAAGTTTTCCTCTATAGAGATCACGGGAAGAGACTATCTCAACATCAAAACGATATGACTGATTTTCAACCTCCCATGAAATAATCACATAATGCAAAAATGAAATACTGTGTTCTTCTGGTATCACTGTAAAATAGTGGATCTGACTCTTGTTCATCAGTATACAAAGCAACTCGTATTGTTATAACCTGATGCCCCAGAAGGGTGCTTGTCTGTTTGACTGGTGCAATTACCGCAGGGTTAAAAACAGGATCAACATCCACAACAAAAACAGAAAAATATGGACACATTATAAGACTGAATACAAATATCAAAAGAAATCTATCTCGGAATAATATCATTAACCACTAATTATATTATCAATTATTAATGAATGTTTTTAATAAGATCTTATTTTTTGAATTGTTTTTTAAGTTCTATCTCCCTGCATTCAGAGCATGGTATCTTATCACTGGGTCTCTCAGGGCTGGTGACCCAGTCAGGGTCCCCGCGTACATGCAGAGGAACCTGTGAGCATTGAAGACTCCAATGGAAAACCGTTCCTTTTTTCTCCCAGTAGTACGTCACTTCTAAATCCCTCCAAGTATGATCAACATGTTTTAATTTGTGAAATCATGAATCTGTATTTAACATTTCCCTCAAAGTTTTTTTATTATGCGTCTGCGAAGAGTCATGATCAGGGTGGTTATGATGAACGCTGAGGAGTATATTAACAGTTCGAAACCTGGTATCGGCAACCATCCTTCTTTCTTCTCCTCTATGTCTATAGATGCTGAAGCTGAGTTGGTTTCACCTTCATTATCAGTAACAGTTAACGTAACAATGTACGTGCCCTTTTTAGTATAAGTATGAGTAACCGACGACCCGTAACTGTAGCTACCGTCACCGAAACTCCATGTATAGTTCACTATAGAACCGTCAGGGTCGTAGCTACCAGTAGCGGTGAATAACAACGAGGTTTTAGTCTCACCTGACGATGGAGTGTTTATAACTGCTACAGGTGGTCTATTAGGCAGGGTTGTACCAACTGCTACTGTCGTAGTGTTAGTAGCGCTTCTACCTTGGTTATCAACAACAGTTAACGTGACTGTGTATACGCCTATACTAGAGTACACGTGTGTAGGAGCTGATGATAGTATCTCTGAGCTACCATCACCGAAGTTCCAACGGTAGAATGATATGTTACCATCAGGGTCGTAGCTACCGGAGGCATCGAACTTTATACTCTGGTTAACCACTGCTATATACGGGCCGCCAGGGTTTGATACTGGTTTCTTGTTTGTCGGTGGTATCTGCCTTGTCGTGAAGATGAATATATCTGATTTATTCTCTAGTTTACTATCATTCACTACTGCGTACCATGGGAAGGTCGTCTCAAATGGTAAACGGAAAGTAAAGTTACCCCTTGATCCTTTCTTGACGCTGTGTACTTCACCGTATAGTTTATTATCGATAGCTGAGTAGAAATAAACTGAGAGGGAGTCGCTATCAGGGTCAGTGACTTTAACACTGAGTGTAACTGTTAAACCCACGTTATCAGCGCCATCCTTCGGTATAGGATCATATGGTTTACCTGGTGGTTTAAGGAATAAACCCAACGGGTAACGATCAGAGCCTCCACCAGGTATACTATAAGGAGTGTCTCCTATACCATTAAGGTCACGGTCAACCTCCTTGTAATCATCCCAGTAGTTCCCCTGGTTGTTGTAGTACCATTGATTCCTACCGTTCTCATTAGCGTTAACGTAGTTACGGTTAAACCTGTTGAGAGTGATGATGTTACCAGTAGTGCCACTGTTACATGATAAACCAATAAGCTTAGAATCATTGAAGACGTTAGAGGAGATAAAAGAACCTGAACTGTAAAGGTTTAAACCTATCTGATTACTCTTGAAGAGGTTATCATCAACTTTGCTGCTGCTACTGCTTAGGTATACCCCGTTACCAGAGTTATTATAAATATAATTCCTGCTGATGATGTTATTGCTACCACCGTATAGTTTAACACCGTCAATGCTGCAGTTCATGAATCTGTTATACGTGATGTTAACGTTACTTGAGTACTCAGCGTAGACGCCGTACCTGGTATCGTTAAACGTGTTATTATATAGTATATTATCATGGGATCTTACTATTTTAACACCGCTATCAGTGTTTTTCTCGAAGTAGCTGCTAGAGAAAACGTTGTTATCAGAGTAGTAAGCATAAACGCCTCTGGTATTATAAAAACTTGATCTGCCGATAGTGTGACCTGATGACTGGTCTAGATACAAACCCCAGGTTGTACTGTTAGTCACATTCACGCCTTGTAGTGTAACAAAATCAGCTTTAACGTAGATCAACGCTACTCTTATGCTACCTGGTGGATCGTTAGATAGTGTTATATCCTCAATGGTTACGTAATCAGCTGTGACTTCTATCAGGTAACGAGGCTGACCTCCACCTATCTTCTGTAAGATTACGTTGTCACGGTCTATACCTACTAGTGATATCCTCTTGTTTATAACAATTGTCTCGTTGTATACCCCTTCGAAAACGTATATGGTGTCACCGTCATTAGCCTTATCGATAGCGTACTGTATAGACTTGTATGGTCTATTAGCTGAGCCGTCACCAGTAGTGTAAGGGTATGATACGCTAACGTATATGCTTCTACCAGCTGCTTCAACCCTGTCAGCTGTGATGAAACATAAGATGACTTGCAGTATAATAAGCATGAACAGCATAGTGTTAATTACCATCCTTCTCATGGTCCCATCCTTTCTTTTTTTAGAACTTATAGGTATGACATCTACTATAAGGTTTTATATTTTTCTTTACCTTTTTTGAGAAGGGTTAACCGTGATTTTTTATTGAATACGAGGCAACGTGTTTTAAAAAACTATTAAAAACCTTTAATCATCTCTTATAACCTATATGCGGGTGTGCATAGGCGGTACATTTGACGTGCTACATAAAGGTCATAAGGAACTTATAAGTAGAGCATTCAAGGAAGCTGGTAGAAACGGTTTCGTATTCATAGGTGTAGCTGATGGTGATTTAGCTTCAAAGAAGGAAACAAAACATACATTTGAGGAGAGGAGGAAGACTGTTGAATCCTACGTGTCCATGATAAACAATGGTACGAACTATAAGATTGATCGTATAACAGATAAATACGGGCCGTCTGTTAGCGAGGATTACGACGTCATAGTAGTGTCATCTGAGACTAGGGTTACAGCTGAGGAGATAAACAATATAAGAAGAGATAAAGGCATGAGGTTGTTACGTATAGTTACAATACCTATGGTTTTAGCTGATGATGATAAACCTATAAGTAGTACTAGGATAAAGAAGAAGGAGATAGACGCTGAAGGACGCATCATAAAAAAACACAGAGGGGGGTTTATTGATTAGTTTTATATAGAGGTTTTTATTCCTTTAAATTAACCCTTAAAAGAGGATTTAGTATGAAATCAAAGAGGGTGATATGGATACATGGTGTATGTAATATTCAAAGTAACTAAAGAGAATACAGGTAGGATAAATAACCTACTGAAGGATGACGTGGTCAGCAGGCAGAGTATAATCATCAGGGATGCTAACGCACTTGATGTGAAAGGCGATGAAACATACCTTAAGATAGAAGGTAGTACTGAAGGGTTGAAGAGAGCAGAGGAGTTAGCTAAGGAAGCTGGTTTCACAAGGTTGAATGACAAAGAAGCATCTGAGATCAATAAAAAAATAGAGGAGCAGGAGGATTCAGCTGCTACAGGTATGGGTATGATATTTGACTAGATAATGTAAGGTTGCTCAGCGTTGAAAAAACCTTTTTCTTTTTTATGTTTTTTTTTATAGGTTGTTAGCAAGAAGACCACCAGTTTTAACTAGTGGATGAATTGCTGACGACCTATCAGACCTCAGAAGCCACCTAACTTGTTGAGTGGTAGTTCACATTGGCCAGTAATCCTTTAGTTTTTTCTTTATCTTGGATATTAATGGTTCTATGTTTATTTCTTCATCAGCTGTGTCTTTGATGTTTACTGGTTTGGATGCTAGTTCACCTAGCTGTGATAGTAAGCATTTACCTACCCATTCTAGGTTGTATCCGCCTTCAAGTGTGCATACTATCCTTGGTTGTATCCTTTGGTATCTCTTTATTATCTCACCGTACATGTTAGCTGTTAGTTTCAACCCGCCTAATGGGTCCAGGTGATGTGAGTCGTAGCCAGCTGATATTATAGTTATATCTGGTTTGAATGCTTTCGCTGTTGGTAGTAGTATCTGTTCTAATAGTTCTGTTATTGCTTTGTCTCCTGCGCCGTGTGGTAGAGGCGTGTTTATAGTGAATCCTTCGCCTTCTTCTACGCCTATCTCATTGTAGTCTCCTGTGCCTGGGTAATGGGGTGAGAGGTGGAATGACTGGTACATTACATCGTCTCTATCGTAGAATATATCCTGCGTACCGTTACCATGATGAACATCGTGGTCTATTATCAGTACGCGTTTATTCTTGGTTGTAATATGATGAGCAGCTATAGCAGCATTGTTGAATAAGCAGAAACCCATGGATCTAAGTCTGGTAGCGTGGTGGCCTGGTGGTCTTATGAGCGCGTAACCATTAGTGATTTTATCGTTGATGACGTCTTCACATAGTTGTAATAAACCACCGGCTGCTAAGCGTGCTGTGTTGTAGTCTGATCTGCATACGTAGGTGTCAGGGTCTATCCATGATTCCTTCTCTTCTCTGCTGCTCATTTCTTTGATTAGATTTATCATCTCTGATGAGTGAACAGTTTTTAGTTTCTCCTCTGGTAGTATCTCTGGTTCAATGATCTTTATATGTTTTTTAAGTGGTGATGACTCTAAGGTTTTTATCATAGCGTGTAGGCGCTCTGCGTTTTCAGGGTGCCCCTGGGTGTTATGGTTATCGAATAAATGAGAGTAGGTTATCACCGTAGTCATGTTTTCAGCACCATTATTTTTACCTTTGAATGATTTTCCTATACGTGGGTGTATAGGTTGAATCGGATTTTAATGTTACTTTCCCTCTTTTTTTAAATTTATAACTTGGTTTTCCGTGTTTTTATTTCAAAAAATTTTAAACAGGGGTGAGTGTATAGGGTTTGGTTAATGTTATGAGTGACCTCCTACTTGGTTTATCATCAAGTCATCTGTACTTTCAGGGTAAGGATCCTACCCCAGTGTCCTTGTTTCACGACCCTTATTTCTTAGTTTATACTCCTAAGGGTAGACCTGTAGCGGAGGCTAGATCCTATCTCATCAAGCTGGTTGAGGAGTGTAAGGGTGATAGTTCTTCGCCTTTATCTAGGGTTAAGAGGGTTGGAGATGTTGAATTGTATCAGAGCTTCAATGATTTCTCTAAGAAAAAGGAGGTATTCAAGGTTTATACTAAGGAGTCGTATGTTGTACCTGAGGTTAGTGATTATTTATTCTTTAATCATGGTTTCTACACTGCTGAGCATGATGTGCCTTATCAGCAGAGGGTGTTGACTGATTTAGCAGCAGACGGGAGGATATGGCTACTGGATACGAACAGTGAGAAGAGGAAGTTAAAGGTGATGGTTTATGATATTGAGCTTACTCAGTATGAGGAGGGTCGTAGGGATCTACCAGTTGATATCATTGGTTACGCTGATTTCAGTATAGGTTTCACCTCTGGGAAGAACCTTGACACGGAGGAGTTCAACTTTGAGATACTGGATTACCCTTCAACATGGATGGATGTGGAGGTGAAGCAGCTGATTTCAAAGAGTTTAGATGAGGAGATAAGTAACCTTTATGAGTTCTGTAGATTACTAACTAGTTACGATATAATATCAGGTCATAACATCCTTGGTTTTGATAACTATCAACTGTATGGTCGTATCAAACACATCATGAGTAATTATAGTAAGAATCTATCTGATAAAGAGTATAAGTTATTCCAGGGTTTCCTGGATCAACGATGCAGCCTGGATAAATCCTTCTATTTCGGAGTGGGGTCAGAGGTTATACAGTTTTATCCTTCATGTTTTGACACTTATCTAGCTGCTCGTAAATTCTACTCTTTCCTGGATGAGTTTAACCTTAAATCATTAGCGTTGTTCCTAGGTGTAATCGTACCTGATAGGTTACATCTCTCTCCTTCTCAGATAAGATTTGATGATAGAACCCTTAAGTATAACAAGCAGGATGTACAGGAGCAGATAGGAGTCACTCTTAACCTCATGCAGCAGGCTTTACCATTAGCTTTTATCACGTGTATGCCTTTTGATATGCTTCTACCCTCAGGAGCGGTTAACATGTGGGATCACATGTCTATTATAAGATTCAAAAAACAGAGGAAGATCACTCCGCCTATATGCCGCGCGAGGGTTATATCACAGATACTAGTTGATAACTTCAAGGATTGCAGGAGTAGAGAGGAGATTGTATCAGCAGCTAAGAGCAGAAAGGAGCAGTTATCCAAGGATTTCATACGTGTACTCAAGTATGGTGATGAGATGCCTGAATGGGTTGAGTACCCTTACGTTGTATACGATCCTGATAACGAGGATGAGGATTTCCTAGGTTACCATATACCCGGTGGTATGACTATTAAACCTGATACTGAGGCTTACTCTGATTTCATACCATGGTACCATGTAGTAGTAGCTGATGTAGGAGCAATGTACCCTACTATACTGAAAGCGTTGAACCTAGGAGCTGAGACTGTTAAGTTAGCTTCAAAGAAGGATAAACCAGATGCTTGGATATGGTTGAAGAGATTACCTAAGCGTTTCCTAGAGGAGAGGGATGTACTATGGAAGAGTATAACCAGTAGTGAACCCTATGCTGATACTGGTGTGATGCTGGGTGTTATCATAGATAAAAAACCAGGTGTCGTCAACTGCGCTATGACTGGTATAATGAGCATGATAAAAAAGATTAAAAAAGAGTTGAAGCAAGCGTACACTGAGAAAAACGAGGGTGAGACTGAGCGTTTAAAGATGATGTATCAGAGTATGAAGGGTGCTCGTAACGCTGGTAGCCATGGTATACTATCAGCGCCCTTGGTGACTGGTAGACAGTTCAACCTATGGGGCGCAGCAGCTATAACAACCACTGGTCAGATGATACTAGCAGATACACTAAGATACCTGAAGGATAAAGGTATAAGAGTAGTGTACGGTGATACTGATGGTATATACATTGGTTGTTCACGTTCAGCTGGTAACCTACCAGGTTTCTGCAGGGCGTTAGGCGTAGAGGTTAAACCTGATGAGGATGCTTGGTTGACTAAACCTGATGAGGCTTTATCAGCTATAAAGTATTGCAATGAGAAATGGCAGAAGGCTTTGAAATACCCTGACTTCGAGTTAGAAGCAGAGGTTCATGATGCTATGATCTTTGTTAAACATAAGAACTACCTTATCTTTGATGCTAAACATGATGCAGTGGAGATGACTACGAAGGGTAACAACTTCAAAGGATCAGATAAACCAGATATAGCTAGGAGGGTGCTGGAGGAGATAATGGTGCAAGTGTTAAAGGAGAACCTTGAATGGTTTGACGAAGAGGAGGCTAGAAGAATGGTTAAGGATAGTATAATACGTAACACTAAGAGTATTGTATCTAAACTCGACTTATCAGAAGTGGATATAGAGGATCTAACCCTTATTCAATCAGTGCAGCCTGCTAACAGGTACAAGACAAATCAGGATCAATCAGCGTCAGTGTACGGTGCGAGAGCAGCAGCCTTGGAGAAGCTGTTAAACGAGAGGATTAAAACCAGGGTTAAACTAAAATTCGTGGTTACTAAGCATCCTCTACCAGGTATAACTAAACCATCTAAGAGCGGTGTTAAACCTATAGATTACATGTACCCTGTGGATCTACTAAAGGATAAGAGTGATATAGACCTAGAATGGTACAAGAAGATGATCGAGAACTATATAAACGGTGCTTTTGGTTTAAACAGTGCTGCTACTGTGACCAGGCAGAAGGGTTTAGATGAATGGATGTAAAAGAAACATGTAAGATCCTATAAGAGGCTGATGTATGAGCAGGTATGATGAAGTGTTAAATGAGGTTTACATGAAAGCGTACAGATACGAGGCTAATCTAGGTAGCTGCCCTCAATGCGTGATAGCTGCTTTAAAAGAGACTCTGGATGTATGCAACGAGGATGTATTCAGAGCAGCTGATGCCTTAGCAGGTGGTACGTCACTATCATCAAGAGGGACTTGCGGTGCCTTAGTAGGTGGCATGCTTGCTATAAGCTCACTTGTAGGTAGAGAGTACAAGGAGTTCAAAGAAGGGAAGAAGAAAAGACTGGTTTTCAAGTACTCTAAACCATTATATGAGAGATTCATAGAGGAGTATGGTTCACCTTTATGCTGCGACGTTCAGAAGAAGCTATTCGGCAGGAGCTACGTGCTATACGATAGAGAAGAGTATGAAGCGTTTGAGAAAGCCGGTGCACATGTGGATAAATGCCCTAGTGTAGCTGGTAACGTCGCTAAATGGACAGCTGAGATAATACTAGAAGAGATTAAAAAAATATAGAATGAAAATAATCTAAGTGCGCAAACAGGTTTTTTTAAGAATATCTACAGTGCAGATTCTGTAACATCCTTTTACCCTTTTTCTTGCTTCTTATTTTTTTTGTTTTTATCTACTATTTGACGTTTTTACACGATATTTTTAAATACGATGAACTCAGAGAGACTAAAAATAGAGATAGAAAAAAAATAATGATTATTGATGTATAATGAGGTGATGTGGATTTGAAGTCGTTTAAACCATCAAAGAGTAAGATAGGAGAGTATGGTATAAGGTATAAACCAGTAGAGGGCTACAAGAGGAAGGATGGTGTAAAGGTTCCTCCTACATGGAAGAAAGAGGTATTCTACTGGAAGAGACACACATAAAAAAAGAGATTTTATCATTCCTCACTATATTATTTGTTGGCGTATTACGAGTTATCCTCTATTTTTTTAACCATCATTAATGTTTTTTTATAGGTTGTTAGCAAGAAGACCACCAGTTTTAACAGGTGGATGAATTGCAAAAAGCTTTTTAACCATTTTGCATATCCTTCTTTGAGTGCAAAGCGCACTTGAGAGGTCTTTAGGCTACATGCCTTTAGACGGGGCTGACCCGCAATTGGGTGTCACGTGACGCAGCCCGTAAGCGTATATGACGTTGCTAGCGTTCCGCTCGGCTCCTGTGGAGAAAAGCAGGTTTAAACAATAGCAACTTGAAACTACGTAACCTCTTAAACGCTTCCATGAAACACCGACCTGAACAGCGGGCTGAACGAAACTTGGAAGCC